>Ga0335397_10000076_pt1 | contig 102958 bp, 96 predicted proteins | sample MAT04_FD_205740 | JGI IMG/M metagenome (GOLD analysis project Ga0335397, IMG submission 205740) | Freshwater microbial communities from Lake Fryxell liftoff mats and glacier meltwater in Antarctica - MAT-04 (spades assembly) (version 2) ...
GTCCCCGACTCCACCTTGATGGCGTTCCCTTGCACATCGTCCAGCGTGGCCACAACCGTGAGCCGTGCTTCTTTGCCGAGGAAGACTATCAGTTATCGCCACTGGCTAGGCGAAGCGCTGGTCGAAGGCGACTGTGCCCTGCATGCTTATGTGTTCATGACCAATCATGTGCATCTGCTGCTCACGCCCAAAAAGGCGTCCGCTGTTCCCAAACTCATCATCTCCCTGGGGCGGCGCTATGTGCAATACATCAATCGCAGCTATCGGCGTACCGGCACCCTGTGGGACAGCCGCTACAAATCCTCGCTGATCCAGGCCGAACCTTATCTGCTGGCTTGCCAGCGTTACATCGAACTCAACCCTGTGCGTGCCGCGATGGTGGAAGACCCTGCCTACTACAGGTGGAGCAGCTACCGCGCCAACGCCCTGGGACAGACCGATGCACTGGTGACTCCGCATGCGCTCACTCGATCCCTTGGCCAAAACGACAAAGCTAGGCAGACAGCATATCGGGCGCTGTTCCGAGCGCAACTGGATCGTGCGGCGATTGATGACATTCGCCTGGCGCTCAACCAGAACCAGCCGCTAGGCAATGAACGCTTTTACGCCAAGATAGAGAAAATGACGGGTGTCCGACGCGAAGCGAAACCACGAGGCCGGCCACGTGGTGACGAAGAGGCGATTTCAAGGGCGCTCGCAGTGTGGCAGGGTGAGTTGGGGTTGTGAGGGATGTGTCGATGATGCGACAGGAAGAAAGTTTCTAAGGCCCCGTTGAGGTGGTCGATGTAGTTAAGCAGCCAGTTTGCCGATGATCGGACGAATCTTCGGACGCGGCTTTTTCTCTGCCTGCCAAAGATCATACTGTCCTTGCATCCCAATCCAAAGATCAGCCGAGGTACCTAGCCACTTCGCCAAGCGGAGTGCTGTGTCGGCAGTGATTCCGGCATGAGAATTGAGTATCTTGGAAAGCGTAACGCGGCTGAGGCCCAGGGCTTCGGCCGCCTCGGTGACGGTCATCCCTTCTGGCATCCATTCCCGCAGCGCTTCGCCGGGGTGTGGCGGGTTGTGCATCCTGCTCATGCTTCTTCCTTAGTGGTAATCAAGATAATCTACAAGCTCCACGTCGTTTCTATCGAATCGAAAAATGACACGCCAATTTCCATTCACTGTGATCGACCAAAATCCGGCATGCCTGCCGGTGAGTTGATGTAGTCGCCAGCCAGGTGCATTCAAGTCGTCCGGCTTGGTGGCGTTGTCCAGCACGCCAAGTTGCAGCTTCAACTTGCTGGCATGATGGGCCTGTATACCGGCTTTGCTGCCTTTGCGAAAGAACGTTTCCAATCCCTTATGTCGGAACGATTTGATCATGGCCAAGTGTAAAGTATCACTTAACGATTAACAAGTGGGTTTTAAGGCCAATAAGTAACAATAAGGGGTCGGCGTGAATTGATTTGGCATAACCCTTAGAAGAGGCTTCCCCACCCGCTGTGGCAGGTAGCCCTCGTTTAGCAGAAATCAGGCGGGGAGCGGCTTGCCTTTGCCGGCGCTTTCCGTTAGTTTGTCTTCCACACATGTAGGGGTGCTGGGCGGTTAAACGCCTGGCTGAGATAACACCCTTTGAACCTGTACGGGTAATGCCGTCGTAGGGAAGCCGCTAGAAGTCCTGCTTTATCTTCCAGTCTCTTTCCACTTCGCGTCGCCCGCTTTCAAGACTGGAGCGCCACTAATGAACGCCAACGAAAAATTCATCGCCTCGACGGCCCATGTCGATGAGGCCGCCGTCAAGTCGCTGCCGAATTCGCGCAAGGTTTATATCGCCGGCAGCCGGCCCGATATTCGCGTGCCCATGCGCGAGATCTCGCAATCGGATACGCCTGCAGGAATGGGTGCGGAAAAGAATCCTTCCCTCTGCGTCTATGACTGCTCCGGCCCCTATACCGACCCGACGGTGAAAATCGACATCCGCAAAGGCTTGCCGGCCATGCGCCAGGGCTGGGTAGATGAGCGTAGCGATACCGAAGCTTTGCCGGGTTTGTCCTCAGCCTATGGTCGCGAGCGCGAGGCCGATCCGCAACTGGCGGAAATGCGCTTCGATCTCAAGCGCCAACCGCGCCGCGCCAAGGCCGGCCACAATGTCTCGCAGATGCATTACGCCCGCAAAGGCATCATCACGCCGGAAATGGAATTCATCGCTATCCGCGAAAACCAGAAGCGTGAAGGCTTGAGCGAAATGCTATTGCGCCAGCATCCGGGCCAGGATTTCGGCGCGTCGATACCGAAGATCATCACGCCGGAATTCGTGCGTTCGGAAGTGGCGCGCGGCCGCGCCGTCATCCCGGTGAACATCAATCACCCGGAAGTCGAGCCCATGATCATAGGCCGCAACTTTCTGGTGAAGATCAACGCCAACATCGGCAACTCGGCGCTGGGTTCCAGCATCCAGGAAGAAGTCGAGAAAATGACCTGGGCCATACGCTGGGGCGGCGATACGGTGATGGATTTGTCCACCGGCAAGAACATCCATGAAACACGCGAGTGGATCGTGCGTAATTCGCCGGTGCCCATCGGCACGGTGCCGATTTATCAGGCGCTGGAAAAAGTTGATGGCAAGGCCGAAGATCTCACCTGGGAAATCTTCCGCGACACGCTGATCGAGCAGGCCGAACAAGGCGTGGATTACTTCACCATCCATGCCGGCGTGTTGCTGCGCTATGTGCCCATGACTGCCAAGCGCATGACCGGCATCGTCTCGCGCGGCGGCTCCATCCTCGCCAAGTGGTGCCTCTCACATCACAAGGAAAATTTCCTCTACACGCACTTCGAGGAAATCTGCGAAATCATGAAGGCCTACGACGTGAGTTTTTCGCTCGGCGACGGCTTGCGCCCCGGCTCCATCCACGACGCCAACGACGAAGCGCAACTGGGCGAATTGCAGACGCTGGGCGAACTCACGCAGATCGCCTGGAAGCACGATGTGCAGACCATCATCGAAGGCCCCGGCCATGTGCCCATGCATCTCATCAAGGAGAACATGGATCTGCAGTTGAAGTATTGCGGCGAGGCGCCCTTCTACACGCTGGGGCCGCTGACCACCGACATCGCGCCCGGCTACGACCACATCACCAGCGCCATCGGTGCGGCCATGATCGGTTGGTACGGCACGGCTATGCTGTGCTACGTGACGCCCAAGGAACACCTGGGTCTGCCCGACAAGGACGATGTGAAGGACGGCATCATCGCCTACAAGATCGCCGCCCACGCCGCCGATCTGGCCAAGGGCCACCCCGGCGCGCAAGTGCGCGACAACGCGCTATCCAAGGCGCGCTTCGAATTCCGCTGGGACGATCAATTCAATCTCGGCCTCGATCCCGACAAGGCGCGCGAATTCCATGACGAAACCCTGCCGCAAGAAGGCGCCAAGCTGGCGCACTTCTGCTCCATGTGCGGCCCACATTTTTGCTCCATGAAAATCACCCAGGACGTGCGCGACTATGCTGCCGCGCAAGGCGTCTCGGCAGAAGAAGCGCTGAAGAAGGGTATGGAGGTCAAGGCGGTGGAGTTCGTGAAAACCGGTGCGGAGGTTTATCGCAAGCTTTGACGCACTCACGTTGCGTGAACTTCTTACAGCCGGAGATTAATGCTGTTGCTGAGGCTCAACCTTGCTTGAGCCGTTCAGTGATGGACGCCGGATTTTGACGACAGTCCAACACGGCAACCACAGTCACCGCATCTTCCTGCATGTCGTAGTAAATGGCGAAAGGAAAGCGTGTTGCGAGAATCCGGTAAAGACGGCCATCGGGCTTCGGATGTATGCCGCCGTACAGCAGCAAAGAGTCGATATCGGCATAGAGGCTATCCAGAAAATAGCTTCCAACTCCAGTTTGCTGCCGCTCGTAAAATACAAAACCTTCCAGAAGGTCTATTTCAGCTGAGCGGGTAATCAAAACCCGCATCAGCCCTTTTCCGTTTGCTTACGAATGCGTTGCTTGGCGTCGCTCCAAGCGGAAACAGACTCTTCGCCACCATCGAGCCGGCGCAGCCGCTCGACGAGAACGTCTCCGTGCCATGCCGGAACATTTTCGGCGCCGGACGTTTGCCGGCAAAAGGAATCCCAGAGCGATTCCATCAACTGTAGCCTTTCCGCCGTGGGCATGGCGGCAATATCAAACTCGGTCATGACCAGGAATCCAATCACGTTAACACGTTGAGGAATTCATGCTAACAAATACTTGGGCACATTGCTTACAGGCAACGGGAGCAACAACCTGCTCCATACCAACAGCGACGACCAATTGCCCCAGACGCACGACCGCGGTTGCCGCCTATTTCTGGTAGACCTGTACTGTCGCCGTGCCCTGCTCGGCAGAGCCGGAATAGCTGATCTTGCCTTTGGTAGCAACGCTCAGAATCGCGCCTTCGGCATTCTTGCCGGTAAAAGTGCCATTCACGATGGCCTGCCCAGACGAGAAAGATCCCATGCCGCTATAACTAACCGAGGCGGCTTGCGCGCCCTGATTGAAGGGTACATCCGTGAAGGTAACGGTGTATTGCCCGCTACCCGACAAAGTGGTCGGCGGGGCGGGCATCGAATAAACGATAGGGGTCGCCATGGTTGCGGTTTGGCTGCCGAAGTTCAGTACCAGGGTGCCGCCCGACAATAGAGAACCGCCTTGCCCCAGGTTGTCCGAAGGCTTGGTGCCGCCGATATGGCTATACGTGGCAATACCCGAGGTGGGAATGGCCGTGGCGGTGTCGCCGAACGCGAAGTGATCGGGGCCGCCAGGATTGAACTTGTCTAAACCCCAATAGACGTTGCCCGCCGCTGCGCTGAAGCCGCTGGCGAGTGCCTGATGCTCGCCGATTTCCGCGGCTAGCGAACTACTGCCATTGTTGGCCCAAATGTACACGACGCTAGCGGCGTCGCTACTTGAACCCGACGACACCCAAGACACGGCGGCGACACTATCGGCGACGGCCTGCAATTGCGAGCCGGGCGGTTGTGCTGCCGGATCGGCCGTCTTGGACGCTGCTGCTTTTAGTTCAGCGAGGGTCATGATCCTGTCTCTCGCCCCCAACTCTCTGCTCGCGCCACCGCCACCTTCTGCTGTCCCGCCTGTGGCTTTACTCGCCGCCACACGCGATGCGGTCGCCCCGCCTTGTGCGAGACGCTGACCACCTCTGTCTTTGCCGCGGCCCGCTGCTTCAAGGCGATCGCGCAGAAAGGGCGGCGGCGCCAGCAAGGGCTGCGGCAGCGAGTTGATCGTGGCGACATGGAAATATTCGTCGCGGCCGAAGTCTTTTTCGCCGGCCTGATTGGAAGCAATCACGCGGCCATCGCTGACGCCGCCATAAGTGCCGTTAGGCGCGAGCGAGCCATCGGCGTTATTGCAATCGTTATTGCAAGTAACCAGCGAAAAATGCGTGCCGCGTATGCCTATGGTCGCCGTAACTGATTTCACCGCATAGTTGGAGCGACTGTTTTTGCCGATCAAGCCGGTGATGGTGCGCAGCCCACCTTTAATCAAGCTGAAGATCGATTTGTCGTTGCCGGCTTCCCGCGTAAACTTGTAGTCGTCGATGCTGAACTGCGTATTGGGGCGCAAGGCTACGACAGATTCGTCGGTGAAGCGCACCTGCACGTTGCTGGCCTCGCCGACGCGCAACAAATCGCCCTTTTCCACCTCGGTGCCACGAGTGAGCTTGACTTCCTGCCCGCCGCGAACGGCGACTGCATCGCCCACCGACACCAGCACGCGTCCGGCTGGTTCCGCCAACGCCACCGATGAAGCAAGCAGCAGGACAGTTGATAACTGCGCAATTCTCGCGATATGCATGACAGCCTTTATTTGAAGTCGTAGCGCAGTTTTAAAGCAAACAGGCTGCGATCATAAATGTAGATAGGGACATTCGATTGCTGATCGGCGTACATCAGCTCGCCACGAACACTTAGATTCTTGCTGTAAAAATAAGACAGCGCCGCGTCGACGCTCTGGTAACGATCCTTGCGCGGTTCACCTATGCCGACACCAAAGTTAGCCTGGTAGTCGCTCTGCTGATAGAAGTAGCCGACGCTGGCGCCCCATTGCGGCCACGGTGCCAAGCTCAACATCGCGCGCAGACCATAGACGTCGCGCGATAATCGCTTACGCGTCAATTCGTCGTTGGCCACGCCACGGCGATGGCCGTCGTTACGCTCCTCCCCATAGCTCGCGCCCAGCGCCAGCGTGGGTTGCATGGGATGCGCAAAGCTATGAGTCCAGCCGGTGCTGATAGCGGCAAAATCGGCATTGCGCGCAGTGTTGATAGACAACACCGGCGGCGCGCCCAGCATCGTCACTGCATTCGTGTCGCGGTAGCGTAGCCAAGCGTATTGGAGACCGAGGCTGTAGCGATTGGCATCATCAACCTGATGCTGCCACTCGCCGTTGACGTTGGTGTTGGCGAGAAAAATCTGATCATCGACTTCAATCAGACTGCGCCCGGCATAGGCGCGAAAAAGCTCACTGTTCTTGATGTAAGACACGCCGCCCAGGCCGGTGAAGCTGCCCAGATCAAAAATATCGTGGTTGTTTTTGTGATGCAGCTTGGTATCGAAAGATAGGCCGCCGAAAAGCGCCACGCCTGGCGCTAGAGGATAGGTGCCTTGTACGCCCGCCGCGAGAGAGGTGAAGGTATCGCTGGCGTGCAGCGCCGTCGAACGCGTGTTGATCGCGCCCAGCACACCGAGATCGTTGCTCTTGGCGCCGCCGTTGATATTGCTGTCCACCCCCAGGCCCAATTCCACATAGCCAGCCGCGCTGGGCAGGTAGCGTGATTCGCGCGCGCGGATGGCGTCGAGATAGCGGCCTATAGTCGTCTTCTCAGCGTCCGAGGAGCCGGCGGCGAGTACGCTTTGAAACTCATCGCGGGCGCGCGCATCTTCGCCGAGCACAAAGTAGCCGCGCGCCAGTTCCAGTCGGGCAGCGCGGTTCTCCGGATAATTGAGCAGGTAGCGCTCCAGCGCCAGCACACCTTCGCCGGCATGTCCGGCGTTGATCGCCGCGACGCCATAATAGAAATCGAATACCGGATCGCCCAGTTGCTCGGGCTGTCCACGACCCAGTTGATAGGCTTCGTCGGCCTTGCCTTGCTCCAGCAGCGACTTGATATCTTCCCCCGCCCCGGCCCAAGCGCCCTGCGCGCACACCAGCACACCAACCAAGACAACCCAGCTTGATTTTGTCATAGCATCCCCGATAGTCTTTGTGGCAATTGTCATGTTACCGCCTTCGGGCCGATAAGTGGAATAGGGGGAGAAATGTCAGGCAAATCGGCGGACGATCAGCTCATGCCGCCCAAACAAAGGTACTTGATCTCGAGATAATCCTCGATGCCGTATCTCGACCCTTCACGTCCGACGCCGGATTGTTTGATGCCGCCAAAGGGCGCCACTTCATTCGAAATGATGCCGGTGTTGATGCCGACGATGCCATATTCCAGCGCTTCGCCGACACGAAAGCAGCGCGCCAGATCGCGGCTGTAAAAGTAGGCGGCGAGGCCGAACTCGGTGTCGTTGGCAAGTTGTATGGCTTCGGCTTCCGTCTTGAAGCGGAACAGCGGCGCCACCGGGCCGAAGGTTTCCTCGCGCGCGCACTTCATGTCGGGTGTGACATCGACGATCACAGTCGGTTCGTAGAAGGTGCCGCCCAGCGCATGACGTCGACCACCGGTAAGCACGCGCGCGCCCTTCGCGACGGCGTCGGCGACATGCTCCTCCACTTTGGCCAGCGCTTGTGCGTCGATGAGCGGCCCTTGCGTAATATCCGCCTCACTCCCGTCGCCCACGCGCAGCGCCTGTACCTTGGCGGCCAGTCGGGTGGCGAAGGCCTCGTAGATGCCGTCCTGCACCAGCAGACGATTGGCGCAAACACAGGTCTGGCCAGTGTTGCGGTACTTGGACAGCATGGCGCCTTCGACCGCTGCATCCAGATCGGCATCGTCGAAAACGAGGAAGGGCGCGTTGCCGCCCAGTTCCAACGAGAGCTTTTTCACGGTCGGTGCGCATTGGGCCATGAGCAGCCGCCCCACTTGCGTCGAACCAGTGAAAGAGAGTTTGCGCACGATGGGATTGGCGGTGAGTTCCGCACCGATGCTAGGCGCACTTTGCGCACTGCCGGTAATGACGTTGAATACACCAGGCGGAAACCCTGCGCGTTCGGCCAGATCGGCCAGCGCCAAGGCGGTGAGCGGCGTTTGCTCGGCCGGCTTGACCACCACCGTGCAACCGGCGGCGAGCGCCGGCGCGACCTTGCGCGTAATCATCGCCGCCGGGAAATTCCAGGGCGTGATGGCGGCGCAAACACCCACCGGCTGCTTGAGCACCAAGAGCCGCTTGTCGGCCGTCGGGCTGGGGATGACATCACCATAAACCCGCTTGGCTTCCTCGGCAAACCACTCGACAAAGCTCGCGCCATAGATTACTTCGCTCCTAGCTTCGGCCAACGGTTTGCCCTGCTCGGCCGTCATCAGCCGCGCCAAGTCTTCCACGCTGGCCATGATTAAGTCATACCAGCGCCGCAGCACGGCAGCGCGCGCCTTGCCGGGCAGCGCACGCCAAGCAGGTAGTGCCGCATCGGCAGCGGCGATAGCGCGCTGCGTTTCTGTCGCACCCATATCCGGCACGCTCGCCAGTAGCACGCCGCTGGCGGGATTGCGAACCTCGAAAATGGCGCCGCTATCAGCATCGCACCAGTCGGCGCCAATGGGGCAATGGGTGCGAAACAGCGTGGGGTCGTCAAACTGCATGGTGAGGTACCGGAGTGAGCGCAAAACCCAGTGTAATCGTCACGACTGAGAGAGAAAAGTCTGATGGCGACTTGGTTGATCCGCCACTGGGCGCGTGTATAGTCGAATGCAACTTCGCGACGTGGATTGCACGATGAAAGACGCCATGACCCGGCGCGCCAAATTGTTGCTCCTTTGCGGCAGCCTGGTCGTCACGCTTTCTCTGGGCATACGACATACCTTCGGCTTGTTCTTGCAACCGATGTCGCAGGACTTGGGCTGGACGCGCGGCACTTTTTCACTGGCACTTGCTCTGCAAAATCTCGTCTGGGGCATCGCCCAGCCCTATGCCGGTTGGCTGGCCGATCGCTATGGCGCGGGCCGCGTCATCGTCGCTGGCGGCCTGGCCTACACGCTGGGCCTGGTGGTGATGGCTTACTCGACCGAGCCCCTCAGCCTTAATCTCTCGGCCGGCGTATTGATTGGGTTGGGCATGAGCGGCACGTCGTTCTCGGTGGTGTATGGCGCGGTGGGCCGCGCCGTCAGCCCGGAGAAGCGCGCCAATGCGCTGGCGGTGGTGGGCGCGGCCGGTTCCTTCGGTCAATTCATGCTGGTGCCGCTGGGCCAGAGCATGATAAGCAGCATGGGCTGGCTGCAAAGCCTGCTGGTGCTGGCCTTGGCTGCCGCGCTGATAGCGCCGCTGGCGGCCGGTGTGGCGGAACGGCGCGATGCCAATCCGAACTTCGGGCCGGCGCAGTCCACCGCCGAGGCGCTGCGCGAAGCCTTCTCGCAGCGCAGCTTCTGGCTGCTGACGCTGGGGTTTTTCGTTTGTGGTTTCCAAGTGGTATTCATCGGCGCGCATCTGCCTTCCTACGTGCTCGACAAAGGCTTGAGCGCCAATGTTGGCATGCTGGCGCTGGCGCTAATCGGGCTGTTCAATATTTTCGGGACTTACGGCTTCGGTGCGCTGGGCGGGCGACTCAGCAAGAAATATCTGCTCAGCACCATCTATTTTTCGCGCAGTGTGGTGATCGTGATTTTTCTGCTGTTGCCGCTGACGCCGCTGTCCGTTGGACTATTCGCCGCCGCCATGGGTTTTCTCTGGCTGGGCACGGTGCCGCTCACCAACGGGCTGGTGGCGCAAATTTTCGGCGTACGCTATCTGGCCATGCTCTCAGGTTTCGTATTTTTCAGCCACCAGGTCGGCAGCTTTCTGGGCGTGTGGCTGGGCGGCGTGCTGTTCGACCGCACCGGCTCCTACAACCTCGTTTGGCTGATCTGCATCGCACTGGGCGTCGTCGCCGCGCTGCTCAATCTACCGATTGACGAACGCCCAGTGCAACGCGCCACCATGGCGCCGGCGACATGAAGCGGGTGCGCCTGCTGTTGCTCATTGCATTAACGGCCTTGGCCGCTTTCGCCACTGGCTGGGCGTTTCGCGCTTATTTGCAGCCGGACGCGGTAGTGGATTTTGCTAACCGCGTTTTCCTGTGCAACTAATTAGGCGCTGCTTAAAACCGCGTCTTGGAAAGATCGCGTGGCGCTTCATCGGGCAGTGGGGCCGCGGGCGTATCGGGCGGAAACCAGGCCTGACGCAATGCGCCCGCCGCCAGTAACAGCAGGGGCGCCAACACCAAGACGTAGAAGGACGCGACTATCGGCCACCACACATGATCCGGCGCTGCCGCCATACGTGCACGTACTAAATAGGTGATGACCAGCGTCGCAACCAGGGCAACAGCCATTGCGGCGAAATTGAACCAGCGTACCGAACGCGAGTCACGCCGCTTCGGCGTCATGCGCCAGAACAACCAGAAGAAAAATCCCAACAGGGGGATGAGCAAGGACAGGGCGAAGAGCATGCTCGTAGCTTAGCGCAAAACGCTCAGCCACGACCAGCCGTAGCGCCTTACTTCTTGCCTTTTACTTTCTTGCCGGGTGCAGTCGGGTGGCGCTTTTCGTACTCGGTCTTGGCGAGCTCGACGTCGTCGTAAGGCTCGGGGTTGCTGACGATGCGTAGCAGCGCGTCATCTTTCATGCGCGGATACAAATCCTTGCTCCAGCGCTGTATCAACTCAGCCGGCTTGGTGGCATAGCCATGCACGGTCGCGATGCGCGGCGGCGTCAGCGCGTGTTTGTCGATACTGGCGAAGTCGCGATTTTCATAGCTCGTCGCCCATTCGCCCACCAGGCGCGGGCCGTCGGCCAATTGCAGCAACAGCAGTGCGGCGAACTCATCGGCGACCTCTTCCTTCTCGCCGTTGGCGAGCGGCCAGCTTTTGGTCACGGCATGGGCCAAGGCGTGGAACAGCGCACCCAGCGCGGCGCCGGGCTTGTCATACATGCGCCCAACGGTTTCAGTGCACAACACGAGCTCGCCAGAGCCGGCGGCGGGCGCATCCTGGCCGCAAGGCTGCACGCGGACGTTGTAATCCCTGGGCAAGCCGAACATGGTCTTCACGCCGGCCAAGCCAGTCTGCAATGTGGATTGCAATCGGTCCACACCATCCTCCGGCAGGGTGGTGAGCTTCTTGATCTCCACGGTGGGCTGCTTCTTGATTAAGGTGGCGTAGCTGTTATCCAGCACCAAGTAATACTTACCCGTCGAGCTAATGGTGGCCTGAAAGTTAAAAGGGGCAATGCCCTTCACCTTGCCCTGCATTTCGTAAGGCAGCTTCTTTTTCAGGCGGTCATAGCCGGATTCATCGACGATAAAGGCGCTAACATCTTTGAAGATGTTGCTGTTCAGCGCCACCTGAACAAAGAACACATCGCCCGGTTCAGCGGTCGGCAGCGAAATAACCTTGGAGTCGCCAGCGCTGATTTCGAATTTTTGTTTGAGGACGTCGGTGGCGAAGGACTTGAATATCTGCACCCCGGCGTGGGCCGGCGCTAATGGCCAGATAAGCGAACCAACAAGAAATCCAAAAGACAGAAACAATCGCGTGTAACGTATTGCACTATGCATGGCAGTCCCCCCCCGAGAACAAAATGGCAAGTGAATATACTCTAAATCGCTCAAGCCGTCTTGAGACTAACTCGACACTACAAGCGCCGTAACGGACATGGCGTTTAAAGCGCCACGGCGTATTGCACGCCTTGTTCAATGGCGCGCTTGGCGTCCAGTTCCGCCGCGACATCCGCGCCGCCGATCAGCGTAACCCTGGCGCCCGCCGCTTGCAAGTCGTCAAGGAGTTCACGTCGCGGCAACTGGCCGGCGCACAGCACAATGGTGTCGACATCGAGCAATTTGCCCTCGTCGCCCAGCTTGATATGCAGCCCTGCGTCGTCGATTTTTTCGTAGCTCACGCCGGCCAACGTGTGCACGCCGCGTCGCTTGAGCAGCGCGCGGCGTATCCAGCCGGTGGTTTTGGCCAGACCTTCGCCCACCTTGCTGGTCTTGCGCTGGAGCAGCCAGATTTCACGCACGGGCGGATCGTCGGCCGGCGGCTTGAGGCCACCGCGTTGCGTGAAGTTGCTGTCGATGCCCCACTCGTTGCGGAAATGCGCGATGTCGTCGGCGGCGCTGCCGCCGTGACTTAACAGCTCGGCCACATCGAAGCCGATGCCGCCCGCGCCCAAGATGGCGACGCGACGCCCGACTTCGCGGCGCCCTTCAATGACGTCGACATAGCGTGCAACTTTGGGATGTTCTATGCCGGCAATATCCGGTACGCGCGGCACAATGCCGGCGGCAAGTACGATTTCATCGAATCCGCCTGCGGCCAACTCCACCGCTGTGGCGCGATGGTTGAGTTTCAACTTGACGCCAGTAGTCTCGATGCGGCGCTGGAAGTAGCGCAAGGTTTCACCGAACTCTTCCTTGCCGGGGATGCGCTTAGCGAGATTGAACTGGCCGCCGATGCGATCAGACGCTTCGAACAGCGTCACTTCATGGCCCCGCTCCGCAGCCGTCACGGCGCAAGAGAGCCCTGCCGGACCGGCGCCGACCACGGCGAGTTTTTTCACTGTGAGGGCGGGTGCGGCGACCAGTTCGGTTTCGCGACAAGCGCGCGGATTGACAAGGCAGGTGCACAACTTCTGCACGAAAATGTGGTCGAGGCAAGCCTGATTGCAGGCGATGCAGGTGTTGATCTCGTCGGCGCGCCCGGCCGCCGCCTTGTTTACGAAATCCGCATCGGCGAGGAAAGGCCGCGCCATGGACACCATATCGGCATCGCCGCGCGCCAGCACTTCTTCGGCCACGTCCGGCGCATTGATGCGATTGGTGGTGATGAGTGGAATCTTCACCGCGCCTTTCAAGCGGCGCGTTACCCAGGTAAACGCCGCACGCGGCACCATGGTGGCGATGGTGGGGATGCGCGCTTCGTGCCAGCCTATGCCGGTATTGATGATCGATGCGCCGGCTGCCTCGATGGCCTGCGCCAGCTTCACCACCTCATCCCAAGTGCTACCGCCTTCGACCAGATCGATCATCGACAAACGAAAGATGATGATGAAGTTAGCCCCCACCTTCTCGCGCACGCGGCGCACGATCTCGACAGCGAAACGGATGCGGTTCTCGAAAGGCCCGCCCCATTCGTCGTCGCGCTGATTTGTGCCGGGCGCGATGAATTGATTGATGAGATAGCCCTCGGAACCCATGATCTCCACGCCGTCATAGCCCGCCTTCTGCGCCAGCCGCGCGCAACGCGCGTAGTCGCCAATGGTTTTCCTCACGCCCCAAGCAGAGAGCGCGCGCGGCTTGAAAGGGCTGATGGGCGACTTGATGGCGGAAGGCGCCACCGCCAACGGATGATAGGCGTAGCGGCCGGTGTGCAAAATCTGCAAACAAATCTTGCCGCCCGCCTCATGCACGGCTTCAGTGATCAAGCGATGCTTGCCCACTTGCCAGGGAAAAGTGAGCTGCGAGGCCTTGGGCGAGCTGCGTCCCGCGAGATTGGGCGAGAAGCCGCCCGTCACCATCAGGCCGACACCGCCGCGCGCACGCTCGGCAAAAAACACAGCCATGCGCTGGAATCCATCCGGCGCCTCTTCCAGGCCGGTATGCATGGAGCCCATGAGGGCGCGGTTCTTTAGGGTGGTGAAGCCGAGGTCTAGCGGGGCGAGTAGATGGGGGTAAGTGGTCATTTCGGTTGCTTAGAAAAATTCACGAAGCGCAAATTCAGTTTTAAATTATTGAGCTTTCCATAACTCGTGACACTCACCATCATCCCGAACGATGTTTGTCATGAATTCCGGAAACATCAATGAGCACGGTCACTTGGGTACGTCTTAACAGTTTCTTGAAATCGGCGTCGAACGTAACCAGGTGTTCGCCGAGTTGAATAACTACTGTCGCGAGCCATGCGTCTGAAACATCATTGGCGGCCAATTGATTCATGACTCGACAATACAAATTTCTGTACGACAAGTCAAAATGCCGCTTGAGACGCGCGCGCCTCGCGCCGCAGAACACCAGCGGTGCCGAGTCAAATTTCAGGCACTTGGGATCAATTCGACTCAGTACCGATGGCAAGGAAGGTCTCAGATCGACCCATAAGGGACGGTTAGGTTGAGCCTAGGCGGACGTTCGCCGTAGAAGTCATTGGCGCTGCGCGGTTTTATCGCGCAGCGTCCGTGTGGACTGTCGGTTTAGAAAACTATTTCGCACGAAGATATAGAGCCTTTTGTGTTGACCCCGGTGCTTGTCGTTCTTCGGTTACAAATATCTCTGTCTTGGCTTTGACAAGATCGGAGAGCTTCTTGTAACCGTAAAGTCTGGAGTCAAAATCGGGTTGCAACTTGGTAAGGTAGCTACCGAAAGTGCCCAAATGTGCCCATCCAGCGTCGTCACTTGATTGTTCAAGTGCGGCTAGTACGAATTTCTTAGGGAATTCTTGTTTTGTTTCCGCAACCTCAACAGGAAGTTGAGCTGGAGTCGAATCGTTTTCGGCCTTCTTCGCCGATGCAGTGTGTTCGATTGTGGCACTTGAACGAAGAACTTCAGTAAACACAAATTTATGGCAGGCATTGCGAAAGGCATCTGGCGTTTTCTTTTCACCGAAGCCGAGAACAATGAGGCCCTCTTCCCGTAAGCGCATTGCAAGACCAGTGAAATCACTGTCGCTCGTAATCAGACAAAACCCATCGAATTTTCGCGTGTAGAGCAAGTCCATTGCATCGATGATAAGAGTGCTGTCCGTGGCGTTCTTGCCAGTCGAATATGCAAATTGTTGAACGGGTTTGATGGCATATTGTTGAAGCACCTTCTTCCAAGAAGAGCTTGTAGGAGCGGTGAAGTCACCGTATATGCGTTTTACGGTTGCCTCTCCGAACCGTGCAATTTCGGCAAGCAGTCCCTCAATAACTGCAGCTTGTGCATTGTCGGCGTCAATGAGAACCGCTAAACGAAGGGTCGGCTCTTCAGCTTCAATTTTGGCGATTAATCGTGGGGATACCAAGGCAACTCCTGTTTTCTAACGATGCTGTAGAAAAAGTAGCTGAGGGGTCTTGACCCTACACTTCTGTGGGTGACAAAACCATTCCTCGCTCGGCGATCGCTCGATGGCGGCCATTCTGGTGGGCGGATTTATTCGTTCGTCCATATGCAATTTCCAAAACGGAGTTTTTTACAGATTCAAGGTCTGAGTTGAGGGGCAGCCGGAGCGAAGCGGAGGGAACCAAAATGCGCAGCATTTTGGTTCCCTCTCGAACGATGGGTTAAGCCGGGTATGCAAAACGGGAACCCTCGGGTTGCTCAAGAAAGTTACCCCAAAGCCCCCACTCAGATTGATCGGGGGAAATCGAGGCGAAGACCCAAAGTGCCGCAAATCGCAGCGGTGGTACGGACAAAGCCTTTGGATCGAAATGCACTTGGCGATTAAGGTGAATGGCAACGGTTAGGTCTTCGGAGTCGACGTATTGGGTGAGGGACTGGACGATTTGCTCTACGCTTGCATTCAGGTTCAGAGATTCAGGGACAACCTCTTTCAGTTGGACCGGCGCAAAGTGTTGTGTTCCATCGACGGCCCAAGTTGCCACGAAATCGTAATCTTGTGACTCTCCGCGAGACGTATGGATTGGCTGGCCAATTCTCTGAGCCATGCCATGACAGAACAGAGCAGCTTCTCTTGCCTCTCGCCATTCCTTGAGACCGTTGGTACGCAGATGCTTGGCGTGAGGCGAAAGTGGGGACTCGGAGATTTCTAGTTCAACCGCTCTAAGCCCAGAGAGAAACTGCGCAGGGTCGCGGAACTCACGACGCTGAAATTCTCGAAGACGACTGCGGTTCATGTCAAAAGCCTAACGTGAGGTAGAACACAAAACGGGAAGTAAACAGATTATTAGACTGGCCAATAATCTGGCTGTATCGGCTAAGTGACTGAGTATTAACACCGCCAGAGATTTGCAAAAGTTCGCCATGTGAAATATCTTTCTGGTACCAGTGAATAGCTGAGAAGCATACGCCAGGAAGATGCGAATGGCTGCTGTATAGAAAATTTTGTTCATGGGCCGAACTGAGACAATCGTGTCAGTCAACTTGGTTGTTGATCGCCTCGATCAAACACCGTATTTCTTAAACCACAGCAACATGCGCTGCCAGCCGTCTTCGGCGGCGGCTTTGTTGTAGCTGGGACGATAGTCGGCATGAAAGGCGTGTTGGGCGTCGGGATAAACGTGAATCTCTGAAGGATTGCCGGCCTGTTTCAAGGCCGTGCGCATTTTTTCCACCTCGGTTTGCGGGATGCCCTGATCCTGGCCGGCGTAGAGGCCCAGCACGGGCTTCTTCAAGGTAGCGGCGATGGCCAGCGCTTGTGTAGGCGTGCGTTCGTTGGTTTCGCCGTTGAGACGGCCGTACCAGGCGACGCCCGCTTTTACCTTGGGGTTGTGGGCGCTGTATAGCCAGACAATACGGCCGCCCCAGCAGAAGCCGGTGATGGCCAGACGCGCCGTCTCGCCACCGTGAGCCTTGCTCCAGGCGACGCAGGCATCGAGGTCGGACATGACCTGCGCGTCCGGCACTTTGGAAACAATCTTGATGATCTCGTCGATGCTGCTGAGCTTTTTTGGATCGCCATAGCGGGAGAACAATTCCGGCGCGATGGCGAGGTAGCCCAGCTTGGCCAGGCGCCGGCAGACGTCCGCGATGTATTCGTGCACACCGAAGATTTCGGACACCACCAGGATCACCGGGAAATTTGCCCCTTTGTTTGGTTCGGCGCGATAGGCCGCCAATTCGCCGTCGGCAGCCTTGATCTTGACCGGTCCCGCATTCAACCCTTGGGGGTCAGTAATGATGGCGGTTTGCGCCATGACGGGCCGCACGGCCAGGGCAAAACCTGAGGCCAGCACGGTGGCGACGAAATCGCGTCGGGTAAAAGGCACAGCGGGCAGCAGGCTATCGAAGTCGGCGCGATGATCTTTGTTCATGGCTCTCTCCTTTGCGTGACGTGACTTACATCAAAACGATATCGAACTGCTCCTGGGCATAGCCGGTCTCGGCTTGCAGCGAAATGGGCTTGCCGATGAAATCGGAGAGCATGGCGAGGGACTGCGATTCTTCGTCGAGGAACAGATCGGTCACCGCGGGCGCGGCCAGCACGCGGTATTCGCGGGCATCGAATTGGCGTGCCTCGCGCAACAGTTCGCGCAGAATCTCGTAGCAGATGGTGCGCGCCGTGCGTACCTCGCCACGACCGCCGCAGGTAGTGCAGGTTTCGCACAGCACGTGGGCGAGCGACTCGCGCGTGCGTTTGCGCGTCATCTCGACAAGACCCAGGCTGGTGAAGCCGCTCACCGACAGCCGCGTGTGGTCGCGCACCAGCGCCTTGTTGAATTCGGCCAGCACAGCCGCCTTGTGCTCCTCGTTTTCCATGTCGATGAAGTCGACGATGATGATGCCGCCCAGATTGCGCAGCCGCAATTGGCGCGCGATGGTTTGTGCGGCTTCGAGGTTGGTTTTGAAGATGGTGTCGTCAAAATTGCGCGAGCCAACGAAGCCGCCGGTGTTGACGTCGATGGTGGTCATCGCTTCGGTCTGGTCCATGATGAGATAGCCGCCGGACTTGAGATCGACACGGCGCGCCAGCGCCTTATCAATTTCCTCCTCGACGCCATGCAGATCGAACAAGGGCCGCTCGCCGATGTAATGCTCCAACAGCGGCATCAATTGCGGCATGAACTCCTGAGCGAAGCTTGATAGCTTTTGAAAGTTTTCACGCGAGTCGATGAGGATGCGCGTGGTATCGCGCGTGACCAGATCGCGCAGCACGCGCTGCCCCAGGGTGAGATCCTGATAGAGCAGGGCGGGCGGGCGGGCGCTTAGCGCGGCGTTCTTTGCTTCGGCCCAGATTTTGCGCAGGTAGCTGATGTCGTTGGCGAGTTCTTCGTCGCTGGCTTTTTCCGCCACCGTGCGCACGATGAAGCCGCCCCCTTCATCGGCCGGCACCAGCGATTGCAGCTTGGCGCGCAGTTGTTCGCGCTCCGCCTCGCCCTCGATGCGCTGGGAAATGCCGATGTGATGTTCCTGCGGCAGATACACGAGCAGGCGGCCGGCAATGCTGATCTGTGTGGACAGGCGCGCACCCTTGCTGCCGAGCGGGTCTTTCAGTACTTGCACGATGAGATTCTGTCCTTCGGACAGAATCTTTTCGATAGGCCTGGTGTGCTCGCCGCTCGGCCGCTCGCAGCCGTTGCCGTGGCGCTCTTCCCAGATGTCCGCCACGTGCAGAAAGGCGGTGCGCTCCAGGCCGATGTCGATGAAGGCCGACTGCATGCCGGGCAACACGCGCACGACGCGACCGAGATAGACATTGCCGACGATGCCGCGCGAGGCCGTGCGCTCGATGTGCAACTCTTGCACCACACCGTTTTGCATCAGCGCAACGCGAGTTTCCTGTGGCGTGAAGTTGACGAGAAATTCTTCGCTCATCGCGATCCCCAAAGTCTTGTAAGGGCTGAAGACGGCATTGAGGTTTCCACCTCCGCCCTCCGCACCCCTTACCAGACTTCAAATAGGATAACCGAAGCGCCTTAGCAGCATGGCGGTTTCGAACAGCGGCAGACCCATGATGCCGGTGTAGGAACCGCGTATCTCTTCGATGAATATGCCGGCCCGCCCCTGGATGCCGTAAGCGCCGGCTTTGTCGAGCGGCTCGCCGCTGTGCGCATAGCGCTTGATTTCGGCCTCGCCGAGCGCGCGAAAGCGCACCTCGTTGATATTCAGCGCCTGCTCGATACGGTTTTCTTCAGCCACCGCCACCGCCGTCAGCACGCGATGGGTGCGACCGGAGAGGCGGCGCAGTATGTCCATGGCATCGGCTTCATCGACCGGCTTGCCGATAACGGCGCCGTCGATCTCCACCGTCGTATCGGCGGAAAGCACCGGGTGCGGTATCAGCCGGCGCTGGTGCATGCGATTGAGGCCGGCGTGAGCCTTGGCGACCGTCACGCGCTGCACATAGACTTCGGGCGATTCATCGGGCAATGGCACTTCGTCCACATCGGGCGCTTCTCGCGGCACGTCGCGAAACAACAGCAATTCGAAGCGCACGCCGATTTGCGCCAGCAGCTCACGTCGGCGTGGGCTGCGAGAAGCAAGGTAGATGCGATGATCGAGGTTGGCCATGCGGGTTGCTAGTTTCGGGTTTCGGGTTTCGGGTTGAGAGGTCAAGAGGGTTTTTAACTCGAAACCCGAAACTCGAAACTCGCAACTCATTCTCTATGGTATGGATGATTCTTTAGCAGGCTGGCGGCGCGGTAGAGCGCTTCGGCCAGGAGCACGCGCACCAGCGCATGTGGCAATGTCAGGCTGGACAAGCGCATCAATTCCGCAGCGGCTGTCTTGATCTCCGGCGCCAGACCGTCTGGGCCGCCGACCACGAGCGCAACATCATCGCCGCCTTCCATCCACTGCTTCAGGCGCGCCGCCAATTGCTGCGTCGTGACGTCCGCCCCACGCTCATCCAGCGCGACGAGCCGGCAGCGTGTCGGCAGCGCGGCCTTGATGCGCAGCGCTTCCGCCGCCAGCATGGCCTCCACGCTCTTGCCGCCGCTGCGCGGCTCGGCCTTGATCTCTTGCAACTGCATGGTCAGTTCGCGCGGCATGCGTTTGGCGAACTCGGCATAGGCTTCATTCACCCAGGCCGGCATGCGTGTGCCGACAGCGGCGACGATGAGCTTCATCGTCCGGCTGACTACTCGTCGGTGCTCGCCGCGGCCTTCTTTTTCGCAGCAGGCTTGGACGACCAGAGTTCTTCCAGGTTGTAGTAAGCGCGCACGGCGGGTTGCATAACGTGCACCACGATATCGCCGAGATCGACCACAATCCAGTCGCCCGTCTCTTCGCCTTCGGTGCCGAGCAAGGTGCCGCCAGCCTCTAGCACTTTGTCCTGCACGCTGCGCGCCAACGACTTGGTCTGCCGCGCCGAATCGGCGCTGGCAATGATGATGCGGTCGAAGAGGGAAGACAGCTTGGTGGTATTGAAGACTTCGATGTCGTGCGCCTTGATGTCTTCCAGCGCCGCTACCGCGATCTTTTGTAATTTTCTAACGTCCATCCGGTGCCTGATAAAAATGTTCCCGGTCAATATACTCTCGAACCGGATCGGGGATCAAATAACGCGCGCTAAGTCCTGCCGCGAGGCGGGCGCGAATCAAGGAGGCCGAGATCGCCAGCGGCGTCATGTCGAAGGGTACAACACGTCCGGCGGCGGCATTGCTCCAATGCTCCGGCGTACTCGCCATGCGCTGCGTGAACTCGCTAGCCAGCGGCGTCGGCATGTCGGCTGCGGCAAGCTCGTAGCCCGGCCGCGTCGCCACCGCAATGTGCGCGTAGTCAAATAATTCTTGCCAACGATGCCAGGTAGTGAGGCCGAGAAAGGCATCGCTGCCCATAATTAAAAGAAGAGGCGTTGTGGCGCCCAAGGTCTGGCGCAATCGCGCCAAGCTGTGCACCGTGTAGCTGGGTTCAACGGCGGCGACTTCGCTGGCATCCAGCTCGAAGCGCGCATTACCGGCAATGGCCAGCTTGACCATCTGCAAGCGCTGCGCCGCAGAGGCCCGCGGAACATGGCGGTGCGGTGGCACACCGGCCGGGATCCACAGTACCTGCCTGAGGTCCAGCGCTTCATAGGCCTCTTCGGCCAGCCGCAGATGGCCGAAATGCACGGGATCGAACGTACCGCCGAGCAAGCCGATCGGATCACTCATTTTCCGGCGCCTGACCAAAGACATCGCGATAGCTGAGGTACACGCTGATCATGAGTATGGGCGCCAGAATAAACAACATCAGCATGCGCAGGACTATGGCCAACACCGCCAGCAAGGATTTCGAAATCAGGCCCACCACGAGCATGACCACACCCGGCAGTATCACGCCGACCACGACTACGCCCAGGGCGTAGACCAGAAAGGCGCGCCAATTTCGCCTTGCGGCGACGATGCTGAAGAACAGCGATTTCAAGGCCGGCACACCGTCCCAGGCGACCAGAAGCGGAGCGAACCAAAAGGCCAACGCCACCGGTAGCGCCAACACCAGCAAGTGCGCCATGGCGTAGAGCGCCGCCTCTTCGTCCAAGGTATTCACTTCGGTCGCGGCAACGTCGCCGCCTTGCCATAAGGCGAACACCGCCAGCACCGCCAGCGCCGCCAACAACTGCAAGCCGCCAAGCTTAACGAGCGCCAGTCTATGCGCGCTCAGGCCAGCGGTCAGCATGTCGGGCCGAAAACCACCCTGGTCCAGCGCGCGGCAACCGTTCGCCACCATGACGGTGAGCAGCGGCAAAAGCAAAGGCGAAACAAAGGGGCCGACTTGCGGAATGAGATTGGTCACTACCACCAGCAACAGATAAGCCAGGGTCAGGCTCGTAAGGAGCGGTGGATTGCGGCGATAAAGCCGGAAGCCTTCGACTATCCAGCCCCAGCCGCGCGCAGCGGGAAGACGACGCGCTTGCATTTAAGGGTGGGCGCGAAGCGGGTTCGCGGCGCCACCAAACGAGAGCTTATTCAAATATCTCCACATAGGCGGCATAGGTGGAACCCAACAACACCGGTCCCAAAACGAGGAAGCCGAGACCGAAAGGAATAGCGGCAATAATGCTCAGGACGAACACGATGACACCATAGACCAGGAAGGGCACAACATTTTTCAAGCAGGCCATAAAGCTGCCCTTCATGGCTTCAAGCGGCGCGATGTTGTGAAAAACAACCAGCGCAGGCGCGAACCACACCGCCATAGCGAGCGGCACCAAGAGCACCAGCATGACCAACATAGCGAGAAAGAGCCCACCCAGCGCCATGCCGACACCGGCGCCGCGCCCCATCAGGCCGCCGGTTAAGGCTGCACCGCCGCCGATGACGAAGGTAACGCCGACGATAACCACCACACCGATCAGATAGAACACGCCGACCAGGATGAGCTTGCCGGTGTTTTGCTTGAAGCCGGCGAAAAGGTGGTCGATGCGCAATTCACCGCCGTCGCTGAGCGACTTGCAGCCAAGCAGAATGCCGCCGACGAACACCGGCAAGAGGAAATTGACCACCATAGACCCGAGGAAAGGCACAAGGCTCAGCACGACAATGATCACCAGCATGATGACGGCGATGGCGATCCACACCCCCGGGTTTTTGACGAAAAGCTCCCAACCTTGCTTAAGCCACTCAAGACCACGCCCGCCATCGACGTTGCGCCCATTGGCATCGAAACCGCCGACGACAGTTGCCGGGCTTTCAAAAGGGTTCTGCTCGCTCATGGCCGCCTCGCTGTGTTGTTATGTAATGACGAATTGAATTTCAGAACGTGCCTATGACCCACTGCGGTACGCGCAAACCTGAATCGAGCGACTCTTGGCGCGAGAATTTGCCATCGCCCTTGGAATCGACCATGTAGTAAGGCACGCCGTGTGACGGTGTGACCTTAATCATGTAGAGCTTACCGCTGACGCGGTATTCCTCGACGCGGTCTTCGCCGCGCGTGGTAATGGTCACCTGCGGTTCAAGCGCCGGATCGGGCACGTAGCCCGGCGGAGGCGGGGGCGGCTCAGGGAGCGGTTGTAAGCCGCTCGGGCGATCCATCTGAGCAAACGCCGGCGCGGCCATGGGTAGCATGGACAGACCAAGAGTCAGGAGCAAGACGGTTTGAGTCAGATGGAAGCGGCGCATGATGAAATTCCTGAGTGGCCAGTCGTGTTCGAAGGAGGCGGTCGATTCTATCAGAGGTTGAGTTGCAACTCGTGTTCGGCGGGCAACGGTTCGAAGCCGCGCCGCTCGTAGTGCTTGAAGATGGCGTCGACGACTTGTGCCGGCTCGTCGATGACTTGCAGCAGATCGAGGTCTTCGGGTGCAATCATGCCTTCATGCACCAGCCGCTCGCGGAACCAGGCCAGCAACCCTTCCCAATACGGGCTATGCACCAGGATGAGCGGAATGCGGCGGGTCTTGCGCGTCTGGATCAAGGTCAGGGCTTCCATCAGCTCATCCAGCGTGCCGAAGCCTCCGGGCAGCACCACATAGGCGACGGCGTATTTGACGAACATCACCTTGCGCGCGAAAAAGTGGCGGAAGCTGAGCGAAATATCCTGATAGGGATTGTTGACCTGTTCTTTCGGCAACAGCATGTTGAGCCCCACGCTGGCGCTCTTGCCGAAGTAAGCGCCCTTGCTGGCCGCTTCCATCACGCCAGGGCCGCCGCCGGAGATCACCGAAAAACCGGCGTCGGACAACAGCCGGGCGATTTCTTCCGCCTGTTTGAAGTAGGCATGCTCGGAAGTAATGCGCGCGCTGCCAAACATGGATACCGCCGGGCGTATGCCCGAGAGTCGCTCTGTGCCTTCGACGAACTCTGCCATAATGCCGAGCAGGCGCCAGGCCTCGCGCGCGGTGCGCGAAGCACCTGCGGCATCGGCATCCGTGATGTTGTTTGATTTGGTTTTCATATGCTGCTACTCGTCGACGGATCGTCTTATCTTTATCGCGCGTTTCATGCCATGCCCGACTTGCGCAACAAAGCGGGCGAGCCCACCGGCGCAATCTACGGTGTCATCAACATGCTACGCCGGCTGGATAGCGACTACAAGACGAGCGACGGCCCCTATTATCGCGCCTGCATTTTCGACGCCAAGGGCAAGACCTTTCGCGACGACTGGTATCCCGAATACAAGGCCCATCGCCCGCCCATGCCCGACGATCTGGCGCGTCAGATCGAGCCGCTGCACGAATGCATACGCGCGCTAGGCTGGCCGCTACTGATGATAGATGGCGTCGAGGCCGACGATGTAATTGGCACGCTGACGCACCAAGCCAGTCGTCAGCGCATCGAGTGCGTCGTCTCTACCGGCGACAAGGATCTGGCGCAACTCGTCAATCCACATGTGCGCCTCATCAACACCATGAGCAACGAGGTGCTGGACGAAGCCGGCGTGCTGGCGAAATTCGGCGTGCCGCCGGAGCGCATTGTCGACTACCTCGCGCTCGTGGGCGACAGCGTGGATAACGTGCCGGGCGTGGAAAAGGTCGGCCCGAAGACTGCGGTGAAGTGGCTGCAACAATATGGCACGCTGGACAACATCGTGGCGCACGCCGAAGAAATCGGCGGCGTGATCGGCGAGAATCTGCGCCGCGCTCGCGACTTTCTGCCGCTGGGACGCAAGTTGATTACTGTTGCATGCGATCTTGATCTGCCTGTGCAGGTGACCGAACTCGCACCGGTGGAGGCCGATCGTGAAAAGCTCGCCGAGCTTTACGCCAAGTTGGAATTCAAAACCTGGCTGAGGGAGGTGCAGGTGCAGGTGCAGGGGCAGGGGCAGGGGTCAGGAATCAGGAATCAGGAATCAGAGGTCGCGGCGCAGATGCCCTTGTTGGTGGATGATGGCGCGCATCGCAAGCACTACGAAACGGTGCTCACTTGGGAACAATTCGATGCCTGGCTGAAGAAGATCGAAGCCGCGCCGCTCACCGCTTTCGATACCGAAACCACAGGGCTGGACCCGATGCGGGCGCGGCTGGTCGGCTTCTCGCTTTCAGTCACTGCTGGCGAGGCCGCTTACGTACCGCTGGTGCATGCTTACGCCGGCGCGCCGGCGCAACTGCCGTTCGATGCGGTGCTCGCACGACTGAAGCCGTGGCTGGAATCCGCACACCACGCCAAGCTGGGGCAAAACCTGAAGTACGACATGCACATCCTCGCCAACCACGGCGTACACCTGGCAGGCGTGGCGCAGGACACGTTGCTCGAATCGTATGTCTTGGAGTCCGACAAGAGTCACGACATGGATTCGCTGGCGAAGCGACACCTGGGCCTTACCACCATCACCTATGATGAGGTAACCGGCAAAGGCGCCTCGCGCATAGGCTTCGATCAAGTGGAGGTCGCCCGCGCCGGCGAATACGCGGCGGAAGACGCCGACATCACCCTGCGGTTGCATGCCGCGCTCTACCCGTCACTGGCTGCGGAGCCGCGTCTGGAGGTTTTGTACCGCGATATAGAACTGCCAGTTATGGCAGTGCTGTTCCGCATGGAACGCAACGGCGTGCTGATCGACGCCGGCTTGCTCGAACAACAAAGCGCCGAACTGGGCCAGCGCATGATGAACATCGAAGCGCAGGCGCATGTCGTGGCCAAGCAGCCCTTCAACCTCAATTCACCGAAGCAGATCCAGGAAATCCTGTTCGAGCGCGAGAAATTGCCGGTGCTGAAGAAAACGCCCTCCGGCGCGCCCTCCACTGATGAAGAAGTGCTTGCGCAACTGGCGCTCGACTACCCGCTACCCAAGCTGATACTCGAATATCGCAGCTTCGCCAAGCTGAAAAGTACCTACACAGACAAACTGCCGCGCATGGTGCATCCGGACACCGGCCGCGTGCACACCAGCTTCTCGCAAGCGACGGCAGTGACGGGGCGGCTTGCCAGCTCCGACCCCAATCTGCAAAACATTCCCATACGCACTGCGGAAGGGCGGCGCATCCGTCAGGCCTTCATTGCGCCTCCGGGTTCGAGCATCATCTCCGCTGACTATTCGCAAATCGAGTTGCGCATCATGGCGCATCTCTCTGGCGATCAGGGACTGCTCAATGCCTTCGCTTCCGGCGAAGACATCCACCGCGCCACCGCCGCCGAAGTGTTCGGCATCACACCGCTGGAAGTCAGCACCGAGCAACGCCGCTACGCCAAAGTCATCAACTTCGGCCTCATCTACGGCATGTCCGCTTTCGGTCTGGCGCGCGAACTCGGTTTAGAACGCAGCGCGGCGCAAGCCTATATCGACCGCTACTTCGCGCGCTACCCCGGCGTAGCGCGCTACATGGAATCCACGCGCAATTTGGCGCGTCAAAAAGGCTATGTCGAAACCGTCTTCGGCCGGCGTTTGTGGCTGCCAGAAATCCGCGGTGGCAACGGCCCGCGCCGCCAAGCCGCCGAGCGCGCCGCTATCAACGCGCCCATGCAAGGCACCGCCGCCGACCTCATCAAGCTGGCCATGATCGCCGTGCAAGGCTGGCTGGACAAAACGCAAATGGCCAGCCGCCTGGTGCTACAAGTGCATGACGAACTGGTGATGGAAGTGCCCGAAGTCGAACTCGACACCGTGCGCCACGAGCTACCGAGACTCATGTGCGGCGTGGCGAAGCTGGCGGTGCCGCTGGTGGTGGATGTGGGCGTGGGCGCAAATTGGGATGAGGCTCACTGAAAGCGGTAAATCCTAATAACCCCCGTTGGAACCATCGATGGAGCCCACTGGCGAATTGGCAGACAACGTATATGAGCCACGTAAGACGGAATGTGAGAACACCGCGATGAGGATGCCAAGGAGCACAAATGGACGCTGCATCGAACTGGATTCTCACGCCTCGTTAAGGCGTTCCCCTTGCAGGACGGCGTATCCAATTCTTCCTCCGTTCTTCGTTTCTTTCGATCCCGACCCCGTATCACACGAGTATTCTGAAATTGTGCTGCGCTGCATCCGTCCGGGTGTCTCCATCGACGTGAAATGCGGTTTTTAGTTGATTAGCCCTGACGACGGTCAAACACCGTGGCGGCTCCAGAAATCGCTCGGTGAGAGGATGGGATAACTTCCCGCCAGAGCCAACAAGTCTTGGTCGCCGGTAATCAGATAGTCGGCCGAAGCAGCTATCAAAGTACCCAGCACGGGCAAGTCTTTTGGATCACGTACCTTGCCGATTTGCATATCTTCAGGCTCAACCAAGTCGACCTGAAAAGCTAGGCAGTCCATGAAATCCGCCAGATCGCGCTCGCTCCAGTTCAGTCTGTGGTTCAGGCGCGGCAAGACGCGCACCAATTCGGCGAGAATGTAGCGAGACAGCATGACATCCAAGCCTCCCTGCCGCCACGCCCCAACTATCCTGCCCGGCAAGCTGCCCGGATAGGCGAGGCCCGAAACCAGCACGTTCGTATCGAGTACAACGCGCAGATTGGCCATCCGTCAGCCCTTGGAGGCGCTTGCTTCGGCTCGTACCGCCGCTGTGGCGACTGCTATCTCTGCCATGCCTTCATCCGGCGGCACGCCGGCATACGCCTCTGCTAAGCGCTGCGACAGCGCGTCGAAACGTTCCTGCATGCGACGTATGCGCCCGAACAATCGCCCATCTACCAGCGCGGCAACCGGCTTCCCATCCTTGTTAATGACGACGCTATCGTTGCGGTATTGCACCTGGCTTAGCATTTCCCCCAGGTTCTGACGAAAAGTGACAGCGTTGGTTTCCGTAATCATGGCTCGCCTCCCATAATGATCATATTGGTCATTATGGTCGTTACTGCCGCAAAGTCAATCGGTGCAAATGTAGCGCTATACCGCCGCACCGATCTCGCGCATCAACATTGAGTAAGCAACGGTCGCCTCATCGACTGTGATGTCATTCACGTCCTGACTTTCCTTTTGCAACACCACATGCGGCACGCCCCACGGATGCCAGCGGTGTGCGCCTGAATTGCCGAAGAAGCAGACGATGGGTTTGCCCAGGGCGGCGGCGATGTGCATGGCGCCGCCGTCGCTGCATATCACACGGTCGCAGAGCGACAGGCCGGCGATGAGTTGTTCCAGCCGCGCGGTTGCGACCGGGGCAATGGGCAGGCCGGCGAGCATGGCCAGCAACTCGCGCGCCTTGTTGTCATCGCCCGGATGGAGCGCGTCGTCCGCCGCGCCCGGCGCCCAGAACAGCAACACGCCACCGGCGCCGTCGGCGAGCAGGCGGCGCGCCAGTTCGGCGTAGTGCGCGATGGGCCAGCGTTGCTGCGGTTTGCGCGCGCTGATGTGCAGGCCGACCAGCGGCCCGCGCGCTTGGGCCAAGTCCGCGCCGAGCAACGCGCGCGCAGCGGCCACCTCGGCAACATCCGCGCAGAGCCGCATGGATGGTGGCTTTCCAGCTATTCCCAGGGCTTGCAGCAGATGGAAAGTGGCTTCGACCTCATGGGCCTGCTGGGTGTCGAGCGCGACGGGCATGTCGATGTGGGCTGCGCCAGATAGGCCGTTCGTGTAGCCGATGATGTGTCGTGCGCCGGCGAACCGCGCAAAGCGCAGCGCGCTGGCTTGGAAGCCCGGTGCGGCGAGGATGGCGTAGTCGATGCGCTGCCGGCGCAGGTCGCGCAGCAGGCGTAGCCGCTTCAACAGCCAAGCGAAAAATGAACTGCCGGCCGGCCGGTGTTTGGCTTTTTCGTAGGCATACACGACGTCGATATCGGCATTGCCCGCCAGCACCGGCGCGTTGTAGGTGTTGGCCAGCACGCCTATCCAGGCTTGCGGATAGCGCTCGCGCAAAGCGCGGATGAGCGGCGTGGTGCACAGCAGATCGCCGATGTTGTCGCGACGGATTACGAGGAACTTCGCCTGCGGTGGGACGGACGCAACGCTCATACCGTCAACCTTCTTTCGACTTCCGGCAGCGCGCGCGCCAAGCGCTCCTTGAAGGCGGCAAAGCTAAAACGCGCGAGATGATCCTGAGCCTGACGTGGATCGGGAAACTTTTGCATGGCCGCAATTTCACGCAGCAGCCGCGCAAAGTCGGCGCCATTGTCTTCGCGCGGGTCGCGATAGAAAAAGCCGGTGACACCCTCAAGCACCGTCTCGGTGAAGGGCGGCGCGTTGACGGCCAGCACGGGCGTGCCACAGGCCTGCGCTTCGATAATGTTCAGCCCCAGCGCTTCTTTTTCAGGCAAGCCGGTCAGCAGAAAATCGATCTGCTTATAGACCGCCGCGACATTGCGCTGCTGGCCCCAGAGGCGTGCGCGCTTGCCCAATGGTCGCAGCGCCTGGCGCAAATCGCGCACCGAGGCATAGCCGCCGCTGCCGAAAATCTCCAGGTTGATGCCCGGAATCGTCGCGAGTATCGGCGCAAGGATGCGAAATTGCTGGGGGAATTGTTTGATCGGCGTGAGACGCGAGACGATGCCCAGCGTGAGGCCGTCGAGCTTGGTGTAGCACGGCTTGGTCTGCGCACTGCGCCACAACGGATGCAGATAGCTCAATAGCCGATCACGCAGCTTGCGTTGGTCCCAATCGTAAACCGACTCGGCCATGACTGCCTGCGTGGCATCCGCGCGCGCGGCGTCGAGCTGCGCCACGCCGTAGAGTGGTTCGTTGTAGGCATCCGCATAGGGTGCGACCTTGAGACCTTCCAACACATAGTTCGAGACGGCAAAGACAAGATCGTAGTGCTCGAAGCTTTTCGGATCGCGGCCGAAGAGCGGCATGTGCGCAATGCCCGAAAGAAAATGCGCGGACTTAATCGCCATGCGCACATCAAGCGGCAATGTGCCATGCGTCAGCACCCAGCTTCTTTCGCGCGGCAGCGCCGCCAGCAACGCAGACGCCTCGACGGATACGATAGGCACGATGGGCACACCGGCGAGGTCCATGTCCTTCCAGAATCTTGCCTTGGGCGAAACCAGCAGCGTGACGTCGTAGCCAAGTTCGCCCAAGGCGCGGGTGAGAAACTGCGTGTACACCTCGCCGCCACCGAAGTGCGCTTGCAAGTTGATTTGATAGCAGTGCCCGGACATGCAGCTTCGCGCTAAGCCGCCACCGCAGGCGGCTCAGTCACGGCGTCCCGAGGGGCGTGCAGCCGACCTATGAGCAGGCCAGCCGCCGACCAGAAAACCAAGATCATCGGATTTTCAAAAAAGTCGTCCGTGAAATTCTTGGCGAACATCACCATGATCAGCAGCAGACCGGCCAACGCGGCGTAGCGAATTACCGCGTCCGGGTCGGCCCTGCTGTGCCAAAAACCTCTCGCCAGTGAACCGACCAGCCAAAGAAACAAGGCTAATCCGATCATGCCAGTTTGCAGCAAAATATCGATGCTCAGATTGTGCGCGTGCGTGAGCAGCGCCTGGTCTACGCTCACTATGCGCGCTTGGGCGGCAGGTGAGTGCATCTGCTTGAGCTGCTTCTTGTCGTAGCCATTGCCTATCAGCGGCGACTCCGCCGCCTTGGCCAGCCAGTACCCCCAAGCCTTGAGACGGGGATCATCGACGAAGCTCTTTTCCAGTAGCACTGCATCCGCCGCCACTTGTTGGCCGCTGCGATCGACCACGGTCTTGAGCAACAACGAACCTGCAACAACGACCATTGCCATCAATGCAAGCGCCGAAAAAAGGCGCGAACGACTGGAGCGATTCGGCCAGGCCAGCACGAAAGTGCCGCAGTAGGCAAAGATCATTGCCAGCCAAAACATGCGATTCTTGGCCACCATGCCGACCGCCATGGCGGCGGCGACAAAGACGATGAACCAGACGAGCTTTATGGCCGAAGGGCGACCTAGCCAAACGAGGCACAGAGGAAGTAGAAAGGCCGCGCAGGTACTGGCAACCCCCACGCCGGGATAGTAGCGAAACAGACCCGTTCTCAATTCATGGGCGACTTCCGCGCCAGGCGGCGCGAACATCAGCAGTGCGATAGAGAGCCCGGCGAGCAGTATGAGCGCAGCGGTTGCGGCCACCATGAGCTGGCAATAACGGCCGGGTGATTGTGTCAGTTGCATCGCGCCATAGAAAACGCCGGCGCCTAGCACCCAGTCCAGATAGGTGGCCTTGAGCGAGTAATAGGGTTCGAAGGACCACGCCGCCGAGAGCGCGCACCAGCCTATCCACAACGCCATGGGCAATAGCAGGGGCAAGGAACGCCAGCGTGACCGAACCACCGCCAGCGTGGCGATGAGCACCGCACTGGCCAAGACATTTCGCAAGGAGCCAAGCTGGCCGAAAGGCACGACCAACAGCAGCGCGAACAAAGCACCAAACAAAACAGCGCTGGGGCGGGCAACGAGCGGTGGCAAGGTAAAACGCATATTCGTTATCGCCCTATGCCGAAACAAGATTGCCGTCCAGCCACATCAACAAGACGACAACGCTGTAAGCCAGGCGTCGCGATGCGCGCCCTAGCCGCGCCGCATGCCAAAGCTGCGTAACGCCCGCTGCATTGAGGAAGGGCGCGATCTGCTCCGATCGAGCGATGTAATCCTCGCAGACAGCGCGCCATTGGCCATTGAAGTAATCGTGCAGCGGCACCGAGAAGCCATGCTTGGGTCGCTGCCAGACGACCTCAGGCAAATACTTTTGTGCCAGGCGGCGCAGTATCATCTTGTCGCCTCCCGCGAAGTGCACGCTGGCCGGCAGTTTGAGTACCACGTCCAGCACGTCATTGTCGAGGAAGGGCACTCTGACTTCCAATCCATGCAACATACTCGCACGATCTGTTTTCACTAGGCAATTTTCACTCAGATAGGTCCACAAGTCGGCTCGCATCAGGCTGGCCGTATCCATCTGACCGCCGAAGCCCGCAGTCAGCTCGCGCCAGAGCTTCATCGTCTCTTCCGGATGACAGGCTTGCCAGGCATCGGCGCTCAGATAGCGCTTCAAGCTCTTTCGCGACGCCTTCCATGGGCCGGCTTCGACGCGACGATAGAGCATCATCTCCTTGCCTGACAAACTGCGGCGCAGCAAGGCACCCGGCAACAGACCCAAGTCGATCAGCCGACGCAAGGCGTTGCGCCACGCGCTTGCCGGATAATCCGACTCCTGCTCAAGAAAGCGCGCGTAGCCGCCGAACAGTTCGTCGCCGCCATCACCGCTGAGCGCGACCGTAACGTGGCTACGGGTCAGGCGCGCCAATTCCGAGGTCATCACATAGGCCGGATCGGCCAAGGGCTGGTCCAGCAAGGTAATGGCGGAGACCAAAGCGTCCGCGCCTATGTCCGGCGCATCGATGATGTGATGGCGCGCGCCATACTTGTCGGCGACGGCCTTGGCATACATCGTCTCGTCGAAGGCCGCCTGCTTGAAGCGCACGCTGAAGGTCTCGATGGGATTAACGCCGGCCTGCGCCATGTAATGAACGATGAGGCTGCTGTCTATGCCGCCGCTGAGAAAGGCGCCCAGCGGCACATCGGCGATGAGTTGGCGTTGCAGGCTGCGCTGGAGCACCGCATCCACCTCCGCCAATATATCCTGCTGATCCGGTGCGGCACGCTGCGCCGATGGTATCTGCCAGTAGCGTTCGATAGAGAGCTTGCCGTCGCGCGTGTCGTAACGCATCCACGACGCCGGCGGCAACTGGCGTACATCGCGCAGCATGCTGTGCGGTGCCAGCACGAATTGGCTGGCGAGATAGTCGCGCAGCGCTTCATAGTCGATGCGGCGCGGAAAACCGTCGAGATGGAAAAAAGGTTTCAGCGTTGAGGCGAGGGCCAAGCCATGCACCGTCGAATAAAACAAGGGCTTGATGCCGAGTCGGTCGCGCGCGGCGAAGACACATTGTTCGACGCTATCCCATATGACGAAGGCGAACATGCCATTCAAACGCGGAAGGACGCCTTCACCCCATACACGGTAGCCATAGAGTATGACTTCCGTGTCGGATTGCGTGGCGAAGACGACGCCTAGCGTCTCAAGCTCGGCGCGCAGTTCACGGTAGTTGTAGATCTCGCCATTGAACACCATCGCATAGCGACTGTCGGTCGTGCGCATCGGCTGGCTACCGCTGGCCAGATCGATGACGGAGAGGCGGTGATGCGCAAGCAGGGCGCGGTCATCCGACCATGTTGTGCTGGCATCGGGCCCGCGGCTCTTGATGGACGCGAACGCCGCTTGATAGCTGCTTTGCCAGGGTGTATCAAACAAGGCCATCAAGCCGCACATAGCAAATCCTTAGGCAGCCTGCTGCCAACGCTGCGGCAACGTTTCATATTGCTGCAACACGTTTTCCGCCGCGAACTTGGCGAAGACCTTTTCGCCGAAAACCGGTTTGGCGTCGAGTGCATCCCGCATGGCCTGCGCCAGAGCGATGGGGTCATCGCATGGCACCAGGAAACGGCGCAAATCTCCATCGAGTATCTCTCGCGGTCCCGATGGGCAGTCGGTGCTGACCACGGGGGTGCCGCAGATCATGGATTCGATCAGTACATTAGGCAGTCCTTCATGATCGGAACAAAGTACCAGCAGCGTGGCATGACGCATCCACGGGTAAGGATTCTCGCGAAATCCCGCCACGATAGTTCTCCCCTTGATGCCGGCAGCGATCAGCATGTCATCCAGGGCCGCACTGGGATGGGTCAGCAACACCAGCTTGAAGGATGGCGGCAGTGTCTGGAATGCCGCAAACAATAAATCATGTCGCTTCTGCCGAACAAAGCGCCCGACATGCAGAACATAGGCTTGCTGCGGAATCTCTGCTTCGCTCGCTTCGGCCAGGCGGCGTATGCCGGCCACATCGTAGAGATTGTAGATGCGCACAATGTTGGCGCGCCGTAGTTGCAGATGCTCGCGTAAGTCCGCCGCCACACCTTCAGAAACGGCGATGAGATTTCGCCCCTCATAAAGCCCGCGATAGCGCGCCAGTCGGCGCGCCGCCTTGCGGGGATTCTGCTGCTGCAAGGCGGCGACCTCGGCCGAGAGCGTGTTGGCGATGCGGTGCCACACACGTGGCAGCCTTGCCAGCGCCACGACTTCATCGGCGAATGGCAAAGTCGCCACCGTCATGTCAAACGACGCATCGCGCTCAAGTCCGCGATACAGGCGCGCAAGCCGCCAGGCGGCGAGCCGCTTCCCCAAATATCCTTTCGGCACGGATTTGCCTGGGCGTGACAAGGCATGCACCTGAAACGACCCTTCGACGGGATGTTCGATCACGTTCTCCAGCAGCAACAAGTGCACCTCGTGCCCACGCGCGGACAATGCGGAAGCGAGCTTCACCACCGCTTTCTCGGCGCCGCCGCCACGCAGATTGGTGGTGACAAAAGCGAGCTTCACGCGGCTGTGCTCTTATTGTGTCCACCCAACGTCTGTCGCGGAGGATGTTCCGTCAATGCCAAGGCGGCTTTTTCCCAGACGCTATCGACGCTGATTTCCGACATAGGGACTTTGGGGGAACAATCCGGCCCCGCGCGGGGATGATCGACAACATAAAGTGCTGGATGATCGAGTGGACCTATCAAGCGACTGGGCGAAAAGCCGTGATACAGGCCAACCAGGGGAACGTCGAGCGTGCTCATAAGATGTGTCGGACCGGTATCGACGCCGACATAAAGATCGGTTTCGCTCATCAGGGCGACTGTTTGCCTCAACGATAGCTTGCCCGCATACAGCGTGGCGCTGCCGCCGAGGTGCGTCTTGAGCGCGGCGGTGCGCTCGCGTTCTTCGTTGCCGCCGAAGATGAGGAAATGCGCCTGCGGCCAGCGGTGGCGGATACGCTCACACAGCGCCATGAAATGCGCTATCGGCCAATCGCGATAGCCCTTGGTGGGAAAACTAGCCACTTGCAGGCCCACGCGTGGCGAGGCGTCGGCGGGCATATCTCGCGCCAAAGTATCAGCGGCCCAGCTGCGTTCTTCTGCACTCACCGTGTAGGCAAGACGCAATCCGGCCGGCGGGATGTCCAGCGCGGCGGGCAGGCGAAGTAGCTGCAGCACCGAATGCTCGCTCTGGAAAGCCGGCGGCTCGACAACACGGAAGAGGCGCGCATTGAGTGCGGCGTCGGCTTGACGGAAAGCCACCACCCGCTTCGCCACGCGCAATGCATACGCAACGAGCGGCTCGTCAAAGCCATACACCAGCGCGGTGTCGTAGCGCTTGCCGCCTATCCAGCCGCCCACCCACCCAAGGTAACGCGCGCTGTTTTTGGTGATGCTACCAACCCGACGCACGAAGGGCAGATTCAGCAAGACCTCGGCGCGATTGGGATGAGCCAGACAATCGATGACGCAGCCCGGATGGGCGGTGGCTATAGCGCGGATGGCCGGCGTAGCCAACAGAGTATCGCCGATGCGCGACACATTGATGACCAGGAAGCGCTCACCCATGGCTCTCGCGACGGAAAATGTAATTGCGGCCTTCCGTGTGGATCAGCCGGAAGCCGCATCCAGCAAGCCGATCCGCCACCGCTTTGGTTTCTTCAAGACTGTGATGCGTGACGCCATGATGAAACTCAATGAGCACCTGCCGGGCGAGGCGGATGTCTCCGCTGTCGCACAGCTGCGCCACCACCGCATACTCCGCGCCTTCGACATCGATTTTCAGAACGTCGCATTCCTGCCGTCCCGCGCGGGTAAGCGCCGCGCGCAAATCGACAGTTTCTACCGACAGGGATTCGCCACCCTCGACATATTCGTGCGTACCCATCAGGCTACCGGAGACGCCATCCGCGCCTTTGGGCAAATCATGCTGCGCCCGCGGCAGGTGGAACACCAACGTTTCACCGGCCTTGGTCCAGAAGGCGCGCTCGAGTATTTCCATGCCGGCCAGCGGATGCGCGCGGCAATAGGCCAGACTGCGCGGATTCGGTTCTATACCCAGCACGCGAGCACCGGGAAAACGCTCCAGGAAAGCCGCCGGAAAACTGATGTCTTCACCCAGCCCCGCATCGATGAGCAGCGGCTGCGCCCCGACCAGACGAGTATCCACCCACCACCCGCCGTAACGCGTACCCAGGCGTGAGTAACCACGCGGCAGCCGCCATTCGCGCCAGCGGCGGCTAAGGCTGCGTTTGGTGCGCTCCCAATTTTTGCGCGGGCCGCCAATCATCGCCGGGCTGTCTCCGTCACTTGCTTGAAAACGCGTTCCATGCGATCAAGCATGTCGTCTATGGAAAACCGTGCCAAGGCTCGCGTACGTGCCGCGACACCGAGACGCTTGCCCAATGCATCGTCACGCATCAAGCGCTCGATCGCAATGCCCAGCATCTTGACATCCTGCGGTGGAACCACCAGCGCTGTCTCACCGTCACTAACCGCTTCAAGGATTGCGCCGATCGGCGTGGTGACGATGGGCAATTCTGTCAGCATGGCTTGCAATATCGCCTGCGGCACGCCTTCATTTGCGTAGGACGGCAGGCAGAAAATATCCAGGGCTTGCAGCCACACTTCGGCATTCTCCTGCTGGCCGACCATGCGCACGCGGTCGGCGAGCTTAAGATCGGCAATCATCGCTTCGAGAAACGCTCGGCGCGGTCCATCGCCGACGATCAGCAGTTGCCAATCAGGGGCATCAAGGCTGGCGTAGGCTTCAAGCAGGTGATGATGGCCTTTCCAGCTACGGAGCGTCGCGACGATGCCGATGTAGCGCTTGGATTCGTCGAGTCCCAGCCTGCGTCGCGCAGCCGTTTTATCACCAGGCACAAAGCGCGTGGTATCGATGCCGGTGGGCACCGAGGTGATCTGCGCAGCCGGGTAGCCGTTGTTGCTTATCAGTTGCTCGCGCAATTTCTCACCAGTAGTAACGATATGACGGGTGGCGCGCGTATAGAGCCAGCGCGTGGCAAGGTTGTTGGGTATGGCCGAGGAGATGTGCCGCGTGCGCACTATGGGCGGCGCGCGTTTGATGGTCAAGCAGGCCAGCGCAGCGATCCACGTGTCTGTCGAGCTGTGCGTATTAATCACGTCCACCTCGTGCTCGCGCAACCAGCGACGCATCGCCAGCACACCGCGCAGAGACTTGCGCGCAATGGGCAGCGCTTCCACATGCTGGCCGCGTCGACCGGCTTCGGTATAGATGCGCGCTTCCGCTGGACACAACAGCATCACCTCGTGCCCGCGCGCCTGCATGCCGGCGGCCTCGGTGAGGATGCGGATTTCCTGGCCGCCCCAGCCGCAGGAGGCTTCGGTATGCACGATGCGCATCAGGCCTCCAGCACCAGGGCCGTTTGGTACAAGCGGGCATAGATGCGGCCCAGCGCCAGCAGTTCGGCATGCGTGCCGATTTCCGCGATGATGCCTTTATCGAGCACCACGATGCGGTCCGCGTTCTCGACGGTGGAGAGTCGATGCGCGATGACCAGCGTGGTGCGGTTCTTCATCAGCTCATCGAGCGCCGCCTGCACCTGACGCTCCGATTCGGTATCCAGCGCCGAGGTGGCTTCATCGAGAATGAGGATAGGCGCATCTTTCAGCAGGGCGCGCGCGATGGCCAGGCGTTGGCGCTGGCCACCGGAAAGTTTGACGCCGTTTTCGCCTATCGGCGTGTCGAAGCCCTGCGGCATGGCGAGGATGAAATCCAGCGCATGCGCAGCCTTGGCGGCGGCTTCTATCTTTTCGCGGCTCGCGCCGGCCATGCCGCCGTAAGCGATGTTGGCGGCGACGCTGTCGTTGAACAGCACCACGTCCTGGCTCACCAGCGCCACGTTGGCGCGCAGGCTGGCGAGGCTCAGTGCTTCAATATCATGGCCGTCGATTAGGATGCGGCCCGATGTCACGCTGTATAAGCGCGGCAGCAGATTCGCCAGCGTGGTTTTGCCGCCGCCCGATTGCCCGACCAGCGCGATGCGTTCGCCCGGTCGGACGTTCAGCGAAATGTCATGCAGCGCATCGCGCTCGGCTTCCGGGTAGCGGAAGGAAATATGGTCCAGCTCGATCGAGCCGGACGCGCGCGCCAAGGCGATCTTGCCTTCGTCGCGCTCCGGTGTTTCGTCGACCAATTCGAAGACACTTTCCGCAGCGGCGAGGCCGCGTTGCAGCGGCGCGTTGATGTCGGTCAGACGCTTCACCGGCGCCAGCAGCATGAGCATGGCGGTGATGAAGGAAACGAAATCCCCCACGGTGGCGCGGCCTTCGGACATTTGCTTCAAGGCGACGGAAATCACCACGGCCAGCGCGATGGCCACGACCACTTGGACGATGGGTCCCTGTCCCGCCGCCGCCACCGTCTGGCGCATGTTGTAACCGCGCTGCAAGGCATTGGCATGAGCGAAGCGGTTGCTCTCATAACGCTGCCCGCCGAAGATCTTCACCACCTTGTGCGCTTCGATGCTTTCTTGCAGGACGCGCGTAATCTCGCCCATGGAACGTTGCGCGCCGCGGCTCATGCTGCGCAGGCGACCGCCAAATAGCTTCACCGCGCCGGCGATAGGCGGCACGATAGCGATGGCGACAAGCGTGAGTTGCCAATTCAAGTAAAGCAGCCAGCCCAGCAGACCGACCACGGCGATGCTGTCACGCACCGCCACGGTAATAACGCTCACCGCCGCGCCGGTGACGTTAGTAACGTCGTAAGCCACCTTGGACATCAGCGCGCCGGAGGATTGATTGTCGAAATAGCGCGTCGGCAAACTCACCATGCGTGTGAACATGGCGTTGCGCAAATCCGGGATCACCTTGTTGGCAACCCAGGCCAGGCAATAGTCGGCGAGAAAACCAAACATGCCCCGCAGCAGAAAAATCCCAACGATGGCGAGCGGATAGGTGATGTAATCGGCGTTGCCACTGCTGCCGTGGCCGTCGAGCAAGGGCTTCATCAAAGCTGGTAGCAGTGGCTCCGTTGCGGCGGTTGCCGCCATGCCCAGCACGCCTAACAGAAACACCTTCCAATAAGGGCGCACATAGCCCATCAATCGGAAATACAGAACGCGGCTGGAAAGTTGCTGGGTGGGCATGGATTGCCGGTGGACGAAAATGCAAACGGCGAATTATAACGGACGCGTGGTACTGGGCATGAGCGACTGGTAAAGCGCGATGAGCCGCGCCGCCATGGCATCGACGCCGAGATGCGCGACACTTGCGCGCGACGCGTCGCGCATCGCCCTGGCCACACCCGGCACGGCCAGGGCATCGAGACGATCCGCCAGTTGCGCGTTGTCGCGTGCTTCGCAGACGTAACCGTTCTCGCCAGCGCGGATCAGCTCGGCCGCGCCGCAGGCAGTGGAGGTGATAACCGGCAGGCCGCAGGCCAGGGCCTCGAGTGCGGCGTTCGGAAAAGGATCGTAGAGTGTGGGCAGCACAAAAACGTCGGCCGCGCCGTAAAACGGCTGCACATCTTGCTGGCCACCGAGGAAGCGCACGCGATGTTCCAAGCCCAGCGCAGCGGCATCGCGCTCCATGCGTTTGCGCTGCTTATCGTGGCCGACAATCAGCAGTTGCGCATCGCGCGCGCGCATCAGCGCGAAAGCGCGCAACAACTGCGGCACACCTTTGCGCTCGAAGCCGGAACCGACGAAGAGAAACAGCGGCGTGGCATCGGCAATGCCCAGTTCGGCGCGCATGCTGCTACGGTGCTCGTCGCGCGAGCGTGGATGAAATGTCGCCAGATCGACGCCGTTGTAAATGACATGCAGCTTGGCCTCCGCCACGCCGAAGCGCCGCGCGATATCGTCGCGCACCATCTGCGAATTGCAGATTACCGCCTTGAGGCGCACATCGCGGAACATCGCCGCTTCGGTTCTCAGCACATAGCGATGCCAGAAATTCAATCGCTCCGCCAGCCGCGCCAACGGCCCGCGCGACTGCGCGCGAAATTCCAGCCAGGTTGCATGCACACCGTCACCCGCGCGATAAATATCGCAACCGGGAATGCGCTCGTGGCTTTGCAGCAGATCGAAACGGCGGTCGGCAATGATGTCCTGCACGGCGCGGGCAAAGCTGCAATCGCGCCACAAGCGGCCCACATAAGCGGGATTGCAGATCAGCACCGGCTGCTCGGCCGGGCCCCGCCAACTGCGCGTGATGAGCGTGGTCGCAACACCTTGCGTTGCCAGCGCGGCCAGCGCGCGTTCGACGAAACGTTCGGCGCCGCCGTAGGGGTTGTACTTCTGGCGGACCAGCGCAAGCTTCATGCAGGAATCAGCGTGCGGCCGAGGCCAGCAATTCGTCGCAGGCCGCCGCAACGCGCGCCACCGGCAGGGTGGTGAGGCATTCCGAAATCTTGCCGCCGCCGCAGCCGTCGATACCGCAAGGACGGCAAGCATGCGCGTCGCTGGTGATGACGCGATTGGGCACGCCCCACGGTCCCCACTCCAACTCGCCCGAGGGTCCGAACAGCGCCACCACCGGCGTGCCGACGGCGGCAGCGATGTGCATGGGCGCGGAATCGACGCCGACGAAGAGCGCGGCGCGTGCCGACAAGGCGGCGAGTTCCTTCAGGCTGAGTTGGCCGGAGAGATCAACCACTGGCACCGCAGCCTGCCGCAATATCGCAGAGATGAATTCCCGTTCACGGGCATCCGGCGCGCACGTCACCACCACGCGCCGGCCGGCAGCCTGCCAGCGTTGCAACAACTCGGCATTTTTTTCCGCCGTCCAGCATTTGAACTGCCAGCGCGAGGCGGGATGGAAATGGATGAAGCCGCCCGTAGCAAGCTGGTGATCGGCCAGCAGCGCGGCAATACGGGCCTCCGCCTCCCCGCCCGGTACCAGCAGCAGCCGGCGTTCATCCGCATCCGGCTGCACACCGATGCGACGCAAGGCATCAAGATTGAGCTCGACGGTATGGCGACGTGCGTTGAGCGGGTGGCTATAGAGATGCGTAAAACTACGGCGCCAGAAGTTCGGCTTGCCGCGCATGGCGCGCGCCACGCCATAGCGCGCGCCAAGAAGGCGCGTGAGCCAGGCGCCGCGCGGATGTTCAGTGAGATGGATCACCAGATCGTAGTCACGCGCACGCAAGCGGCGAAACAGGCCGAATTCCGCCGCCGCCTGAGTGAAGATACCGCGCTTCTTCCAGCCGCGGTCTATGGTGTGCACCTGCGCAATATCCGGATGCAGCGCCAGCATGGCGGCGGTGTCGGCATACACCAGCGCGTCGATCTCAATCTGCGGCGCATGCCGTTTCAATACGCTGAACACCGGCGAGGCCAGCAAGACATCGCCGTGATGCCGCAGCTTGATCACCAGCACGCGGCGCAAGTCGGCGAGGGGAATGGCGTCCGAGAGCATGGCGCGCACGATAGCCAAGCTCAGCCCACTGCGCCCGGTTGGATGAGCGACTTGAGTCGCCATTCGCGTCCGGCGCCAGCGTCAGACACGGACGGCCTCTTTCTCGACATAGGGACGCAATTCGGCGCGCAGCGCCTTGTCTGTGACGAGGTCCACCGGGCAGCCAAAAACGTCTTCGAGAAAAAACTGCACCCCGAAATAGCGCTTCGACGTGGCCGGCCCGTCGAAGCTCACCAGCACATCCACGTCGCTGTCGCTCCGCGCCTCATCGCGTGCGCTGGAGCCGAACAAGGCCAGTTCAACCACGCCGAAGCGGCGCGACAACTCCGGCTTGTGCAGGGTCAATAGTCGTAAGGTCTCGGTGCGGTTCATGGACACAGCCTATTTTTGCGGCAGACCAAGCGATTATCCCGCAATCTGGCGGCTTTCGGACAGGCACTTTGATGGCACCGCTCGTTTGCAGTGCGACACCTCGGACGCCAATCCTTCGGCGTAGAATTCGGCATCCTTAAGTTGCTCCCCATTCGTGCTCCCGAATTCGTGTTCCCCATTCGCGCTCCCTATTCTTTCTTGTTCCTGCGTGTAATCTTCTTTGTGGCTGCAATGCTGTTCGCGTTTGCGGCAACGGCGGGTGGCGCCGTCAGCGTGCGCGACGACAGTGGGCGCGAGCTGCGGCTCGCGCAGCCGGCGACACGCATTATCAGCCTTGCACCCCACGCCACCGAATTGCTCTTCGCCGCCGGCGCCGGCACACGGGTGGTGGCAGTGGCGGCGTGGAGCGACTTTCCGCCCGAGGCCGCGAAGCTGCCGCAAGTTGGCGACGCGCATGCGCTGGATATTGAGCGCATCGTCGCGCTGCGCCCCGATTTGGTGGTCGCCTGGAGCAGCGGCAACAGCGCCTCGCAAATCGCCCAGCTCGAAGCGCGCGGCATCGCCGTCTTCCGCAGCGATCCGCAGCATGTGGAAGAGGTGGCCTCCAATCTCGAAAGGCTGGGCGCGCTGGCTGGCACGGATGCCACTGCGGCGCTGGCGGCGCGACGTTTTCGCAAGGGCTTTGCCGAACTCGCGCGCAGCCACGCCGGGCGCGCACCGGTGAAACTTTTTTACGAAATCTGGGGCGAGCCGCTGATGACTTTCAACGACAAGCACATCGTCAGCGATGTGATGCGCCTATGCGGCGCACGCAATATCTTCGGCGATTCGCCACTGCTCACGCCCACCGTGCCGGTGGAAGCGGTCATCAGCGCCGCGCCCGATCTCATCATCAGCGGCACCGGCGCAGAAGTGCTGGAAGCCTGGCGCCGCTGGCCACAAATTCCCGCCGTGAAAAACGCCAAGCTCTGCACCGTTGATCCCGCCCACATGCACCGCGCCGGCCCGCGCCTGCTCGACGGTGCGCGGGAATTGTGCGGGTGCATCGATGCGGCGCGGGGGAAGTGAAATCGGGGTTCTGATTTTTGTGATTGATTTGGCGCAACGACAACTGATCATTCGGCGCCGCCGCAAAAGTCCCTCGTTGAGCAATTCCGGGGCATGCGCGCTCTCCTGGGAGCGTGCGCGTTCAATTCATTTGGACTATGTCGGACGTTCCAGTACATTAGCGCACTGCTGCGTATCAAGCGGTGTCTAAAGGAAAACTACGGGAAAACTATGGCCAACACCAAGACCTTCTTACTTTTCGTAAGTTTGAAGTAATAGCTATCGATCATGTCTATTCCGTTCTTTGACCACCCCATCCTGAACTCCCCGTATGCGAGTCCTACTCGGCACTGGGAGCTGGATGATGAGGGGCAACCCACGCAAAAGGTGGAGCCGACCCGCCGCCCTGCCAAGTTCATCACACCAATCCCTAAGCTGAAGAAACGGAAGAAGGCCGCCGCTCAGGAAGGGTTCATCTTCGATGAAGGCAAAGGGCTTTCAACGAAGGGGCAGCAATATGACCCCACTTCTATCATCAACGAAGTGCGCGGCCAGGTCGGTGCTTGGCGTTCCATGCCCAATCCGAATCAGTGGCAAGTCACGCCTGAGACGGCCCGGCTGCTTCAACATTGGCGTCATCACAAGTTCAGCGGCGTCCGTCCTTTCTTCTGCCAAGTGGAGGCTGTTGAAACCGCGATCTGGCTGACCGAAGTTGCGCCGCAGTCCAAGCATGGAAAACGCCTACTCGACCACCTCGCATCGGCGAACCAAGACGCCAACCCGCAATTGATGCGGCTTGCCCTGAAACTTGCCACCGGCGCCGGCAAGACCACCGTCATGGCCATGCTCATCGCCTGGCAGACTATCAACGCGATACGGCGTCCGACGAGCAAATATTTCACACGCGGCTTTTTGGTCTGCGCGCCAGGCCTGACCATCAAGGACCGGCTGCGCGTGCTCCAGCCCAACGATCCAGACAGCTACTACAAAGATCGTGAGCTGGTGCCAAACGACATGATTGACGACCTTACCCGCGCAAAGATTGTCATCACCAATTACCACGCCTTCAAACTGCGCGAGCTTATCGAGCTTTCCAAGGGTGGGCGTCAACTGCTCCAAGGCCGTACCGGTGAAGCGCCGATGACGCTCGAAACGGAAGGGCAGATGCTCCAGCGCGTGATGCCCGACTTGATGGGCATGAAGAACATCCTCGCTATCAACGACGAGGCGCACCATTGCTACCGGGAAAAACCCCAGGAGCCCGACGACGAAGAGCTGAAAGGCGACGACAAAAAAGAAGCAGAGAAGAACAACGAAGCTGCGCGCCTGTGGATTTCCGGCCTCGAAGCCGTGAACCGCAAGCTCGGCCTGAGCCAGGTGATAGACCTTTCCGCGACGCCATTCTTCCTCAGCGGTTCAGGTTACGCCGAAGGCACTTTGTTCCCATGGACCATGAGCGACTTCTCGCTCATGGATGCCATTGAGTGCGGCATCGTCAAGTTGCCGCGCGTACCCGTCGCCGAAAACATTCCAGGCGAAGAGATGCCGATGTTTCGCAATCTCTGGGAGAACATCCGTAAGGACATGCCCAAGAAGGGGCGCGGCCAAGGCGAAGAGCTCGACCCGCTCAAGCTCCCCACTCGATTACAGACTGCGCTCCAGGCCTTGTATGGGCACTACGAGAAAACCTTCAAGCTCTGGGAAGACAAAGGCATCAAGGTTCCGCCATGCTTCATTATCGTTTGCCAGAACACCGCGATTTCAAAGCTCGTCTACGATTTCATTTCCGGCTTCCATCGCAAGAATGACGATGGCAGTACAACGCTCGAAAACGGCCGTCTCGCCTTGTTCCGCAATTTCGATGGACACCACAGGCAAGGCACTCCCGCGCCCCAACACGCTCCTCATCGACAGCGAGCAGCTCGAAGCGGGCGATGCAATCGATGACAACTTCCGCAGCATGGCTGCCGACGAGATCGAGCGCTTTCGCCGTGAAATCGTCGAGCGCAGTGGCGACGCGCGGGCGGGCGACAGCATCACCGACCAGGAATTATTACGCGAAGTCATGAACACCGTCGGCAAGCCCGGCCAGCTTGGCGGCGACATACGCTGCGTCGTCTCCGTATCCATGCTCACCGAAGGCTGGGACGCCAATACCGTCACCCACGTCCTCGGCATACGCGCCTTCGGCACGCAACTCCTCTGCGAGCAAGTCATTGGTCGCGCCTTGCGCCGCCAGTCATACGATTTGAATGAGGAAGGTCTGTTCAATGTGGAATACGCCGATGTCTTCGGCATTCCCTTCGACTTCACCGCCAAGCCGGTCATTGCCCCGCCGCAGCCGCCACGCGAGACCGTGCAGGTGAAAGCCATCCGTCCCGAGCGCGATAGTCTCGAAATCCGTTTCCCCCGTGTCGAAGGCTATCGCGTGGAACTCCCAGAGGACCAATTGACGGCGGATTTCAACGACGAATCCATCCTGACACTCAGCCCCGACCTCATCGGCCCCTCCATTACGCGCAACTCCGGCATCATCGGCGAGGGCGTCGATTTGAGTCTCGATCATCTCAGCGACATTCGGCCTTCCACGCTCGCCTTCCACCTGACCCAACGGCTGCTCTACACCAAGTGGCGCGATCCCGGCGAAGAGCCCAAGCTCCACCTGTTCGGCCAATTGAAGCGCATCACCAAGCAATGGCTGGACACTTGCCTGGTCTGCAAAGGCGAAACCTCCCCCGCGCTGCTCATGTACCAGGAGCTGGCCGACATGGCCTGCAACAAAATCACCGCTGCCATCACGCGCCAGTTCCTCGGCGAACGCCCCATCAAGGCGCTGCTGAATCCCTACAACCCGGTGGGTTCCACCAGGAACGTCCGCTTCAACACCTCAAGAACCGACCGCTGGGAAACCAATGGGCCGCCGCCGAAGTGCCACATCAACTGGGTTATTCTGGATAGCGATTGGGAGGCCGAGTTCTGCCGCGTGGCGGAGTCCCATCCCCAGGTGCTTTCCTATGTGAAGAATCACAATCTCGGCCTGGAAGTGCCCTATCGTTACGGCTCTGAAACGCGCAACTATCTACCCGACTTCATCGTGCTTGTGGATGACGGCCACGGCAAAGGTGGTGAAATGAGCAATCCGCTGCATCTCATCGTCGAAATCAAAGGCTATCGGCGCGAGGACGCGATCGAGAAAAAATCCACTATGGACACCTACTGGATTCCGGGCGTGAACCACCTCGGCACTTACGGCCGCTGGGCTTTCGCCGAGTTCACCGAGGTTTACCAGATCGAAGCTGATTTCGAGAAAAAGATTCACGCCGAGTTCAATCGCATGATCGAACAATTTTCGCCGGTAGCCGCATAAGCCCCATGGCCGCGACTCGCCTTCGAATCTTTATCAGCAGTGTGCAAAAGGAGTTCGCCCAACAACGCCTGGACTTGAAGGCCTTTCTGCTTGGCGATGCCGTCTTGCGCCGCTTTGTTGCCGAGGTTTTCTTGTTTGAGGAATTGCCGGCCAGTGACCGCCGCGCGGATCAGGTTTATCTCGACGAGGTGAAACGCTGCGATATCTATCTGGGCATCTTCGGCTATGAGTACGGCTTTGAAGACCAGGACGGCATTTCACCTACAGAACACGAATTCGACCACGCTACCCGATGCCACAAGCCCCGGTTCGTCTATGTCTGGGGAATGGAAGACAAAAAGCGCGCGCCAAAAATGCAAGTGCTGGTGCGCAAAGCCAGCGGTGAACTGATCCGTCGCCGCGTTGACGACGTGAGCGCCCTGACGACCGAAGTCTATGCGAGCCTGGTGGAGCATCTCGACCGGTTGGGCGCGCTTCGCGTCCCGCCCTTCGATACCTCCGCATGCGATGGCGCCAGTCTGAAAGACCTATCGCGCCAGCGCATTGACTGGTTCATTGACACCGCCCGCCGCGAGCGCGGTTTTCCGCTCAAGTCCAACACTGCGACGCAAGCGCTGCTCACGCACCTCAATCTGCTCGACCACAGCAAGCCCACCAATGCCGCGCTGCTCTTGTTCGGGACAAATCCGCAGCGCTTCCACCGCACCGCCGAAACCAAATGCGTGCATTGCCATGGCACGCAATACCGCCGCCCGTTTGCCTCGCAGCAGATTTATTCCGGCAATCTCTTCGGGCAGGCCGACCAGGCGCGCGATTTTGTACTCGCCAAGATCAACCGCGCCGTGGGTACCCGGACGGAGAGCAACCAGGCGCCGGCCACCTATGAACTACCGCCCGATGCGGTGGGCGAAGCCATCGTCAACGCCATCGCCCACCGCGACTACAACAGCAACGCCTCGGTCGAGGTGCGCCTGTTCGCCGACCGGCTCGAAGTATGGAATCCCGGCGCGCTTCCCGGAACGCTGACGCTTGACGATCTGCGTGATGCGCACCCGTCTGTGCCGAACAATCCCCTGATTGCTGAGTCGTTGTACCTGGCCCGCTATATTGAGAAAGCGGGATCAGGCACCGAGCGCATGATTGAACTGTGCCGCGAAGCCGGCCTGCCGGAACCGACTTTCGAACTGCGCGCTGGTTCGTTCATCATCACCCTCTGGCGCGACTGGCTCACCAATGAAGCACTCGCCGCCCTGGGCTTGAACGATCGCCAAGCCAAGGCAGTCGCCCATGTCAAACGTCATGGAAGAATTTCCAACGCCGATTACCAGCAGCTTGCCGCGACGACGCGCAAGACAGCGACGCGCGATCTGGATGGCCTCGTCGTCAAAGGCGTGTTTGCGCGCATCGGGGAAAAGCGCGGCAGCCACTACGTGCTCGCCGGAAAGAAATGAGACATTTATGAGACTTATGCCCCGTGACATTCGGGCGATCCAGTCACCAGGAATGGGACACTTATGGGACTTTTGGGACATATCGCGCACCCGCCAAACCCGCCAGATACAGAAAGGCAATGGGGACATTGACAGGGCAGGGGAGATTGCAAGCGTGACGAAACATGGAAAATAACAGGCATAGACATGGCTAAAACACCCAACCCCAAGACTGTAGAAACTCTCAAGCACGACGAGGCCACGCGCAAGAATATCCCCACGGCGGAGTTTCAGTCGGTGCTCGACAAGGAGCAGCAAGACCCGAAGAAGGTGCGCTACCCCCGCAACACCGATCTTGATCCACAACTGGTCTGGCGCGGCAAGGACGAGCAGGACTGGAGCGACCTCGTCGTCCACGCCCCGCCGCTCTACATTCAGGAGAAGGTGCACCCCAAGGCGTTGATCGACGATCTGCTGCGCGAGACCAAGGAGCGCGAGCACGAAGCGGGACAGATTACGGCTGACCTGTTCGCCGATTTCAACGGCATTCCCAAAGGCGCGGACAAGACGGAGTTCTATCAGCACGACCAGAACTGGTCGAACCGCATGATCCTCGGCGACTCATTGCAGGTTATGGCGAGTCTTGCAGAACGCGAAGGCCTGCGTGGCAAAGTGCAGTGTATTTATTTCGATCCGCCCTACGGCATCAAATTCAACAGCAACTTTCAGTGGAGCACCACCAGCCGCGACGTGAAGGACGGAAAATCCGATCACATCACCCGCGAACCGGAGCAGGTCAAAGCGTTTCGGGATACCTGGCGCGACGGCATTCACAGCTACCTCACCTATCTGCGTGACCGCCTCACCGTCGCCCGCGATCTGCTCACCGATTCCGGTTCCATCTTCGTGCAGATCGGCGATGAAAATGTGCATCGTGTTCGTGCGGTGATGGATGAGGTGTTTGGGGATCACAATTTCATCAGTCTAATTACGACGAAGAAAAGTGGTGGAATGGGGCAGGCTCACATCGACAACATCTCGGATTACATCGTGTGGTTTGCAAAAGATGCTGCTGTTGCAAAGTATCGTCCCGCATACTTTGAGAAGGATCTTCGTGAAGGTGCAGGGGCGCGGTATCGTTCAGTTCAGGCGATCGATGGAACAATTCGCCCACTCAGTGCAAAGGAGACGAGTGGCGAACAACAGTTGGCAGAAGGCGAAAGAGTTTTCCTTGCTGGCCCTTTAACTTCCGAGACAGCGAGCGAATCCACGCTCTTCGAGTTTAGCCTGAACGGGCATAAGTTAAGGCCCCGAAAGGGTGGATGGAAAACAGGGGCCAAAGGCATGGAGCGGCTACTGAAGTCGAATCGGCTCCTGAAGACGAAGGAGTTCGTGAACTACAAAATCTTCTTCAAGGACTTCGCCGCAGTGGCCATTCCGAATCTGTGGGAAGACACGATGGGCACCGCAGAACAGAATAAGGTTTACGTCGTCCAGACGACCTCGAAGGTCATTCAACGCTGCCTTTTGATGACCACCGACCCCGGCGACCTCGTGCTCGACCCGACCTGCGGCTCCGGCACCACCGCCACCGTCGCCGAACAATGGGGTCGCCGCTGGATCACCATCGATACCTCGCGCGTTGCACTGGCGCTCGCCCGTGCCCGCATCATGGGCGCGCGCTATCCGTTTTACCTGCTGGCCGATTCGCGCGAAGGTCAGATGAAAGAAGCCGAAGTCACTCGCACCGCGCCCAGTTCACAGCCCGTGCGCGGGAACATCCGCCACGGCTTCGTCTATGAGCGCGTGCCGCACATCACGCTTGGTTCCATTGCCAACAACGCGGAAATCTATGTCATCTGGGATCAGTGGCAGATGAAGCTAGAGCCGCTGCGCGAAAAGCTAAACGCTGCGCTCAAGAAGCAATGGCCGGATTGGGAAATTCCGCGTGAGGGTGATGCAAAGTGGCCAGAGGCGGCGAAAAAACTGCACGCCGACTGGTGGCAGGCACGCATTGCGCGGCAGACGGAAATCGACAAATCCATCGCCGCCAAAGCCGAGTTCGAATACCTCTACGACAAGCCCTACGAAAACAGGAAATGCGTCCGCGTCGCCGGCCCGTTCACCGTGGAGAGCCTTTCGCCCCACCGCATGCTGGGCGTGGATGAGAACGACGAGCTGATCGATACCCTGCAACAGACCCGCGAGGACTATGGGGCCAAACAATCCTTCCCGCAGATGATACTGGACAACCTCAAGACCGCCGGTGTGCAGCAGGCGCACAAGGAAGACCGCATCACCTTCACTTCGCTCACACCCTGGCCCGGCGATCTGGTTTGCGCCGAGGGCCGCTACATGGAGGGTGATGCAGAGAAACGCGCCGCCATTTTCATCGGCTCCGAATTCGGCACCGTGCAGCGCGCCGATCTGGTCTCAGCGGCCCGTGAGGCTGGCGATGCCGATTTCGATGTGCTCATCGCCTGCGCCTTCAACTACGAAGCCCACACCACCGAGTTCAGCAAGCTCGGCCGCATCCCCGTGCTGAAGGCGCGCATGAACGCCGACCTGCACATGGCCGAAGACCTGAAGAACACCGGCAAAGGCAATCTGTTTGTGATTTTCGGCGAGCCCGATATCACGCTCATCGACGAAGCCAACGGCAAGCTGCGCGTGAAAGTGAACGGCGTGGATGTCTTCAAACCACAGACCGGCGAAGTCATCAGCGACGGCGCCGACGGCATCGCCTGCTGGTTTATCGACTCCGACTACAACGAAGAAAGCTTCTTCGTCCGCCACGCCTACTTCCTCGGCGCCAACGATCCTTACAGCGCCCTCAAAACCACGCTGAAAGCCGAGATCGACCCCGAAGCCTGGGCGACGCTCAATAGTGATACTTCACGTCCGTTTGACAAACCGAAGTCGGGGCGGATTGCAGTGAAAGTCATCAATCATCTGGGCGATGAGGTCATGAAGGTGTTCAGGGTGAATTAAGTCACCGAACGAGACCTATTCGTGAAGGAGGCCGGCAAAGCGGGTAGGGCGTCAATGGCCGTCCATCAAGGCCAAACGACTGCTTTCGCTTTCTGCCCTTTCGGCCCTTTCTGTCTTTCCCTTCTTCAAGCCGGCAAAAAGCACAGCCCCTCCGCCGTCTCGTGCGCCAGCATGCGGTGGCAATAAAGGCGGCTTAGATTTTCTGCGGTGAGTAGCGCCTCGCGTGTGCCGTAGCGGGCTTCGCCGTTGCCGTAGAGCAGCAGCACGTGGCTGCAATAGCGGGCGGCGAGATTGGGTTCGTGCAGGGTCATCACTGCGGTGCGGTTGCGTTCGCGGCATTCTTGCGCGATGAGATCGAGCAGCAGGATTTGATGGTGCGGGTCGAGGTGGTTCACCGGCTCGTCGAGCAGATAGAGTTGCGGCGACTGCGCCAAGAGCGTCGCCAGCGCCAGGCGGCGGCGCTCGCCGCCGGAGAGCGTGGCGCAATCGCGTTCTTCCAGCGCCGCCAGATCGACGCGCGTTAGCGCCTCGCGCGCCAGGGCCATGTCTGCGCGGCTTTCCCAGCCCCAGCTTGATTGATACGGGTGGCGGCCGGCCAGCGCGGCTTCCAGCACGGTGAGGGGGAAGGCGTCGTGCGTATCCTGCGGCATGAGGCCGCGCACGCGGGCCAGCTCGCGGCCACGCCAGTCTTCGAGACGCTTGCCGTCGATAGTGAGATTGCCGCCGTCGGCCTGGCGCAGGCCGGCCAGCGTGAGCAGCAGCGTGGTCTTGCCGATGCCGTTCATGCCGAGGATGCCCAGACAGGCGCCACGCGTGAGCGCCATGTCCAGCCCGGCGCAGACAGATTTTCCACCTATGGTCACCGCGAGATTTTCGGTTTGGAGGATTGCGCTCACGGCCTTATTCATCGCCGCGCCATGAGGTAGAGAAACAGCGGCACGCCCAGCGCCGCCGTGAGTGCGCCCACGGGCAATTGCGCGGGGGCGATGACGGTGCGCGCTGCGGTATCGGCCAGCGTGAGCAGCGCACCGCCCATCAGCGCCGCGCCGGGCAGGAGCAGGCGCTGGTCGTTGCCCAGTGCCATGCGCGCCATGTGGGGTGCGAGCAGGCCAACAAAGCCGATGGTGCCGGCGCTGGTGACGGCCACCGCCGCGCAGGCCGAGGCGGCGAAATACAGCAGCCGTCGCAACTGGGCGACCGGCACACCGAGGGCGCGTGCCGTCAGATCGCCTTGGGCGAGGATGTTGAGGCTGCCGCCCCAAGGCAGGCACAGCGCCAGCATCGCCACCAAGGTTGCCAGCGCCAGCCAGGGGAAGCCCGCCGTGCCCAGATCGCCCATGAGCCAGAACAGCATGCCGCGCAACCGCGCATCCGGCGCCAGCACGAGCAGCAGCGAGATCGCCGCGCCCCAGCCGGCCGCCACCACCACGCCGGTGAGTAGCAGGCGCGCATGGGTGTAGCTGTAGTCGCCGCGCGCTAAAGTGAAGACGAGAAATACCGAGAACAAGGCGCCGCCCAGCGCTGCGCCGGAAACAATAAGGCCGGCCGCGCCGAGCATGAGCGCGCCGAGCGCCGCCACCGCCGCCCCGCCGGAGAGGCCCAGTACATAAGGGTCTGCGAGGGGATTGCGCAGGAGGATTTGCATCAAAGCGCCGGACAATGCCAGCAGCGCGCCAACGGCGAAAGCCGATAGCGCGCGCGGCAAACGCAGCTCCAGCAAGATGGTGCGCGAGGTGGCGTCGCTATCGCGCAACAGCGCCGACCAGTCGAGCGAGACGCTGCCGCACACCACCGCGAGCAGGACGCTCGCCGCAGCGATAAGGAGCAGGATCAGCAGACTGGTCAGCGCGCCGCGTTTCATGTCGTGCTCAATTCAGTACAGCGTGTGAAAAGCTTTTGGCCGCGGATGACGCGGATGACGCGGATAAACGCGGATGAACGCGGATGATGTTGAAGAAAGCGAGCGCAGGCTGCCCTTTGACGATCTCACGTCGCCGTGCAGGCATCGGCCTTGGCATGTCATCCGTGTTCATCCGCGTTCATCCGTGGCAAAAAATATTTATTTGAATCGATACTCCATCGTCAGCATGGCGTTGCGCTCCGGAAGCGGATAGGCATTGTAGCGACCGGCGGTGAACGCGCTCTTTACGCCGTAGTTGTAATACTTTCGGTCGAACAGGTTGTTTACCGCCAGAGCCAAGCGGAAGTCGCCGATTTCATGGCTCAGCTTGAGGTCGGTCACGGTGTAGGCGGGAATCATGGCGCCTAGATCGTTGGCCTCATCGTTTTCCATGTACTGACGACCCACGTAATTTACCGCGGCGGTCAAACGCGTTTGCGGCTGGATCAGCCACGATGCGCCGAGGTTGAGCTTGTGGCGCGGCACCAACGGCACGGTCTTGCCTGCGATGACGTTGTTGGACAAAGCAAAGCCGCCGCCGACAAACTCGCCAATGCGGAAACGCGCCACCGTGTAGGTGTAAGCAGCATTGAGCGACAAGTCCTTGGTGGCCTGGGTCTTGGCTTCCAACTCAAGGCCGCGACGACGCGAGGGCGGCAGATTGGTATTGCCTACGCCGCTGGTGAAGGGGTCGAGATGTATCTCGTCTTTCACGTCGGTAACGAAAACGCTGGCCTGCACGTGGGTTGCACCCTGATGGTAGGCGATTCCCGCTTCACCCGTGACAGCGGTCTGCGGTCGCAACAACTGGAACTCGTTGCTGAAAAAGGCCGATTGCTCGTAGATTTCATCCACGTTGGCCAGCCGGAAACTGCGCGCCAGTTTGCCGATCAGCGCCCAGGAAGGCTGCAACTGATAGCGCAAGCCCAGATCGGCGGCATGCTGATGATCGACGCGTGAGGCGGCCGGGGCGCCGGAACCGAAGGCGCCGCCCGGTGAGGCGGCATCGTATTCGTCCGTCGCGCTCAAGCTCTGGCGCTCGGCGCGCGCGCCGGCCAGCATGCTCAGGTTCTCGGTGAGCTGCGAGGTGTCCTGCACGTAAAACCCGGTGTTGTATTGCGTGGCGCCGATGCGGTTGTGAGGCTGGCCGCTATTCGCCGGAAAATCGGATATACCGCGCTGATAGCGCCAGCGCTGCCAGTCCAGCCCCACCACCAGATTGCCGGGGCCGCCGAACAAGCTATGCGCGATGCGGGCGCGCGGTGCGAAAGCCAGCATGTCCAGATCGGTCACCGTGTAGAGCGGAAAGCCGCTGAAATCGTAATAGGAAGTCTGCGGACGATTACGGTAGGACAGATCGACGTTGATGTCGCCGAAGGGCATGGTGTGGCTGTATTCAAGCGCGGCGCGATTGCCATCGCGGGTCGCGTAATCCAACGGGGTTACTGTGCCGCGCCGGTCGGTGTCCAGCAAATTAACGCCTATGCTCGGATCCACCAGCCGCGCACCGGGCAGACGGATGTCCTGCCGGTCTGCGCCCAGCCGCAGTTGCAACTGCGCGTTGTCCATCAGCCAAGTCAGTTTGGTCTCGACGTTCGACTGCCGGTTGCTGTTGTTCTTGCGATATCCGTCGCTGTCGTAATTGCTGGCGACGATCGAAATGCCGAAGCGCTCCCAGAATTTGTTGGCATAGAGCTGACCCTGGTAGGTGTCATAACTGCCAGCCGACAGCGAAAACTGTGCCGTGTTACCGATGCGCGCCGGCGAACGGGTGATGATATTAATGACGCCATTGGTTGCACCGCCGCCGAACAGCACGGTGCCGCTGCCGCGCAGCACTTCAATGCGTTCGATGGCGACCATGGGGATGGCCGACCATTGCACGCCGGCCAGATCAATGTCGCTAATGCGGCGGCCATCCAGCAGCACCAGCGTATTGGATCCGCCGGTGGCGCCAGCGCCGCGCAGGTCTATGCCGGCATTGGCGGCATTGTTGCCATAAAAATCATGAACTGACACGCCAGCTTTTTCAGACACTAGGTCGGGCACCGTCTTGGCGGCGCTGTTACGGATGTCTTCCTCGGTAATGATGCTGACGTTGAGCGGCTTGTCGCGAAAGGAATCGACGAAGCGGGTGCCGGTGACGATGATTTCCTCGGTGGCTGCTTGGGCGGCCGAGGATGCGAAGCAGCAAGCAAGGACAAAATGGGCGACAGGCGCGTAGCGCCGTATGAACGGATGCATGACAGACTCCCTAAATGCCGGCGAGCGTCCCCGCCGCCGGACAATGGCGAAAAAACGGAAAGTCGGGAGGAGTCGAGATCGGTGCGGGCGAGTACTAACTTAGCTATCGGCCCGTAGCCGGCCGCCACACCCCCGTGGCGTTTCCGAACATGTCTGTACAGGCCGGTATCCGGGCTCGCGAGTCTTGGTACGTCGCCTTCCCATGATTGCTCACAGTGGCGAGGGTTTGACACCCAATGACGTACCCGCACTCGCTGACCGTTGCGGGGGCAGCTGAGGCTTTGCCGAGGGGGTTGATCCCTCGACGCACCTCATTCCCGTTTAACCCGCCGGCTGGAAGCCGGTTGGGCACCTTGAACAGGATGCCGCGCGGTGTGCTGCGCGGCGGGCGGATTATAGCCTTCAAATCGCCGCTTGCGTGTTGGCGCGCGACGCCGCGTGCGAATGCCCCCGCAATCACAAACAACTTTCACAGTAAGGCGTTATTGCTTGACCTCAAAAGTCTTTTCGGCTAGTTTTCCGGGATGGACAGCGAACTCTTTGCGCTCGAAGAAAGAATCGAGCAATTCATTGCTTTGTGCCAGAACCTGCGCAGCGAAAATCAGGATCTGCGCACGCGCGTGGCCAGCCTGGAAGGCGAACGCAAACTCCTGAACGACAAAATCGACGCCGCCTGCGGTCGCCTGGAAGGTCTCATGGAACGCCTGCCGGAATGACAAGTTTATGAACGCCAAGGCAAAAACCCCGGATACGCTCGATATCGTCTTGATGGGCCGCGAGTACCGCGTGGCCTGTACGCCCGAGGAGCGCGAGGCGCTCAAAACGGCGGTGGCTTACGTCGACGAGCGCATGCGCGACCTGGCCGAAAAAACCAAATCTACCGGCGAGCGGCTGGCCGTCATGACCGCCCTGAATCTCGCCCACGAATTACTTTCCATCAAGTTGCCCGGCGGGTTTGACATGCAAGAGTTCCGGCGTAGAATCGGTTCCATGCAGTCGCGGCTTGATGAAGCCATGGCCAGCCAGGAACAGCTCTTCTAGCAGCACCAGACCAGCATCCCCGCTCCGTCGTTTAGTTTCATCCGGTCGCGCAGAAATTCCCCTGCGGTGTTCGACTGGGCCATACATTCCTTGAACCAATACGTTGGCATTGGTCGCGAACCACAGCGTCACTATTGTGAGCGTCCCTCGTTGGACGAACCTACGGTGACCGGAACGTGGCCACTCTGAACCCTAGGTTCAGGATGCCGGCCTGACGGCACAGGCGGGGGATCTACAAAAGACAAAACGCGGCTATCGTGAGATGCCGCGTTTTGTCTTTTTGTCCTTTTAAGCCAGGAAATCCTGCCGGCCCGCGGCGGAAAAGCGTCGCGCAGGGCTCAGCCGACCTGAAACTCCACGACCTCGTTGCTGCCGTCCGCGTGCGCGTGACCGAAGCTGATGATGCCGCGCCCGCGCAATATGACTTCTTCCCGCTTGAGGGCGAATTCGGCTTCGCCATCGATTCTCACGTAAGTGCCGTTGGTGCTCTGGTCGATCAACACGAACTTGTCGCGACGTCGTTCGATTTTGGCATGACTGCGCGAGGCACGTTTATCGGCGATAACCACGTCACTGGCCGAATCACGCCCCAGCGACAGCAAGCTGTTGTTGACACTCAATACCCATTCGAGACTGTCATGCCGCACCGTCAGCAAGGCGGCGGGCGACGGCGGCGCGATGCCGGCCGATTTCATCGTCAGCTCGTCTGATTCCTGCCAGATCACCTCGAAGACGCGCATATCTTCGGCCTTGCCTTTCACGGAAAGCGCATCGATGTCGCGGGTGGATTGACGTAGCAACTGCGGCAGCGCCTCCAGCGTGGCGGCATTGGTAATGATCTGGCCGGCCTTGGCAAAGCCGGCCATGCGTGCCGCCGTATTCACTGTGTCGCCGAAGATGTCGTTGTTTTCCTCAATGGCCGAGCCGTAGTGAAAGCCGATGCGGATGGCCAGTTTGACGCCGCGTAAGGGCGGCAAATCGTCGATGCGCAACTGCATTTCGCAGGCGGCCTGGAAGCCTGCTTCGGCACTGTCGAAGGCGGACATGACTTCATCGCCTATGGTCTTGACGACGCGACCGTGATACTGCTCGGTGGTGCGCGACATGCGGTTGATGCAGCGCTCCACGGCGTGCAGCGCTTCCTTATCTCCGAGTTTTTCATACAGGCGGGTGCTGCCGGACACATCGGCGAACAACACGCAGAGATTACGTTCGGTCTTTTTGCTCATGCCTATGCGGATCCCGGCAGGGTGGTATTAGCGATGGGAGCGGTAGTGAATTTGCATTATTTGAAGAATATTCACGTGTGGCCGGCCGCTCTTCTGGCGCAGATCATATCAAACCACGTCACTGGCGCGAAGCGGAATCACGAAGGGCTCCTCAAGCTCGTCCGGATCGAAGGCGCGATCACCCTGCGGATCGGCCTGGCCACTGGCGCGCAGGTTCACAAAATCGTAGCGCGCCGGGTCGGCCAGGTGCGAGGGGACGACATTGCCGAGGGCGGCAAAGACCTTCTCGACGCGGCCGGGAAAACGCTTGTCCCACTCGTTTAGCATGGCCTTCATTTCCTTGCGCTTCAAATTCTCCTGCGAGCCACACAAATTGCAGGGAATGATGGGGAAGCCTCGCAGTTCGGCCCAGCTCGCCAGATCGCGCTCACGACAATAGGCCAGCGGACGGATGACGATATGGCGGCCATCGTCCGAAACCAATTTCGGCGGCATGGCCTTGAGTTTGCCGCCATAGAACAGGTTGAGGAACAGCGTTTCCAGGATATCGTCGCGGTGGTGTCCCAACGCGATCTTGGTCGCGCCCAGCTCGCCGGCGACGCGATAGAGCACGCCGCGACGCAGCCGCGAACACAGCGCGCAAGTGGTCTTGCCCTCCGGCACCACGCGTTTGACAATGGAATAGGTGTCCTGCTCCTCGATGCGGTAATCCACGCCCAGCTTGGCGAGGTATTCCGGCAGCACGTGGGCAGGAAAGCCCGGTTGTTTCTGATCCAGATTGACGGCGACGATGTCGAAATGAATGGGCGCTATCTCGCGCATTTGCAACAGGATGTCGAGCAAGGCATAGCTGTCTTTGCCGCCAGAGAGGCAGACCATCACCTTGTCGCCGTTTTCGATCATATTGAAATCGGCGATGGCCTGGCCGACATTGCGGCGCAAGCGCTTGGACAGCTTATTGGCCTCATGGCGCTGGCGCTCGTCGAGCGCGTTGCCCATTGCGCCCAGCAGGTTGTGCATTACGCTGGTCATGATTTCACAAGTCTATGCTGCGACCGCCGTCCACGGCGATGATCTGGCCCGTGACGAAAGGCGCGTCAGCCAGCAGAAAGCGCACGGCGCGCGCGATGTCGGCCGGCTCGCCGCTGCGCCGCAGCGGCGTACGCGCCAGAATTTTTGCTTGAGCAGCGCTATCAAAAGCAGCGTTCTCCGGCCACAGAACCGGCCCCGGCGCGACACCATTCACCCGAACGTCCGGCGCAAGATCGAGGGCCAATGCGCGTGTCAGCCCGGCCAACCCAGCCTTGGCGGCACAGTACAGCGTGTAATGATGCAGCGGCCGCTCAGCGTGGATGTCGGTGATATTCACAATCGCGCCCCGCGACACCGCCAGATGCGGCGCCGCCGCCTGCGCCAGCATTAATGGCGCTTTAAGGTTGGTGCCTATGAGATCGTTCCATTCGGCCTCACCGATGCGGCCTATGGGGGTGGCGTAAAAGCTCGAGGCGTTATTGACCAAGGCGTCGATCTGGCCGAAATGCTCCGCCACTTCGGTCACTAATTTGGATATTTGCTCACCGTCCAGCAGATCGGCCTGAAAGGCCAGCGCCGAGCCGGCGCGCGCGGCATTGCACTCGGCCACCAGCGTCTGCGCTTCCGCCGCCGCACTGCGATAATGCAAGGCCAGGGTGGCGCCAGATGCATGCAGTGTGCGTGCAATTTCGGCGCCAACACGTTTCGCGGAGCCGGTGATTAACACCACTTTTCCTGTCAAATCGCTCATCACATATCCATCAAAATTAACTGCCAAGGCAATTGCGGATTCTAACGGATTCGGCCACCATGCGGCCTCTTCAAAAGCCCGCTCGCCATCCTCGTGACCCTGCCCACGCCAGACCCCGTCGCCCTCGAACACAGCCAGCGTGTGCGACAACACATTGCCGACGCTATCGAGCAGGCCGGCGGCTGGATTTCCTTCGCGCACTACATGGATATGGCGCTCTACGCGCCGGGCCTGGGCTATTACAGCGGCGGTGCGACCAAGTTCGGTCGAGCAGGCGACTTCATCACCGCGCCGGAAATATCGCCCTTATTTGGCCAGACTCTGGCGGCGCAAGTCGCGCAGATCATGCGGGGCAGTGCCGACCAAGTGCTGGAAGTAGGCGCTGGCAGCGGCGCGCTGGCCGCTGATCTGTTGCTGGAGTTGCAACGACTTAACCGTTTGCCCGAGCGCTACGCCATCCTCGAACTGTCAGGCGAGCTGCGCCTGCGGCAGCAGCAAACGCTCGCTACCCGCGCACCGGCGCTGCTCGCGCGCGTGAGCTGGTTGGAGGCGTTGCCGACGACTTTCAAGGGCGCCATCATCGCCAACGAATTACTCGACGCGTTGCCCACCCATGTCGTGGTCTGGCGCGAAGAGGGGATATTTGAGCGTGGCGTCGCGCTGCATACCGATGGCAGCTTCATGTGGCAAGAGTGTACGGCTGCGGGCGCTCTGCTGGAAGCGGCGACGGCTCTGCCAGTGGCCGCACCTTTCATGAGCGAAATCAACCTCGCGGCGCGCGCCTGGGCGGCCGAATGGGGGCGCATCCTCGAAGTCGGCGCGCTGCTCTTGATCGATTATGGCTACCCACAACATGAGTACTACCATGCCCAGCGCGACCGCGGCAGTCTGCTCTGCCACTACCGCCAACACGCCCACGAAGACCCTTTCTGGTTGCCGGGGCTGAACGACATTACGGCGCACGTCGATTTCACGGCCGTCATTACGGCGGCGCACGACGCCGGTCTCGATCTCTATGGCTACACCAGCCAGGCGCAATTCTTAATAAATTGCGGCATCACCGAAATACTCTCGCGCTGTCCGGCGGACGAACCGACGCGCTATCTGCCGATGGCGGCGGGCGTGCAAAAGCTCATCAGCCCGCAAGAGATGGGCGAGCGCTTCAAGGTGATGGCGCTAGGGCGTCGCTTGAATGAACCACTTTTGGGCCTGCACCGCGGTGACCGCAGCGCAGCCTTGTGACAGCAATGGGCTGACGCCCGATCACTCGGCTTAGCGCAGCAGTGTCTTGCCTTTGGCAACGACGGTGATTTCGACGAGGTGGGAACCGTTGTGGTTATTCGGTGAGAAGGACACCGGCAGACGACCGATTTCCGTGCTGTTCATAGACTCGAGACTACTAATGAGTTTATCGCGCGTAAGCGGCCTGCCGGCGCGACGTACACCTTCGACGAATACCCTGGCGGCAAAATAGCCTTCCAGCGAGCCGTAGGAAAATTTCTCGTAGCCCGCATCCTTCATGGCTTTCCGATAATCGTGAATCAGCGGAATTGACGCACTGAAGGGCGCGGGCATGACTTGTGGAATAACGATGCCGCGCGCATCGTCGCCGAACTTGTCCATCAGCCCATTTGAGCCAATGGTAGAGAAAACAGCAAACGCCATCCAGGTGCCGCGGTCGCGCACTTTCGCGATGAACTCGCTGCAGGTGACGAGATCGCAGCCCAGTACCACCGCATCAGCACCGGACTTCAGGATGGCGTCAGCCGCCCAGGTGATGCTCTGCGGGGCGCGGTCGGCAGTGGCCACCGCGACCAGTTTGTCGCCCGTGGCCGCCAGTGCTTTCTCAATCGCCAGCTTGGTCTCCTGGCCAAAAGCATCGTTCTGATAAAAGATCGCAATCTTGGAAGAACCGCTGGCCTTGAGGCTGCGGATAATAGGGCCAGCCTCCTCGATATAGCTGGCACGCACGTTGAACACGAGGCGGTTAAACGGAGTGCGCAAGGCTTCGGTGCCGCTATAAGCGCCGATGAACGGCACTTTCGCAGCAATGAAGACCGGCATCGCCGCTTTGCTGGGGCCGGTGCCGACATAACCCAGCAGGGCAAACACTTTTTCCTGCTTGATGAGCTTGCGCGTGTTGTCTTCGGCCTTGCCCGGATCAAAGGCGTCGTCGAGGGCAATGAGCTTAAGCTTGCGCCCATTAACGCCGCCCTCCTTATTCACCGAGCTGAACAAGGCTTCGATGCCTTGTTTCATCTCCAGACCCAGGCTCGCGCCGGGACCAGTCAAAGCGGCGGACTGGCCGACCAGGATGCTGTTGTCAGTGATGCCATCTTCAGCTAGTGCGCTGGTCGCCCAACCACCGTGCAACGTCAGCACCAAGACAGCGCCGTAGAGCCCTTGCTTGAACTTGTTCATGACAGCCCCCCCTGTAGTCGAAGCTTACACTTGCAGCCGCCGCAAACAGACGCGGATATTTTCTGGGATCGTCGTCGGTTTCCCCTTTGTCCGATCCACAAAGACGTGCACGAAATGGCCTTGCGCGGCGGGCTTGTCCTCGTCGGCCTTGAACAAGCCAACATCATAGCGTACCGAAGAATTACCCAGATGAGCCACGCGCAGGCCGGCGTCCAGCGTTTCCGGAAAGCCAATCGAACGATGGTAGCGGCAGTTCGACTCCACGCAATAGGCTACGACCTGGCCGTCGACATCAAGTCGGCCTTGGCGAATCAGGTAATCGTTGATGACGGTGTCGAAATAGGCGTAATACACTGCATTGTTGACGTGGCCGTAGGCATCGTTATCCATCCAACGAGTCGGGATGGCGAGGAAGTGTTGGTAGCCGGCGCGTGTTTCCTGCAGAGTGGCCATGTGGTCAGTAAGTTGTACTCTTGAGCGAGAGTGGCGCGTCGGTTTGCGACGCGTCATGACATCGGAGTTTATCTTACAACTTGTCGGAAGGTGAAGCCCTTGCAGCTCCCTTCAATCTGGGGACAAAACGGAAAGCAAGCCGGTACCCGGCAAACCAGGAAAAGCGCACCGACCAGCCCGGAGACTGGCGCGCCCTTTCTGGCAGCTCTATTCCTGGCTGAGGTAAACAGCACGCATGAACGCTTCGACGTCCTGCGTAGTCTGTGACCGCTCAGCCTTAGCAGGCATGGCTTCTTGCAAGCCCAGGCCCAACTCAGGCTGCGGCGTCCAGTTGGACAGCAGCACTTCCTCGCTGTATTCCTCCGCCGATTCTAGTTTTTTCTTTCCCGTATCCATGTCAGCAAATAGCACCATGATGACCTCCGTACAAGGTCGAGTATTAAGACCATGACGTCTCGAGCGTTCAGACGTTAACAGAGTAACGACTCACGGGGGAAAAGGTTGAATACTCCGTCACACTTTCTTGTTGAAATGACGAATGGCGCCGCCAGGCCGCCAAGCGGAGCGTAGCTATGAAGAACAAGGAATGAGACGAGCAAGCTATTCGTATTCGCGCCAACCTTGCGGCGTCCATAGAAACAGCATGCGACTGATCGGCCGGCCCTGGTGCGCTTCGATGGTGGCCACCGTTTCACGCATTTGCGCGATTCGTTCGGGCTCCAGTGTCGAGGTGAATACCACTACATCGCGCGTCGGCATGCCCAGCAGCAAGCTTTCGCCCAATCGGAGTGTCAGTTCCGACCAACGCCAATGCAGCAACACGCGGCTCGCCGCGTCGCCATCGTCACCGCCGTCGGCATCGACAACATTCAACCAGGGCAGCTTGCCCACCGGCTTGATCCTGATCTCCTCGTCAAACGCGGCGAGGTTCGCCAGCGCACGCTGATGCAGGCGATCCGGGTCCATGCCCCAAGCCCGCATCGCGCCCCAGGAAACAAGCTGTGTCCCCTCACGAAATACCAGCGCGTAGACAACCTGCACGTCACCGATAAAATCGCGCACCACCAAGGCGTTATCCGCCATCCACGCGTTCGGCCTGTCGATGTCGCGGCTCATGCGCGCAAGCTGCACAGCCAGCTTGCGGCGCGCCTCGTCGAGATACGGCTTGCCGATCAATACGGGCCGCAGCGCGGCGATCTGTTCTTCAAGGGTATGTGTGATGCGTGGCAGCTCGGGTTTCGCAGATTCGTCCGATTGCGCCTGAGCAGCACCGCACAAGGCCGACAGCAAGGCCAGCACGAACCATCGGCGGCGTGAGGTCGTCGAAAGAATCCTAGAGAGTGCTGGCGTCATAGTGACGGCGGTGACGCGAGTTCTGCGGGTATCAGGGCCGGCAGGCGTAAAAAAATGCGCATTCGCGGCACTGGGTAACTGGCGCGCCCGAGACGATTCGAACGTCCGACCCCTGCCTTCGGAGGGCAGTACTCTATCCAGCTGAGCTACGGGCGCAAGGTGGTGAAGCATAGCTTTTTTCCCGTCTAGCGTCCATTGAATCGGGGTTGAAAGGCGCTGCTGGAACAAGAAGTTGGTCTATAATTCGCGCTTTTCCCGCACTAGAGGAATTTCAAGATGGCCGAGCAGCACGACGAAGGCGGACTGATCCGTACGCCCAAACAGTTGATTATCGCCGGCGTACTCGGTATCGCTGTACCGGTGGCACTGGCCTTGTTGGTTGCGCAATGGGTGACCAGCGGCCAGACCAGCAAGAATGCGGCGCCGGAAGTAATCGCCAAGCGTATCGAGCCAGTCGCAAAAGTGGAGTTGGCCGGCGCGGCTGGCAGCGCCGCCAAGCCGCCGGAAGAGACCTACAAAACCGTCTGCGCGGGCTGCCATGACACGGGCGTGGCGGGTTCGCCCAAGTTGGGCGACAAGGCCGCCTGGGCCCCGCGCATAGCCGTGGGCCTGGAAAAGCTTGTGCAATCGGCCATCAAAGGCAAGAACGCCATGCCACCCAAGGGCGGCAGCAGCTTGTCCGACGAAGAGTTCACCCGCGTGGTGGCCTATCTCGCCAATAAGTCGGGCGCCAGCTTCAAGGATGCGGACGCGAAGTAAGCTGCTGGCGGGACAATAAAGAACGGGGCGGCAACGCCCCGTTTTGTTTGGTGGTTGAAAAGAAGATTTTTGACGCGGATTAACGCGGGCGGATTAAAGCGGATGAACGCGGATTTATCTTGATTTGTCGTCCTCGCGAAAGCGGGAACTCAGCGCCTTTCGTAACAACCTATAAATTATCTGCCCCCTGGTTCTACGAACCACCCAAAAAGCAATCCGCGTTCCGCAAGGGGACTTCCGGCGGTCGTTAATGCGCCCAAGTTCTTAGATCTGTTCCTTACCCAACATCGCCCGCATCTGCGCTAAGCGCGCCGTGCCGGTGGCGCGGTCGGCCGGCTGATCCTGGCCCCGGCCCGACATCTTGAGGTCGTCGCCCATTTCGGCAATGAAGCGGCTGGGCTCGCAGGCGCGCCATTCCTTGCCACTCTTGCGCTTCTCGCAATAGCTGATGTGCAAGCTGCGCTCGGCGCGAGTGATGCCGACGTACATCAAGCGACGCTCTTCCTCAATGCCGCCTGCCTCCACGGACTCGCGGTGCGGTAGCAGGCCTTCTTCCATCCCCACCAGAAAAACGTGTTTGAACTCGAGCCCCTTGGCGGCGTGTAGCGTGGCCAGTTGCACTTGGTCGGCGCCGTCGTCGGATTTGTCGAGCATGGAAATCAGCGCGACGGTTTGCGTCAGTTCCGCCAGTTTCTTGTCGTCTTCATCGCCCTTCTTGGACAGCCATTCGATGAAGTCGCGCACATTGGCCCACTTGGTTTCGGCTTCGCGCAGATCGTAGGTGTCGAACAGCCAGGCTTCGTAGCGGATGGCATTGAGCAGGTCATCCAGCACCTGACGCGCCGGCTCACGCTGGGCGCGCCATTCCATTTTGTTGATGAACTGGCCGAACTCCAACACGGCTTCGAGTTGCTTTGGATTCACATGGCTCGCTGCGCCAGCTTCAAAGGCAGCGGCGAAAAGCGACAGATGGCGCGTTCCCGCATAACGTCCCAGCGCCTCCAGCGTAGTGCTGCCGACACCGCGACGCGGCGTGGTCACGGCGCGTATGAAGGCGGGATCATCGTCGGCATTGGCGATCAAACGCAGATAAGCGATGAGATCTTTGATTTCCGCCTTCTCGAAAAAAGATTGCCCGCCGGAGAGCGCGTAGGCAATTTTTTGATTGCGCAATTGTTGCTCGAAGCCGCGCGCCTGATGATTGCCGCGATAAAGAATGGCGTAGTCGCCCCACTTGCCGCGATGTTCGAAGCGGTGGGCGACGAGCTTCATCACCACTTGCTCGGCTTCTTGTTCGTTGTCGCGCGCAGCCGTCACCTGGATCATGTCGCCTTGGCCGTGTTCGGACCACAGGCGTTTCTCGAAAAGCTTGGTGTTGTTGGCAATGAGTGCGTTGGCGGCTTTGAGGATGCGCGTGGTGGAGCGGTAGTTTTGCTCCAGCTTGATGACTTTGAGTTGCGGATAATCCGTTTGCAAAGTCCGCAGATTTTCCACATCCGCGCCGCGCCAGGCGTAAATGGCCTGATCGTCGTCGCCCACCGCTGTGAAAGCGGCGCGCGGGCCAGCCAGTTGGCGCAGGAGCTGGTACTGGGTGCGGTTGGTGTCCTGATATTCATCGACCAGCAGATAACGCAGTTTGCCCTGCCAACGCGTCAGCGCTTCCCCGTCTTGCTCAAAGAGGCGCACAGGCAGACGCAACAAATCATCAAAATCCACCGCCTGATATGCGCGCAAAGCCTGGTCGTAGCCGGCATAGAGTCGCGCAGCGGCGTGCTCGAGTTCATCTGCTGCGAGCGAGAGCGCAGCTTCCGGCTCAACAAGCGCGCTCTTCCAGCCGGAGATGCGCCACTGCAAGAGCTTCACGCGACCTTTGTCGGCGTCCTTCGCAAGATCGGCAATGATGCCGGCGGTGTCTGCGGAATCAAAGATGGAGAACTGCGGCTTGAGTCCCAAGTGCTTGGCTTCCAGCCGCAGGATACGCATGCCCAGCGAATGAAAGGTCGACACATTCAATGACGACAGCGATTTTCCCGCCAGCAACTTACCGGCGCGCTCGCGCATTTCTTTCGCGGCTTTGTTGGTGAAAGTGATGGCGGCGATATGTGCCGGATTAAAGCCGCACTGCTCCACCAGATAGGCGATCTTCTGCGTGATGACACGCGTCTTGCCCGAACCGGCGCCGGCGAGTACCAGCAAAGGGCCATCGAGATATTTGACTGCTTCGCGCTGCGGGGGGTTGAGTGTGGCTGACATTCGATGCTACGAAAAATGCTTGACCGCGGATCGACGCAAATACACGCGGATGAACGCGGATTAAAAGCGCTGGCGAATTTTAGTGGTTATTAGTTTCGGTGCTTACGTCGGAGTTGGAACGGCCTATCAAACAACATCGCCTTTATCCGCGTTCATACGCGTTCATACGCGAAATCCGCAGCAAGGTTTTACTTCAAAACGCCAGACAGCAGTCGAGATGACAAGCGGCAACAAAAAACTCACAATAGAACGCATGGACACTCTCCCGGAAACGCGGCCGGCCGGCCGCTCGAAAACCCGCGCCGCCGCGATCACGCTCGCTATCGCTGCCGCACTGGTAGCGCTGGGAATTTTTATTCTCTCACAGAAGCCGGCCGCGCCCGACGCCAAGTTCATAACGCTGGACGGCGAAGCCATCCACACCAAAGACTTGCGCGGCAAGGTCGTGCTGGTGAATTTCTGGGCCACCAGTTGCACCGTCTGCATGCACGAAATGCCCAAGCTTATTGAGACGCACAACAAGTTCGCGCCACGCGGCTACCAGACCATCGCCGTCGCCATGAGCTACGACCCACCCAACTACGTGCTCGACTACACCAAGCGCCAGGCGCTACCTTTCCGCGTCGCGCTCGACCAACTAGGCGAACTGGCGCGGCAATTCGGCGACGTGCGGGTGACGCCCACCAGCTTTCTCATCGACAAGCAGGGGCGCATCGTGCGACAACTACAGGGCGAGCCGGATTTCGCCCAACTCGACAAGCTGATTGATGAGTTGTTACGGGAGCCGACATGAGCGGATTGAGCTGGAAGCAATACTTTATGTACCAGACCGATTACCAGCACTGGGCCACCCAGGTGCTCTTCGAATGCCTGGACCGCCTTGACCCCAAGGCCCTGATGGAGCCGCAAGGCCTCTACTTCGACAGCATTCATCACACCGTCGATCACATCCTGGTTGTCGCCGAACTATGGCGTATGCGCCTGCAAGGCGAGCACCCCATAACCGACATGATGCAGCTACATCACCCCGACTGGCGCGAGCTCAAGAAGGCCTTGCAAATCGAGACGCGCGAATTGCAACACTGGCTGGAACGCCAGCCGGACAGCTACTTCGATTCCGAAGCTAGCTACCGCAGCACCGACGGCAAGGAAAGATGCAACTGGGTGCGCGACATCCTCACCCATATGATGACCCACATGGCCCACCACCGCGGCCAGGTGTCCGGCGCCGCAACCCGGCTGGGCGCACCAGCGGCGGAGATGGATTACATCTATTACAAGCGCTCAGTGGATAGCGCGTTGGAGCAGACGAGGAAGGCTTAGACAGTCAGGCTTGGGCGGTCGGGCTTAGAGCAGTCGTATAACCGACAAGCTAAGCGTCTACGTACGTCAGCGTACAGACTCCGGCGTTTCGGTGACGCAGAATTTCCTGCGACGTAACGCTCGGGCGTGACGAAAATATACAGCATGAGCCCCGCATTACAGTGCTCCGTGCGTTAGTCGTGTGAGTCGCTTTGGTCGCATAACTTCAAACTTCCTACATTCGGGCCCACTGCAAGCATGTACTTACGCGGAATCGGTACCGCAACGCCGGCGGCGCGCTACACCAAAGCAGAGTGCTTGGATGCGTTCCAGAAATCCGCCTGGTTCGGGCGGCTGGACGCGCGCTCCCATTTAATTGCGCGCACTGTCCTGCAGCGTGACAACGGAATCGAAGCGCGCCGGCTCGCCCTCGACTCGCTTGAAGAAGTTTTCAGTATCGACCCGAACACGCTAGGGCAGCGCTTCCTTGCTCACGCGCCCGCGCTCGCTGCCCAAGCCGCCGAGCGTGCGCTCATCAAAGCCAAACTGGAACCGAGTGACATCGGTGCCATCGTCGTCAGCACCTGCACCGGCTACCTGTGCCCTGGCCTTTCGGGATATGTGGTCGAGCGAGTCGGTCTGCGCGCGGACGTGCAGGCCTTCGATCTCGTTGGCCAGGGCTGCGCAGCGGCACTACCAAACCTTCAGCTCGGCCGCGCGCTGCTCGTATCCCACTCGTGTGAGCACGTGCTGTCGATTTGCGTTGAGGTGAGCAGCGCGGCGATGTACCTCGACAACGACCCCGGCGTGCTGATTAGCGCCTGCCTGTTTGGCGACGGCGCCGGGGCGGCGATATTGTCGCGAGATCCCGCGGCGGCCGCGCGGCGCATCGAGTGGACCGATAGCACCTCTCTGATCGACCCGACCGAGCGCAAGGCGCTGATGTTCGAGCAGCGTGACGGCATGCTGCGCAACATCCTGACGCGCGAGGTTCCGCGGCTGGCTGCGGAGCATGCGCGCCGGGTGCTCGACACCGTGCTGCGACGTGCCGGTTTGCGCAGGAACGACATCAGCGCGTGGATCATGCATGCGGGTGGGCGTGACGTTTTGCTCGAACTCGCGCGAGAGTTCGAGCTCGAGGCTCAGGACTTTTGCTACAGCGCCGCGATGTTGCGCGAATACGGCAACATGTCGAGCGCGTTCGTCTATTTCGTGCTCGAAGCGGCGCTGACCGACGAAGCGCCCGGCGGCTGGTGGTGGCTCTCGTCGTTCGGGGCGGGGTTTAGCTGCCACGGCGCCCTGCTGCAGGTGAGTTGATGACGCCCCGCGCGAACGCCCTCAGGACCTTGGTATGACGATGTCGAGGATAGTAGCGGCCGAAACGCTCGACAGCCTAGCGGCTGATGACCCGGTGGCGCAGCGCTCGCGGCGCGATCTGCGGCGCGTTCATCGCGCCATGGGCACCCGTTCTATCGTGCAGCGCGCCTTGCGTGACTTAACGGCGTCGCGCCGGGAAAACGCGCCGCTACGTATGCTCGAACTTGGCGCTGGCGATGGCAGTCTGATGCTCGGCGTTGCCCATGCGCTCGGATCGGCATGGCCGCAGGTCGAGCTAACCTTGCTTGATCGCCTAGCCTTGGTCGACCGCTCGACTATCGAGCGCTACGCGGCGCTTGGGTGGACCGCTGTCGCAGAAGTTTTCGATGTTCTCGACTGGGCCGCCAGTGTCAGCGACCCGCTTCTGAAGGGTGGCTCGACGGCGCGCTGGGATGTCATCGTCGCCCATCTGTTTTTGCACCATTTCGAAGGCGCGCAGCTCGCTGCGCTGCTCGATGCAATCGCTGCTAGAAGCGACCGGTTCTTCGCCTGCGAGCCGCGCCGTGCTGGGCTCGCACTCGCGGGGAGCCATCTGATCGGTGCTCTCGGAGCCAACAAGGTCACGCGCGAAGACGCGGTGCTGAGCGTGCACGCAGGCTTCCGCGCCAACGAGCTCACGGTGTTGTGGCCGGCTCAGGGCGTCGACTGGCAGGTACATGAGTACTCGGCTGGGCTCTTCAGCCACTGTTTTCGCGCAGCGCGCCTGGCGGCGAACTGATGCAGACCCAGTTCGATGCGATCATCGTCGGCGCAGGCCCGGCCGGTTCCTCCGCCGCGATCCTATTAGCACGGGCGGGCTGGTCAGTCGCGCTAATCGAAAAACAGCGCTTTCCGCGCCGCAAGGTCTGCGGCGAGTGCGTTGCGGCGAGCAACCTGCCGCTGCTCGAAGCCCTCGGCATCGGTCCTGCGTTCGAGGCAGGCGCCGGAGCAGAATTACGCAAAGTCGCATTGATGCGTGGTGACCGCGTCATCGTAGCCAATTTGCCAGCCGCCGCTCATGAAAAGTATCCCTGGGGCAGGGCACTCGGGCGCGAAATGCTCGACACGCTGCTGCTCGGCCAAGCTCGCGCCGCCGGCGTGGCGTTACTGCAACCCTGGTCCGTGCAAACGATAGAAGGCGCGGCGGGAGACTGGCGCTGCGAAGCTCGCGCAATGGACACCGAGGCTAGGCTGACGTTGCGCGCCCCGCTTGCGATCGACGCCCATGGCTCGTGGGAGGCCTTGCGTTCTCAGGATAGACACCTGACCCGCAATGCCTCCGACCTGTTCGCCTTCAAGGCCAACTTCCACGGCGCTTCGCTGGACGAGGGTTTGCTTCCGATGCTGTCGTTCGACGGTGGCTACGGCGGCATGGTCGTTGCGGACGGCGGCGTGACCACGGTGGCCTGCTGCATCCGTCGCGATCATCTGGAAGCTCACCGGCGCGCATCGCCCGGCTTGCGCGCCGGTGAGGTAGTCGAAAAAATGCTGAAACGCGAGTGCCGCGGGGTGCGCGTGGCATTACAGGCAGCCTCCCGCGCCGGGCCCTGGCTCGCAGCCGGGCCGCTAGCGCCCGGCAGCCGACTCCGCGCCGACGACGATATGTTCCGCATAGGCAACGCCGCCGGCGAGGCGCATCCGATTATCGGTGAGGGCATGAGCATGGCGCTGCAATCCGCCTGGCTACTTTGTGCACAGCTGCTCGGAGTCGAGCGGCGCGTAAAAGAACTCGGGGCGGCGTGGCAACGCGAGGTCCGCCGTCGCTATGTGGCGGAGTGGCGTTTACAGTTTGAGCCACGTATGCGGCTGGCCGCAGCCTTCGCCCACATGGCGATGCGGCCAGCCTCCGCTGCGACACTTATGGCACTGGCAGAGAGCTGGCCGGGGCTGCTGACACGTGGCGCAAGATGGAGCGGCAAACTACGCTGCGCCGCCGATCCAGCGACGATTGCCCTGCTCTCCCCCGTCGCGGCGCTGGCTGCTGAGTCGAGCGCTGCGTCAACTTTCGCATCGCAGGCTATTTGACGTTTGAAGCTGAAACAGAGGAAATAACATGACAACAACTTTCGAGCGGCTGCGTGCGATTCTGGTGAAGGACTACCAGCAGGCTCCCGTATCGTTGACACTCGATGCGCCGCTTGAAGGGCTGGGCATCGATTCGCTTGGTCTCGCCGAACTGCTGTTCAACGTCGAAGATGAATTCAAGCTCACGCTGACGTCGGAGTCAGAGTCCGTGCCATTGCTGACGGTCGGCGACGTAGTTCGTTATATCGACGACCTCATCGCGGCACAACACGGTGGCGATGCTCAGGCTGGCGTTGCCGTGGCGCCCACTTCACGGGCGCCATGAGGCGAGTCGCGGTCACCGGCATCGGCGTCATCTCGCCGCTGGGTAATAGCGCCGCCGAGGTGTACGCGAATGCGTATGCCGGCCGCTCCGGCATTCGTCGCCTTGATGTCCAGGACTTCCCATTTGCACATCGACTCGTTGCACCGCTTGCGGCCACCGTGCGCTTCAACGGTGAAGATCATTTTGAGCCACCGAAACTGCGCATGCTGGACCGGGTCAGCCAGTTCGCGCTCGTCGCCGCAAACCAAGCGCTTGCCGACTCACGCAGCGACTTACGCCAAGTTGACCGCCACCGCGCCGGCGTTTTTGTTGGCACCGGCATGGGCGGCTCGCACACCAGCGACGACGGTTACAAGACACTCTACGGCGAGGGTTCAGACCGCATCAAGCCGTTCACGGTATTGATGGGTATGCACAATGCACCCGCGGCATGGATAGCCATTGAGCACGCGTTGCGCGGCCCGAACCTGACGTATTCCACCGCTTGCTCGTCGTCCGCAGTAGCGATCGGCGAGGCGTGGATGCGTGTCGCCGGCGGCGACCTCGACATTGCTATCGCCGGGGGAGCCGAAGCGCCGCTCTCTTTTGGCTCCTTGAAGGCCTGGGAGGCACTGCACACGCTGGCTGCCATCGATGCGGACGAACCGTCAGCCTCGTGCAAGCCATTCGCTAAGAATCGCAGTGGCATGGTGCTCGGCGAAGGCGCGGCGATGTTGGTGCTTGAGCCATGGGAACAGGCTGTTGCACGCGGCGCGCCTATCCATGGCGAGATAATCGGCTATGGACTTGCGACTGATACCGGCCACATCACCCGGCCTAGCGTCGAAGGCCAGGCGGCGGCGATTCACGCGGCGCTGCAATCGGCAAAGCTCGATGCGTCCGCCGTCGACGCAATCAACGCGCACGGCACCGGTACGCATGCAAACGACGCGGTCGAGACCGCCGCCATCAAGGCAGTTTTCGGCGAACGAGCGCACAGCATTCCGATTAGCGCCACAAAAGCGCTGCACGGACATCTGCTCGGCGCCGCCGGTGCTCTCGAATGCGTTTTGTCGCTGCTGGCAATGCAACATGCGGTCGCCTTGCCAACCATGCACCTGCAGAGGCCCGACCCTGAGTGCGACCTTGACTACGTACCCAATGTGGCCCGTGTAAGTATTGCTATACGCACAATGCTGTCGAACTCGTTCGCCTTCGGCGGCACCAACGCGGTCCTCGCGTTGCGTGCTCGAGCGTGAAGCGGACGCGGAATTGCGTCATGCGGTCATTGGAATAACACCTTGTGTGACGGGCGCATCGAGTTCTACGCGGTCACTCGAGCCAACTACGGTGAAAGTCTGCTCTCGGCCTTTGCCGACCGTGGGGTTACGTTCCAATAAGGTCCGCAATGAAACGGTTACTTGCTTCACAGTTCCTGGCATGCCGACTGATCAGTGACGACTGAGGCAATGCTGAGTAGGGGGCTGCGTTCCTTAGCGCACGGACCTGGCCAGAAATACCGCCCATAATGTATTACTTCGGTGCAACGACACGCAACGACACGCAACGACACACATTGCACGGGGTTTCCAGTGAGTCCAGGCGCATGCCGAGGCTAACTTTTTGTGGAGATTGAAATGAAACGAAGCGGCAGATTCACCATAGGCTTGGCCCTCGGTGCCGGATTGACGATCAGCGCTTTCGCCCAAAGCCCAGCTGTGGGCGCTGTACCGGCTGCGCCGCCTGCAGCCGCTGCTGCCTCAGGTCCAACAGACTGGAAAGCGCCTGACATCAGCAAATTGCCCGACGACAAGTACGGCCAGTCGGTGCGCGAGGGCAAGGCCCTGATGGAGCAAACCTACAAGCACATCGGCCCCGAGGTGAAAGACGCCAGCAAGCGCTACGCCGGCAACAACCTGGCCTGTGTCTCCTGTCACATGGAATCCGGCGGCCGAAAGTTCGGCAATCCGTGGATCGGTACGTTTGTGAGCTTTCCGCAGTACCGTGGCCGCGAGGATGCGGTCTCGACCACCGAGGAGCGCATCAACGGCTGCATGGAGCGCAGCATGAACGGCCGCAAGCTGCCGCTGGACAGCGCGGAAATGAAAGCGATGATGTCCTATCTGCACTTTCTGTCGACCGGCCTTGCGGTTGGAACAAAACTGGAAGGCGGCGGTACCCTCAAGCTGAAAGCGCTGGCGCGCGCAGCCGATCCGGTGGCCGGAAAACTCGTTTATGCCAGCAACTGCGTGGCCTGCCATGGCGACAAAGGCCAAGGCCTGCGTCGTGGCAAGGTGGGCGATGCCGATGGCTACCAGTTTCCGCCACTCTGGGGTGCCGACAGCTACAACAACGGCGCCGGCATGGCCCGCATCACCCTGGCCGCCGGCTTCATCAAGGGCAACATGCCCAGCGGCATCACCCACCTCACCACGGTCCTGACGGATGAGCAGGCCTTCGACGTGGCCGCTTACGTCAACAGCCAATCTCGGCCGGTCAAGGCGCATCTTGAAGCGGATTTCCCGGCGCGCAAGAACAAGCCGGTCGATGCTGCGTTTCCTCCCTACACGCCGGGCTTTTCGGCGGAGCAGCACAAGTACGGCCCTTGGCAGCCAATTCAGGCCGCGCGCGAAAAAGGTGTTTATCCGGCCAAATGACGCGGTAGTGCGCTTTTCAGGCGAGAAGTGGGGGCCAGGCGCCATCCAGTACACCAAAGGGGGTCCACACACGGGGCAAAGTGAGCGTAGCCCAGGGCTTGCGCTTCTTGTTCGAACATTTTGAAAATGTCGGGGTGGGCGTAGCGCAATACAGGCAGGTGGTGCGCGGAGGGAGCCAGGTATTGGCCCAGGGTGGAATGGCGCTTACTTAAACCAAAATGTAGGGTGGGTTAGCGTTTTTTGCGTAACCCACCAAGCGTTGCGCAAGCAACACAACGCACTTTTTAATGAGTGCCTGGCGGCATATCTGGCGGGTTACGGCACAAACGGCGTGCCTAACCCACCCTACATCGAATATGGATCCGCTTAAGTAAGCGCCATTCGGGTCAAGGTGGGCATTTCGACGTCGTGGGTGCGCAGGTCGCGCATGACTTCGAGAATTTCTTCGTCGGTTTCGCCTAGTCCAAGCATGGGGCCGGATTTGGTGGGCACATCAGCGTTGCGCGCATGGGGCATTTGCTGAGTCAGGGCAAGATGACACTCTCGCGTTACTGGGTGGCCTACGCCGGAATTCAACGTTTCCATGCTCTGGCGCCCGAGGATGGATGCTGACACCACAAGGCAAACGCTCCTAAATTTCCGGCGCCGCAACCCGGCTGGGCGCACCAGCGGCGACGATGGATTACATCTATTACAAGCGCTCAGTGGATAGCGCGTTGGAGCAGATCAGAAACACCTAGCCCAACCTGCGATGGCTCGATCGGACAATAGCTTGGAGATTTTGCTTGGCGTCCGCCAAACATGATCACATGGTCAAAGTCGGTGCTAGTGCATGCGAGCCACGATGGATAAGAGGTCAAAATAACAGGGTAAGAGGGGGAAAACGAAAAACCAGAATAAGGCGCGGCCACGCCGTACGGGGAAGGAAGTACTAACCGCAAAGTAGCTGATAACGAGCGAGTAGAAATACGCCAGATTAATGATGACCGTAGCAGCGCCATGCTCCCCTATCCACGCCGCATTCGGATTGTCGTAACGCAAGGTGTTGAGTGCCATATAGCCGACTACGATGATCAATAACCACGCTTCGCTCAAGACATACACGCGACGCAATTGCATGGGTGACGATGCTGCGGCCCCGCTCCATTGCAAACGCTTTTTGTACCACCAGAAGCCAATAAACCAGACCACGCCAGCGGCCAACACACCCACGCCGGCGACCCAGATCCAATACGGCAGCCAAGCGTTCCAGACGGATTCCAACAAATTAAATTCGAGACCAATGTTCTTTTTGAGGATCTGCGCGTCCGTGAAATCCATGACTTTCAGTACACCCATGCCCCATGACAACAGTAGCAATGCATAAATGGGCAGCGACGGCACGCCTGCGCGAAAGAATCGCACCGGCTGAAGTGCAAGCTGTAGGAGGCGCGGCAAAGCAACCCCGGTCGGCGCGGTGTCGTTCTGTAACGTGCGCCAATTGAATAGGAACAACGCGCTTATTAAGGCAAAGCCGACGACCATCGTAATGACCATAACTTCCTCAGCAAGGTACTTCAATCAAAACTGCGTATTAACTTCGCCGCAGCGCTGGCCCTGAGCGTGCTTTCCTGCGTATGGATTGGCGCCACTCATTCGCGCTCATCACTAGGGTTCAAACGGCCGAGGTTCATAGCCGGCCTCCGTCATAGCGTTGTAAATCATATCCCAAGATCATTTGGGCCAAGCGGCGTCGTGCTATGAACCTGACTGCGACTGCCAGACCCGCGGCCACGAGACCGAAGCACGCTCGCGTGCTATTTCGCATCGCTGACCCCGTCGCTCATTCCGCGACCATCATTCCGCGACCATCCGTAGGTGTGCGTTTCGGATACCGGCAATATAAGGTGACCAGGCTTGCGCTCGTGTCTTCTCCATTGTCGCCAGAGTAGGCGCGATGTGCGGTGCATTCTTTACGGCAGCGAACGGTGGAGCGTAGCACCTCGCGAGGGCGCTGCTGACTGACCGAGTGTAGTCAGAGCGCTGTGTGCAGATTTTTGTGCCATGGAAGACGAGTCAGTAGCTCGTTACGACCTTCGTGAGCAGGCCCAGTGCGACAGCGAAGAGCGTTAACGCGAACCCGATCTGAACTTGGCGAGCAGATAGTCGATGCGAGACATAGCGCCCCACGAGCACCCCGATGACGGTGGCGGCTGAGAACAAAAAGGTCAATGCGGGCGGCAAGATCGCGCCATGAAGTACCGCCGTGATCACCGCGCCCAAACTTACGATGGTGATAACGAGCAACGATGTGGCCACGATGCCATGCATCGAAACATTCGTGAATTTACGCAATAGCGGGACGATAACGAAGCCGCCGCCCACGCCGAGCAGGCCCGCCATGAACCCGGTCAACGCGCCGATGACGGTTAGCAACAGGCCTGTTGGCCAGTTCCACTCAAAGCGCCCCGAGATCAAGTTGACGCGTCCCACGATCGGTGACGAAGCGATGCCGTCTCGCCCTGCCTTGACGGCTTGCCACAAGAGTCGCGACGCTACCAGCAGCATGACGGCCGCGAAGAGCCCGAGCAGTAACTGCTGCGACATAGCCTGGGCCGCTCGCAGTCCCAACAGTGTTGAGGGAATGCCGGCGACGGCCATCAGCGCGGCAGCGCGATAGCGCACCTGCTTGTGGCGCAAGCCATCCATCGCGCCGATGCCGGCACCTGCCACGACGGCCATCAGCGCGACCGGGGTTGCTTGTTGCATCGACCATCCCAGGCCGACCACCAGAGCGGGGACGGCGAGAATGCCGCCGCCCGCACCGGTGAGCCCAAGCACGGTGCCGATGAGCGCGCCGAGGACAATGAAAATTAACATTGGTTGGCGTGCGGATAAATGGGGTACGCGGTGTTCCCCGAACATCTTGTGGCGCTCATTCCGCGACCACCCGTAAGTGCGCGTGCCGGATGCCGTAAACAAAATGCAGGTCGGCCCAGTGGGCAATGCGGAACAGGATCGGAAACCAGATCCCATTCGCTGTCATGGCGAGCTCTCCTGTGCTTGTTGGTGAGTGAGTTGGTGAGTTGGTGAGCTGGTGAGCTGGTGATCTGAAGATGAATCGCTCATGGAAGTCATCCCTGCAGCGAGGTGCCGCCGATCGCGCGCAGCGCTTCGACGACGGTCTCGCTGCAGTCGCCGCAAAGGCGATTCGCGGGCACCGCGGCATCGATCTTCTTCGGGTAAGGCAGGTTCAGGTTCGCCATGATGTGCATGAACTCTTCGAGCGTCTTCCCGTCGCCTAGCCGCGGATTGCGCTCGCGCTCCTGGACGACCGTCGAGACATGGCGGTACTGATAGTCGTGACCCGGATAAACGAGCGTATCGTCGGGCAGCGTGAAGATCTTCTGGCGCACCGACTGGAACAGGGCTTCAGCGCTGCCGCTCTGGAAATCGGTGCGCCCACAGCCGTCGATGAGCAGCGCATCGCCCGTGAAGAGGCGTTGCACCCCGCCGAAATCCAGCAGATAGCAATGATGGGTCTCGGTGTGGCCCGGGGTGTAGATTGGCCGCAGCGTCAGGCTGCCAACCGTGAGCGGTCGGTCTTCGGCTACGCCTATATCCACGCACGGCAGGGCGTCCATCGCGGGCATCGCAATCTTGCATCCGGTGCGTAGCCGCAGACGGCAGGAAGCGCTGATGTGATCGGCGTGGACATGCGTTTCCAGCGTGTATGCGAGGCGCAGGCCGAGTTGCTGCAATACGCCCAGATCACGCTCGATGGTCTCCACCACGGGATCGACGAGTACTGCTTCGCCCCTGTCATGACAGGCAAGCAGATAGGTATAAGTCGACGATTCCGGCTCGAACATCTGGCGAAAAATCATCAGAAAGTCCTCATAAAGTAGATCGGCACGCGCTACCCGATGTTACCTTCTCGCAGATTGGTTGAGCGTTGGTCGGTGCGCAAACGTACAGAATCTATTCACAAACGCGCAGACGCTACTCGTAGCAAGCGCTGGCCGATTCCAGCGCCATACCTTGGGACAAAACACATGACACGAAGACTGGTGATCATCGGCGGCGACGCCGCAGGCATGTCCGCGGCGTCGCAGGCGCGGCGGATGAAGAACGTCGACGAACTCGAAATCGTGGTCTTCGAGCGCTCGTCGCGGACCTCTTATGCCGCCTGTGGCCTGCCCTACCTGGTCGGCGGGTTCGTGGCATCGCCGGACAGTCTCATCGCCCGCACCCCGGAACAGCACCGCGCCAGGGGTATCGACGTACGGACGCGTCACGAGGTCACCGCCATCGACGTCAATGCATCCAGCGTGACCGTGCGCGAGCTCGACGCGGGCGTGGAGTCCGCGCTGCACTACGACGAACTCCTGATCGGCACAGGCGCGTCGGGCATCGTGCCGCGCTGGCCCGGCATCGACGCGAAGGGGGTGCTGCAACTGCGGACGCTCGACGATGCGGCCGAGGTGGAACGACTGCTCGTCGCGGGCGCCCGCAGCGCCGTGGTGGTGGGCGCCGGCTACATCGGGCTGGAGGTTGCGGAAGGCCTGCTCGAGCGCGGCCTGCACGTCACGGTGGTAGAGCGGCTCGATGCGCCCATGGGCGCCGTGCTGGACGCTGACATGGCTAGCGACGTCGCAAGCGCGATGCGGGCCGCGGGCATCGACCTCAGGCTGGGCACCGCGGTCACCGGTTTCACCGTGAGCGGCGGACGTGTCACGGCCGTAGAGATGATGGCCGGCACCAAGGCGGCCGGCGCAGTGGAGGCCGATATCGTGATGATCGGGCTCGGCGTGCGACCCAACGCCGATCTGGCACGCGCAGCGGGCATCGGCGTGGGCGAGTCCGGCGGCATCACGGTCGACGATCACATGCGCACAGACACGCCCCACGTCTGGGCCGCCGGGGATTGTGTCGAGTCACACCATCGGATGACAGGCAAGCCCGTTGTGGTGGCGCTCGGAACGCACGCCAACAAGCAAGGGCGCGTTGTCGGCACCAACATCGCCGGCGGTGATGCCGTCTTCGGCGGCGTGCTCGGTACGGCGATCACCCGCTTCAAAGACCTGGAGATCGCCCGTACCGGCCTTACCGAAAGGGAGGCTGCGGTCGCCGGTTTGGCTGCCATCAGTGTGACCACCGAGGCGTCGACCCGCGCGCACTACTACCCCGGCGCGCAACCGATGAAGATCAAGATGGTCGTCGAGCGCGGGACAGGCCGCTTGCTCGGCGCGCAGATCGTCGGCGGGGCGGATGCCGGCAAACGCATCGACGTTCTGGCGACGGCGCTGTGGAACGGCATGACCGTGACGGAGGTAGCCGGCATGGACCTCTCGTACGCGCCCCCGTTCTCGCCCGTGTGGGACCCAGTCTTGCTGGCCGCTGGCAAGGCCGCTGCCGAGATTTGATGGAACACGGCGACCTGGTTGCCGGCTATGGCCGGCGCAGGCGGACGTTGTCGATCTCAGTTGAAGGTGGATGCTGTTCGACTAGCGCAATTGAACGACAGCATTTCGGCCACCATTTTGGCGATATCGAGTGGCAGCAAGGGGCACGGTGCCGAAGTAGCCTGAAGTGCCTAGCGGTCGTTCGAGCAGAATTCCACGGCTACAACCTTTGACCTACTCATTACGGTTGGTGACGCCGCGCCCCAATGGCGGCAATGGCCGATAGGATGAGTCAGTGACCTATGTCGCTTCATCGGCCTTTGCTGCCGTTCCATCGACACTAACGAGTGACTTAAATGGTGCTATTTGCTGACGCTGGAAGCTTGCAATTTTTAAAGTTTCGCAGGTCAGAGGCACTGGTGGCTAGGCAGCATTTGTGGGCCCACTTAGCCCGGCCAAGGAGATCACGGCTGCACTCCAACTCTGATCGAAACGCGATCCCTGATCTCTTGGTAGATAGGAAGGGTGAGGCATTCAGCCACCTCAAGCGATACGCACAACGCAAATGGCACTGAATCGGAGAGCGTGCCGGCATCTTTGCTGCAATTTACCTTGAAGACAACTTCTTTGCCATCGACAAAGGCAAGAGCATCCTGACCATCGAGGACTTCGTGCTGCAGCGTTCCTTTCCGAACATGCCACCATTCGCAGTTCGCGCGCAATACGCCGTATTCATCCTTGGGTGGGTCGATCCACAACCTGGCTGATCGGTATTTCGAATTCCTTACATTGACCGGCGTCAGCCATGCCAGGGTGATGGTCAGACGGCGCTTGATGGTCTGCGCACTGATGCAGGGGGGCAAAGGCGCCCGAAACTCAAGTGCTTCGTCATGTTTCAGTTCCCCCACGCCGATCAATGTGGCTCGTTGCTCTGTGCATGTCAATGCACGATCAATATCGGCCAACCCATAGCCAATGAAGCGGGTCACGAAGTCCCGCTGCTTCTTGCGATCGGCAATATCGGGGCGCGCATCGAGAATCTGTCGCTCCAGATCGCCCCAGTCAGCGCCATGGGCCAGCAACGCCTTGAGCAGCACGGCATCGAATCTGTCCGACAGCAGTTGCGGATTACCGGAGCGGAGCGCTTCGATTACATCAAATGCCTGAGCAGCGCCACGACTCGCCAATGCCGTGGCATTGCTGGTGCCTCTAGAATACACCTCGTTTCCGTCGGCGCCAGGCGGAGCGGCAACCCGGTGCCCCGGTGGAGCATTGGTTGACACAAGACTTACCTGCGTTACGTACTGAGAACCGCTGTAGTTTTCCTGATGCAGAACGCGCCCGCCGGGCAGCACAACATCAGGCTTGATTCCTCGGCGAAACCCATGGCCGATTGCCGAATACGGCGATACGCCAGCGTGCGGGAACAGGTCGAACCGGGTTGGATTTGTACGTGGTGTGGAGGCATCCGCGTGGACTGCGCCAACCGTAATCACATTGATCGCCTCTGCCGGCGCAAGCAGCCGACGGCGCATCGAGTCCGCAAAAACCGCTTGCATTGCAAGGCGCTGCCGCTCTTCCACCGACAGCGATGACATGGATTCGCGGGGAGTTTCAAGCGTCAGATCGGCGGATGCGTTGCCGGCGCTGACAACGAACAGGACGCGGTAGCGGTAGGAAAGCCAATCCAGCAGTCGCGCCCATGGCGACAATGCCGTGTCAAAGGTGTGCTGTTCCGCCCCAACCGACAAGTTGACGACCCGCACTGTGGGCGCCGCGGCGGGAGCGTCACCCTCGCCCTCGAAAATTCTGCGAACGGCGCGATGAACCAAATCGATCAGCAGGGTATCACTGGGCGTCGTCTCGGTTCGTGGTGTCCGAAACGATGTTGGATCAGGCCGCATGATCGGTCGAACATAGATAGGCCTGCCCAGCGGAAGCTTGGGGCCATCCAGTTCGCCCATTGCAATGAGCGACGCCATCGCTGTGCCGTGAACGCGTTCCTCTGCGGGGTAGGTCGTCTCCCAGCCATCCGGATCGTCAATGGTCAGCCTGCCGGCCAACATCGGGTGGTTTTGCAGCGGCAGCCCGTCAAGTAGGGCTACAACTGGAACGCCAGAGACTGTGCGTGAAGGCGGTGCCCCAGCCGGATGGCGACTAGAGTCTTCGGCTGCAGGCGCGATTGCTTGCCCGCGCGGACGGAAGAACATCACACGATCAGAGAGCACGATCTCAGGTGGAGAGTCGCTTAGCAGCTGGCGTACGCCGTCGGCTGGCAATTCGACCAAAAAGCCATGATAGGCAATCTCGGTTATCAGTGCGCTGCGCAGAATCCGCCCACCCAGCGATCCGATCAGCCGGGTCAACTCCTCCGCCGCGCGCTGGTTCTTCTCCTGTGAAGCAAAGCACCATGCCTCAATTTCAAAGTGAATAGCGTCGTCGCCAGCGGCCAGGTGATCGTTCCAGTAGGCGATGATGTCCTGCCCCAATCGATCCTTGGGGCCCCAGAAACGAACATCCCGAAGATGTTTGAATACGTCCATCCAGGCGCCAAAACCGCGCTCGAACTTGGCGGAGGGATCTTCAAGATAGCGTTGCCAAAGGCTGACAATCTCGGCCAGCGCCTGCCGATTCGTTCCCAGAAGGAACAGGCTACCCGTCAGCGATTTTTCATCACGCCGCGTGTCAAAAAAATCATCGTCCGCCTCGATGTCGAGCTCGTCGGCCTCAAGCAGCCATTCAAGTCCGGGGATGCGCTTGACTGCGCCGACAAAGCTGCCGATCGAACCAATCGTCTCAAAGACCACGACGAGTTCGGGATCATCCTATGGAGCGGTCGCCTGCAACTGAATTCGTCTGGCATCGAATGCCGATTGCAGCGTGGCGAACTTCGGCCCCAGCCGTTCCCGTTGGCGATCGGCCGATGGCAGATGCACGCGAGGAATAAAGGGCCTGCCAGGGTCTTTCCCGGAAATGCTGGGCTTTGGAAAGAGCAGCAGCGGTAGGCGTTCGGCCATCCGTTACGCTTTGCTGGCAGCAGGTTGCGCGCCGGGTTGCACCCGGCCTTGCCACTGGCTCAAGCGATCATTGATGATGGAACGCAGATTGCCATCAGGCAGCGAAAGCACATAACGCCGATGAATATCCTGGCAAAAGTCCTCAAGGTCCGAGAAGCTTGCCGTCTTCAGGCGTAAAGCCAGTGCCCTTGGCGTCAGGCCAAGCGGTGCGCCGATCCGCTCTTCAAAGCGGGTGAACCAAGTGATTTTCTGATCGAGTGTCGGCGCGGGCAAGCCAATCCGCAACTGAAAACGCCGCCACACCGCGCGATCCAGCAATTCCGCGTGATTGGAGGCCGTGACCACCACCACATGGCTGGGCAGCGCATCAATCTGCAGCAGAAGCGAACTAACCACGCGCTTGATTTCGCCGGTTTCGTGGGTATCGCCCCGTTCTTTGCCGAGCGTATCGAACTCATCAAAAAACAGCACGCACTGATGCGTTCGCACAAAATCGAACAGACGCTTGAGGCGGCTGCTGGTTTCCCCGAGAAAGCTGCCGATGACCGCCTCGTAGCGGACAACAAACAGAGGCACCATCAGCTCATGGGCGACGGCTTCGGCCAGCGTCGTCTTGCCATTTCCCGGCGGGCCAGACAGCAAGAGGCGGTGGCGGGGTTCCAAACCGTAGGACCGCAGGATGTCGCGCCGTTGCTGCTCCTCGATCAATTCCGACACGGCCTGGCCGACACCTTCCGGCAGCAACACCGATCCGAGCGTGCGGCGAGGGTCAACCTCATACAGCAGCCCGCCATGGCCACCGTCAAAGCTGCGCACAACTTCGGCAGGCTTGGGACGAGCGTTCGCCTCGCGCAGATTCTCCTCCAGCCGATCAGCAAGCTGGTGGTGATGTTTTGCGCGTTCCTCCGCTGCCATGGCCTCCACGGTGGACCTAAACAACCCCTGGTCACCCTGAGTGCCGGCGCGGACAAGATTGACGATCAGGTCGGCTCTAGACATAGATACTCCAGGTTCATTGTACTTCGCGGGATGCCTGGCCGTCACTATCTGGCCAATCCAAGAGTACGCACAGAAAGTCCCTCGTCCTTTCCGAAACCGATAGCCGATGGGATTTCCGGTCTACGGCAATTGACCTACCTTTTGCGGACCAATATTGGCTGTACCGACAATGTCAGCTCAGGCCGACAAGCGGGCCGAAAATCCGCAGCGCCTTCCAGCCGGTTTCTGATCGTTTACCAGGCTTTCGCGTAGTTCAGTTTTTCGTCGTGGCTATGTCTGGCTCTGGCCGGTTCTTGCCTGCCGTAGTTACATTTTGCCAAACCACAGATGCAGCGGCTGCTTCCGTAGGCGGCAGTGACGAAACCCGACTCCTTTGCGGCCCTACGATGTTTTCGAATGCAGCCGTTCAGAGGTCTCCATTAGATCCGGGGCGGTTCAACGATGGACTGCTGGATATCGGTGCGGCTGCACCGCATGGGTCATCCGACGTGCTTCGGTGAGCGGGGTGCAGGTCATGCGAGCGGCGAGGATGTGCGGCACCCGATAATTGCGGGGCACTCGTGAATGCGCCCGTCATTCTCGACAGCGGCCACCATGAATTGCGCGAAATCCACGCGGTCATCGGGACGGCATCGGACTGACCCTCAGCGCGCTCACGAGGCCTGCCACCAACGCCAACACCGCGCCGATCCCAAGACCGATCTGAGGCGCTGCTTCGGCGGATGTTAGGGTAAAGAGCAAGGTCATGATCACCGCACCCGCGGTTTGCCCAAACAACCGGGCGGTGCCCTGCATACCTCCCGCGGCGCCACTGCGGTAGATGGGTGCCGAGAGAAACATGTTGCGGTTGTTGGCCACATTAAAAAGGCCGAAACCGACGCCACACAGCATGGTGAGCGGTACGAGCGGTAGCGGGTCACCCTTCAGCGGCCAGACTGCGGCAGCCCCGAGCCCAGTTGCGAGACACACAGCGCCTGCGGCGCAAAGCCAGGCTGTCGACACGCGATCCGCAAGACGGCCTGCTAACGGGGCAGTGATGGCCACGGTCAACGGCCAGGGCGTCATGTAGAGCCCGACCATCAGCGTGCCCTGCGCTAGCCCATGCTGCAGGTAGAACGGTAGCGCAACTATGCTCGCGGTCTGCCCAGCGAAACAACAAACCGAGGCGATCACCGAGTAGCGGAATGAATCGCCGCGGAGCAGATCGAGCGGAATCAGTGGCGCCTCCTTCGGCATCTCCCGCCGAACGAGCGCCGCCACTGCGAGGGCCGCTGTGGCGAGCAGGACGGCAGCCAGCGCCGGCCTCGCTGGAAGCAGTTCCGCGCCAATGACCAACGATGCAAAGGCGCCGGCATTTAACGCCACACTGAACAGGTCCAGCCGACGCGCTGTCCCGCCGACATCTGGAAGCGCGCGGGAAGCAATTAGTACCAACACACCCAAGGGTAGATTGACGGCGAAGAGCCACGGCCAACTTGTGGCAGACAGGAGCACCGCGCCGATCGCCGGACCAGCGGCAGACGAAAGCGCAACGGCAAGGGCGTTCCAGCCGATAGCGGCGCCGAGCCGCCGATGTGGAACCACGACGCGCAGCAGCGCGACACCGAGTGCCATAACAGCGGCGCCGCCGAGGCCTTGGACGAAGCGGGCCGCGAGGAGCCAAGACAGGGACGGTGACAACGCGCACATCACCGACGCTCCCGTAAACAGCGCGACCCCTCCCGTGAAGACCCGCCGATAGCCCAGACTTTCCCCGAGCGCGGCACAGGGGAGCAGTGCTATCAATAGTGCAGTCTGGTAGGCGGTGATAACCCAGACCGACGCGGCTGGCGTCACATGCAGCGATCGTGCGATCGTAGGCAGAGCGACGTTAGCAATAGCAGCATCCATCACCACCAACACCATGGCAGCGAGCACGGCGGCGATTGCGAGCATGTTCCTTGGCTTATGCCTATGCGAGATGACTTCACTGCTAAGCCCAATGGAGCGCATTTCGTTGCGATCACCGTCTCGTCCTATGGCTTGCGTACCCGGCGCGGTCACGATGCCGCCCGGGCCCAGACGCCGTCCCGCTCCACATACCTCGTCACTCGGTGTTCTTCGGTGTCTTCCTTCTTTAAATCTCGTTCTGTAAAGCGGAATAACAGTGCGGGCCCGGCAATGCATCGTGTGTCGTGTATATCTCCGGGCAGATACAACTGGACCTGTCCAGGACGTACCAGCGTGGAATTCCGTTTCACGAGTTTGACGCGCCCGTCCTGCTCCTCGATCCGAGCGTAGGTACCCATTTCGATTTCGCCTTGCTGGACCGCATAGATGACCCAACCCCTGCCGTGGTCATGCGGTGGTCTGTAGAGTCCCGCCTGTTCCGTGTGCGCCAACAGCACGAACCCTCGTGTCGGATCCCGGTACATTTCGCTGCTGGCCGGGGCTTCCCGGTGCAGTGCCGCCAACCACGCCTCCAAGGCCGGCGCTTTCAGAAGTTCCTCCAAATGCTGTCGACAACCTGCGACCACTTCGGAGGAAAGCGGCCCCCAAATCTGTTTGATTCCCTCAATAGATTTCTCCAGCGAATTCTTGGTCATATCTTCCCTTTCAGTTCGGCGCGGATGCGTCCGGTTCAACGACTGTTGAAGGATAAGTCGCCGACACACATGGCGGAAGGCGCGTCATTTGCACTTTATTCGTGCGTTTAACGCCACATCAAAATGAAAATGCGCTATGGTCGATGCATGTCGACACCCGATCTCAACTTGCTTGTCGTCCTCGATGTGCTTCTCACGGAAGGCAGCGTTGCGCGCGCAGCCCGCCGGTTGCGGCTTAGCCCCTCGGCGATGAGCCGGGCGCTGGCGCGATTACGCGAGACGACGGGGGATCCCTTGTTGGTCAGGGCCGGACGCGGTCTGGTCGCGACACCTCGGGCGCTTGAGCTCCGAGAGCGGGTAAGTCAGTTAGTGCAAGACGCGCGAGCGGTTCTGCTTCCGGCTGAGAAACTCAATCTGAAGCAACTGGTTCGAACCTTCACGCTGCGCACCAGCGATGGCTTTGTGGAAAACTTTGGGCCGGGTCTCCTCGCGCGCGTCAGCAACGAAGCCCCTGGAGTGCGACTGCGTTTCGTGCAGAAAGTAGACAAAGACAGGGCCCCACTGCGCGATGGCATGGTCGACCTGGAAACCGGTGTTATCGATGAGACGACGGGTCCGGAAGTGCGCACCAGGGCGTTGTTCAGAGATCGTTACGTCGGCGTTGTGCGCATGGAGCATTTGCTGAGTCGGGGCAAGATGACACTCTCGCGTTATGCATCCGGCACACATGTCCTTGTCTCTCGGCAGAGTGTCGACAGAGGGCCGATGGATGAAGCCTTGAAATCGCTAGGGCGGGAACGAAAGATACTCACGATCGTCGGTGGCTTTGCGGCGGCGCTAGCATTTGCTCGGGCTTCAGACCTGATTGCCACCGTTCCCGAACGACACACTGGAAACCTGCGCGCCGGAATGTATAGTTTTCTTCTCCCTGTCCCTACGCCGGAATTCACCGTTTCCATGCTCTGGCACCCGAGGATGGATGCCGACAGCGCACATCGCTGGCTACGTGCATGCCTTCATGAGGTTTGCGTGGAACACCTCAATGATTCTCTGACACCGCACGGCAAACGTTCCTAAATTTCCGGCGCCGCAACCCGGCTGGGCGCACCAGCAGCGGAGATGGATTGCATCTATTACAAGCGCTCGGTGGATAGTGCGTTGGAGCAGACCCGAAAAAGCTAGGGCCTGAAGCAACGCAGCCTGGCAGATCCGCTCGAATATTGCGCACCTCGCGTGTCACAGACGCGAGGTGCGCGCCTAAGCAACTAGTCAGGTAGCCTTGGGTGGCGGTGCCGGCGGCATCAACTTCTGTTCTTCCAACAGCGCTTTGCCGAATGATTTCCAGACAGCGCCGCCGTGGGTATGAACCCCGACATCCGCACTTTCGGTCATGGTTTTCAGCATCAAGCCGGCCAGGCCGAAAAGCTCAACCTTGGTCAGCAACGTCCGCCCCTCATCCGTGGCGCCACTCAGATTTATGCCGCCCGAATGGTAATGCAAGGCTTCGTTGGCAAGCGCGCGCACCTGCTCGCCGTTTTCCCAATCGATGCCGAGCGCAATGCCGTTGCGCTCGATCTCAAGTTCGATCTCTTTTGCTTCCTGCGAAAAGTTGGTGAATTCAGCCATGCTTCCCTCCAAAGTCAGTCGTGGTGAGGCGCTTGTATATCGACAGTATCGGAATATCGGCCGGGAACGATACCGTTAACACCCGAATACCGGGCGCGTCTTTGATATCCATGCCCGTCGAATAATGTCATAGCCTGTCCTACTGCTCATAGGTAGCGAAGCCGTTCAGCGGCGTCAGTTGTGGCGGGCACATTGGGTTCTACGCGGTCACTCGACCCAACTACTATGATTGTCTGCTCGTCGGCCTAAGCCGACCGTTGGGTTACGCGCCAACAAGGTCCGCAATTACCCGGTTACCTGCCGCACGGCAGTAAATACCGCCAAGCGCTAGTATTTCACTCCTTTCACGATAGGCAATCGTAGTAATATGCAAATTGCACGTCAATTGCGACGTCTGAAATTGGCCGAATACTGCCATTCCGGGGGGCGTTCCCGAATGGCCGTTCAGGCGGAAGAACAGTCATAGCGACCGGTAGGCTGACCGTCTCTTCTTTTGCTTTGCGCTTCGCGCTCGAACATTTCGACGACAGTGGACGGGGCGAGTTATTGGCTTTGCGCGACGCTCAATCCGCATTCGTCGGCGCGCATACGCGTCGGAAAATGTTTTTGGTAAATGGCCTGCGTACAATTCTTGGTGAACTCGTTGCGGACGCGGGACTAATTACGACGATCTCCGCAGTAGCGCTGCAAGAGGTCAAAAGATGCGGCCGGGTTACTCCGCTTGACGCGTGTAGCGAACGCGGATGCGTCACGCGCTTACGTTGACTTGCGTGCTTTTTCCAAGCGCCTTGCGAGCTTGCCCAATACCGCAGCCGAGGAGATGTACTTGCCGGATTGTTGTGCCGCGTTGCCGGCGGTCAGACCGCGCTCGATAAAATGCTTTTGGGCTTGGCGAAATTCGACATGGCGCCGCACGGCCACTTCGACGAAAGCGGGTAGCGTCTCGCCATTTTGGAGCAGCGCTTCGGTAGCTTCACGCAGCTCAGGCGGCAAGCGCACTACGGGTATGCGGCAGTCTTCATGGCAGTTCTTGTTAATGACATAAACGACGCTCGGCCCGCAGCGCCCATCCCTCAATGACTATGCAGTTTTTCCTTCAACCAAACCTTGATCAAGGATTGATACGGCACATCGCGTGCATTGGCTGCCGCCTTGATCGAATCGAGCAAATGCTGCGGCAGGCGTAGCGAAATCGTCTTGGTGGTCGGTTTTAGATTCGGCAACGCGACTCGCTGGGCCTGAGTCCAGTCCACATATTCCGAGGAGTCGTGCTTTTCCCAAAACGCGCGTTCTTCCGCTTCATTGCGGAACTTAGGTATCGGTTTAAGTTGCTTGTTCATAAATTTTTCGCTCCTTGCGGTGCATGTCTCTTGCGGAAATCACGCGTATTGCGACGCCGGAACGGCGCAACGTAAAAGTCACGTGAAGCAACCGATTCTCATCGGTCTTGCCCAGTGCGTGAAAGCGAGGCTCACGTTGACTATGCTTGATGTCTCCCAGCATTAGCAGCGGCGCATTGAAAAACACCTGCTCCGATTCCGCCCGAGATACGCCATGCGATTCGTTCTTACTGGCGTTGCCGCCATCCCAATCGAACCCAGTGATCTTGGTCAAATCGATCATGCTTTGTATATTATGAGCATATACACGATAAGGCAAGCGCGTTTCTCTTGGTGGTTGCTCTTAGCCGCAGCTATCCAGGCGGCCCGGCTGCTGCTCAAGCCAGCATTCCTCTTTACAGCTAGCTCAACCCCCCGCCTCATTGGCTAGATGAGACTGCTGATCCGCGTGATAGCTGGAGCGCACCATCGGCCCGCAGGCGGCGTGGGCGTAACCCATGGCTTGCGCTTCGCGCTCGAACATTTTGAAGATGTCGGGGTGGGCGTAGCGCAGCACGGGCAAGTGATGGCCGGAAGGGGCGAGGTATTGGCCCAGGGTGAGCATTTCGACGTGGTGGGCACGCAGGTCGCGCATCACTTCGAGAATTTCTTCGTCGGTTTCGCCTAGTCCAAGCATGAGGCCGGATTTGGTGGGCACATCAGCGTTGCGCGCCTTGAATGCCTTGAGCAGCTTGAGCGAGTGCGCGTAGTCGGCGCCGGGGCGTGCTTGTTTGTAGAGGCGCGGCACCGTCTCTAAGTTGTGATTGAAGACATCGGGCGGCGAGGTGCTCAAAATGTCGAGCGCAACTTCCATGCGACCACGAAAATCCGGCACTAGTACTTCGATCTGTGTGGTGGGCGAAGCAGCGCGCACGGCGCGGATGCAGTCGGCGAAGTGTTGTGCGCCGCCGTCGCGCAGGTCGTCTCTATCCACGCTGGTGATCACCACGTACTTGAGTTTCATGGCGGCGATGGTGCGGGCGAGATTTTCCGGCTCGTTGGCATCCGGTGGCAGTGGGCGGCCGTGACCGACGTCGCAGAAGGGGCAGCGGCGCGTGCATAGATCGCCGAGGATCATGAAGGTGGCGGTGCCATTGCCGAAGCACTCGCCGATATTGGGGCAGGAGGCTTCTTCGCAGACGGTGTGCAGGTTGGCTTCGCGCAGCGCGGCTTTTACTTCGTTGTAGCGCGTGAGGTCGCTGCCGGCCTTGACGCGTATCCACTCTGGTTTTCTCAGACGCTCGGCGGGCACGATGTTGATGACGGCTTTGCCATGGGCGCGTGCGGTTTTCTCTGCACCTTTTTGCTTGATAGGGTTTTCAGGATTCATTCTTCAGACTCCGCGCGAGGTGCGCCAGGAGCGCTTCTCCGGCTGTTTGAGTGTCGATGTCGACGCCGAGATCGCGTAGCTGGGTTACGCGCATGCCGGCGTAGCCGCAAGGATTGATGTTCGTATAAGGTGCGAGATCCATATCCACATTGAGCGCGATGCCGTGGTAGCAGCAGCCGCCTTTTACGCGCAGGCCGAGCGCGGCGATCTTGGCGCCGGCCACATACACACCGGGCGCGCCGTTCAGGCGCTCGCCGTTGAGCCCGTAATCCGTCAGCATGGCGATAGCCGCTTGTTCGATGCGGCGCACCAGCTCGCGCACCTTGAGGCCGCGCCGCGTCATGTCGAGCAGCACATACACCACCGCCTGGCCGGGGCCGTGATAAGTGATCTGCCCGCCGCGATCCGTTTTCACGACGGGCATGGCCGTTTCGCTCAGCAGATGTTCGGTCTTGCCGGCGAGACCCTGTGTATAGACCGGCGGGTGCTGCACCAGCCAAAACTCATCTGGCGTGGCCGCATTGCGACTGGCCGAGAAAGCCTGCATGGCGCGCCAGGTCGGTTCGTACTCAAGCACACCCAAACGACGAACCAAAAAATCGGGGGCTGCGCGCGCGCGTATTGGCTCGAGCAACACGCTATGTGCCTGACTTCTCACGCGGCGCGCCTCACAGCACAACCGACACCAGCGGATGACTCGACAATTCGCGGTAGAGCGCGTCGAGTTGCTCGCGCGAACGCGCCGTGATGGTGCAGGTCAGCCCGATGTAATTGCCTTTGGTGCTGGGACGCATGAGGATGCTGGCGGCGTCGAAATCGGGCGCATGACGTAACACCACGTCGAGGATGGCCTGGGCGAAACCTTCTTGCGTGCGACCCATAATCTTGATGGGAAACTCGCAGGGGAATTCGAGCAGGGATTTTTCGTCAGCCACGCGTTAAGCCCCTGCGCCGCGCATCACATTAATTTTGAATTCCTGGTACCAGCGAAACATCTTGGTAAACACCGGCCCCGGTTCGCCGCGATGCGCGTCAAGGCCGACCGGCTCGCCATCCAGCCGCGTGATGGGCAGCACTTCCTTGGTGGAAGAAGTCAGCCACACTTCGTCGGCGGTGCGCAATTCGGCTTCGGTCACATCACGCACATCGACACGCAAACCGTGTTGCTGCGCCAGCTCTAGCACCACGTCGTAAGTGATGCCGGACAGCATCAGATGGTTTTTGATTGGCGCCAGCAGCACGCCGTTCTTCACCACAAAAATATTCGAGGCCGCGCCCTCGGACATGCGACCGTCGCGCAACAGGATGGTTTCGACACAGCCGGCATCCACGGCAAGTTGGCGCAGCAGGCAGTTGGCCAGCAGCGAGGTGGCCTTGAGATCGCAGCGCAGCCAGCGGTTGTCGACAGCGGTGACGGCGGCCACGCCGGTTTCGCGCAAGGCGGCCGGTGGCGTCAACAGCGCTTCGGACATGATGAACACCGTCGGCGCCACATGGGCGGGGAAGGCGTGATTGCGCTTGGTGTCTGCGCCGCGCGTGATCTGCAAATAGACGGATTGATCTTCCGGCTCATTCTTCGCGACGATCTCTTCGATGAGCCGCGCCCATTCTGCTTCGCTGTGCGGATTGGCGAGACGTATGCCGTCGAGACTGTGCTGCAAACGGCGCAGATGCTCACCCAGACGAAAAGACCGGCGCGAGTAAACGGGGATCACTTCATACACGCCGTCGCCGAAAAGAAAACCTCGATCCATCACCGACACCTTGGCTTCAGTGATGGGCATGAACTGGCCGTTAAGGTAGATCATCGTCGCTTATCGCCGCTTCACTCGAACCACAAGCGTAAGGTGTCCCAGGCGCGCCCAAAGATGCCGGCGACGGGCACGGCTTCCAGGGCGACGACGGGATATTCACCGTAGGGCTTGTCGTCCAGTGTGAGTTTCAGCGTGGCGATGCGTTGCCCCACCTGCACCGGCGCCAGCAAGGGCTGGCGGCTTTCCAGCGAGGCCTTCATCTTGCCGGCCATGCCCTTGGGCAATGACAACGTGAAGTCTTCAAGGAAGCCGGCTTTCACCAGATTCTGCGCCCCTTTCCAGACCTTCAATTGCGACACGGCCTGATTTTTTTCATAGAGCCGCACGGCATCGAAGAATTGGAAGCCGAAGTTGAGCAACTTCTGCGATTCCTGCGCGCGCAGCGTGTCGGAAGCAGTACCCATCATCACCGTAAGCAGTCGGCGCGTGCCGCGCTTGGCTGAGGCAATGAGGCAGAAACCGGCGTTCTCCGTGTGGCCGGTCTTGATACCGTCGACCGTAGTGTCCTGCCACAGTAGGCGGTTGCGGTTGGGCTGGGTGATGCGGTTGTAGGTGTATTCCTTGAGTGAATAGAGCGGGTAGTACTCGGGAAAGTCGCGGATCAGCGCGGCGGCCAACGTGGCCAGATCGCGCGCGGTGGAATAGTGCTGCGGATCGGACAAGCCGGTGGAACTCACGAAATGCGTGTTCTTCAGTCCGAGACGCTGCGCCTCGCGGTTCATCAACTGCACAAAGCTTTCCTCCGTACCGGCGACCGCTTCGGCCAGCGCCACGCAGGCGTCGTTGCCGGATTGCACGATCATGCCGCGCATCAATTCGTCGACGGTGACGGGCTTGTTCGGCTCGATGAACATGCGCGAGCCTTGTGTTTTCCAGGCGCGCTCGGAGACGGGCACCGTCTGATTGGGCTGTAAAGACTTTTGCTTGAGCGCGGCGAACACCACATAAGCCGTCATGAGCTTGGTGAGCGAAGCCGGCTCGACGCGCTCATCCGGCATGTAGCTGGCCAGCGGCTGGCCGGTCGCGTAGTCCATCAGCAACCAGGATTTCGCGGCGAGGGTCGGCGCCTGCGGTTGCAGCTGTGCCTGCGCTAACGTGGCGAGGAAGAAAGAAAGGAGGAAAGCGAGGGTTTTCATGGCGTATTGACGGGGGAAGGTTGAATTATAGCGCTGCGGTTTCAGGCGCCGAGTTGCTGCCGCAGCGCTTCCGAAGTCAGGATCGAGAAAGTGGTTTGCCCGGCCAGCGCCAGAAGATCGGTGTCTCCGGTGGCCAAGGCATCAGCGTTGCCCGCCGCAGCGACATGCAGAAACATTTGATCATCAGGATCGCGGCAGACAGGCAGTCTGGCAGCTTTTCTCGGCAATGCAACCGCTTCAGCGTAGGGGAGAAAATCTGCCAGCAACTCCTGCCGGTCCTCAGTGGTCAGGCGAAATTTCGGATATTCGAGCACACGCAACAACTCTTCCGTCGTCGCCCGTGTCAGCAGCGGAACGATGCGGCCATGCTGCCATGCCGCGCGCAGCCAAGCCAGCCGACCGGCGCGGAATAGCAGTGCGGAAACCACCACGTTGGTGTCGAGAACGACGCGCAAAGCTATTTCTTGCGGCTCGGCTTTTCGGGCTTGCGCGCCCCGGCTACGGCTGCGGCGACATCCTTCTCGACGATGCCCAGCGCCGCCAGTTTGTCTCGCACCGCATCGGCGCGGCCGATGTGCACCGGCGTCAACACAATGCGCCCGTCTTCGGTCTGTACCTGGAAATATTCGGCGCCAGGAAACGCCTGCGCCACGGCCTTGGGCAAGGTGATCTGGTTCTTGGAAGTCAGCTTGGCGAGCATGGCATTTTCCATTTGTAAGGAAGTAAGGGCATCTTACCTTTCCAATCAGTCAAGTCAAACACTGGTTTGGTTTCAGCGCTGAACCACAAATGGCTTGAAGTCCAGCGTGTCGCGTATCTTGTTGGCGACGCGGTTGGCCTCTTGCGCGTCGGCGAAAGGCCCGAGGTGTATGCGATACACGCCGCCCTTGGGCTGGATTTGCAGGCTGCCGGAAATTCCGGCGAGTTGCGGCGCCACGCGGGCGCGGAAGCTCTCGGCGTTGTCCTGGCTACCGAAGGCGCCGAGTTGGAGAAACACCCCACGCAGGCCAGCCACCGTCGGCACCGGCGGCTCGGCGGGCTCAGTCGCCAAAGCGGCCGGATTGGCGTCAATCTGCGCAGCGGCGGCGGTGAGTTCGGCAAGCGGATCAGCATCGAGTACGGGGTTCCTGGCTGCGCTGGCGAACAAGGTGTCGCCGGGTTGCACGATTTCGACTTCGACCATAGCGCTGCCGTTCCCCACATAACCAAGTTTGTGCGCGGCGGTATAGGAAAGATCAATCAGCCGGTCAGAGTGAAATGGGCCGCGATCATTGACGCGCACGACGACCGATTTGCCATTAGCCAGATTGGTTACCCGGACATAGCACGGTAGCGGCAAGGTGGTGTGCGCCGCCGTCATGCCATACATATCGTAGACCTCGCCGCTGGAGGTTTTCTGGCCGTGAAACTTGCGCCCGTACCAACTGCCGATACCGCGCGCCTTGTAAGGCTTCAACTCCCGCATGGGCGCATAGTCGCGGCCCAGCACGGAGTAGGGCCTGTTAGCGAAGCGGTGCAGCGATTCGTCGCGCGGCACAGCATCGGGAATCGTATCAATATTGTCAGGTGCGTTGTCGCCCGGGCCGTCGTCCATGTAATAGCCGCCGCCCTTTTTGAGGGTATAGCCCGGCTTAATAGACGCGGTCTTAGGTGCAGGTGCTTTGACCGCCGGCTCCGGCTCCGGCTCCGGCGCCGGCACGCGCGGCAACTGCGAACTGCAAGCGGCCAGGAACAGAACCGGTAGAAGTAATGGCAGCTTCGAATAACACCGTAGCTCGGCCGCCGGGCCGCCGCAAGACAAAGCGGCACCTTCGCGGAGCGAACAAGCAGCACCCAAGCTATTCACCGCACCCCAAAACAGCCGAGCGCAGCGAGCCAAGAGACTCCTCCACGTTGTAACTGCGCTTGCAGACGTGCGTTTTCGTTGCGCACTAGTCTTGCCGCCGGGCCGCCCCCAGGCAAGACGGCCCGTTCGCGGAGCGAATAAACGGTAGGCCTCCCGTACAGTGCGACCCCATACAGCCGAGCGCAGCGAGCCAGAAGGCTCCCCCGCCCCAGGGCGGGGGATGGGGGGCTGAGGACTCACTTCTGCACCAACATACGATGCCTATGAATACTCATGAGTATGCCCACGCCGAGAAAGAGCGTCACCAGCGCGGTGCCGCCGTAGCTGACGAAGGGCAGTGGCACGCCCACCACAGGCAGGATGCCGCTGACCATACCCATATTGACGAAGGCGTAGGTGAAAAAAATCAGCGTAATACTGCCCGCCAGCAAGCGCGAGAACACGGTGGGTGCATTGCCGGCGATCATCAGGCCGCGCGCGATCAACAAGGCATATAGGCACAACAACACCACATTGCCGATGAGCCCGAATTCCTCGGAGAGCACGGCGAAGATGAAGTCAGTATGGCGCTCTGGGAGGAACTCCAGATGTGTCTGCGTGCCGTGGCCCCAACCCTTGCCGAGCACGCCGCCCGACCCGACGGCGATGGTCGATTGGATGATGTGAAAGCCCTTGCCGAGCGGATCCTGTTCAGGATCAAGCAGCGTGAGTATGCGGCTGCGCTGATAGCCGTGCAGCAGCGACCAAAGCACCGGCAGACTGGCCAGTGCGCCCACCGCCAGGGTGGCGAGCACCTTCCAACTGATGCCAGCGAGGAAAATGACATAGAAGCCCACCGCCAGCACGAGGATGGCGGTGCCGAGATCAGGTTGACGCGCAATCAAGCCGACCGGCGCGGCGAGCAGCAGCGCCGCAAAGGCGAATTCACGCCAGCGCAATAGTGATTCTCGCTTTTGGAAGTACCAGGCGAGCATGAGCGGCATGGCGATTTTCATGATCTCAGAGGGCTGGATGCGCATGAAGCCCAGATTGAGCCAGCGCCGCGCACCCTTGGAGATATCGCCGAATAGCGCCACGGCGATAAGCAAGAGTAGCCCCCCGACATACAGGGGCAGCGCCAGATGCATAAGACGTTGCGGCGGAATCTGCGCAGCGACGCGCATCACCACTAGCGCCACGGCGAGATTGAGCAACTGACTCGTCACACGCTCGCTGGAGGCGCTCACGAGCACCAGCATCGCGTAGGCCACGAGTAGGCCCAGTATGGTCATCAGCGTTGGATCGATCGGGGCGACGAGTCGACCCCAGAGGTTTCTAATCACCGCTGCCCTCCTCAACGGTGTCGTCTGCTGCCGGCTCTTTGGGCAGCTTGCCTAGCAAGTAGTAATCGAGCACCTGACGCGCGATGGGCGCGGCGGATGTTGCGCCGAAACCACCGTTCTCTACCACCACCGCCAAGGCAATTTTTGGATTGTCGGCCGGCGCGTAAGCGATGAAGAGCGCATGGTCGCGCAGGTGTTCTTTGACTTTGCCCGCCTGATAATTCTCGCCCTTCAGACTGTAAACCTGCGCCGTGCCGGTCTTGCCGGCGGAGACGTATTCCGCGCCGGCGAATGCGCGTGCGCCTGTGCCCTCTTTGTTCACGCCAACCATGGCTTGCTTGATGACGTCGATATTGTCCTGTTTGAACGGGATGGTGCGCAAAGGTTGCGGCTCGATGAGGCGCTTCTCGCCGGTGCGGATGTTCTGGATATGGCTGACGACATGCGGGCGATACATGACGCCATTGTTGGCCAGCGCCGCCATGGCTTGCGCCATTTGAATGGGCGTGTAGGCGTTGTAACCCTGACCGATACCGATGGAGATCGTTTCGCCGGCATACCACTTCTGCTGCTCCGACCGCTTGAAGCGCTGGCGCTTCCATTCCTGCGAAGGCAGCACACCGCGCGATTCCCCTTCGATGTCGATGCCGGTGGTTTGACCGAAACCAAACTGGCGCATGAAGACAGCGATATTGTCGATGCCCAGATCATTGGCCAGCATGTAGTAGTAGGTATCGCAAGAATGCACGATGGAGGCGTACATATCGACGGTGCCGTGGCCGCCCTTTTTGTCATCGCGGAAATGGTGACCGCCAAAATTGTAATAGCCCGGATCGAAAATCGCTTGCGCCGGTGTGCGTTTGCCCAGCTCCAACGCGGCCAGCGCCATATACGGTTTGAAAGTGGAGCCGGGCGGATAGGTGCCGTTCAGCGCGCGGTTCACCATCGGTTTGTCGCCGGAGGTGTTGAGCGCATCCCAGTCCTGCGGGTTGATGCCGTCCACGAACAAGTTTGGGTCGTAGCCCGGCATGGAGACGAGGGCGAGAACACCGCCGGTGCTGGGATCGATGGCGACCAGCGCGCCACGCCGGTCGCCGAACGCTTTCTCGACAACCTGTTGCAGCTTGATATCCAAGGTGAGCATCAGGTTGTCGCCCGGTATCGGCGCGGTGCGCGTCAGTATGCGCACCGCGCGTCCGCCGGAATCGACTTCCACTTGCTCGAAGCCGGTCTGGCCATGCAGATCGAACTCGTATTTCTGCTCCAGGCCGGTCTTGCCGAAGTGCTCGGTGCCGCGATAGTTGTCCTCGGCGTTGCGCGCTTCGATGGTCTCGAGATCGCGATTATTCACGCGACCGATGTAGCCAAGCGCGTGCGAACCCAAGGCCTCGTAAGGATATTGGCGGAACAGACGCGCCTTGATATCGACGCCAGGAAAGCGATAGCGCTGAGCGATGAAGCGCGCCACTTCCTCGTCGGTGAGGCGCGTGCGTATGGGCAGCGACTCGAAATTTTTACTCTCTTCCAGCAGCTTCTTGAAACGCTTGCGATCTTTGGGCTGAATATCGATGACCTTCGTCAACTCGTTGATAACGGCTTCCAGATCGCCCACCTTATCCGGCATGATTTCCAGCGTGTAGGCCGAGTAATTGCGTGCCAGCACCACGCCGTTGCGATCAACGATAAGACCTCGATTGGGCACCACGGGCACCAGCGAAATACGGTTTTCCTCGGCGCGCGTCTGGTAATACTCATGCTGGATCACCTGCAACCAAAAGAAGCGCGCGAACAAAAGCGCGAAGGCGAACAGCACAAAGCCGCCCGCCACCGCCAGCCGACGCTGGAACTGACGTATCTCCGTTTCTGGATTGAGAAATTCGGTCGGATGCATGGCTCAATTCGAGTTTCGAGTTGCGGCTCGCAGCTTCGATAACTCGAAACTCGAAACGCGAACCCCGAAACTCTTTTAATTAAATCGGTCTATTCTCATCCTTCTCTGTCGGCTGGTATTGCGGCAACAACAAGAGGAAGGTGAGGGGGTACCAGAGCAAAGCAGCGGTGAAGCTGCCAAGAAAATAGCCCAGTCCTGGAAAATCGGCGCCCGCGACCATGCGCGTGATGACCATGATGAGTTGGGTGCCGAGCAGCAGCGGCAGGATTTGTAGCGCCTGCTGCGCCAGCGGGAACCATAAAATGCGTCGCGACAAACCGCCCGCAGCGAACACCAGCAACACATAAGCTAAGGCATGCTGGCCCATTACGCCGGCGGCGGCGACATCCGTCAGTATGCCCAGCGCAAACGCGGCGCTCATGCCGATGCGGTGCGACTCGCGCACACTCCAGAACGCCAGCACCAGCGCCACCCAATCGGGAAAACCAATGGCATGGCCGAAGGGAATCAGATTGAGGAAGAATGCCAGCACCAGGGTAGCCCAAATGAACCAGCGCTTGACCGGCAGCAGGATGCGACGCGAGCTGTAATTCGGCTGTATCGACATGTGCCTCTACTCCTTCTTCCTGCCGCGACGGCTCTTAAGCGGCTTCTCAGTCGCTTCGGTCTGCGTCGCGTGCTCGTCCGTAGCTGGCGCTAACGGCGCACGCGAGCCGAGAATCAGAATCTGATCGTGCTTTTCCACGCCAGCCGCCGGCTCGCAGAGTATGCGTGCAAAGGTATAGGCGGCGTCGCGATCGATATGCGTGACCTTGGCGACCGGCAGTCCGGGCTGGTAGATGGCATCCAGGCCCGAGGTGACAACCAGATCACCCGGCACCACATCGGCATTGGCGGCAAGGAAGCGCAATTCCAGTTTGCCGCCACCGGCGCCGAACAACACGGCGCGCAAACCGTTGCGCACAACTTGCACCGGCACCGCCTGGTTCTTGTCGGTGACGAGTGTGGCTTCGCTTTGCAATGGGTAAGCGCGCGTCACCTGGCCGATTAAGCCGGTCTCATCGACCACGGACTGACCGGCGGCCACGCCGTTTTGCGTCCCTTTATCGACAATGATGCGACGCGTAAAGGGGTCGTTGGCCGTGTAAAGAATTTCTGCCAGCACCGCCGGCACGGGCTGGCGCTCTTTCATGTCCAGCAACTGCCGAAGGCGTTGGTTTTCCAATTCGAGATGCTGCTGACGCAACAACCAATTGGCCGACTCCAGCTCTTTGCGCTTGAGACGGTTATTGTCATTCTGCAAGGTGGACAGGCTGACGAAATAGCTAATGACGCGATCCGTCAACTCGGCCGGCGCATAAGCGGTGCGCTGCAAGGGGTAGATGGCGATGGCCACAACCTGCCGTACCCGCTCCAGATAATGGAAGCGCAGATCGAGTACCAACAGGGAGAGCGAGAGGATGACAAAAAACGCCAAGCGCGCCAGCGGCGCCGGACCGCGCTTGAAGAAGGGTGGGGGCTGGTGACCGACTACGGACACGCGTGTTGCGCTTGGTTTCGAGTCTGGGGTTTCGGGTTTCGGGTCGGGCTAGTCAGGGTTTCGGCCAGAAACCCGACACTAGAAACCAGGAACTCATTCATTGGCGAAGATGCTCCCGAGGGTATCCATCTTCTCCAGGGCGATGCCCGAGCCGCGCACCACGCAGGTGAGCGGGTCGTCGGCGACGATCACCGGCAGGCCGGTTTCTTCCATGAGCAGACGATCAAGATCGCGCAACAACGCGCCGCCGCCGGTGATGACCATGCCCTTTTCGGCAATGTCCGCACCCAGCTCGGGCGGGGTCTGTTCCAACGCCGACTTGACGGCGCCGACGATGGAGTTGAGCGGATCGGTCAGCGCTTCGAGGATTTCATTGCTAGAAATGGTGAAGCTGCGCGGGATGCCTTCGGCCAGATTGCGGCCTTTGACTTCCATTTCTTTCACCTCGGAGCCGGGGAAGGCGGAGCCGATTTGTTTCTTGATCGCTTCGGCGGTGGTTTCGCCGATGAGCATGCCGTAGTTGCGGCGGATGTAGTTGATGATGGCTTCGTCGAATTTGTCGCCGCCGACGCGCACCGAGCCGGCGTACACCATGCCGCCTAGCGAGATGACGCCCACCTCGGTGGTGCCGCCGCCGATATCCACCACCATGGAGCCGGTGGCGTCCGACACCGGCATGCCGGCGCCGATGGCCGCCGCCATGGGCTCTTCGATCAGATACACCTGCGAGGCGCCGGCGCCAAGCGCCGATTCGCGGATGGCGCGGCGTTCAACCTGGGTAGAGCCGCAGGGCACGCAGATGATGATGCGCGGGCTGGGCGAGAAGAGGCGTGAGTCATGCACCTTCTTGATGAACTGCTTGAGCATCTGCTCCGTAACGGTGAAGTCGGCAATGACGCCGTCTTTCATCGGGCGGATGGCGGTAATGTTGCCAGGCGTCTTGCCCAGCATCTGCTTGGCGGAGGCGCCGACCGCTTGGATGGTCTTCTTGGCGTTGGGACCGCCCTCGGTACGAATCGCTACCACCGAGGGTTCATTCAGCACGATGCCCTTGCCGCGCACGTAAATGAGGGTGTTGGCCGTGCCGAGGTCGATGGCGAGATCGTTGGAAAAATAGGAGCGTAGGAAACCAAACATCACTATGTGTCCGCGTGGTGGGAAATTAGGCGTCTATGATACTCTAATGCGTCTCGCAATTTCAGCCCTCAACACTCATAAATCATGTCGCTGGACCACGACCAAGTACGCCGCATCGCTCACCTCGCCCGCATCGAACTTTCGCCGGCCGAGGCTGATGAAACGCGAGATCGCCTGAACGGCATCTTCGCGCTCATCGAAGAAATGCAGGCTGTGGATACGCGCGGCATCGAGCCCATGGCTCACGCGCAAAACCTGGCCCAGCGCCTGCGCGACGACCGTGTCACCGAGACGGATCAGCATGCCGATTTCCAGAAAATCGCGCCCGAGGTTGAGGCGGGACTGTACCTTGTGCCCAAAGTGATCGAATAACACACTGCGGATGGCATTTCAAAAAGCAGTGTTCTATCCGCGCTGATCCGTGTAATCCGCGTCAAAAAAACTTAGCTCCCATGATCAACGCCAGCCTCAAAGAACTTGCCGCCGCCCTCACGGACAAAACACTCTCTAGCGTCGAGCTGACCGAGCTGTATCTGGAACGCATCGCGCGGCTCAATCCCGCGCTCAACGCCTTCATCACCACCGACCGCGACAAGACGCTGGCGCGAGCCCGCGCCGCCGATGCGCGCCTGGCTGCGGGGCTAGCCGGGCCGCTCACCGGCATCCCCATCGCTCACAAGGACATTTTTTGCACCCAGGGCTGGCTCACCACCTGCGGCTCGAAAATGCTCTCGAATTTCGTCAGTCCCTATGACGCCACGGTGATCGAGCGCCTCGACGCCGTTGGCATGGTCACATTGGGCAAAACCAATATGGACGAATTCGCCATGGGCTCATCCAACGAGACGTCTTATTTTGGCCCGGTAAAAAACCCCTGGAATCCCCAACTGGTGCCCGGCGGTTCCTCCGGTGGCTCGGCTGCGGCCATTGCGGCGCGCCTCGCCCCCGCCGCCACCGGCACCGACACCGGCGGCTCCATCCGCCAGCCGGCCGCGCTGTGCGGGCTGACGGGCCTCAAGCCCACCTACGGCGTGGTCTCCCGCTGGGGCATGATCGCCTTCGCTTCCTCTCTGGATCAGGCCGGGCCCATGGCCAAGAGCGCGGAAGATTGCGCGCTCTTGCTCAACGCCATGGGCGGCTTCGACGAACGAGACTCCACCAGCCTGGATAGGCCGATGGAAGACTACGCCCGCGATCTGAACCAGCCGCTCGCCGGTCTAAAAATAGGCCTGCCCAAGGAGTTTTTTGCCGAGGGCTTATCGGCCGATGTCGCACGCGCGGTTGAAGCCGCTGTTGCGGAATACCGCAAGTTGGGCGCAACCACGGTGGACATCTCGCTGCCCAACATGCATCTCTCAGTGGCGGCGTACTACGTGATCGCCCCGGCCGAAGCGTCGAGCAACCTGTCGCGCTTCGATGGCGTGCGCTACGGCTATCGCGCCCCACAATACGGCGACCTCGCCGACATGTATGCGAAAAGCCGCGCCCAGGGCTTCGGCGCGGAAGTGAAACGGCGCATTTTGATCGGCACGTATGTGCTCTCACACGGCTATTACGACGCCTACTACCTGCAAGCCCAGCGCATCCGCCGCCTGATCGCGCAGGACTTCACGCGGGCGTTCGAGCAGTGCGACATGATCCTCGGGCCCACCAGCCCGACGCCCGCTTTCAAGCTGGGCGAAAAAGCCGCCGATCCGGTGCAGATGTATCTTTCCGACATCTACACCATCGCTGTAAACCTCGCGGGTCTGCCGGGGATGTCCATTCCATGTGGCTTTTCAGCCGGTCTGCCAGTGGGACTGCAATTGATCGGCAATTATTTTGAGGAGGCGCGCATGCTCAACGCCGCGCACCAGTACCAGCTCGCCACCGACTGGCACACGCGCATGCCGGAGGGTTTCTGATATGACTTGGGAGGTCGTCATCGGGCTGGAAACCCACGCCCAGCTCAACACACAGTCGAAGATTTTCTCGGGCGCGGCTACGGCCTTCGGCGCGGTGCCGAATGCGCAAGCCTGCGCCGTGGACATCGCCCTGCCCGGCGTGCTGCCGGTGCTGAATCGCGGCGCCGTGGAGCGCGCCATCCGTTTCGGTCTCGCAGTCGGCGGCACCATCGCACCGCGCTCGATCTTCGCGCGCAAGAATTATTTCTATCCGGATCTGCCCAAGGGCTACCAGATCAGCCAGTACGAGCTGCCGGTGGTGGTGGGCGGCACCCTCTCCATCCAGGTGGGCGAAGCACAGAAAACGGTGCGCCTGACGCGCGCTCACCTCGAAGAAGACGCTGGCAAATCGCTGCATGAAGATTTCCACGGCAAGAGCGGCATTGATCTCAACCGTGCCGGCACGCCGCTGTTGGAAATCGTCACCGAGCCGGACATGTGCTCGGCCGAAGAAGCCGTGGCCTACGCCAAGGCGCTACATGCGCTGGTGCGATGGATCAATATTTGCGACGGCAACATGCAGGAAGGCTCTTTCCGCTGCGACGCCAACGTCTCGGTGCGCCGGCCCGGCCAGCCACTAGGCACGCGGCGAGAAATCAAGAACCTCAATTCCTTCCGCTTTATGCAGCAGGCTATCGAATATGAAGTGAAGTGGCAGATCGAAACGCTGGAAGACGGCGGCAAAATCCAGCAAGCCACCGTGCTGTTCGATCCCGCCAGCGGCGAGACGCGCGCCATGCGCTCCAAGGAAGACGCGCACGATTACCGCTACTTCCCCGATCCGGACCTATTGCCGCTGGAGATTTCGGAAGCGTGGATCAGCCGGGTGCGCGCCGCGCTGCCCGAACTACCGCAGCAAATGTGCGAGCGTTTCGAG
>Ga0335397_10000084_pt1 | contig 99888 bp, 80 predicted proteins | sample MAT04_FD_205740 | JGI IMG/M metagenome (GOLD analysis project Ga0335397, IMG submission 205740) | Freshwater microbial communities from Lake Fryxell liftoff mats and glacier meltwater in Antarctica - MAT-04 (spades assembly) (version 2) ...
GCTGGTCGCGCTGAGGTCTCGTCGCGCGAGGTTTGTCGGCTCCCGCCTTCAGCGGGCGTGGGGGATGTGGACGCCCTTCGCGCTCGCGGTCGCTTGCGCTATCTCGTAGCCCGCGTCCGCGTGACGTATTACGCCCATCCCGGGATCACTCGTGAGCACCCGCTCGATGCAGCGCGCGGCTCTGTCGGTTCCGTCCGCCACGATCACGATGCCCGCATGGAGCGAGTAGCCGATCCCCACGCCGCCCCCGTGATGGAAGCTGACCCACGTCGCGCCGCCCGCGGTGTTCACCAGCGCGTTCAAGATCGCCCAGTCGGCGATCGCGTCCGAGCCGTCCTTCATCCCCTCGGTCTCTCGGTTGGGCGACGCCACCGATCCGCAGTCGAGGTGATCGCGTCCGATGACGATCGGGGCGCGCAGGCGACCGTCTCGCACCGCCTCGTTGAACGCGAGACCCACCCGATGCCGGTCGCCGTAGCCCAGCCAGCAAATGCGCGAGGGCAGACCTTGAAACGCGATGCGCTCCTTGGCCATGTCGAGCCAGTGGTGCAGGTGTTTGTCGTCGGACACGACCTCCTTCACGATCGCGTCGGTGACCGCGATGTCCTCGGGCTCGCCGCTGAGCGCGACCCAGCGGAAGGGCCCCTTCCCTTCGCAGAACAAGGGGCGGACATACGCAGGCACGAAGCCTGGAATGTCGAACGCGTTGGTGACGCCCTTCTCCACCGCGTGCGCGCGGATGTTGTTGCCGTAGTCACACGCGAACGCGCCGCGCTCGACCATCGTCAACATCGCGCGCACCTCGACAGCCATGCTCTCCTTGGCCCTATCGATGTACTGCGCGGGGTCGGAGGTGCGCAGCGCGGCGGCCTCGCCCAGCGACAGCCCCTGCGGGATGTAGCCCACCAGCGGATCGTGCGCGGACGTCTGCTCGGTCACGAAGTCAGGCGTCATCCCCCGACGCACGAGCTCCGAATACACGTCGGCCGCGTTGCCTACGAGGGCGACGCTGAGCGGTCCGCCGTCCCGTGACGCTTCGATCCACAGCAATGCTTCGTCGAGAGACTCGGTCACCCGATCGACATACCGGGTCTCGAGGCGCCGCTTGGCGCGCGCCGGATCCACCTCGACGCCGAGGAACGACGCGCCCGCCATGGTCGCGGCCAACGGCTGCGCGCCGCCCATGCCGCCGAGGCCCGCCGAGAGGATCCAGCGCCCTTTCCAGCCCGCCTCACCGAAGTGCTGGCGGCCCGCGGCGACGAACGTCTCATACGTACCCTGCAAGATCCCCTGGGTGCCGATGTAGATCCACGAGCCCGCGGTCATCTGGCCGTACATCGTGAGACCGAGCGCTTCGAGCCGTCGAAACTCGTCGAACGTCGCCCACTTGGGCACGAGGTTCGAGTTCGCAATGAGCACGCGCGGAGCTTCCTCGTGGGTCCGAAACTTCCCTACGGCTTTGCCCGACTGCACCAAGAGCGTCTCGTCGGCGCCGAGCTCACGCAGCTCACGGACGATCACGTCGAACGCCTCCCAGCTCCGCGCCGCCTTGCCGGTGCCGCCGTAGACCACGAGATCGTCGGGCCGCTCCGCGACCTCGGCGTCGAGGTTGTTCATCAACATCCTGAGCGCGGCCTCCTGAGGCCAGCCCTTGCAGGAGAGAGTCGAGCCGCGGGGCGCACGAACGGGGCGAGGTCCAGACATGCGCACCGATGTACCACGCACGCGGCGGGATGAAATCGCGGCGAGGAACGACGAAGCCCGCAGCGTCGCGAACGACGTGCGGGCCTCATCGATGTGTGTGGAGATCTCAGTTCGTCCGAACGGGTCTCAGGGCGTGCAGACGACGCCGACGTCCTCGATGTGCGAGCAGTTGTGCGAGAACAGCGGCAGCGCCGGACACATCAGGAGGCGCGCGTCGGTGGTCCGGCACATGACGTCGTCGAGCAGGATCGGATCCACGCCCATGGGCACATCGGTGCTCACGGTGCCCGTGCCGGGGTAGCCCATGTTGCTGCACGCGGTGCGGACGAAGTTGGTGCCCGGGCTCCCACCGAGTTGGACCACGTCGTCGCACACGGTCGTCCAGATCGACGAGTGCAAGACCTCGATCCGCCCCGTGTTACGCCCGGTGCCGCCGACCACACGGTTGTCGCCCTCGGCATACACGGCGCAGCGCACCCCGACGCCTTCGAAGTCGAAGCAGTTGTGGGTGCCGTAGGCGGCGTGCGAGCAGTCCGCGATACGGCGTTCGGTGCCGCTGCAGCTCACGTCGTCCAGGACGTAGTTCGAAGCAGGCGCCGTGGTGTCGTAGATCGTGCCCGACGCATACCCGAGCTGGGCACACACGGTGTCTGCGCCGTATCCCGTGGTGGGGAGATCGATGATGTCGTCGCAGACCTCGCCCCACGCGCTGGAGTGATAGATCTGCAGACGTCCATCGGCGCCATGAGCGCCACCGACGAGACGAATGTCGCCTTCGCCGGGGATGCACTCGACGCCGAGCGCCTCCGTGCCGACGCAGTTCTCGTTGCCCCATCCGTTGAACGCGCACTGCGAGAGATTGGGCTCGCTGCCGGAGCAGGTGACGTTGTCCATGATCGGGGTGGCGCTGCCGCCGCCGAACAGCGGGATCACCCGATGTCCCGTGCCGGTGTATCCGAGTTGGCGACACACCACGTCGGCGAGCGCGTTGGTGTGCGGGGTGCTGGGCACGTCGTGCAGGTCATCGCAGACGTCGCGCCACGCGCCGGTCTGCCACAGCTCGATGCGCCCAATGTTCGAGCCCGCGCCGCCCGCCAAGCGGACTGGTAGGTCGTAGGTGGGATCGACGGTGCACGTCGCGCTGCATCCATCGAAGCCGACGATGTTGCCGTCGTCGCACTCTTCACCGGTGTTCAAGGTCCCGTTGCCGCAGGTGCCCGACGAGCAACCCGCGGTATTGAACCTGCAGGTCGCGTTGCACGCCAAGGTCCCGCCGCCCGCGAAGCCGAGGGACGTGCAGGTGCGACCCGCCAGGTTCGATCCGTCGCAGGTCTCCGCGCCCGCGATCATACCGTCGCCGCACACTGGGTCGCAGTTCGAAGGCGCGCCCGTGCAGGCGTAGCCCGTCTCGATGACGCACGCCGCGCTGCAGCCGTCGCTGCTCGCGCCGTTGCCGTCGTCGCAGACCTCGCCCGACTCGATGGTGCCGTTACCGCAGGCGCTGTTCACGCACATCGAGGGATCGAGCACGCAAGTCGGGGTGCAGCGGAGCGTGCCGCTGGTGTAGCCCTCGCTCGCGCAGGTGTGGCCGCCGAGCGCCGCGCCATCACAGGACTCCGAGCCGTTCACGACGCCGTTGCCGCAGCTGCTGCACATCGAGGTGTTGGCGGTGCACGACGCGTTGCACGACAGGGTCCCGGATCCGAATCCGAACGTCGCGCAGGTGCGACCGCCGAGCGCCGGTCCGTCGCAGTCTTCGCCGCTGTCGACGGTGCCGTTGCCGCACGCGGTGTCGGTGCAGCTGGACGTGTCGATGCTGCAGGTGGTGGTGCAGCTCAGCGTGCCGCTGGTGAAGCCGAGGCTCACGCAGGTCGCGGCGCCGAACGCGCTCCCGTCGCATCCCTCGCCCGAGTCGACGACGCCGTTACCGCACGTCAGGCACGCGGTCGTGTTGTAGGAACAGTCGCCGTTGCACGCGAGCGTTCCGGAGGCGAAGCCCGCGGTCACGCAGCTGCCGCCGTCGAGGTTCGTGCCGTCGCAGTCCTCGGTGCCGTCGATGTCGCCGTTGCCACAGGTGCGCTCGCAGCCGGTCTTGTCGAGCGTGCAGTCACTGGCGCAGGCGAGCGTCCCCGTGTCGAACCCCTGCGACGAGCACGTCTCACCACCGAGCTCGGCGCCGTCGCACTCCTCCGTGCCTTCGAGCTCGCCGTTGCCACAGCTCGCGACCGGCGCGTCGATGGGCGGCGCGTCCGAGGTGCTCGCATCACGAGGGGCATCGAGGGCGCCCGTATCCCCGCGACCCGCATCGCGGGGGCCACTCGGCTCGGGACAACCCGCGAGCAGGACCACCGAAGCCCACAACCATATTTTGCGATCCATGCCGTCTCCTGCCGCCAGAAAAAAGAGGCGACGCCCTACCACACCGGGCAGCGAGGGACCACGGGGGGATGGATCAAACGGGCACGCGGAAGCCGAGAGGATCCGTGGCCGTCCCCTGCTGGATGGCCTCGAGCTCCGCCTTCAGGCTGCGGGCGATCTCGCCGGGCGCGGGCACTTCGACGACGCCCGCCTCGGTCCCGATGGTCGAGATGGGCGCGACGATCGCGGCGGTGCCGGTGCCGAACATCTCGCTGAGTCGACCGTCGCGCGCCGCAGCGACCACGTCCGCGAGCGCGATGTCGCTCTCCTCGCAGGTCACCCCTCGCGCGCGGAGCAGCGTGAGACACGCGTCGCGGGTCACGCCCGGAAGGATCGTACCGTCGAGCTTCGGCGTCCTCACCACGCCGTCGATCACCACGAACACGTTCATGGTGCCGGCCTCACCGAGCAGCGCGTGGCGGTGCGCGTCGAGCCAGAGCACCTGATCATAGCCGCGCTGCTTGGCGGCCTCGGCGCCCAGCAGCGAGGCCGCGTAGTTCGAGCCGGTCTTCGCGTCACCCAGGCCACCCGGAGCGGCGCGGATGTAGTGCGTCTCGGCCCAGAGTCGTAGCGCGTGATCGTAGAAGGCGTCTGCGGCCGACGCGATGACCGCGAAGCGATGGGTCGCAGAGGGGCGCACGCCGAGGAACTCTTCCGTCGCGTAGGTGGTCGGCCGCAAGTAGAGCGAGCCTCGGCCATGCGCCGGCACCCAGGGCTCGAGCGCCCTCACCGTCGCCTTGCAGGCTTGTACGAAAGTCTCCTCGGGCAGCGGCGGTAGGGTCACCCGCACCGCGCTCTTCAGCATGCGCTGCGCGTGCATGGTGGGGCGAAAGAGGTGGACCTTCCCGTCGGGGCCGCGCAGCGCTTTGAGCCCTTCGAAGACCGAGAGCGCGTACTGCACCGCCGCGCCCGCGGTCAGCGTGTTGGCTTCTTCGCGCCGCACGAAGCGCGCGCCATGCCAGCCATTGGCGGCGTCGTGATCGAGGACCAACGCGAAAGGCGCGAGCACCTTGCCGAAGCCCAGCTTGCCGGCAGGCAGGGGCGCGAGATCTCCGGGGAGCGTCAGGGTGTCCAGGTCGAGCATGGGCGCGGGTTTGGCTGGTCTCGCGCCCATCCGCAACGAAGGAGTGCGCCTGCCGAACCGAACGGGGTCCGAAGGCCTCAATCGCCTGCTGGGTGCTCCGGCGACAGGGCGACGCTCGCGTCGGTGAGGACCTGGCGCGCGACCCGCACCAGCTCGCTGCGGCTCTCGACGATCCGGAGGTTGGCGAACCTCCCACTGAACCAAGAGATCGCCGTGATCGCGCCGCGCACGATAGGTGAGTGGAGCGCGAGCACCAGCCCCAGATCGTACTTCTCGACCGTGCCCAGGTGACGCTTGCGGTGCTCGCCCACGAACTGGCGCGCCGCCGCGTCGACACCGGTGACGGCGAGCGCATCGGCCAGCACGATGAAGCGCTCGCGCGCGGCGATCTGCTCGTCGATGGCAGCAGTCAATCGCTCGAGGTCCGAGCGCCGCAGCGCGCCGTCGGCCCGGGCAAGCACCACGCCCCCGCGGGTCTCCACCGTCACCCGCGCATCGCCCAGCGAGCCCGCCTCCGAATGGCGGTTCACGTCAGCCCAGCTCGGCGGCGATCATGTCGTCGAACCACGCGGTCGGTCGGTAGCCCGTGCTGCGACCGAGCTCTTCGCCCGATCGATAGATGATCAGCGTGGGCGTCGAGCGCACCGCGAGTTCGCCGAGCAGGCGGGGGTCCGCGTCGGTGCTGATCTCCACCACCTTCACCTTGCCCGCGTGCTTGGTGGCCACCTCGATGAGCACGGGCTCGAGCTTCTTGCACGGTCCGCACGAGGGGCCCCACACGTCCACGATCACCGGGACCTCACTGCGCTGCACTTCGCGCTCGAAATCCGAAAGCGTACGGACGGTGGTGGGGAGGACCGGTTTGGCGGTCGCGAAGAGTCGCTCGAAGAAGCCCATTTCGGGCGCGAATCTGTGCTGCCGCCGCCACGCCGTCGAGCCGAACCCGCGGGGCTACTTCTTGAAGAAGCTCGCGAACGGGTTGTTGCTGAACTTGGCGGCGAGCGGCGGCGGGCGCTGACCGCCCTGCCCTCGGGGTGGCCCCCCTTGGCCCGTTCCGCGAGGACCTCCGCTGCGAGCGTCCCCGCGTGGAGCCCCCGCGCCACCTTCGGCCGCATCGCCCATCCGGGCGGACAGGGAGATCCGCTTTCGGGCCAGGTCCACCTCGAGGACCTTCACCTTCAGCTTGTCCCCCACCTTCACCACTTCGGCGGGATCGCGAATGAACCTGTCCGACAGCCGACTCACGTGAACCAGACCGTCCTGATGCACGCCGACATCCACGAAGGCGCCGAACGCCGTGACGTTGGTGACCACGCCCTCGAGGATCATGTCGACCTTCAGGTCGCCGAGCGAGGTCACGTCATCGCGGAACTTCGGAGGCTCGAAGGTGGCGCGGGGATCACGGCCTGGCTTCTCCAGCTCACCGAGGATGTCGCGCAGCGTCGGCTCACCGACCTCGGGGCTCACGTAGTCCGTGATGCGGATCCGCTTCACGTGCTCCTTGCTGCCCACGAGCTCCGCGAGGCTCACCCCGAGATCCGCCGCCATCTTCTCCACCAGGGGATAGCGCTCCGGGTGCACCGCCGAGGCATCGAGTGGATGGGCGCCCCCGTGGATGCGCAGGAAGCCCGCGCTCTGCTCGTACGCACGAGGACCGAGACCCGAGACCGCCAGGAGTTCTGACCGTGAAGTGAAGCGCCCTTCGGTGTCGCGGTGGCGCACGATCTTCTTGGCGAGCGTGCTGCTCAGCCCCGCGACGTACGAGAGCAGCTCTGCGCTCGCGGTGTTGATCTCCACGCCGACCCCGTTCACGCAGCTCTCGACTACTTCGCCCAGCTTGCGACCGAGCAGCGGCTGAAAGACGTCGTGCTGGTACTGGCCGACCCCGATGGACTTGGGATCCAGCTTCACCAGCTCGGCGAGCGGATCCTGCAGCCGACGACCGATGGAGATGGCGCCGCGCACCGTGAGATCGAGATCGGGGAACTCTTCGCGCGCGACGTCGCTCGCGGAGTAGATGCTCGCGCCCGCCTCGCTCACGGGCACCACAAGCACGTGAGTCATCCCGACGGCCGCGAGCGCCTTCTTCACGAACGTCTCCGTCTCGCGCCCGCCCGTCCCGTTGCCCACCGCGAAAGCGAAGGGCTCGTACTTCTTGGCGTAGGCGACCACCGTCTTGGCGGCCTCTTCCTCTTTGTGCGCGCTCTGACCCGGATAGATCGTGGTGTTCTCGAGGAACTTGCCGGTGTGATCGAGCACCGCGATCTTGCAGCCGGTGCGGATACCCGGATCGATCCCGATCACCGTCTTGGTGCCCAGCGGGGCGGCGAGCAGGAGGTGCTTGAGGTTGTCCGCGAAGATGTCGACCGCCTGACGATCCGCGCGGACTTTGAGCTCGATCCGCACGTCGTTCTCGACGCTGGGCACCAAAAGGCGCTTGTAGCCATCGGCGACTCCGAGCTCGAGTTCACTCGCCCAAGGCGATCGCCTGTCCAGCTTCATCACCGCCTCGAGCTTGGGCAGCACCCGCTCGGCCTCCACGGTCAGATCGAGGCGCAGCACCCCCTCGGTTTCGCCTCGCCTGATGGCCAAGAAGCGGTGCGAGGGGATCTGCGCGACTGGCTCGGAGAACGCGTAGTACTGCTCGAACTTGGTCGGTTGGGTGATCTTGTCGGGCACCCCCGCGCTGACGACCTGCCCTTCCGTCTCGAACGCTCGGCGGACCAAGGCGCGCGCGTCGGCGGACTCCGCGAGGGTCTCGGCGACGATGTCACGCGCGCCCTTGAGCGCGTCCTCGATCGAGGCGACCTCCTTCGCGACGTCGATGAACGCCTCCGCCTCGCGCCGGGGATCGCCCTCGCCCGGCTGCGCGAGGATCCGCTGCGCCAGCGGCTCGAGCCCTCGCTCCCGCGCGATCATCGCCCGCGTCCGGCGCTTGGGCTTGTACGGCAGGTAGAGATCTTCGAGCGCGCTCTTGGTGGTGCAGCCCACGATCTTCGCGGCGAGCTCGGGGGTGAGCTTCCCCTGCTTGCCGATCTCCCCGAGGATCGCGACCCGCCGCTCTTCGAGCTCGACCGCGTAGGTCCGCTTCTCCTGGATGTCTCGGATCTGCACCTCATCGAGGTCGCCGGTGACCTCCTTTCGGTAGCGGGCGATGAAGGGGACCGTCGCGTTCGCCAGCAGGAGTTCCACCACGGCGGCGACCGAGCGGAGGGGCAGGCCGAGCTCGGCGGCGATCTGGGGGATGGGATCGAACGCCGGGCTGGGCGCGACAACGGACTCGGTGGTGTCGGTCATGAGGGCGGGCTCTTGTAGCGATCCCCGATCGCCGCTTCAAGTCTCATCGCGGATGCGTCTCTGGAGGTCACGTATAGTGCGCGCATGCCCGCGCTCATCGCCGACATCGGAGGCACCAACGCTCGCTTTGTGCTGACTTCGCAGCGCACGCCCCAGCGCAGCCACACTTACCCCTCGGATGCCTTCGCGGCTGTGGAAGCGGCCATCGACGCGTTCCTCGATCACGAGAAGCCCAGCGCGATCGTGCTTGCTGTCGCGGGGCCCGTCGAGAACGGACGCGCCCAGGGGACCAACCTCCCCTGGAGCTTCGATGAGCGCGCGCTCTCGGAGCGCTACGGATGTCCCGCGCGTCTCTTGAACGACTTCGCCGCGGTCGCGCACGGCATCGACACGCTCGAGCCGAGCGAGCTCCTGTCACTGCAGACGGGCACGCGCGACGATCAGGGAACCGTCGCGATCCTCGGCGCGGGCACGGGCCTGGGCGAGGCCCTGCTCGTGCGCATGGGCGGTGAGACCAAGGTCATCTCGACCGAAGGCGGGCACACCGACTTCGGTCCCTGGGATGCGCAGAGCGATAGGGTCTTGGTGCGCTTGCGCGAGAAGTACGGGCGGGTCTCGATTGAGCGGGTCGCTTCGGGACTGGGCCTCGCGGATCTCTTCGACATCGTCCACACCGAGGGCTGGGCCGAAGCGGAGCCGCAGACGGTCGCGGCGCTCGGAGATGACCCTGGACGCGCGATAGGTGGCGCGGTGAGCGACGCTGCTGCGTGCTTAGCCGTGGAGATCTTCGCGCGCGCGTTAGGCGCCGAGACCGGCAACCTCGCGCTCAAGAGCCTCCCAGCTGGTGGCATCCGCATCGCAGGCGGCGTGGTCCCCAAGCTCCACGATCACCCGGCGTTCGGAGCGGCGTTCCGCGAGGGCTACCTCAACAAGGGCCGGATGCGTGGCTTGCTCGAGCGCTTCGCGATCGACGTGGTGATGGCCACCGACGTCGGCCTGCGCGGCGCGGCTCAGGTTGCCGGGTCGCTGGCCGACTAGCGACCGAGCTAGAACGTCGCGGTGACGTTGATCCCCAAGTCCACCTGCCACTGCTCGGCCATCCGGAAGCGGGTGCCCGGGAGATCGATCACGGGGCGATGGTGGGGGTTGATGATCCCGCTCGCACAGGTGCCGCGGCGGGGATCCTCGCCCAGGGGCGGATCCACCGGGGTCACGTTGGGATTGCAGGCGTCGGCCTGGGTGATCACATACGCGGGCGAGTACATGAAACCCGCGAGCACGGAGAAGCGGATGTAGCGCGCGGCCACCATCTCGAGGGTCAGCTGGCCACCAAAGCGTCCATGCGACTGGGTGTCGGTGAGCCCGTAGAACGGGATGGTGCCGTCAGGGGCGCAGTCGGGACCCGAACAGCTCCGCGACAACCTCGAGAGGTGGGCGTTGGCCGAGGAGCCGAGCGCATCGAAGAGCGGCGAGTAGTCGTGGCCCTCGGAGACGTAGTCGCCGTTCAGCCGCAAATCGATGCTGAAGCGCTGGAAGTGCTCGCGGTCCTCGAAGGGGATGATCGCCATGCCGAGAGTGAAGCGCCCGGTGATCGGGGGCAGCTCGTTGATGTAGCCCTGCAGATTCCCTTGGGGAATGAAGCTCGAGTTGCTGTAGCCCGGCCACTCGATCTGGAACGCCAGCCCGGCGTAGGGCTCGACGACCTCGTAGCGCCACGAGCTCCGGGTCTCGATGCGCAGCGCGTTCATGCCTCGACCCACGCCCGCCGACTGCCGGCTCGGATCGGGCGCCGGCATCTCGGGCACCCCCGGCATCGGCGCCTGGCGGTAGTTGCAGTTCAGCGCGCCCCCTGCTCCACCGCAGGCCCTCATCGGATCGCCCAGGTTGAAGCGCCCCTCGACCATCACCATCCAGGTCGGCAGGGTGTTGTCGCGGTTCTGGTTGAGGATCGACCACGCCAATCCCACCGCGAGGTAGTCCACCCCCGAGCGGGTCGGCGAGTTGAAGCCGCCGGTCAGATCGAAGAGCGGACCGTCGCTCGGGGTCTCCAGGGTGCTCGGGTTGAAGCCGCTGACCGCGGTGAGCGAGCGATCATCCGAGAGGATCAGCGGCAGGCGCGCGTAGACCGCAAGATCGCGAAAGATCCCCACGTCGAGCCCCAGCATGAGCTGGTTGATCCCGCGCTCGTAGTTGGCGACTCCGTCCCAGTGCTGCGAGTTGCGGCCATCGCCGATGCCGTCGGCCGCTTGTCGCTCGATGCGGCCCAGCTCCCAGGTACGGAGATACCCAGCGGTGATGTTGAGATCGAAGAGGTCCTCGTCGTCGAAGGCGTCGACGACGTCCACGTACGAAGTCGGCTCCCGCATCATCTCGGGCCTGCCGTCCTCCGCTTCTTCCTGAGCGTCAGCAACGCCGAGTGGCATCAGCACTCCCGCGAGCAGGAGCGCCGCGAGCACACGAACGAAGGGAGGCCAAGACATCGGCGGCGATGGTACGTGCCGCTGCGCGAGACCGTCAACGGCGACCCCATCGAGCCTGCACCTCATGGTGCGGCGACCGGGCTGCTCGCCCCGTCCCCCGCCGCCCCGTCCCCCGCCGCGTCGGCTGTCCGCAGGTCGATGGAGAAGTCGGCCGCAGTGTCCTGACCTCCGACGACGGTGACCACCCGGGAAAGGAAGATAGGCGCCGACAGACGGGGGCGACCGTCCTCATCCACGGCCGAGGATCGCACCCCTTCGTGCCACACCTGCAGCGTGTACTGGCCCGCAGGCACGGCGGGCATTCGGAAGTTGCCGCTCCCGTCGGTGACCGCGAAGTACGGGTGCTCGATCACGTGGACCCATGCCAGCACCGACGGGTGCCCGGCGTCATCCACCACCCTCAGGATGCCCGGGCGCTCCAGCGACACCACGGATGCCCCCTCGGGGGGAAGGCCGACGTCGAACCGGGTCGCGCCCCGAGGGTCGGTGGCGTGCGCGTTGTGCAGGACCGTGTCCGCGTTCTCGAGGCGGAGCGTCGCGCCATCCGCCCCGACACCAACGGCCACGACGTGAGGGGCAGCGCTGCACCCCTCGATCCGAAGGGTCGCCTCGTTCTCCGTCCGGGCGCGACCTTCGCGAATGCCAGACAGCACCACCACCGCGCCGCGGACCCCTCCGCGAGCACCCACCACGAGCACCGGCAGCTCGACCTCATCGGGACACGCCGTCCCGCCCCGCGCCACAATCACCGCAGGTCGATCCCCGGACCAGGTGACCCGACCCGAGAGACTGCCACCCAACTCCACGTCCATCTCGCGATACCCCGACTCAGCGGGACGCCGGGTCGTCGTCGGATGGCCTGCCGGCGGGTCCGAGGCGCGGTCCTGCCCACATGCCCACAGCCCGACCAGGGTCGCGGGAACGAGAAGCCGGCGCATCGAAGAGCGCGCATGCATCGATGCGATCCCAATACCACAACACGCGCACGCGCTCGCACTTTGATGCGCGCTCGATCGAAAAAGGATCGCGAGCGAGCGAACGCGAGCACATCTCACGTGTTCGTGTCGCGCAACGCGACACGACGGACCGACTACGTGAGTTCGGCGACTGCGCTCGCGATGCGTCGAACACCCTCGGCGCACAGCTCACGAGACGTCGCGTACGAGAGCCGCACGTATCCGGGTGCACCGAACGCGCTGCCCGGGACCACGGCGACGCGCGCGGCCTCGAGGAGATACGCAGCCACGGCGAGATCGTCGGCGAGCGGAGCCCCGCCCTTCGGGCTTCGTCCCACGAGGCCCTGCACCGACGGGAACGCGTAGAAGGCTCCCTCTGGCATCCGACAGCGAATCCCAGGGATCGCGTTGAGTCCTTCGACCATCAGCGTCCTGCGCGCGCCGAACTCGGTGATCATCTCCTCGAGCGCTTGGCGGCCGGGCCCGGCTGCGCCTTCGAGCGCCGCGATCGCCGCGTGCTGCCCCACCGCCGACGCGTTCGACGTCGACTGTCCCTGGACCAACAGGCACGCCGTCGCGACAGCCTCGGGTGCGAGCATCCATCCCACGCGCCAGCCGGTCATCGCGTAGGTCTTGGAGGCTCCGTCGACGATGATGAGGCGGTCCTTCAGGAACGGCGCCACCTTCGCGAGCGAGCTCTGCTGAAAGCCGTCGTAGACGAGCTGCCCATACATCTCATCGACGATCACCCAGATGTTCGCGTCCCGGAGCACCTCGGCGAGCGCGGCCAAGTGGGCCTCCGCGTAGGCCGAGCCCGTCGGGTTGGACGGAGTGCACAAGATCAGGCCCTTGGTCTTGGGCCCGATCGCGGCGCGGAGCGCATCGGGAGAGAGGAGAAAGCCATCCTCCTCGCGCGTCGGGATGAAGCGCGGCGTCGCGCCCACCAGCGCGACCTGCTCGGGGTAGCTCACCCAATAAGGCGCGGGGATCAGCACCTCGTCGCCCTCCTCGAAGAGCGCGAACGCGAGGTTGAACAGGGACTGCTTGGCGCCCGACGAGACCACCACCTGCTTGGGCTGATGGGCAACGCCCCGGCGGCGCTCGCTGTCGGAGAGGATCGCCGAGATCAGCGGCTGGATCCCGCGCACGGCGGTGTACCGGGTCGCCCCGTGGTCGAGCGCCAGCTTGGCGGCATCGCGGATGTGCTCCGGCGTCGGGAAGTCGGGCTCACCCACCCCGAACGAGATGATGTCGAGCCCCTGTGCGCGAAGCTGAGCCGCTCGTTCGGAGATGGCGAGGGTGGCCGACGGCTGGGCCGACGACAGACGCTTGGCGAGCGTGGGCGTAACGAGAGTTGGGGCGTTCACGCACGCGACCCTAGCAGCGTGACCCCGCAGGATCCACGGGCTAACCGCAAAAATACAGCGTGGAAATGGCCCCGAAACCTCACCCAGCGCGATGACGACTGGACAGGATTCCGACGTGACTCAATCCAGGACGACCTCGCCGCCCTCAGGGGGCACGACGATAAAGACGGGCCGCGAGTCGACGGTCGAGCCCGCGCGACCGAGGACCACGATAGTTGCGGTGAAGACCTGGGCAACGTCGATGGCGCGGTGGAAGTCGTTGCTGAAGTCGACCCGGAACCGCACCCGAGTGGAGGGTGCGACGTTGTAGAAGGTCGTGCTGTCCAGCGAGTCGAAGCCCTCGGGCGCAGCGGGGATACCGCTGACCGGGACCACGGCGTCGATGAACGTCGCCGTCGTGTTGGGCGCCGCGATCCGCGTCTCTGCGAGGTTCGGATCCACTCGGGTGGTGATGTCCTGGCGGGTGGTCCCAGCGATCCGCTGAACAGCGTCCACCACGTTGGTGGCGACGGCAGAGGCCGCGCCTTGGAACGCGATCGGAGCGCCCGATCCGTCGACGGTGCCGGTCAGCATCGCCAGTTCGAGCGAGTTCCGGTAGGTGTCGCCGCCGCCGACGTCGATACCCACGTAGTAGGCGCCGCGTGCGGTCATGGCGCTCACCAAGTCGGCCCAGGTCGCCGCTGCGGGGGTGCTCCCGTAGAAGTTGCCGCCACTACCCTCGCCGTTGTGCCATTCCGCATCAGAGAAGAGGACCATCACCGGGACGCGATTCTGGCGGAAGCAGCACCAACCAAAGCTCGGGTCGTCGTCAGGACCGTCTCCGCAGTCGGAGACCGGCTCCATCGCTCGGGTGGCGGTGCCGCCGTAGTTCGGGGTCCCGCGGCCGTCGACCAGGGCATGCATCGCTGTGACCTGTGACTCGGGATAGTCGCCGCCGTCGTCCGCCCGCAAGCTGCCCGTCGCCGCACGAACTGCGGCGACGTCCGCAGTCATTCGCTGGAACACCTCGACGTTGCCAGTGTAGTTGTCGCCGCCTTCTCTAAAGTCCCCATGGGCGGTCATCGCGTAGCGAGCGTCGGCGCCCGCTCCCAATGCCGCGACGATGCCGGGGACGATGGTGCTCTCGAGCGTGGACTGGACGTTCGCAATCGTCGTGGCCATCGAACCGGTGGTGTCCACCACGAAGCAGATGTCCACCGCGCGGATGCGGGTCGAGAAGTCGAACTCGCGGACGGCGTCGGAGCCGAAGGGCAGGATGACGTAGAGCGCGTCTTCCGGAGGGCCCGACGTCGAGTCGCGGGGATCCGAACCAGCGGCGATCTCGGTGAGGTCGTCGACGCCGTCGCCATCCGTGTCGGTGTTCAGAGGGTCGGTCCCGCCAGCGATCTCGTCCGCGTCCGGCACGCCGTCGTTGTCGGAGTCCAGATCGTAGGCGTTGGGCCGACCATCGCCGTCGCTGTCTGTCGGGGCACAGGGCGAGGTCGAGACGTTCTCGTCCCGGTCGCTGATGCCGTCGCCGTCGCTGTCGGTGTCGTTGCTGTTCGGAGCGCCGTCACCGTCGACGTCCCCGGAGCCTTCGGCCGAATCGGCGATGCCGTCCCCGTCCGTATCCGTCAGATCGTCGCACCGCAACAGCGTCGCGTCGTTGCCCGGTCCACCGTCGAAGCGGCGGTTGGGCCCGGAGTGGCCAGCGTTGCAGCCAACGATGACGCAACCAAGGGCGCCGACAAGGAGGAGAGCAGGGAACGAGCGCATGGGACCTCCGCGGAACGACACGACGTAATAGAAGTAGCCCTCACGGTACGCGAGGTTCGGTCCGGATTGCAATCGGGGGCTACGGAACCTGTCGCCGAGGGACACCTGCCCTCGATCGATCTGCCCTCCATCGATCGCCACGCGAATCAGCCGAAGCCGCCGCCTGCGCCTGCAGGGATCAGGATGATCACCTCTCGGGTGTCCAGCACCGAAGCGCCGCCGCCCCGCACGTCGATGTACGCACCGAACACCTGAGTCTCCGTCGTCCCCTGCTGGAAGGTGTTCTGGAAGTCGATGGTGAAGAGCACGCGCGTCCCGGGGATGACCCCGAAGAAGGTGGAGGTGTCGTAGAAGCCCACCGCCTCCTCGTGCGTGAATCCAGGGGGCGGGGTCCAGCACTCGGTGACCCCTGCCACGTTGCAGGCGGGCTGGCGCCCCACGATGAAACGCGTCGCGTCGACGGCGTCGCTGGGATCGTCGCGCAGCGAGGTGTCGACATCGAGGGGCACCCGGGTGGCGACCGTCTCGATGGCGCCCACGATCGCGTCGGTGAACGCCTCCGGGTCGGTCCCCGAATTCGGCAGGTCGTAAACCAGGTCGATCCCATCCAGATCGATCGAGCCCGTCGCTGCTGCCGTCCGGTGGAGGAAGTAGCAGGGCGACTGCCCCGACACGCGGTCGTCGTCCGAGCAGTTGTAGCTAGAGGAGGCGTTGACCCCGATGTACTTCGCGCCGCGGGCGTTCATCTCGATGATCGTCTGGGCCCACGTCGCGGGGGGAGGCGTGATGCTCGCATAGTCGTCGCAGCTGGTGCTCTCCCCAGGCGGACCGTTGTGCGAGCAGATGTCGGTGAAGTGCACGATGATCGGCAGCGCGCTGTCGCGGAAGCACGGCGCGCCCCAGCCGGTGTCGAGGCAGCGGCCCTCGTAGTTCGGCATGGTGTACGTGCTCACGTCACTGCCCGTGTAGATCCACGTGCCTCCGTCGCCCGTGAGGATCTGGAAGAGCGCCTCGGTACCGGACTCTGGGCCGTCGCTCCCTCCGTGCTGACCTATCCCGTTGAACGCGGTCTGGACGACCGCCGCGTTGTCGACGATTCCGTCGTCGTTCAGGTCGGGATCGGTCGAGCCGATTGCGAGAATGAACGGCTCGTCACTGCCGCCGCCGTATCCGCCCATGGGAAAATCATCGTGCTGACCGCCGCCTATCCACACATCCGAGATGGACTCGGGGATCCGCTCCATCAGTCCGCCCGGCGCGGCCACGGTCGCCTTCACGTTGGCGATGGTGCCGCCCATCGAGCCCGTGGTGTCGACCAAGAAGAAGACGTCTGCGACCCGGATCGTGGTCCCGAAGTCGAGATCGCGACGCACCACCGGGCCACGGTAGGGGAGCACCACGAAGAAGTCCTGGGCAGGGATCCCGCACGCGGACTGGTGGGCGCAGCCGCAGAGCTCGCCACCCGAGGTTGGGTCGGGGCAATTCAAGTGCGCGTAGGCCACCTCGACCACGTCGGGGAATCCGTCGTCGTCGCTGTCGATGTCGCAAGGGTCCGAGCCATAGAGCAGCTCCTCGCCGTCGCCTGCTCCGTCGTTGTCCGAGTCGGAGTCGGCGAAGTTGGCGAGCCCGTCGGACATCACCTCGCCGGTGACCGGGTCGATCTCTCGTGCGCACGATGCCGGGGGCGTGTTGGGCAGCCCGTCGCCAGCCTCGATCGCGTCCTCGATCCCGTCCCCATCGGAGTCGAGGTCTCGGAAGTTCGGGATCATGTCCCCATCCCCGTCGCCGCTTCCCTCATGCAGATCGAGGATGGTGTCCCCATCGCTGTCCTCATCGCGGAAGTCCGGCACTCCGTCGTGGTCCGTGTCGACGGCCTCCGGGCCGTCGCCGCGCTCCACCGAATTGGCGATTCCGTCGCCGTCGACGTCGTTGTCGAGCGCATCGATGCGCCCGTCCCCGTCCGAATCCACGTCCAGCTGGTCCGCGTCGGGCACCCCGTCCCCGTTGCCGTCCGGATCCAAGTAGTCGGGGATCCCGTCGAGATCGAGGTCGTTGGTGGGCGCACTGTTGCAGTTGCCGTCGCCGGCCTCGATCGCGTCACTCAGCCCATCGCCGTCGGAATCGTCGTCGTGATCGTTCGGGAGCCCATCCCCGTCCGGGTCGCCGGTCCCCTCGTCGGCGGAGGATATGGTGTCCATGTCCGGATCGTCGCTGACGCTGCACCGCATCGTCAGCGGGATGTCAGGAAGAAGCCCTGCATCCCCCGTCCCGGCGGCCCCATCGCAGCCCGACCCCGCGAGGGCGAGTGCCAGGACACAAACAGCAACGAGAATGCGAGTGGAAGGCGACGTTGTCATGAGGCTCCCTCGTTCGCGCGGGACATAGCGCGCGGAGCGGCCCGCAAGCTAGCCCGCGTGGGTTTCAGGGGCAACGCAACGGGCGAAGCCCAGACCCCTAGATCATGAGCGCAAGTGCCGAGTCGTTTGACATTCGCACGCCGCTGGAGTACCCGGCGCGGCCGGACGACGCTCATGCCCTTTGGGCCTGTTGGCGCCGTCCACACGGAGGAGAGATGACCCGGTTCGGACAATCCATGATGGCCCATTCGTTCATTGCAGTTCCTGGTGCGTTGGCGCTCGGTGCACTGGTGGCGGGCTGCGGCCCCACCTACCCGAATTGCGACACCGATGACCAATGCCACGAGGGCGAGTTCTGCGTGAACGGTCACTGCGAAGACTGCCGTGACGACAGCCACTGCCCTGAAGGCCAGCAGTGCGACAGCGGCGCATGCGCGCCCATCCCCGGCTGGTGTAACTCGGACTCGATGTGCCGCGCCGACGAGATGTGCGACATGGCGACCAATCGCTGCGTCACCCGACCCGTCGTCGAAGCGATCGAGGAGGTCCCCCCTCCTTGTGAGCTCGAGGCGGCGTACTTCGGCTTCGACGCGGATACCCTCGACGCCACCGCGACCGGGGCCCTCGATCGAGATCGCGCGTGCATGACGGATCGCGGCTACACCAGCGTGACCGTCACGGGCATGTGCGACCCTCGCGGCACCGAGGAGTACAACATGGCGCTGGGCGATCGCCGGGCGCGCACCGTGCGCGACCACCTTCAGAGACTCGGCGTGGAGCGTGGCTCGATGACGATTCGCTCGGTGGGCGAAGAGATGGCGACTGGCTCGGACGAGTACGGCTGGGGCCGTGATCGCCGCGCCGACGTCACCCCGCGCTGAACCCATCCCGTTTCGACGATTTCATCATGCAGGCCGCGCCTCCCGTAGGTGCGGCCTGCATGATTTTGTGGGTGCTTGCTCGATCGAGCCGGGGTGGCGGGCGAGGCAGGCACTTCTTGCTACCCTGGCGCCGAGGTCTTCATGCATCGCTTTGGTACGCTCGCTTCGCTCTTGGCCCTCGCCCTCGCGTGTGCGATCCCTGGCTGCACGATCGACCCACCCCCGGTGCGCCTGGATGCTGGGCGCAACCCGTTCGTCGATGGCGGTTTCGCATGCCTCTACCTGGAGGCCGAGGCGTGCGTGGGCAACGAGCGCCACTACTGCATCCCCGACGGGGAGTTCTATCAGGAGCAATCCGAGGACTGCGCCGCGGACGGCCTCATCTGCGTGGACGGTCTCTGGTGCACCACCTGTCGACCCGGCACCCGGCGCTGCAACGACGCGACCCCCCAGCGCTGCAACGACGAAGGCACGATGTGGGTCGACGAGGATGCGTGCGACATCGGTATCGGTGAGGCCTGTGTCGACTCGCGCTGCGAAAACCTGTGCGAGGAGGCGATCACCAACCGCTCGTACGAGGGATGTGAGTTCTACGCGGTCGATCTCGACAACGCCTCACTCGGCGCGGGCCAGGACGCGTCGGCCCAGCAGTACGCTCTGGTGGTCTCCAACCCGGGCCGAACGGCGACCGAGGTCTTCATCGAGTACGACCGCGGCCTCTACGGCGGTGCAGACGACATCGCGCTGCTCGAGTCCGTGATGATCGCCCCGGGTGATCTCGAGGTGTTCCGCTTGCCGCGTCGTGAGGTCGACGCCAGCTCGGGCTTCGCGCCCTGCGCGTCGAACGACACCTGTGCCCTCCCCGATCGTTGCCTCTGCGTCGGAGGCGTCGGCCCTGGCCCCGGGGCCCGAGACTGCCGCTGCCGAAACGCCGTCGGCGCGACCGGGATGAACGACGGGACCCACTCCGCGCTGACGGCGAGAGGCTATCGGATCCGCTCGAACCTCCCGGTGATCGCCTACCAGTTCAACCCGCTCGACAACGTCGGGGTGTTCTCCAACGACGCTTCACTGCTCCTTCCGACATCCGCTCTGGGGGATGCGTACACGGTGGTGGCGTGGCCTCAGACGATCGCCAACTCGGACGACCCGGCCGAGGATTTTAATCCTGGCCGTACCGACGAGGATCTGCGGTCGTTCCTCACGATCGTGGGCACGGTGCCCGAGACCCATGTGACGGTGCGCTTCGGACCCTCGATCCGCGAGGTCCATGGACTGTCCGGCCCCGCCTCCACCTTCGCGCCCGGTGAGGTCGTCGAGTTCGACCTGGGACGCTTCGACGTGATCAACCTGGAGACCCACGGATTCAACGGGGACTTCACGGGCTCGATCGTCACCTCGAACGCTGGCGTAGCGGTCTTCACGGGCAGCGAGGCATCGGACGCACCGCGCTTCGACGATCTGGCGAACCGACGCTGCTGCGCGGACCACCTCGAAGAGCAGCTCTTCCCCGACGACGTGCTCGGCGCGGACTTCTGGATCGGGCGCACGCCCTCCCGCTCGCCGGCCTTGAACCGCGCGTTCCTCACTGCGGACAGCGTCGGCGAGTTCGACGAGTCGGAGTGGGTGAGGATCGTCGCGGTCGGTGCGGGGCTCACGTCCGTCATGACCACCCTCCCCGCGCCCTACGACTACTTCGAGATCTTCGCGGGCGAGGACGTAATCCTCGAGGCCGATCGCAACTTCCACCTCACCACCAGTCAACGCGTCGCCGTGCTTCAGGTGCTCTCGAGCCAGGAGGCCGTGGGCATCCCGGGCGACTATCCGGGCGGCGATCCGGCGATCATCGCGGTGCCCCCCGTGGCGCAGTGGCGGCGGGACTATGTGTTCCTTACCCCCAACCTCTATGCTTTCGACTTCGTCACCATCGTCGCCCCGGCCGACGCCTACATCGAGCTCGACTCGGCCCCGCTCGATCCCGCGCGCTGCGACATGCGGGCAGCGGATGGGATCTTCCGTATGCCCGATGATCCTCCGCCGAGCTACGTGGTGTACGGCTGTCAGCTCTCGTTCCCCGACGTCGTCGGCCCGCCGCCGGTGCGGGTCGAGGAGGGGGCCCAGGACGACGGCTACCACACGCTCCAAGCGACCGCGCCGGTCAGCATCATCGTCAGCGGCTGGGACGCCTTCGTCAGCTACGCGTATGCGGGCGGCTTGAACCTCGAACAGATCGAGTAGCGCTCCCTCGGCGAGGGTGAACGTTTCGAGATCCGGCGTCCGAGGGCTGTGCGATACTCCGCAGCCATGAACGCTGCCGCCATGAAGACGTTGGCCTCCCGTCTGACCCCCTGGCTCGCGCTCGCGCTGCTCCTCCTCGCACCGCTCTTTTTCGCGCTCTCCTTCGACGCGACCTCCTCGCCCGCTCGGGCGCAGGAGACCGGCGGCTCGTTCGGCGGCGGCGACTGGGGCGGTGGTGGTGGCGGTGGCGGTGGGAGCGACTACGGCGGTGGTGGTGGTGGTGGTGGGAGCGACTACGGCGGCGGTGGTGGATACGGCGGAACCTACGGCGGCGGCGACTATGGCGGCGGCGGCGGAAGCTACGGAGGCGGGGGCTACAGCGGCGGAAGCTACGGAGCCGGTGGAGGCGGGATCGGCTGCGGCAGCATCTGCTGTGTGCTCTTCGTGATCCTCCTCGTCGTCGGGATCGCGATGTTCAATGCGCGTCGTCGCGGCGGCGGCACGTTCACCCCCGGCGGGATGCCGCTCACCGGGATGCCCGGCGTCGGTGGGATGCCGATGGGCGGAGGCAGCTACGCAGGTCCCAACGCGATGTACGTCACCCAGCTCCAGCTCGGGCTCGACTGGCGGGCGCGCGCGCACCTCCAAACGCAGCTCGAGAACATGGCCAAGTCCGGCAACGCGGGGAGTCCGGAGGGGCGAGCGGCGCTGCTGTCGGAGACCATCCTCGCGCTTCGTCGCAACGAGCTCTCGTGGCTATACGCCGCGTACAAGGACGCAGGCGGCCACCAGCCGCAGACTGCTCAGCAGACCTTCCAGCAGCTGGCGAACGAGGCTCGCTCGCGGTTCAAGCACGAGGTGGTGCGCAGCGCAGGGGCGAACGTAACCAACGCGGACGCCCCCGAAATGCAAGCGCGCGCGGAAGAAGGCGAAGGCACCGTGGTGATCAGCGTGATCCTCGCGACCCGGCGCCCGCTCACCGGCTTCATGACGCCCGACGCGGCGCACATCAAGAACGCGCTCCAGGACCGCTCGGGGATCTTGCCCCAGCAGCTCGTGGCCCTCGAGGTGGTGTGGTCGCCCGCCGCCGACACCGATCGGATGAGCACCGCGGAACTCGAGCAGTTCTATCCCGAAATGAAGCTCATCGATCCGAACAGCATCGCGGGGCGGATCTTCTGCGCGTTCTGCTCGGGGCCCTTCCCGGCCGAGCTCCTCAGCTGCCCGCACTGCGGCGCGCCCGCCGAGGCCAGCAAGAACCGGCGCTCGCCGAAGGGCTAGCGCTCAGCGATCGTCGGGAAGCGCGCGGCGATCGATCGCGCGGACCAGCTCGTGGGCAGCGTCGATGCCGGCCGACTTCAACAGCTGGTTTCGCGCTGCGACCTCGAGCAAGACGCCCATGTCTCGGCCCGGACGAACCGGCACCCGGAGCAGCGGCAATGGCGCGCCGAGCACGTCCTTGGTGAGCGTGTCGAGGCCGAGCCTGTCCTCGTCGCTCTCGCCGTCACTGGTGGGTCGCAGCTCGACGACCAGATCGAGCTGCACATCCTCACGCACCGCCGTCGCGCCGAAGAGCGCGCGGATGTTGAGGATGCCGAGACCGCGCACCTCGAGATGATCGCGCAAGAGCGACGGGGGGCTGGCGCGCACGCCGCGCTGGGGAAGGCGCACCAGCTCCACCCGATCATCGGCGACCAGGCGATGGCCCCGCTCCACCAAGAAGAGCGCGCACTCGCTCTTGCCGATGCCGCTCGGCCCCTCGAGCAGGATCCCTACCCCGTAGACCTCGACGGCCACGCCGTGCACCGAGGCCCGCGGCGCGAGGAGCTCATCGAGGGCGTCGTGCAATAGCGCGATGGTGCTCGAGGACCGGGGGATCATCACCAGCAGCGGTGTGTCGGTCTCCGTCGCCGCCTCGAGGAGCTCGGGCATCGGGCTCACCCCGCGGGTGACCACGACGCACGACATCCCGAGCGCGAACATGCCCTGCAGGCGAATGCGCCGCGTCGCTGGGGGCAGCGACTCGAGGTAGCTCACCTCGGTCTCGCCGAAGATCTGCACCCGCGACGGGACGATCCCGTGCATGTGTCCCGCCAGGCCCAATCCCGACTTCTGGATGCGCGCATGGGTCAGCCAGCGATCGAGCCCGCCCTCGCCCCCGACGAGCTGCATGACGCCAGCTATCCCTTTCGCCTCGAGGAGGCGGCGGGTGGTGATGGGGGCGCTGGGCGCCGTCGATGCCGCGTGCGGGATCATGGGGCCCAGCACGCTACACGAACCCCGGCCCCTCGGGGTACCCCGGTTCGGAAGATCAGGAGATCAGAAAATCATGATGGCGGCGGCGGCCGTGAGGGCGCCCCAGGTGGTCCACCCAATCGCTTGGTGGACCCCGGCCACGATCTCGAGGGTGTCGTAGTTGTTCGCGCGATCGCCGAACGCGCCGTTCGCGACGCTCAAGCCCAGGACGGTCTGCGCGACCATGCCCACCAAGTGGATCCAGCGGAGGACTTCGTGGATGCGCACGCGCTCGGCGAACTCACCGGGGCCCTCGGAGACGTTGTTCGGGTCGGGCATGATGAGCGACAGAGAGAACGTCACCGTGTAGAGCGCGGTGGTGGTCATCGCCGCGATCAAGTGCGGCCACGGGGTGCCGTAGCACTGGTCTTGCCCGAACACGGCGTCGCCAGTCACGCAGGGCGTCGACTCCCGCCCCGGCCCTCCCACGCCGTAGAGGTTGTAGTACTGGATGAACCCCAGGATGGTCGTGATGGTCATCGCGCCCCAGGTCGCGATGCCGAACGCGCGGTGGATGGGCGCGAGCTCGGCGCGACGGCGCACGTCCTCCGCGTACTGGCGGTCCTCGTCGGTCAGACCGTCGTCGTCTACTGGGGTCGCGGCGCGCGGTGCCGCATCATCGGCGCCGACATCATCCGACCCGTCGTCCGGGACCGACGCAGCCACCTCGAGCAGTCCGGGGATGGGCAACGCGCCGAGCGCCGGTCCGCTCAACATCGCGACGTCCGTGTCGGACAGATCGAGCGTGCCGAGCTCGGCGGCGGGCGGCGCGAGCGTGAAGCCGAAGAGCGGCGTGGCGAGGATCATCATGGCGAGCCCGTTCATGCGGCGGATGATAGCCGAGGGTCCCCCTCCGCCACCTGAAAAAGGCCGCAGCGTCTCAGCGCATCGCGACGCGTCCACAGCGCAGCTGCGCCGCCTCACGAAGCACGCGCTGGCGGGCGGCGTGGACCTCGTCCGGAAGGCGGGCCCAGGGCGCATCGGCGCTGGGGTCCTCGCCAAGCGGTCGGATGAACGCGTCCGGCTGATCGAGCACGTCGTACATCTCTTCGCCCGCCTCGTAGAGCTGGCAGTTCCGTCGCTCGATCAAGTCGAGGATGCGAGGGAACGCCTCCAGGCTCCACGCGTGGATGTCGTGCAGGAGCACGATGCCGCCTCGGGTGCCGGTCTCGTGCTCACGAACGTAGAGGACCCTGCGAAAGGTCTCCACGACCTCGTCCGCCGTGCGCACCTGGGCGTCGCCGGTGCCGAGGTTCCACATCATCGTCGTGTAGCCGCGCTCGCTCAACAGCGCGTCGGTGCGCGGCGAGCGCGCTCCGCCCGGCGGACGCACCAGCACCGGACGCAAACCGACGGCATCGGCGAAGGCGCGCTCCGCGTCGTCCAGCTCTTCGCCGAGCGCCGCGTTCGAGAGCCGAGTGAACTGCATGTGCCGATGCCCATGCGACGCGATCGTGTGCCCTGCAGCGGCGATCTCACGGACGATCGCGCGGTTGTTCTCGGCCCACGGAGAGCTCCCCGCGAAGCGCTCGGCGCTCAAGAAGAAGACGGCGTGAACCCCGCGTCGTTCGAGCTGCTCCAGCAGGCGACGGGTGTACCGAGGGTCTGGGCCGTCATCGAAGGTGAAGAGCAGGAGGCGCTGTTCGCTCCCGCCCGTGATGATCGATCCCCCTCCCAGATCGCTGCGGACCGCATCGCGGGGCGGGCTCTCGAGCCGCTCGGGGATGGGCTCGGGCTCCGCGATGGAAGCGAGCGGTGGCGCGACATGGATCGACGCGACCGGTGCTTCGTAGACCGCCGGAGCTGGCACCTGAGCTGCGCTCAGATGGGCGATCAGCGCGCCCGCCGCCGTGGAGAAGGCGCCAACGACCGTGCGAAGGAGCCAGGATTGCTTTCGCCGCATCCCCGGATGGTAGGTGAACCGCCTACATCAGCGCCAGAAAGGGGACGAAGGCGAAACTGAATGGGGTCCGATATGGAGCAACTGTCCGCGCACACGTATGACCGCTCTGTCCGCTATCTTCCCGCTGCTCGGCTCGGACCGGGTGCACTCCCTCGCCCCTCTCTCCTTGGATCAGGTCGCGGACCCGGCTCACTTCGCCGAGGGGGACGCCGCCGGTGCCTCGCGGAGGGAGGCGCTTCGCCGCATGGACCCTTCTCTTCCCCTCATCGAACGAGCCCTCGCGGGAGACGCCACCGCGTTCCGCGAGATCTTCGTGCAGCACCGCGGCGACGTCGCCCGGTTGGTGTACCGGATGCTGGGTCCCTCGCCGGACGTGGACGACGTGGTGCAAGACGTGTTTCTCCACGTGTACCGGTCGCTCGGCTCCTTCCGCGGGGACGCGCGGTTCTCGACGTGGCTCTACCGGCTGACGGTCAACGTGACCCGGATGCATCTGCGGCGCGCGCGCTCGCGTCCTCGCTTCAGCGACGTCGAGGTCCCCGAAGCGCCGGGTGAAGACGCGCGGGACGATGGGCCGGACGCCCACGTCGAGCGCGCCGATCGGGTGAGGACGCTCTACCGGCTCCTCGAGGGTCTGAGCGAGAAGAAGCGCGAGGTGCTCGTCCTGCATGACTTCGATGGCGTCGCGGCCAAAGACATCGCCGAGCTGCTCTCGGTCCCGGTGCTCACCGTGCGAACCCGGCTCTTCTATGCCCGCAAAGAGCTCTACGCCGCGATGGCCGCAGAGCCCTCGCTCGCCAACGTTCTCGCGGTTCTGGGTGGCGACCTCCACGGAAAGCCCCAGATCAAGGACACCGTTTCCCCCTCCGAGGAGCGCTGAGCCCCACCCCCATGCGACCCCATTCCCCCAAGACCGCCGCGCTCGCCGCCTTTGAAGCCGGTGCGCTTTCGTCGAGCAGTGAAGCGCAACTGAAAGCCCACCTCGAGGATTGTGAGGTCTGTCGTACGGAGCTCGCCTCCATCCGCCTCTGGAGCGGCGAGAGCGCCAAGATGCGAGCGCTGAAGGATGTGCCCGTCGACTTCGGGAAGATGGAGCTCGCGTTGGCGCGCGAGGCCAAGGCCGAAGCGGGCAAGGTGAACGCCGCGCGCAGCAGCCAGCGGCTGCTCCCGATGCTGGTGCCCCTCGCGCTCGCCGCGACCGTCCTGCTCACCATCGGTTTCGATCGCCTGGTGGGAGGCCCATCCACCAGCACCCACGCGACCACGCCGCTCAGCGCGAGACGAAGCGAAGGCGCGGTTTCGGTCCTGGTGTCCCATGCGGTTCGCACGGAGGTGGTGTTGGTGGCAGGGGAGACCTCGCTGCGCGGCGGCGACGCGGTCGCCGTCGGAATGGCGGTGCAGGACGGATCGGTGCTCGACACCGGGGCGGGCGAGCTCCACCTCGTTGGCCACAGCCTCGAAAGCGAGGACTCGGCCGATGGCGAGGACGTAGGGATAGCTGTCGCGATGCGAGCGCACACGACCTTGGGACTGCCGGCGATGGACCGCGGCGAGGTCGAGCTGCTGTCCGGTTCAGCCAGCATCGTGAGCGGATCGCGGGTCGTGGTTCTCGCGGCGCGCTATCGGATCGCGGCCGAGGTCGCGACGTTCGACGTGTGGCTCTCCGAGGACGGCGTGGTCGTCGAGGTCTACGAGGGCACCGTGCAGGTGACCGGGCTCGGTGAGGACCAGCGCTTGGTCGCGCCTGCGCGGTTCGCTCCTCCATCGCTCCCATCCGCTCCTCGCGGGTCGGCGAGAGCGCTCGGCCGCGACGACGAGGATGCGGTCCTGGTGCGAATCGAGCGACCCGACAGTGTTCGCTGGGAACTCGATGGGCTCGGCTCGCTGGATGGATCCGGCGCCCTGGCCTTTCAGATGGTGCCCGGCCCGTTGCACTTGATCTCCTACGACGGCCTGGGACGCGCGTTCCCGCTCGACGCCGTGGTGGGTCCGGAAGGGCTCCTGATCGCTGGCGAGGCCCTGGTGCCCACCCGACCGGTCCTCCGGGGATTCCTCGATCCGTCCGTGATCAACGATGTGGTGCAGACCAGCCTCCCCAGCCTTCAACGCTGCTACGAGCATGCACTTCGCCTTCGACCCGAACTCGGAGGCGGCGCGCTACGGCTGCGCGTCTCGTTGGACGGTGAGGGTCGCGTGGTACGGACCCGCATCGAAGGGGGCGACGTCCCCGAGACGCTCCAAGCGTGCGCCACGGCCGAGGCCGAGCGATGGTCCTTCCCTTCGCCTGGCGGTCCCGTGTCCTTCGACTTGCCGCTGCGTTTCCGCTCGCGCTGAGGTGGCCCCGAGTCCCCGAGACGCACCCGCACGCACCCTGACGCGGTGGCCGCCTGAACCAGGACACATTCCTTGTTTGGAGCGGCGTAGTCTGCGATGATGCGAGCCGTGTCCGGCGCGGATGGAGTCACGCAGCGGCTAGCGCTCACCGCAACGACGGGCTCGGAACGGGGCCGTGCGTCGCTGATCGTGCTGGAAGGGAGCCTCGTAGGTCGACGCTACCTGATCGAAGAGTCCGTCGTGCTGGGGCGCGGGGATGGCGCTGGCATCCAGGTGGACGACGCGGTCGCCTCGCGCCGCCATGCGACCATCCGCGCCGACGGCGCCGCGTGGCGCATCGTCGACCTCAAGAGCCAGAACGGCACCTGGCTGAATGGGAATCGAGTCAACGACGAGCCGCTCCAGTTCGGGGACAGGATTCAGATCGGAGAATCGCTCTTCCTCTTCTCCTACCGCGATCCCCTCGAGGACCGCGCCCGTCAGCGCCAGAAACTCGAGACCCTCGGGCGGCTCGGAGCGGGCGTCGCACACGACCTCAACAACCTGCTCGGCAGCATCCTCGCGAACGCGGATCTGGTGCTCTCCCTGCAGGCGGAGATGCATCGCGAGCCCGATCAGACGACGCAGGCGCATCAAATCCTCGACGAATGCGTGCACGACATCCGCCTCGCGGCGCAGCGCGGCGGTGAGCTGACCCGACGGATCCTCGAGCACGCCGCGACGGCGTCGGCCGGCGATACCACGGTCGACCTTTCGAGCGTCGTCTTGGCGAGCGTGTCGCTGGCACGCCGGACGTTCGACAGCCACGTGCGGGTCGATGAGCGTGTGGCGCCCGCGGTGCTCGTCCGCGGTGACAGGTCCGCGTTGAGCCAGGTGGTGATGGGCCTCTTGGTGAGCGCGGGGGACGCGCTGCCGTTGGGCGGGCGGATCCAGCTGCGGCTGGGATTCGCTGCGCCCGAGAGCGTGACGGGCGAGGTGGGTTTCGCCGGTCAGCATGCGCTCCTCGAGGTGCAGGAGACCGGCGGTGGTTCGCGGACCAGCCCTGCCTTAGAGCAGCTCGCCAAGCAGCCCGAGGGAGCCCCGGCGCGGGCCCTCGCGACGGCCGCCGAGATCGTCGGCGAGCACGGTGGTCGGATGACCGTCGACACCGAGGGACAAGGGACGCTCGTCCGGGTCGTGTTGCCTGCGCTCGCGACACCGCGCGAGCGGGTGGTGGCGAACACGCCCCACATCGGCGTGGTCGCGCCGAGCGTTCCCCGCGCCTCCGGCGACGGAGTGATTCTGGTGGTCGACGACGACGATCTGGTGCGCCGTACCGTGCTGAGGGTGCTCGAGCGGGATGGCTACACGACGCTGGAGGCCCCCAGCGGCCGCGACGCCCTCACCGTCTATCGCAACAGCGTAGAGGAGGTCCGGCTGGTCCTGCTCGACCTGGACATGCCCGACATGAACGGTGAGGACACCTACCACGAGCTCCGCGCGCTCGATCCGCAGGTGCGGGTGGCGTTCTTGACGGGCCTCTGTGATGACGCTCGCCGCGACGCGCTCCTCGGACAGGGCGCCCGCGCGGTCCTCTTGAAGCCGTGCGACACCGCCGCGCTTCGGCGGATGGTGCGTGAAGAGAGCGGGATCACCCCCCGCGGCGGCTCCGGCACCTGGCTACCCAAGGTCTGAGGCCGACGTGTTGCGCTCCGCGGACGTCGCGATACGGGGGAACCTTGCGCGCCCCGCCGCGGCGTGTCTCTCTCCCGGGTGACCGAGGCCCAACCCTCGGGTGGGCCTCGAGGTCAGAGGCGAGCGCGCGTGAGTAGCTTCTCCAACAAGAGCCTGATCTGGACCGCGGGCCTCTCGATCGCCGTGCACGGGCTCTTCGCGCTGGGAATCGCGCTGGCGCCCGCCCCAGCCCCGTACCTGCCACCGCCGGAGCTCACCGAGGTTCGTCTGATCGAGGTCGGCGAGATGACCATCCCTCCCGAGATGGAGGAGGAGATAGCCGAACTCATCGAGTCCACCCCGGCCGCCGCGAGGACCGAGCCCCTCCCGCCGAGTCGGCCCCTCCCGCACAACCCGAGCGCCCTCGTAGCGAGCACGACTGATCCATCGCCCGGGCTCACGGGCGCGCTGGTCCCGATCGGACCGACGGTGGATGTGTCACCCCTGCCCGGAGAGAGCGAGGCGGAGCACGAGCGGCGTATGCGGGCCGCGGGCGTCCTGATCGATCCCCGGCGCGCAGCCGCCGACTGGGTCCTGCGCGCCGACCCGGGACCTATCCGCCCCAGCGGCCCAGCGGGACTCGGGGATCCGGGTGGAGAGTCGGTGCGGCCCATGACGGTGGCTGAGGCTGAGGGGCTGCACAGCGGTTACCTCGGCGCGGCTGCCGCGACCAAGACCCACACCACCCGAACCGCGCGTCCCCCCTTGGTCCCGCATCCCGACGGCAGCTACACCTACCGAGGGCACGCGTTCACCGCGACCATTCGCCCGAACGGAGACGTCACGTTCTCCGACCGAGGCGCCGTCGAGTACGACCTCGGCAGCGGCACCGGGAGCTTCGATCTCGGCGACATGGTGATGGGCGCGGCGGGAGCCGATCCCTACGCGGCCGAGCGCGAGATGTTCATGGAAGAGAACCAGGAGCTCATCGACCGGCTCACCGACGAGGCGCGGGTCACGACGCGAGAGCGATCGATGGGACGCCTCCGGCACGACCTGCGGATGCGATGGGAGGACCGAAGCCACACCGCCGAGCGAAGGCGGCGGGATCTCTTCCGTCTGTGGGACGAGTCCAGCGAGGATGCGGACGATCGGGCGGCGCGCGACGCGGTGATGGCCTTCATCCGCACCGAGCTCCCCGAGGGGAGCGAGGACGCGTATCCCGCTTCGGAGGTCGCCGCGTTGAACGGGCGTCGAACCAGCACCGAGGCGTTCGCGCCCTATTGAGCGGGAGGGTTTGCCGAGGACGGCGGCGCCCTCTACCTTCGCGCCCCACATGGCCATCCGATTTCCGTCCACCGAGTGGACCCACGCGTTTCGCGACGCGGTCAACGCCAACACCACCTACGCGCAGCACGGCAAGGGCTGGACGCACGGCAAGGTCGCCTACGTCATCAAGGCCGACGCTCGGCTGGGCACCGACCACGACATGGCGATGGTCCTCGATCTGCACGAGGGGAAGTGCCGAGGCGCCGAGTACGTCGACGGCGCGGCCGCGCAGAGCGCCGACTTCGTGATCACTGCCGAGTACCCCAAGTGGCGCGAGGTGCTGTCGGGCGAGGTCGATCCCACCAAGGCGATGATGCAGAACAAGCTGAAGCTCGAGAAGGGCCACCTGCCGACCCTCGTGAAGTACGTCCTCGCGAGCAAGGCGCTCGTCGGCAGCGCGACCGCGATCGACACGGACTACCCCGCGCTGTGAGTGGCGCGGTGGCTGGCGCTCTGAGTGTCGAGCTCGATCCCGGGGCCGAGGACAACGGCCTGGCTGGCATGCTCTCGACGCTCATGCGCACGAACCTCGAAGACCACCCCGAGCGCGCGCTGAGGTTCGCTTCGATGAAAGGCTCGCTCGCCATCTTCGCCGAGGACGCCGAGGTCGCGGTCACCATCACCTGCGATGGCCAGCGCGCGGTGTTCCGCGACGGCATCGTGGGCATCCCGGATCTCACGATTCGCGGCGGCTTCGAGCAGATAGGCGACCTGTCCCGCATGGAGACCCTGGGCGCGCTGCCCGATCCCCGGGGTCCCGTGAACCGCTCGATGTGGCGGGCCCTTCGAGGCGGCGTGTTGCGGGTGCACGGGCTGCCGCGCGCGCTGCCGCTGCTGCTCGCGTTCGGCGACGTCATGGCCGTTCACTGATCGTGGTGCACGACGCCGCAGGCATCAGCTGGGTCCGACGGTGATCCAAAGCGCGCCCGCGATCGCGAAGAGCAGCACCGCCAAGACGTAGAGCATCGGGGTCGAGAGCCCGCTCTGCGGCGTGTGCTGCGGCGCGGTGGGGAACGCGCCCGTCGACTGATCACGCTGAGACTTCGCGAGCGCCACCGGTTCGCCTTTCGCCACCAAGGGCGCAGTGACGTCGACCTTCTCGGCCACCGCCCGCGCCGCCGCCTCCGCCACCACCGGGCCCAGCGCCAGGGTACGCGGACTCGTCCCCTTCGCCGGGTCCGAGCTGCCGCTGATGCTCTCGGACACGGCGCGCCTTTCGCCACTGGAGATGATCTCGGAGGTAGCGCCACTCCGCGCCCGGTTCGGAGAGGTGTCGCCCGAAGGCATGCGCGCGGGCTTGGGAGGCAGCGCGAGGAGCGCGTCGAGCATCGCTTGGGCCGACGGGAAGCGATCGTTGGGGTTCTTCTCCAGCGCCTTCTGCACCAGCCCTTCGAGCTCGGGGTGCACCGTCAACCCTTCGCGCACGGTCTCTAGCGGCGGCGGCGGCGCCAACAGATGCGCGCGCAAGAGCTCAGAACGTCGGTCGGACAGGAAGGGCCGGCGATCGGCCAAGAGCTCATAGAGAAGGATCCCCGACGCGTAGACATCGGCGCGCACGTCGAGGGACACGCCCGTGATCTGCTCGGGCGCCATGTACGCGGGCGTGCCGACGATGCGGCCCTTTCGCGTGAGGGTGCCGTCCTCGCCTTCCCCACCGTCATCGCTCAGGAGCTTGGCGAGGCCGAAGTCCAGGAGCTTCACTCGGTCATGCTGCGGCGCCGAGGTCCCCAGTGGAGGTTCGGCCGTGGTCGGTCGCACCAAGAACACGTTCGCTGGCTTCAGATCCCGGTGAACGATCTCCTTCGCGTGCGCGAACGCGAGGCCTCGGAGCATCTCCGTCATCACCTCGATCGCGCGGAGGGGATCGAGCGGCGCTTCATCGAGTGCGTCCTCCAACGTCCGGCCTTCCAAGAGCTCCATCGCGATGAACGTGTAGGTGTCCTGCACCCCGAAATTCGCGATGTGCACGATGTTCGGATGCTCGAGCTTGGTGAGCAGCCGCGCCTCGCGCTCGAAGCGCCCCCGCAGCGAGCTGATGGTCCCGAGGTTCTCGTTGAGCACCTTGAGCGCCACGATCGCGCCGGTAGCCGTGTCGCGGCCCCGGAACACCACGCCGGTCGCACCAGCGCCGAGCCGGTACTCGACGCGGTACTGACCCAGCGTCATGCCGATCAGTTCCTCACCGCGTCGGTCGGGACCCGCCATGCAACGCGGATGGTACACGAGGCGCCTCGGGCGGCTCACGCGATTCGCGTCTCCCGCGATTCGGCGCTCAGACCGCCCAGCGGACCTGACAGCGGCAGTCCTTCGCCCCTTGGCTCACGCACTGAAGCTGTTCGGTCGACACGTCCCGACAGCCCAGCGTCTCGAACACCGCGGCCATTGTCTCGTTGGCCAGGATGCACAACAGCGGGTGATGCCCGGGCCAGTCGTAGATGATGGAGAGCGCCGCGCCGGGCGGACCCATCTCGATGCGCCGCTCACCCGTGTCGTGCAGCAGGCGAAACAGACGCGAGATGTGTCGCGCGTAGAACGCCGGCGACACGATCTGCTGGACCACGAACTGGTACACGCCCCGACGCAAGGATCCTGTCGATAGCCCACCTGTCGGATCAAGATCGGCAGTTCTTCGTGACCTCCTTGCTCGGCGAGCTCCTCGCGTGGATGCGCGCCCAACCGGGGACCTCGAGTCTGAGGGCGCTCTTCTACATGGACGAGATCGCAGGTTACTTCCCGCCCGTCGCGAACCCGCCTTCGAAGGCGCCGATGCTGACGCTCTTGAAGCAGGCGCGCGCGTTCGGTCTGGGGATCGTGCTCGCCACCCAGAACCGGTGGACCTCGACTACAAGGGGCTCTCCAATTGCGGCACCTGGATGCTCGGACGGCTCCAGACCGAGCGGGACAAGCTCCGGGTGCTCGATGGCCTCGAGGGCGCGAGCACCGAGTCGGGGGTGTCGTTCGATCGCAAGGCCCTCGACGCGCAGCTCTCGGGCATGGCGCCGCGGACGTTCCTACTCCAGTCGATCCACCTGCCCGCACCGGTGCACTTCAGAGTGCGCTACGCGCTCTCGTATCTCCGCGGGCCCCTCTCGCGAGACGAGCTGGCCCGCTTGATGGCGAGCAGCGAGATCCCCGAACGCCCCAGCCTTATCCCGGCGATGAGCGCGGCGGCGGGCGTCGCACCCGGCGCGCTACTCGCCACCCCGACGAGCACCGCGATCGCGCGGCCCGTGTTGCCGCCGGAGGTGAGCGAGACGTTCCTCGTCCGGAGTGATCTGAGCGGGCCCCAGGTCTATCGCGCAGGCGCGTTGGCCGAAGCGACCCTCCGCTTCGCCGACGCCAAAGCGGGCATCGAGAGCGCCCAGAAGCTGACCCTGATAGCGCCGCTCCAGGGCGAGCAGCCGCGCTGGGACGAGGCGTGGACCTATGCGGGCGCCGAGCCGTCGCTGAGCGCAACGCCCCACCCCGCGCTCGCGTTCGGGCCGCTCCCATCGCTCGCGATGCGCGCGAGCACCTGGAAGAAGTGGGAGCGGGCAGTCCTACAGCACTTCACCAGCGAGCGCGCGCTCACGGTGCTCGCGGCGCCCGATCTGAAGCTCTCGGGCCGCGCGGGCGAAGGCCGCGACGCATTCGCTTCGCGGGTAGCGCTCGCCGCACGCGAGCGACGCGACGAGGAGGTCGGCAAGCTGAGCACCAAGTGGGAGCCGAAGATCCAGCGCAAGCGCGACGAGATCGAGAAGTGCAAACGCAAGATCGAGGATGCGTCGGGGGATCGCACGGCGGCGGTCGCGGCATCGGGTCTCGAGATCGGAGCGAGCGTGCTCGGTGCCATGTTCGGGAGTCGGCGTTCGGCGCTTCGATCAGCGAGCTCCGTGGCCACCAAGGCGCGCCGAGCCCAGCGCAGCGGCGCGAACAAAGAGCGGGCCGAGGCGGACCTGAAGGAAGCGGAAGAGGAGTGCCGCACGATGGAAGGCGATCTCCGGACGGCGCTCGGCGAGCTGCGGGCGAGCTGGGATCCGGCGAACGTCGACATCGTCGAGCGCAAGCTCCTCCCCAAGAAGGCGGACGTCCTGCTGTCGCGGGTGACCTTGGTGTGGGTGCCCGTCGCGTCCTGAGCCGCGTCGCGGACCGAGGAACGTTGTACCCTTCTCGACATGCGCGTCTCACTCGCCATGGGTCTGTTGATGCTGTCCGCGTGCGATGGTCGGCTAGGCGGCGATCGACCCGACGCCGGGATGACGGACGCCGCGGGACGCGACACCGCGGGCCTGGACGCGCCCGGCGCGGATGTACCGTCCATCGACGGGGGCATGGTGAGCCCTGATGTGCCCGCGGTAGGCCCATGCGTCGGAGTGACCTGTGGGACGGGCGCGAGCTGTAATCCGGCGACGGGCACCTGCGTGTGCGCGCCCGGATTCATCGACGTGGGCGGCAGCTGCATGGCCGCGATGCCCGGCGATCCCAGCACCCGCACTGGTCCCGAGGTGTGCGCTGCGTGGCGCGACGGACACGTGACCGAGGCGGCCACGTCTTGGGACCCCGGGCCCGGCATGTGCGATCCGGGGACGATGTCGCGCGACGCGCTGGACGACACCCTCCGCCGCATCTCGATGTTCCGCTGGATGGTCGGCCTGCCCCCGGTGGCCGACGAGGTCGGGCGCAACGCCACCGATCAGGCGTGCGCCATCTTGATGTTCCGGAACGGCACGATCGATCACAATCCGCCGTCCACTTGGGCTTGCTACACCGAGGCCGGGCGCGCCGGGGCGAGTTCATCCAACTTGGCCTACGGCACCAGCGACGCAGCCGACGCCATCGATCTCTTCATCTCGGACGCAGGCGTGAGCAGCCTCGGACACCGGCGCTGGATCTTCAACGGCCCGCTCGGCATCGTGGGGATTGGCTTCGCGGGCAACTCGACCTGCCTCGGCGTCTTCGACAGCAGCGGGAGCGGCGCGCGCCCCTGGACCGCGTGGCCCAACCCCGGACCCATCCCGTTCGAAGCCCTGCGCGACGGCTTCGGTCGCACGGGCGACTGGTCGTTCCACGGGAGCCTGGTGACGGGCAGCACGACCGTCGCGATGACCCGCGTCTCGAGCGGCGCCCCGCTGGCCGTCACGGTCACCCATCCGCCCAACGGCTACGGACCCAACACGGTTGCTTGGGCTCCGATGGGCTGGACCCCTGCGGCGGGCGATCGCTACCGCGTCACCGTCACTGGAAGTAGCGAAGTGAGCTACGAGGTCGAACTGGTCGCCTGTGACTGAGACCGCCGCCCCGACCCCAGCTCCTGCGATCCAGCCCAAGCGGCGGCGCTGGGGACGAACCGCGCTCGAGTTCGGCGCGATCCTGGCGATCTACTTCGCGATCCGCGGCTACCAGACGCGCAATTTGGTGGTGGGCGAGGCCCCCGAGCTGCCCAGCACCCTGATCGATGGGACGCCCAGCCCCGAGGCCCCCGTGGCCGTCCACTTCTTCGCCTCGTGGTGCGGGGTCTGCGAGATGGAGGCGGGCAACGTCAGGACGCTCGCCTCTCACCACTCAGTGCTGGCCATCGCGTCGCAGTCGGGCGACGACGACGCGGTCCGCGACTACCTCGTAGAGCACGATCTGGGCGCCGCCGCGATCGCCGTAGACCCGCGAGGGACCCTTGCACAGCAGTTCGGGGTGCACGCGTTCCCCGCCACATTCTTCTTGGATGCGGCGGGCCGCATCGTCGCCTCCGAGGTGGGCTACACCAGCACGCTGGGCTTGCTGCTCCGCGCGTGGTGGGCGCGCTAGCGGCGTCGGCTGCGGGCGAGCCGCTCGTATCGGTCTTGCCGCGCCCTACCCCCGCGAGTAAGAAGCGCGCCTTCGCGCCGATGCCCCGTCTCGTCCCTGACGCCCTGCCTGCCGGAACTTCCTTGCCAGACTCGAAGAAGTACCGAGGACGCGCGCGCTGAACATGGCCGAAGTGCGCGCGGTGAAGGGGATGAACGATGTCCTGCCCGATCAGATCGGGCGGTGGCAGCGGCTGGAGTCGGCGTTTGCAGCTTCCGCGCGACGCTATGGCTACGCCGAAGTGCGGACGCCCATCGTCGAGCCCACCCAGCTCTTCGTGCGCTCCATCGGAGAGGCCACCGACATCGTCGAGAAGGAGATGTACTCCTTCGTCGACAAGGGCGAGGACGCGCTGACGCTGAGGCCCGAGGGCACGGCCAGCGCGGTACGCGCGCTGATCGAGCACAAGGTCTACGCGAGCGAGCCCGTCACCAAGTGGTCGTACATCGGGCCGATGTACCGCCGCGAGCGACCTGCCCGCGGCCGCTACCGTCAGTTCTGGCAGGCGGGCCTGGAATGCTTCGGCGATCCGGGACCCTTCGTCGACGCCGAGATGATCGGGATGGTCGCGGAGCTCCTAGGCTCGATGGGGATAGAACAGCTCGAGGTCTTGGTGAACTCGCTCGGTTCGGGCGACACCCGCGCCCGCTACCGCGAGCTTCTGACCTCGTACTTCACCCCCAAGAAGGACGGTCTGTCCCCCGACAGCCAGCGCCGCTTGGGGACGAACCCCCTGCGGATCCTCGACAGCAAGGTGGACGTCGATCGCGAGATCTCGGCAGGCGCGCCCAAGCTGACCGAAGTGCTCAGCGACGAGGATCGCGCGCACTTCGATGGCCTGTGCGAAGGCCTCGATGCGCTCGGGGTGCGCTATCGGGTGGAGCCCACGCTGGTTCGCGGCCTCGACTACTACTCGCGCACGCTCTTCGAGATCCAAGGTCAGGGCGGCGAGCTCGGGGCCCAGAACACCCTGTGTGGTGGCGGCCGCTACGACGGTCTGGTGCGCGAGCTGGGCGGTCCGGACATCCCGTCGATCGGTTTCGCGATGGGGATCGAGCGGATCCTATTGGCGATGCCGGCCGAGGCGAATGGGCCTCGCGTCGACGTGCTGGTCGCGGTGCAAGCCCCCGAGCTGCGCGCCCAAGCGCTGTCGGTGCTCTCCGCGATCCGCGCGGCCGGCATCACGGCCGACGGCGATCTTCGTGGTCAATCGCTGAAGAGCCAGCTGCGACGCACCGAGCGCCTCGGGGCCCGCTTCGCCGTGGTCCTCGGGCCTGCAGAGATCGAGCGGGGCGTGGCGCAGCTCAAGGATCTGGCGGGTCACACCCAGCACGAGGTCGCCCTGAGTGATCTACCGAGCGCTTTGCGCGCGGCCCTCGACGCGGGGGTCACGTGATGCCCGCGCACCTGCGTTCACTCTGCATGCTGCTCTGCATGCTCGTCTTCGGCATGCTCGTCTTCGGCATGCTCGTCTTCGGCATGCTCGTCTTCGGCGCGGTCTCGAGCCCGTCGCCCGCATGGGCTCAGGACGAGGCCGAAGAAGACGAGGACGACTGGGGGCCCGGTTGGGACGAAGAAGACGGAGAGGCCCCGCCGCGGCCCGATGAGGACGAAGGCGACCCGTCCCCGGACGAGACCCTCGGCGAAGAGGAGCTCGGCGAAGAAGAGCTTGGCGAAGACGAGGAAGCAGCGGAAGAGGAGGTCATCGCACCGCCCACCTCCGACGCGCCCATCGGCGCGGGACGAACCACCACGTTCGTCGTCCCTCCGTCCCCGCACGCCCCGGACGACTTCGACCTCACCCTGCCGCCCATCTTCCACTACCACCGCGAGAACCACGTCACGACGACGGTGGTCTTCCCAGGGTTCTACTTGCGCGAGGAACCCGGCAGCTCCGAGCTGGTGATCCCGCCCATCTATCACCGCGAGGGAGCCAACCCGTACGACGTGGTGTTCCCCGTCTTCTGGTGGTACCGCGGCACGGGTCATCACACCTGGATCGCGGGCCCGGTGTGGCACCACGAAGACGCCACCAGCCACGACTTCGGCATCGCGCCGCTGGTCATGACGGGGCGCCACGAGGACCGCTATTATCACGTGCTGCCGCCGCTCCTGACGTTCGCCTGGGGAAGCGCGGACGACGACTACCTCTCCGCGGCAGCGCTCTTCTATCGGATCCGAGATCACGACACCGAGAACTGGGGCCTCTTCCCGTTCCTCTGGGTCCGCAACTCGCCGACCGAGGAGTACCAGTTCCTCCCGCCGCTGGTGTTCCGTTGGCGCAACCCCGAGCGCGACAGGACCATCACCATCGTCCCGCCCGTGTACCTGCACGAGGATCCGGGCGAGACGTTCTGGGGCATCGCAGGCCTGCTCCACCACGACTTTGGGCCGGGCTTCAACTCGGTCACCATCCCGCCGTTGCTCTTCCACTACAGCGAAGAAGTAGCGACGGCCGAGCACCCCGGCTCGATGCGCCTCGGTACCCCGCTCTTTCTGTACATGAACGAGCGCGGCTCGACGACCTTCGTCACGTACCTCTACCAGCAGTACCGGGGCGCCACGGAACTCGATGCGGTGATGCCGCTCTTCTTCTGGATCCGCGATCCGCGGGATCACTCCGAGACGATGATGGCGTCCCCGCTGGTGTGGCACTGGGGCAACCCCGGCTCCGAGAACTGGTTGATCGCGCCCCTCTTGCTGCACCTCGATGATCGCGGTCGCTCGACGACGTGGATCACGCCGTTCGTCGGCAGCCACACCAACCACGAGACCCACGACGAGACGACGTGGGTGCTCCCCACCGTGCAGGTCTCCCGCTGGCACGATGGCGACGCCGTGAACGTGCATCCCATCTGGTACTACGAGAGCGTGCCCTCGCACCAGTTCTCGGTGCTCGCGCCCTTCTGGTGGGACTTCGAGCAGTTCGACGACGCGACCCGCGCACGACGTGAGCCGCCCGGTGCGGAGCCCGTCGAGGAAGTCCATGCGGGCACCCGTGTCGCTACGGTCGATGAGGTGTTGGAGGAGGACGACGACGACGACACCTCCTCAGCGGCGGTCCCCGACGATGGCTTCGGGCTCACCAGCCAGCGCCACACCCGCTACACCGTCGCGTTCCCCATCTACTACCGTATCGTCGAGGACGAGACGGAGACCCAGGTGGCGCTCACCACGTACTTCCGCCGTCGTGAATGGCTGCACGAGGGTCGCTGGGAGTACGAGTTCCACGGCAGCGGCCTCTTCGACTTCGGCGAGCGCAGCGATGGTGAACATTGGTGGCGGGTGCTCTACGGTCTGATCGGCTGGGAGCACCGACGCGAGCACGACCGACTCTGGCTCTTCTACATCCCCATCGACTTCGGACACGCCGCGCCCATCGAGGCCAGCGGTCCCTCGCGCGCCACGTTGCCCCCGTCCGACGGCCCGCGCTGAGTCGTTCGGGCGAGCGGCCCGAGGAGGGACGCAGCTCGGACTAGGGACGCGGCCCGGAGGTCGGCGGCGGGCGCTCGTCGTCCAACGCGCGCATCGAGGCGTCGTCGCGGACCGGAGGCGCCGCGGATCCCTCGGCGCGCACGACGCCGATGCTCCCGCGCGGCTCGATGGGCGGAGGGGGCGCGTCGGGCAGGTAGTGGCCGGGACCGAAGTCGATGTAGGTGAAGAAGTAGCCGTTCTCGCCCCCGCTCGTGGTCACCATCGGGGCCACATCGGCGCGCAGATACATCACCAGGACCATGTCGCGTCCGCGCCGCTCGAGGCGAGCCCGCATCACCGGCGTCTCGAAGTACTGCGTCTCCAACCAGCGACGTGAGTTCGCCAAGTGGATCGCGGTGTGAGGGAAGACGATCTCCACCCGGTTGGTGGTGCGGTTCACCGTCGTGACGACCGCAGCAGTGGTCTGCACGAAGAAGCGCGAGGAGCCGTCGGCGTTGGGCTGAAAGCCAGGCCACGTGAGGATCGAAGTCGGCGCGCTGCGAGCGCGACCGGCTCTCCGCGCGAGGCGCGCCTCCGCAGGTGGCCTGTGACCGCTGCCCGGCGACACACCTTCGTACGGCTCGCCCGTCACGGGACTCGACGGAGGCTGCGCCGCGACGCTGCCGGGCGAGGTCCCGATGAGCACCGCCAAGCCGACGGGAGCGAGACCGAGGGGAGCCATTCGATAGGGTCGACGCACCCGTGAAGCGTAGAGCGGTTGCTCCAGCCGGCGCAAAGAAAGGGAGCCGGCGCAAACCGAGCGTCGCGAGGTACCCTCCCGCGCGTGCCTCTGAGCGACGGGCTCCTGCTCGTATCGGCCGCCCTCCACGCGGCCGCTGCCGTCTTCCACGCGCTGTTGCATCGCGCGACGCGGCGGCCGGAGCACCGCGCCTTCGCGCGCTTCGCGGGCACCCTCTGCGGGTACATCGTGGCCAACGCGATCACGCTGCAACATCCCGAGACGCCGGCCGGGCTCGTGGCTGCGATCGTGGTGTGGGTCGCGGGAGGCCTCGCGGCGATGGCGTTGGTCGAGCTGATCGTCGCGCTGACCAGCGTGAGCTATCCACCGGCTCGGCCCCTCTGGCTGCTCTACGGCATCAACCTCGCGCTGGCGCTCGCGACGATCAGCAGCAGCCTTCTTCTCGGTAGCGATCCGGAGCGAGCGCTGCAGCACTTCCCCGAGCAGCCGATCGCGGCGGCCTTCATGGGGTTCTACAGCGCGGCGGTCTTCTCCGTGCTCGCGTGGGCCTTGGTGCGGTTGGCGCGAGCGGCGCTGAGACGCCGCGAGCTGCGGCTGGTGTTGTTGGGCATCGGCGCCAGCGTGGTGGTGAGCGCGCTCGACGAGCTCGTCCGTTGGGTCACCGGCAGCCGCCTCCACGTATCCGAGCACGCCGGCATCCTCCCCGTCGTCGTGATGACCATGGCGTTGGCGGGCCGGCAGGTGCGCTTCGCGAGCGACCTCGCCTTGAAGGGGCGCGCGCTCGAGCAGGCCCACGCCATGCTCGCGGAAGCGCAGGATCAGCGCGGTCGTCAGGAGCCGCTCGCGGCGCTCGGCGAGCTCTCCGCCGTGGTCGCGCACGAGGTCCGCAATCCTCTCGCCATCGTGAAGAACGCGGTCTCCAGCCTGCGCAGACCCGCGCTGCCTCCAGAGGACCGCGCCACGTTGCTCACGATCGTCGGCGAAGAGGCCGGGCGCCTCAGCCGCTTGGTGCGCGACCTCTTGGCCTTCGCCCGACCTCGCGCGGCGGCCGAGTCGGAGGTCGTGATCTCCACGTTGGTCCATCGCGCGGTACGTGACGCGACGCGGAGCACAGCGGAGCTGCTCTCACGCGTCGAGGTCGACTTCGATGGGCCCGATCAGCTCCTCGGCGACCCCGAGCTCTTGCGCTTGGCGCTGGCGAACCTGGTCGAGAACGCCCTGCACGCGACCGAGGACGGCGGAAGGGTCCGGATCCTCACGCGCGGCAGTACGCTCGGGCAGGCCGACGCGGTCGCGCTGATCGTCGAGGATGATGGCCCGGGGATGTCGCCAGAGGTCGCCCAAAAAGCGCGCGATCCGTTCTTCACCACCCGCGCGACCGGCACGGGCCTCGGGCTCGCCATCGTCGAGCGAGTGATGCGCAGCCACGCAGGCGACCTCGCTATCTGTACAGAGTCCGGTCACGGAAGTCGGGTGATCCTCACCGTGCCCCTCTCGGTCTCGAGAGCCCACGCGGTGAGCACGTGATCCTCTTCCGCGAGCTCTTCGATTGGGTGTGGATCGGAGCCGATCTCTTCGTCGCGATCTGGTTCGCGTCGCTCGCCGCGCGAGGTCCGAACCCCCTGATGCATGGCCCCTTCGCCATCCTCGCGGCGTCCGTGGCGGCTTCGCACGCCACCAGCTTGTGGATGCTTCACGCCGTGGACGTCGCCGAGTGCGCCCGCGCGCAGGACTGGTTCATGGCCTCCGTCCTGCTCGCCACCGCCGCGTGGGTGGATCTCGGGACCTCGCTCGCGGGGGCCCGGCGCCGCATGCCAGCGCACGCGTGGCTCTTTGCGGGCGTAGGGATCTGCATCGCGCTCACGGGGTTCCCGCACGACGCCTCGTTTCGCGTAGCGGATCCCATTCGCCTGGCGAGCATCAACGTCGTCGGCCTGTCACTGCACGCGATCGCGATGGTCTTCAACCTCCTGACGGTGGTGCGGATCGGGAGGGCAGCGCGACGTGACCACGAACTCCGACCGGTGGTCATCGGCCTGCTCATTCCAGCGACGCTGACGGCGTGGGATCTGATCGCGCGCGCCGGCAGGTTCGACTTCGGTCACCTCTCGGGCGTGCTGCGAGGCGTCGTGGTGTTGGTGCTCGCCCAGCTCCTCCTACGTCGCTTCTTGGTCGCGGAACAGCTACTGCTGCAGAAGTCGACCGAGCTCGTCGCGAGCACGGAGCGCCTCGCAGAAGCGCGCGCAGAGCTCGACCGGACCGAGCACCTCGCGGCCGTCGGCGAGCTCTCGGCGGTGATAGCGCACGAGATCAAACATCCACTCGCCGTGCTCCAACAGGCGGCGGAGGCCCTCGAAGGCGCCGCGCCAGCGCAAGCTTTCGAGCTGTTGGAGGTGCTCAACGAAGAAGCCGATCGCCTCAATCGGCTCGTCGATGACGTGTTGGTGTATGCCCGACCGCTGACGCCAGAGGCCCACGACGTCGATCTGGTCGAGGTGGTCACCCACGCGACCCGTCTGGCGCTGGATGGCCAGCCGACGGCGCGGAACATCGTGGTGGACTGGCAGCCCAGCGCGGCCGCCCACTGGGTCCGAGGCGACGGGACGCTCATTCGGCACGCCCTCATCAACATCCTCGACAACGCCATCCTCGCGATGCCGTCGGGCGGGACGGTCGTCGTGCGCATGCACGACGCCGACGTGCGCGGCGCTGCGGGCGTATCCGTCGAGTTCACCGACGAGGGTGAAGGCATGGACACGATGGTCCGCGAGCGCGCCAAGGATCCCTTCTTCACCACGCGAGAGACCGGGACCGGACTCGGCCTCGCGATCGTCGATCGCGTCGCGCGGGTGCACGGAGGGCAAGTGACCTTCGCGAGCCAGGCGGGCCGAGGCACCACCGTCACGTTCGCGGTGCCCACGCGGGCGCGTGCCTCCGCGTTCGATCTGGAGAAGCTCTTGCCGCGCAACTCGCTCCCGCTCCCGTTCGCGGTCGAGCCGGACTGAGCTATCGCCGCCGAATCAGCCCCGGAGCAGACGCTTCCAGTCGGTCGGCAGATCGAGGTAGCCCTCGCCGTGCAGGTAGTCGTAGAGCGCGTCGTTGATGGTCGCGCAGATCTCGGCGTGGATGCGGGGATCGGCGACGAAGCGGAGCGTCGCCTCGCGAAACGCGCCCGCGTCCGCCGCGGCCCGCAGCACGATGGGCTCCTGCACGTTGAGCACCAATCGCTCGAGGAACTTGCGATCGAACGTCTCGCGGAACGCATCGAAGTGCTCGGCCGTGATCTTGTAACCGATGCTGTAGTCGTCGGCGACGCGTGACTCGCGCACCACCTCCCATGCGAAGTCGCCGAGCTCGCCCGGGAAGACCTTGTAGAAAAAATCGCTCAGCACCTCGCGGTAGATCGTGAGCACCCGCTCTAGTTCGGGCGTCGTCTTGCCCAAGAAGTCGCTGCACAGGCGCTTGAGGAAGCCGTTGAGCTCCTCGATGGCGCGATCGCGGACCATCGGCTCGCTCACCGGCATGGCCAACAACTCCGAGACGATGTCATCCTCGTGCGCTTTGATCGCGAAGTAGAGCGCCTGCTCGGGCCACGTCGCCGCGGGCTGGCTCTCTTTGCTCCCCTCCGCGAGGCGTGCGTAGAGCTCCGAGTTGAAGAAGAGCTGGGAAATCTTGCGCTGGACCACCTCCATCTTCCGCTCGAGGAAGCCCGAGCGCTTCTCGCTGAACAGCTTCTCCAGCAGGTGGCGCAGGGCCTGAATCAGCTCGATCTCCACCTCCTGCCGGGGGCGCTTGGGCCCGGCCTGCTCGGACACCGCGCCCATCGCCCTTAGCTCCGCCACCACCTGCTCGGTGATCGCGTCCAGCTCGGCGTTGGTCTGCAGATCCTTGTTGTAGTACTTGACCCGCGCTTGGAGCTGCTCGTCGCGGAGCTTCAGCGCGCTGGAGGCCGCGGCGATGAGCCGTTGGGTGCTGGTGATGCGAGAGGCGCGCTGGGGATCGAGGGCAACGCCTTCGGGCGCAGCGCTCGACACCGTGGGCCCGGCAGCCCGCGCGGCAGCCGGGGCCGGGCGCGGCGGCGGCGGACGCATCGGGGGCGGCGGAGGCATCCTCGGGATCGACCGCCCGGCGGGAGGCGGCGGAGGGGGAAGCTTGGGCCGTTCCATCGAGCGTCATGGTGCCCAAGGCCCTCGCGCGGCGAAAGAGGGAAAGCGGCGTGCGAGGCAGTGGCATGCTCGCGCGATGACCGAGGCAACCTTGGGCGCGCTGCGAACCTTTCGGTGGAACGACGGCGAGTCGACGGACGGCTACCACGGCGTCGACATCGATCGGAGCGGGGCCCGCTTCTTCACCTGGTCGCATCGCCAGGGCGAAGGACGGCTCGAGCGAGGTGCCCAGAGCCTAGAGGCCCTGCTCGATTCGGGGCCGCTCGTCACCCCGCCACCCGCGATCGCCCGGCAGCTGGTGGCTGAGGCCCAGCGCTGGCTGTCCGAGGATTGAGCGACGCGAAAGGCGCTCGCTCGGTTCCTGGCGGCTGAGGTATCCTCGGCCCGCCATGAAGCTCACCAAGCTCGATCGAGAAGATCGCCTCCGTCTGATGAAGTTCGTCTGCTCGTTCGCCTGGGCGGATCTCGAGATCGCAGATCAGGAGCGCAAGCTCGTCCAGCGCATGATGGAGAAGCTGAAGCTGGCCGAGGATGAGCGCGCCCAGGTCGAGCGCTGGCTCGAGGTCCCGCCGCGTGCCGAAGAGGTCGACCCCGCAGACGTGCCCTCCGCACATCGGGCGCTCTTCCTACAGGCAGCGCGCGAGACGATCGCGGTGGACGGAGAGATCTCCGAGGACGAGCGAGAGAACCTCGCCCTCCTCGAGCAGCTCCTGGCCTGAGTTTCTTTCGCTCGGGTGCGACGCCCCCTCGCCCGAGATCAGCGCGACGCGGCTCCGAGATCAGCGCCACGCGGCTGGCCTCCAGGGGGTGAACGACTATGCTCGCGCCGCCCTTCGGACGGCCGTCGTCCGCATCCGCGAGGGCCCGGAGTCCCCGCGTGCGTCCGTCGATGCGATTCGCCCCCTATCTCGCGTTCTTCCTCTCGGGGGGATCATCGCTGATCTTCCAGACCATCTGGACCCGGATGCTGCACCACGTGTTCGGCGCGACCTCGGTCGCGATCAGCACGGTGCTCACAGCGTTCATGGCGGGCCTAGGCCTCGGCAACTGGCTCGCCGGCCGCTACGCGAACCGGATCAAGCACCCGATCTTCGCGTACGCGATCGCCGAAGCGGGCGTCGCGATCTGGGGGCTCTTGATCCCGTTCATGGTGGCGTCCGATGGCTGGCTCGCCGACGTGAACGCCTTCATGACCCAGACCTTCGGCGCGGGATCGTCGATGTTCATGATCGTGCGCTTCTTCTGCGTCGCGCCGCTCATCTTGGTGCCGACCACGCTGATGGGCGCGAGCTTCCCGCTCCTGACCCGCCACTTCGTCAGCGCGTCCGAGAACGCCGAGTCCGCGTCGGGCAAAGTCGGGGTGCTCTACGCGCTCAACACGTTCGGCGCGGCCACGGGCCCGGTGCTCTCCGCGTTCGTGCTGCTTCCGAGCGTCGGCCTGATGTGGACCAACATCATCGCGTGCGGGATGAACCTCTCGCTCTTCGCGATGGTCTGTTTGCTCCGCAACGAGCTGATCGGCAGCACTTGGAAGAGCGGGACCAAGATCGAGTTCTGGCCCGGCAAGGAAGAGGTCGCGGCGGAAACCGGGGCCAAGCGCGAGACCACCGATGCGCCGACCGCCAGCACGGTGAAGACCGAGCCAACGCGCGCGAAGACCGGGCCGACGGATGCGGAGGCGCCCGAAGGCGAGCCTAGGCCGGTGAAGAAGAAGGGCAAGACCGGTCATCGCGTCGCGATGGACCATGTCGAGGAGGCCCCCACGGTAGCCGCGCGGACGGCGGACGCCACGACGCCAGCGAGCGACGAGGTGTGGGTCCCCAAGGTGGCGCGCCACATGGCCTTCGTCTGCTTCGCCGCGTCGGGGGCCGCCGCGCTCTGTTACGAGGTGGTGTGGTCACGCGCACTCGCGATGACGATCGGCAGCTCGATTTACAGCTTCGCGCTGATCCTCGAGACCTTCCTCATCGGCATCGCGTCTGGCGCGGCCGCGATGAGCGTCTTCATGGGCCAGCGAAGGCGTCCCTTGATCGGCGTGGCCATCGCGGCGACGGTGATGACGTTCCTCGGCAACGTGCCGATGGCGGTCGCCCACTCCTCCGGTGGCGAGACCCGCAACGGCGACCTCGTCAGCTGGCTGGTGATGTCGGGCTTCGGCGCGGCCCTGGTGATCGCCGTGGCCATCTTCGCGTCGCGCCGCGCGGCCGCGATGCGCGACTTCGACGGCGGCGCGAGCGACGTGCGTCCCGCAGCGCTGACGATGCTCGGCGTCCCCTTGGCGTTCGCGGTGTTCACCGCGTTCCAGTTCGATGGCTACCTGCCCAAGATCATCGCGTCGGTGGTCACGGCGGTGGTGGTCTTCATCAGCCTCATGGTGCTGCTGGGCCGCTCGCCCGTACTGCTCGTCGCGGTGATGCAGCTCTACATCGGCGTCGCGACGGTCGTCTCGTACATCTGGCAGGACGAGATCCCCTACGCGTTCGCCCAGATGGTGGTGAGCATCGAGAACCTCCCGGACCACGTGGGTCTGGTGCAGTTCTTCATGTTCCTGACCGCCATGCTCTGCACCCTCCCCGCCACGTTGGGCATGGGCGCGATGTTCCCGCTCACCGTGCGCGTCTGGACCCTCGGCGGCGAAGGCGTCGCGCGCGACGTCGGTCAGGTCTACACCGGCAACACCATCGGCTCGATCGTGGGCGCCTGGCTCCCGGGCTTCGTGCTGATGCCGTGGATCGGGATCGAGATGACCCTGCAGGTGGGCATCTGGCTCAATCTCCTCCTCGCGCTGGGCATGCTCATCGCCGGCGCCGCCGAGCCCGACACCTCGCCCCGCCTGCCTTCGCCGAAGCTCGGCGAGAAGCTCTACAAGGCCGCTGCGGGATCGTTCGTGTTCTCAGTGGTGGCGCTCGTCGCCCTGCATCAGGCGTGGTGGGCGCTGCTCTTCGTCCCCATCGGTCTTCTGCCCTTCTGGCGTAAGAGCAGCGTGTACGCCGCATGGGCCACCGGCATCACCGCGCTCGCCGTGCTCATCGCCTCGCTCGCCGAAGCGCAGCACGGCGGCTCGATCGCGTGGGTGAGCGACGGGATCGGACTCGAGGACTATCCCCGCACCGCGATGGTGATCGCGATGTTGCCCCGGGTGCTTCTGGTGGCGGGACAGCTCGCCGCGACCTGGATCCTCGCTACGTCCGAAGACGTTGGTGCGTTCCTCACAGGCGCGCCTGAGCCCGCGCCCGTAAAGGAGAAGCCCGAGGACGACACCGAGAAGCCGAGCGAGCTCCCGCTCTGGCACGCGATCACCGTCTACGTGCTCGCCCCCGCGATCCCTGCGCTGCTCGCGCTCCTCTGGCTCGGGACCCACACCGACAACGCGCTGCTTCGCTGGAACCCCACCCAGATGACGCTCGGCGTGTTCCGGGTCTCGCTCGCGGAGGGCATGCTCGATCCCGAGAGCTGGGGTCAGCCCGACATGGTCTTCTACCGCGACGGCTTGTCGACGACGGTGACCGTCGAGCGCTGGGGGCGGCACTACGCGCTCAAGAACAACGGCAAGGTCGACGCGAGCAACGGCGACGACATGCCGACGCAGATCACCGTCGCCGCCTATCCGCTCTTGATGCATCCGGCGGGTCCGACCGATCTCGACGTCGCTGTGATCGGCTTCGGCTCGGGCGTCACGGTCGGCACTGCGATGTCGTTCCCGGTGCGCCGGGTGGATGTGATCGAGCTCGAGCCTGCGATCCCCGAGGCCGCGCGCTGGTTCGCGGACGTGAACCTGCTCGACTACAACATCGATCACTACCCTTTCGTCGAGATGGACCGGCTGCAGATCATCCCGGATGACGGTCGCAACTACCTGGCGGCGACCGACCGGATGTACGACGTGATCATCTCGGAGCCCTCGAACCCGTGGATCACGGGCGTCTCCGATCTCTTCACGGTCGATCACTTCCGCATCGCGCGGCGGCGCCTGCGCGAGGGCGGCATCTACTGCCAGTGGGTGCAGCTGTACGAGATGAGCCCGGAGAACATCAAGGTCATCTTCCGGACCTTCGCCGAGGTGTTTCCCCACGTGCTGGTGCTCGCCGCCGACGACCGCAGCTCCGATACCGTGGTGCTCGGCTCGGACTCGCCGCTCGACATGGATCTCGAGCGCTTCCAGCGGGTCTGGGCGCTGGGCGACGCGGTCGAAGGCCGCATGAGCGTCCCCGATCAGCTCGAGCGCGCCTACCTCCACACGCCGTACGACGTGTTCGCGCGGGTGCTGCTCGCCAACCGCGAGGAAGTGCTCAACTACACCCAGATAGAAGAGCGTCTTCGCGGCGACACGTGGATCCCGGACCTGGCATCGACCAACGCGGGCAGCTGCCCCGCGGCCACGTGCCGGCGCATGCCGGTGGTGGTGAACACCGACGACAACGCGCACATCGAGTTCGCCGCGCCGCGTGATCTGATCGGTTTTGAGCGCTACGAGAGCTACCTGACGACGGTCTACTCCCCCGAGTGGCCTTATGGGCGCATCGAGTCGGTGATCGCGGGCTTCGGTGAGGGCGACACGCTGTCGAGGAACTACGCCGAGCTATCGCTCGCCTTGATCGCGCACGGCCGCTACGAGGTCGCGACCCACTTCATCGACGAGAGCCAGCGCGCCGGCGAGACGCGAGAGACCGCGGTCGCGCTCGAGGTGCTGACCCACTTGCTCAGCAACGAGCACGAGCCTCCGATCCGCATCGAGCCGCCGCGCCCCGGGCCCGAGATGGACCGCGAGACCTCGGCGCGCCTGGTGGAGGGCTTCGACGCGGTGCGGGTCGAGGTTGATCGGGCCGACTACCAGGCGGCGCTCGAGGCGATGGAGGACATCCCCTCCCCGCTGCGCCTCCACTCTGGGCCCGCGATGCGCTTTCTCTACGGGTACTTGCTCTATAAGGCCGCAGATGGGTCACTCGCGCAGTACCGCGCATCGTCGGAGACCCTCTCGGATCTGGTCCTGCACGACGAGGACTACGCGGCTTCGCATCCGGAGCTCTTCTACTACCTGGCCCGCGCTCAGGACGCCGAGGGCGAGTACGACGAGGCGATGCTCCAGATGCGCCGCTACATCGAAGCTCGACTCACCCGCACCGGGGGTGACCTGTCCACCCCCGAGCCGTCTGCGACCGAGCCGCCCACCAGCGACGTGGCGGGCGAGAGCGACAAGACCGAGCACGCGGATCGCTGACGGCTACTCGTCGTCGTCGCGATCGACCGGCGTCGATCCCGGCTCGGCCTCGTCGGGATCGACGCGGTCGAGCCACGCAGCGAGCATCTTCAAGGGATCGAAGCCGAGCGTGGAGGTCACGCTCGCTATCTCGGAGATCCGCCCCCGGATGAGCCGCGCGAACGGCGCCAGCGGTGCGAGCGCGTCGATCCCTGCGAGCATCCGGCTGGAGCGCCTCGCGGCGGCACGGACGGCGTCGGCACCGAGCGCAACCGCCACGTAGGGCGGCGAGGGCTGAATGATGAGATCGCGGGTCGCGACCGCGCGGGCCCATGCGCCCGGCTTGGGGTTCCGCAGCAGCGCACGGAGGTCCTCGTGCTGCGCATACAGGCCCAGATGCACGGGCGCGACGTGCTCGGCGACCGCGTCGGTCAGCAGGCGATGATCGCGGCGCCAGTCCCCGCCCAACGGTCCCGTCCACCGGGTCAACAGATCGGGGCCGAGCACCCTATCTATCTCGCCGTGCTTGCGACGCAGGGCGACGGCGGTCGCCAGCGCATCGCCATCGAAGGTCGCGAGCACCAGCGCGGTGTCCTCGGGCAGGATGGTGTCGAGCGCTCGATGGATCATCGGCGCCGTGGGCACCGGCAGGCCAGCGAACGGCCGGGGATAGAGCTGCAGCTGCCCCGCATCGAGCGCCTCCCGAACCGCACGGATCACCACCAGCCACTGGGCGAGGTAGTCGTCGTCTCGATGCAGCCGGAGCGCGATGCGATCCGCTATCTCTTCCAGCGTTCCCTCGCGAACCACCAACACCCGATACGCGCGGTGTAGGCGCGCCAGGTTCACCAGCTCGCCCGGATCGCCGTAGCTCGTGCGTGCGAGCTCGGGCACGGGGCCGCGGGTCGAGTGGAACGCTTTGCGCACCCTCCCCGTCCGCGAGACCACCAGGACCAGCGTCCCCGTCGCACGCTCGGAGCTCGGCTTGATCTCGCGCACCACCGGCGGCGCGAAGATCCCCACGAGCTGGGTCCAGCTGCGGGCATCGAAGCCCTCGAGGCGAATGTGGCCGCCGATCATGGGTGCCCCGCACGGTCTACGCCGTCGTCTTCATCGTCCGAGGGCGCGACCTCCCCCGGGGGGCGGACCTCCAAGAGGACGCAGCGTTGCGGGCCCACGCTCAGGCGCGCCTGGCCGTCGCCTACCGCATACATCCGATCGGTGATCACGTCGCAGAGCAGCGTGCCGTCAGGGAGCGCGAGGCCCGTCAGCGGTGTCTCGACAGCGATCTCTCCGGGATGGATCAAGAAGACCGCTCGCAGCTGTCCCTCGTCATCGTGGTGCGCCGTCACCTCGCAGCCCGTCGCCGACAGCGGGCTGACCCAACCCGGATGATCCGTGATCAGCGCCGCGAGCGTCGTCGCCTCGTCGCCCTCCTCGAAACGCCGGGCGTGGGCTGGCAGCTCGAACGGGCGCGCCCGCAGCGTGTCGTCCACCCGCGGCAAGCTCGGTCCGAAGATCACCTCGCCCCCAAAGCTCGTGAGCAGGCGCCAGCGGCTCGCCGAAGTGAGCTCGAAGGACGGGCATATGAGCACCTCGAGCGACGCGACCCGCTCGATCGCCACATCGGAGTCCACCAGGACGTAGGGGACGTTCGCGTGGTCCAGCGCCGCCATCCAGCGCTCGATCTGTCGGTAGAAGGCGATCTGAATCGGCACCTCCATCCCGAGGTTCTCGTCGCTCGCTCCGTCGACGACGGTCCCGCCCGCTGCCTCGAGCCAGATGGGTGAGATCAGCCCGAGCGTGTGCGCCATCCGCGCCATGCGCAGGTACTCGCGCGGTACCACGACGCCGACCGCGACCTTCCGCGAGAGACGGTGAAAGGCCATCCGCCGCAGGCCGAGCATCAGCGCGCGCCACGCCGAAGCGGACGTCGTGCGAGCGACACCCGACGCATCGACAGGCGCCCCGTACCAGCGGTCTCGATCGACCGCCATGTAGAGGTTCATCCCCCGCAGGCCGAAGGCGAGCGACACCATCGCGCAGTGCAGCGAGTCCTCGTGCGTGAGCGGGGTGAACCAGAACGGCGCGCCGACCCCCATCTCCGGCGAGAGCGGAAGTCGCGAGCTGCCCACCAGATACAGGGTCCGCCGCTTGATGGTCGGGAGCTCTCGACGCGCGTGGTAGTAGTCGAGCCCCACCGCTTCGACGACCTCCTCGAGCGCAGGTAACGAGACCGGCGCGGCCAGCTCGCCGAGGGGCAAGTTGTGGATCGTCGGGACGCCCGTGAGACCCGCGCTCGCCATCTGGGCCTTCATTCGGATGATCGCGCGGGTGATCATCCACTCCCGGAACGCGGCCCAGTCGAGGTGTCGCCCGAGCTTGGTCGCGTCGCCCCCATCGTCGTCGCTGCAGACATCGAGCGACGTCGGCGGCTCGAGCGTCTCGATGTCCACCTCGCCGTAGACCCGACGGAGCTCGCTCGGGTTCGGGTGGCGTTCTTTCACGAAGCGCCGATAGAGGGCGACCGCGTCGGGGTGGTAGTCCTGATCGTACGGGCTGTCGCGGAAGTAGAACGTGGCCTCGTTGTCCACCTGCAGGAGCACGATGGGTCCACGCGGATAGATGCGCGAAGCGAGCTCCGCGCCGACGGCGTCGTACCAGCGCTGGGTCTCCTTGAAGAAAGTCTCGCTGGCGTACGAGGGCACCGGGAACATGCGCGGCGGGAAGCCCAGGACGACCGGCGCCTGGCGAGGCGAGCGCGCCTGACACGCGCGGTCGTAGATGATCCGCTCGGGCAGACCGAAGTAAGTCATCTCGGAGTTGATGTGGGGACCGGGCCGAACGATGGCGTAGAGCCCCAGCTCACCGATTAGATCGATGAACGCCCCGACGTCGAGATCTTCGTCGTGCTGTCCGAAGTCGAAGCGCCCGGCGGCGAGCTCGTGGACCTGCCACGGCACATAGGTCTCGATGGCCGTGAGCCCCAGATCGCGCGCCGCCTCCAGCTGGGTGCGCCACTCACTTCGAGGCGCGCGAAAGTAGTGCACCGCGCCCGACCAGAGCGGCACATCGTGGTTGGTCGCGCCCGTGAAGCGGAGCCCTCCACCCTCGAGCCGCACCGATGGCGCAGCTGGCATCTTGGGACGGACCGAGCGCGCGGAGGGACGTCGACTACCTGCGTTGCTCACGCGCGCTCTTCTCGCTCGCCCGATGGCATCAGTGGGCCCCGGAAGGTAGCGGGCGTGCGCGTGGGGGCCAGCGCGGAAAGCAGTCCTCGATCGGCTTCGGTCGCTGCGCCCGTCAGTGCGCGCGCGAGCACCTCGGCGCACGCGAGCGCCATGCCCAGACCGTGCCCGGTGAACCCACCGATGACCTGCACCCGCGGCGACAACGCACCGAGGAGCGGCAGGCCGTCCTCGGAGAACCCCATCGTGCCCGCCCAGCGGTGTTCGATGCGGGTGTCCTTCGCGCCCACGAGATGCTCGCGGAGGTACTGCTCCAGCGCCTCTTGCACCGCCTCGGTCGGTCGTGCGTCGGTCGTGCCTTCGCTCTTGCAGAACTGGGCGCGACGACCTCCCAAGAGCACCCGACCATCCTCGCGCTGCCGAAAATACTCGTAGCCGAAGCCGGCGTAGCAGGGCGCGAAGAGAAACGTCGGCGCGGGCGTCGTCGACAGCATCTGGGCCCGCTGCGGGCTGACCCGCAGCTGCGGCGCGAGGGCGGAGGTCCACGCGTTGGTCGCCAACACCACGGTCTCGAAGGTGATCCGCGCGCCGCTGGTGAGGATCGCGACGTCGCCCTCGAGCTCGAGGACCTCGCCCGTCGCGCCTTCGACGCCCGACGCGAGCGCAGCGATGAGCTTCGCGGGATGCACCTCCGCGTCGTCCTCGATCCGGAGCGCGACATCGAAGCCGCGTAGCTGGGCCGGGACATCGGTCCAATCCGCGCGCACCCCGTCCTCGAGGAGCATCGCTCGGGCCTCCGTCAGCACAGCGCGCTCGGTGGCGTCGTCCCGCATGCCCAGCATCAAGCTGCCGCTCGCGCGGTGCTGGCAGTCGGCGCCGAAGCGCTCAGCCAGGATCGCGTGATTGCGCTGCGCGAGCGCGAGCAACCCCCGAGCGCGCTCGGGCCCGATCCCGCGGCGCATGGCGGGATACGACGTCACGTGGGTCGCGAGGACGAAGCCGGCGTTGCGGCCGCTGGCACCGTGCCCAGGCAGACCGCGATCGAGGACGCGGACCTTGCGTCCCCCGGCGATCAGCGCGCGAGCGGTCGCCAAGCCAGCGAGACCCGCACCCACGACCAAGACGTCGACCTTCTCGGACCGCGCGGCGCCCCACGGCGCGACCTCGGTCTCCTTCAACCATAGAGAAAGAGGTGCGCTCACGGGATGCGAGCGGTGAGCTCGATCTCCACCCGCGCGCCCTTGGGCAGCCCGGCGACCGCGATCGTGGACCGAGCGGGGGGCGTAATCCCCTCGAACGCCTTGCCGTAGATCGTGTTCACGGCACCAAAGTCGCCCATGTCGATGAGGAAGATCGTCGCCTTCACCACATCCCCGAAGCTGGCTCCTGCGGCCTCGAGCACCGCCTTCGCGTTGGCGAGCACCTGCTCGGTCTCCCGCTGAACATCGCCTTCGCCGACCATCTGCCCGGTGCTGGGATCGAGGGCGATTTGCCCTGATAGAAAGACGAATCCCGCACATCGGATGGCCTGGGAGTAGGGCCCGATGGCGGCGGGCGCCTGGGCCGAGGAGACAGCTTCTCGAGAGGACATGGGTCCAGGAATCTCACGCCGGAGCGAGGGGGGCAAACGTGTCCGCGAAGCAATCGTCCAAAGAAGTGATGATGTCATTGACCTGACGTTCCAAGCACTGGTACCGTCCGCGCCGGACCCTCGGAGGAACACTAGATCGTGGCATCCAGTGCTCGCGTTCTCGTAGCTGGCGAAACCAACGTCGGCATGAAGCGCACCCATAACGAGGACAATTTTGACCTCATCGACGAGGAGCGACTCTTCTTGGTCGCCGACGGCATGGGTGGTCATGCCTCCGGTGAGGTTGCGAGCAAACTCGCGATCGAGACCCTGCGCGACTTTTTCAAGTCGACCAGCCAGGATCCCGAGGCGACGTGGCCCTACAAGATGGACAAGGCCCGGGGGTACGAAGAGAACCGCCTGATCACTGGGATCAAGCTGGCCAACCTTCGGATCCACGAGCACCAGCACAAGGAGCCCAAGCTCCGCGGCATGGGCACCACCTTCGTCGCGGTTCTGGTGATCGACGACGGCGTCCTGATCGCGCACGTCGGCGACTCGCGGGTGTACCGCCTGCGCCAGAACAAGCTCGAGCAGCTCACCGAGGATCACTCGCTGCTCAACGACTACATCAAGATGAAGCGGCTGACCGAGGAAGAGATCGCCAACTTCCCCCACAAGAACGTGATCGTTCGCGCGCTGGGGATGAAGGAGACGGTCAAGGTCGACACCCGCCTCGACGTCCCCCAGCCTGGCGACACCTACATCCTCTGCTCCGACGGTCTGTCGGGGCCGGTGACCGACGAAGAGATCCGCGAGATCACGGCGAGCAAGACCGACCTCAAGGTCGCCGCGAGCGCGCTAATCGATCGGGCGAACGCCAACGGCGGACCCGACAACGTCACGGTCGTCATGCTGAAATGGATCGGCGCGGGGCGCTGAGTTTTCCTGGGGCTCAGCCCCAGACCCCGCCGCGATGCGCTGCGCGTGGGGCCCCAGCCTCACTTGCTCGTCGGGCTTGGCGGTCTGGGTGATCGGCCGCCCCAGACCCGGCCGCGATGCGCTGCGCGTGCGGCCCCAGCCCCACTTGCTCGTCGGGCTTGGCGGTCTGGGTGATCGGCCAGACCCGGCCACATCGCGTATCGGGCTTCTCCCTGCGATGCGCGGCACACGAGGCCCCAGACGCGGCCGCGTCGCGTTGCGGGTTTAGCCCGGCGATGCGGCCGGCGCTGAGCCTTCCCGTCCCGGAGTGTCCCTCCGGCGGCGAGTCAGTCGGGGGGTAGGACGGAGAGAGCGCGCGCGGCGGCGAGGATCGCGTCGCGGCTTCGACCCGCGCGCGGGGTGCACACCACCCGCTCCGGCGAGGCGTTGCAGTCGGCGAGGCGCATCATCGAGAGCTCGCTACCGACCTGGCGCAAGAGCTCCGCGGACTCGCCCGACCAGCTGAGTTCGGGCGAAGGGAACCGCAGCTCCAGCGAGTCGCCGAAAACGTCCACCAGGTGGCGCGCGATCCTTGGCCAGTCCCAGCGCGCGAGCGCCGGCGAGACCCGCTCCAGCGACAGGCGCCCGCGTCGGATCCGCCCCTCCATGCGCACCACGCGCTGAGGCGCGTCGACCGGACCCAATCGCAGCTCCAGCGCGAAAGGCCCATCCCCTGGAGATCGAAGGGCCTCAGCCGCAGTGTCGAGGACCTCGAGCGGTCCCCCGATGTGCAGGGCGTGCATCGCCCGCCCTGGAAGGATCGTGAGGTGCGGCCCCGCCGCGAGCACCGCGACCGTAGCGACGGGGACGTCGACGTCGAGCCAGGCCGCGACCTCGATCGTGTTCGCCTCGGGCTCCATCGTGACGAGCGCGATGAGCGCCGGCAGCACGCCGAGCGGCGAGAGCGCGACCGGGCCATCCAACGTGACCAGCGGTCCTCCCACCGAAAGCTCCACCAGACGCAGCACTTCCGCCTCGACGTCGGTACGGGACGTCGGGCCCACGACCTCGCGATCGAGCGCCTCGGCGAGCAGGGGCGCGAGGCTGCGCGCGTCCTCGGCGTCGCGTGCGAGGCCTGCGTCGACCAATCGTTGCGCGGCGGTGGGGCTGTCACCGCGCACCGCCAGCTCCCAGCCCAACGCGCGCATCGCGCGGGCTCGCTCGGGATCGAAGTCGCACTCGATCGCCGCCTGATCCGCCCTCGACAACGCCTCATCGATACGCCCGACTTCGACGAGCGCTCGCAGGGACAGATCGAGCACCCGTCCGTCGGCCCCTCGCTCGTCCAGCGCACGAATCGCGAAGCTCGCGAGCTCCTCGCCCGCGGCGCCGCGCCTCGCCCCCGAGCGACGGGCTACCCGCGCCCGACGGAGCTCGAGCTGGGCAGCGACCGCGTCGCCATCGGACCAATCGAGCGCGGCTGCGTCGACGAGCCGCTCGCTGGCGCGCGCCAAGGTGCGCTCGCGGCGAATGCCCTGATCGGCGGCGAGGACCTCCACTTCGTCCCACGAGAGCACCCGCTCCCGACGAGACGTCGTGCGACGCAGCTCTCGGACTCCGTCCTCCTCCAAGGTGCGCAAGTGCATGCTCTCGCTGGTCAACCGCACCTCGAGGAGCTGCGGTAGCCGGGCGACCAAGGTGCGCAGTTCGGCCTCCACACCCACGCCGCGCACGGTGTCGCTGTCGGGCGATCGGAGCGTCAGGATGGGCGCCTCCCACGACGCGATGGGCCAGTCGCACGCGTCCGCTTCGCACGCCTCACCCTCCCAACGGACATGCATCGGCAGCACGTCTCGATCGAGCTCGCCGTCGATGAGCATGCGCCACACGATCGACTCCCGTCGGGCCCGGTAGCGACAGCGAACGTACGCCGCCACGTGCGGGGTGCGCGCCCAGCCGAGTGCATCCGCGTCGCTCAGCTCGGCGAGCAGCGCGCTGCGCCGATCGGACACCAGATGCGGAGCGGTGGCCACGCATTGATCGGCACCGGCTGGCAGGTCCTCGACCAACTGCGTCAGCAGCGGGCGGGTCGCCGCCGTGCGCTCGCGCGTGGGCGCCCCGCCGCACGACAGCAGCAGCACGATCGACACCAGCCCGGCCCAGCTTCGCACGGGGTGGATGCTACCCAACGGAGCACCCACGCGCGAAGACATCACGAGTCGAGATGGAGGGAGCCACGCGGCCCACCCGCCCATCGAGCGGGAGGGCCGAGTGGACGGATCAGACCGCGTAGCCCGAGAAGAACCAGCCAATCTCGAACTTGGCCGTCTCCGGTCCGTCGCTGCCGTGGGTGGCGTTCTCGCCCACGTTCGCTCCGAAGAGCTTGCGGACGGTGCCGTCCGCGGCCTTGGCCGGGTCGGTCGCGCCCATGAGCTCTCGCCACTTGGCGATCGCGTTCTCGCCCTCCAGCACCATCACCACGCAGGAACCGCGGGTCATGAAGTCGACGAGTTCGCCGAAGAACGGGCGGCTCTTGTGCACGTAGTAGAACCCTTCCGCGATGGGGCGGGTCATGTGCATCATCCGAAGCGCGCGGACCCTGAGGCCGTTGCTCTCGATGAGGGCGATGATCCCGCCGATGTGATTCTTCTCGACTGCGTCGGGCTTCACGATCGCAAACGTCTTCTCGATGGCCAAGGCTACTCGTCTCCGGTACTGCCGCCCCAAACCCGGGGCGTTTCGGGGGCGCCTACTAGCGCAGTCGGGGGGCAAAGGCCAATGCTCTCGCGCGTTTGGGGTACCCTCCGCGCCCATGCCTCGCTCTCCGCACGTCGCTCGCTCGGCGCAACAGCTCTCCGACCGGGTCTTCTCTCGCCTCGCGTTGCTCGCCAAGGAGCGCGGCAAGCCGGTGCATCCGCTGCATGTCGGCGACACCTACCTCGAGCCGCTCGCCGCCGCGATGGCGGAGGCGCAGCGCACCATCGACCAGCCGCGCTTGCACAACTACGCGCCGGTGCAGGGCGAGCCGATGTTGCTCGACGCTATCGACGGGCATCTCTCGCGTCGCGCGGGCTACGCGGTCGAACGAGAGCGGGTGCAGGTCGTGTCAGGGGCGACGGCGGGCCTCTCCGTGGTCAGCGAGGCCCTGCTCGATCCGGACGACGAGGTGATCCTGCCCTCCCCGTTCTGGCCGCTCATCCGCGGGATCATCCAGAAGCGCGGGGCCGTCGCGGTCGAAGTGCCGCTCTTTCATCGCGCCTCCGATCCCAGTTTCGACGTGGAGGGTGCACTCGAGGCCGCGGTCACGTCGAAGACCGTCGCACTCTATCTCAACTCACCACACAACCCGACGGGCGCCATCCTCACCGACGCCCAGCTCGGCGCGTTCGCGCGCGTGGCTGCGCGCCACGATCTCTGGGTGTTGAGCGACGAGGTGTACGAGGCGCTCGCGCTCACCGGCGAAGCGCCGCCCACTTGGTCGCGCCCTGATCTACGCGGGCGCACGGTCGCAGTGCACTCGGTGTCCAAGGCCTATGGGCTCGCTGGATCACGTGTCGGTTTCGCGCACGGCCCGCCCGAGGCGATGGACGCGATCCGAGGGGTGCAGACCTACTCCACCTACTGCGCGCCTCGCCCGCTTCAGCGCGGCGCGGCGCGCGTGTTGATGGACGGCGAGCCTTGGTTGCGAGAAGCACGCGCCACCTACACGCGGGCCGCTGCACGAGCGGCCGAGGTCCTCGGCGTCGATGCGCCCGCGGCCGGAACGTTCCTGCATCTCGACGTGCGACCCCATCGACGCGATGGCGAAGACACGATGGGCTTTCTGACCCGCTGCTTGGAAGCAGGTGTGTTGCTGACGCCGGGGGCGAGCACCGGCAAGGACTTCGAAGGCTACGTGCGCCTCTGCTTCACCAGCGTCCCGCCCGACCAGCTGGACGAAGCGCTCGCTGCGCTCGCGCCGCTCTTCTGTCGCGCCCCGTAGATCCTTCCCTCCGATCGCGCGTCCGACGCGCTCATGCCGAACTACCGCGGCGCCCTTCGGGGTGCGATGCCGATCCTCGCCTTGTTCTTGTCGCTGGGCCTGTACCTGCCGCACGCACAAGCGGTCGGGCTCTTGGTGCCGACGCGCTCCGACGTCACCCCGCTGTCCATCCGCTACCACCGGGTGTCGGTCAGCGTGCGAGAGCGCATCGCGGAGACCCGGGTCGAGCAGACGTTCGTGAACCACACGGGCGAGACGCTGGAGGCCTACTACGTGTTCCCGCTGCCCGAGGGCGCGAGCGTGAGCGGCTTCGCGATGTGGGTGAACGGGGTGAGGCAAGAGGGCGAGCTGCTCGAAGCGGGACGCGCACGGACCATCTACGAGGGCATCGTCGCTCGGATGCGCGACCCCGGCTTGGTCGAGAGCCTCGGCGGAAACCTCTTCCGCGCGCGGGTCTTCCCCATCGCACCGTACGGCGAGCAGCGCATCGAGATAACGTTCACCCAGACCCTCGACTACGAGGGAGGTCTCGTCCACTACCGCTACCCCCTGCGCACGCCGGGGTCGGTCGCCGCGACGCTGGCCGACTGCACCATCTCGCTAGACATCGCGTCGCGCACCCCCATCAGGGCCATCTACTCGCCCACCCACGCGGTGTCCGTCGCGCGGGGTGGTGAGCACCAGGCGACCGCGAGCTTCGAGGCGACTGGCGTCGCGCTCGACTCCGACTTCGATCTCTTCTACGGCGTCGCAGACGGAGACGTGGGGCTCTCGATGCTGACGCACCGGCCCACCGGCGAAGACGGATACTTCCTCGCGATGGTGGCGCCGCGCACCGAGATCACCGACGCGGAGATCACGGGCAAGGACGTGCTCTTCGTGCTCGACACGTCCGGATCGATGGCGGGGGACAAGATCGAGCGCGCTCGCGATGCGCTCGACTACATGCTTCAGCGCCTCTCGCCCGCGGACACGTTCCAGGTGGTCCGCTTCTCCACCGACGTGGAGATGGTGTTCGACGGCGGACAGTCGGTGCCTGCCACGCCCGCGAACATCGCGCGGGCGCGTCGCTTCGCCGGACGCCTCGTCGCCGCGGGCGGAACCGCTATCCACCCCGCCCTCACCGAGGCCCTCCGGCAGCGCAGGCCGAGCGGGTCGACTGGCCCCCGCATAGTGGTGTTCCTGACGGACGGGATGCCGACGGTCGGGGTGACTGAGCCCGCGCGCATCGTCCACGACGTCACCGCGAGCGCGGGCGGCGCGCGGCTCTTCGTCTTCGGGGTGGGCGACGACGTGAACACCACATTCCTGGATCAGCTCGCCGAGAGCAACGGCGGGCGCGGCGACTACTTCCGCGACGGCTCGGAGCTCGCTCGTCGCATGTCGGGCTTCTTCGACCGGGTCGCCTACCCCGTCTTCGTCGATCTCCACATCTCGCTCCCCGGCGCGAGCGCCTACGACGTGTATCCCCGCGATCTGGGACACCTCTATCGGGGCGATCAGATCCTCGTGGTCGGTCGGTACCGCGGCGAAGGCCCCGGTCGCGTCGTGCTCGAGGGACGGCTCGGCCACGAGACCACGCCCCGACAGATCGACTTCACGGTGAGCTACCCACTGACCGAGCAGAGGAACGAGTTTCTTCCCCGTGTCTGGGCAGTCCGAAAAGTCGGCACGCTGCTCGACGACATCCGCCTCAACGGCGAGCGCCCCGAGCTCCGTGACGAGGTGGTCAGCGTCGCGCGACGCTTCGGGATCGTCACGCCGTACACCAGCTACCTGGTGGTGGAGGACGATGCGTCGATCGGCATCCCCGCTCCTGTGCCTGAGGTGTTCTTGCGTATCGAAGCGTCGGCCACCGAAACGACGCCCGCCCCACCCCCGGTCACCAGCTACGACTTCGATGGGTTCGACGCGACCGTGACCGCCGACGCTCCGTCGATGGGCGAGAGCTACGAGAGCAGCTCCGGCGGCAGCTCTGGCGGCGGGTACGCCCCTTCGGCCGCGCCCGCCGGTGCGAGCGGCGAACGAGGACGTCGCATCAGCGGATCGATCCGCGAGATGCGCGAGGCCGAACGCGACGAGGAAGCGAGCGGCGCACGGTCGCGCTACGCGCTCGGTCGAGCGTTCGTCTGGCGCTCCGGCGGCTGGGTCGACTCGACGTACGCGACCGGTCGCCGTGAGATCACCCTGCGTCCCATGAGCCCGGCGTACTTCGCGCTGCTCTCGACGCACCCCGAGCTACGCGAGGCCCTCGCGATGGGCGAGCGCGTGGTGGTGATGGTCGACGGCGCCCGCGCAGTGGTGATCACGCCCGACGCTCCCGACACCTCGGCCGCGGATGTGCGCCGCTTCTTCGCCGAGTGATGTGCACCCAAACCCGACGCCCACCGAGGTTCGAAGGAGGTCCGATGCAACAGGTCTCCCGATATGGCTGGTCGGTCGCGTGTCTGGCGTCGCTGCTCGCCGCTGGCTGCAGCGCTCACGGCTCGGACGTCCCCGCGAATGCGGCCGGCGCGAACGGTGGTCGATGCCGAGCGGGTGGCCACCGACGCGACCACACCGTCGCTCATGGTCTACACGGCGGGCTTTCACGTCGGGGTGTACCAGGTGCGCCAGGCGCAGATGGCGATCGCCGAAGCCGAAGCCGCGGCCGAGCTGGGCGGCTTCGTCGCGTCACAGACCGACGACACCATCGTCATCCGGGTGCCCGCCGCGCGCTTCTACGAGGCCGTCGAGCGGGTCTCCGGCACCGGCGACGTCTTGCACCGCGACCTGCGAGCGACCGACGTCTCCGAAGAGTTCCGCGACAACGACATCCGCTTGCGCAACCTCGAGGCGATGCGGGTGCGGCTGGAAGAACTCCTGAGCCGCGCGTCGGATGTGGAGGACGCCCTGCGCGTCGAGCGTGAGCTCGAGCGGGTCACCGTGGAGCTGGAGCGTCTGCGAGGACGTCAGCGCTTCCTCGCCGACCGGATCTCACTATCCGCCCTGGCGATCACCTTCCGCCCCATCGCTTCGGAGTCGATCCGGGATGCGGAGTTCTTCGTCCTGCCCTTTCCCTGGCTGCGCACCCTGGGCATCTCGTCCCTTCTGCGAGTGGAGTGATGATGCGTTCGATCTTCTGGACCGGCGCCTTGCTCACACTCGCGCTCTCGGGATGCGCCGCCCGCCACTTCACGCTCACGACGCCCGATCACTTCGTCGAGCTCGACGAACGATCCCAGCGCGACATGGGCTACGACCTTCGAGCGCTGAGCGCCGACGGCGTCGTGATCGGGGTGCGCGAGATCGAGAACGATCGGCACGGCTCCCGCGACTTTTGGGTCGAGGCCGTCCGCAATCGACTGCGGCGGGACGGCGGCTACGCGCTCTTGAGCGAGAGCGAGGTCACCGCGAGCGGCGCGCTCGAGGGCCACCAGATGCGTTTCGGACGCGACGAGGAGGGGCACCCATATCGCTACTGGGTGACGCTCTTCGTGACTCCGTCGTACATCTTCGTCGTGGAGGTGGGAGGGCGCGAGGAGCGCTTCGCCGAAGCAGAAGCCGGGTTGGAGGCGACGTTAGCGACGTTCGCTATCCGCTGAGCACGAGCGTCGAGGGGCGCGCCCCGAAAATCATGGGCTAGAATCCGCGCTTCCTCCTCCCCGTCGGAGCCCGCGATGCCGCAGCCCCTCATCTCTTGCTCCCACGTGCGCTTCTTTCCAGTGTGGACCCTCTGTCTCGCCCTCGCGGCGCCAGTCGTAATCACCGTCGCGCTGACGAGCCCCGCCCACGCACAGACCGGGTCGGAAGCCGAGGCCTCGCACCGCACGGCGCTCGCTCACCGGGCCGGAGGTCGCCTGCCCGAGGCGCTCACCGCTGCGCGCGAGGCGGTACGGCTGCGACCCGATCACGCGCGCTACCACTTCACCCTCGCCGGGATCCTCCGACTTCAGAACGACTACGAAGGTGCCCTCGCCGAGTACCGACGGGCCGGTGAGCTCGAGCCTCGGAGCCAGGAGTCGGTCGCGATGACGGGCGCGATGCTCGCTCGCCTCAATCGCTGCGAAGAGGCGATCACCGTCCTGCGACGCGCGGTCGAGATCGCCGCCACCGATGCTTCCAGCTGGGGCAACCTCGGCGCCTGTCTGCGGCGTCTGCGCCGGGTGGATGAGGCCATCACCGCGTACCAGACCGCGCTGCGCGCCAACCCGGGCGATCCCGATCTGCTCAACAACTACGCCGTGGCGCTTCGGCAAGCGGGGCGCGCGGGCGAGGCGATCAGCGCGCTCGAGACCGCGCTCGCCCGGTCGCCCGACGACCCGATGTTTCATCTGAACCTCGCGATCGCCCTGCGTGCGTCCGAGCGCTGGGAGACCGCCGCACAGCACTACGAGGCCTGGGCTCGCCTCACCCCCGCGCCCAGCGATCCCAGCCCGCTCTTCGACTTGGGGTACTGCTACGAGCAGCTCCACCGCACCGAGCAGGCGGTCGACGCCTACGATCGCTATCTCTCTCTGGTGCGGGATCGCGATCCCGCGGCCGTCGACCGCGTCGAGCAGCGCCTCGACGAGCTCATCCGCTGACGCTCGCCGAGCCTCTCAGGCGCTGCCGTTGTTGTTGCGGTCGTCGAGCAACGAGAGCGAGATGGCGAGCGCCTTGCGGGCCCGCTCGAGGATCTGATCGTCCCCCGCGATCTTGCCGCGCACCTTGGCGAGCTGCCCTCGGAGCAGCTCGCCCTCGCTGGTAAGCCCGCTGATACGACCCTCGAGATCACCCTTGGTCCGCGCCAGTTCGGCTTGAACGCCCTCGAGCTCCTGCCGGGTGCTGGCCAGCGACGCCTGGGTGCTCTCGAGCTCCTTCTGCAGCTCGACGGCCTCGCTCTCTTTCTCGGAGAACTTCTCCGCGGCGCTCAGGAGCTGGTTCTCGGTCTCTGCGATCTTGCGACCGAGGGTCGCGAGCTCGCTGCCGTGCTTGCGGTTGGACTCCTCGGCCACCGTGACCGCCGCCGCCTCGAGCGTGGTCCGCAGCGCGCCGAGCGCCGTCTCGTGCTCCTGGGCGAGCGAGGTCCGCACGGCGTTCAAGTGGGTCTCGTGCTCCTCGGCGAGCGTTGCCCGGAGTGCACCGAGCGACGTCCCGTGCTCCTCCGCGAGCGTTGCTCGGAGGGCGCCGAGCGAAGTCTCGTGCTCTTCGGCGAGCGACCCGCGCAGGGCGCCGAGCGACGTCTCGTTGTCCTCCGCGAGCGTTGCCCGAAGGGCGCCGAGCGAAGTCTCGTGCTCTTCGGCGAGCGACCCGCGCAGGGCGCCGAGCGCCGCCTCGTGCTCGGCCGCGAGCCCGCCTCGCAGCGCCTCGAGCGCCACTTCGCGCTCGCTGTTGAGCTCGGTGGTGAGCACGGTCCGGAGGTCACCGCGCGCGGCCTCGACGGCCTCGCCCTTCTCGGCCTCGAGCGCGGCGCGGAGCGCGGCGAGCGCCGACTCCCGTGCGTCATCGGAGGTGGTCCGAAGCGCGGCCAACGCACCGACCTTGTCTCCTTCGAGCTCGGTACGGAGGCTCGTGAGCGCGTCTTCGTTGGACTTGAGCGCCCCCTCCAGGGTCTCGGCCTGCTCGGCGCGCAGCGCGATCACCGCCTCGTCGTGCTCGCGGCGCACCGCGTCGGCCACCGCCGTCGCCGCCGCGATCTCTGCGCGCAACGCCTCGAGCGCCGCTGCGTGGGTCGCCTTGTCGGTGACGAAGTCGTCCTCGACCTTCTTCGTCTTGGCCTCGGCGCGCTCTAGCCGACCCTTGAGATCCTCCGCGCGCTTCCCTGCGCTCTCCTTGTCCGACGCCAGGGTCGTGTTGGCCTGCTTGGCTTCTGCGAGCTGGCCATCGATCTCGATGATCCGGTCTTGAAGATCCGCCTGCTCGCGCTCGATCTGGAAGCTCTTGTCGCGCAGATCGAAGAGCTGCTTGTCACGCGCCCCGACCTGATCCTTGAGATCCAGGAGCTCCTTGTCCTTGCGGTTGAGCGCCTCGCGCAGATCCAAGAGCTCGCGGCTGGTGGGCGCGCCGGGACGCACCGAGCTGCCCCCCGCTGCAGCTGCAGCGGCCGTCGCGCGCTTCGCCTCGGCTAGCTCGCGCTCGAGGCGCTCGACGTCGCTCTTGGCACGCTCGGCGGTCTGTTCGCTGTCCTTGATCTTGCTCTCGGCGCCGGTGAGGAGCTCCTCGAGCTCACGGACGTTCGCCTCCAACGCGCTCGTGCGGGTGTCATCGCCAGCGGGGAGGTTCGACTCGCTTGCAGACGCCGCCGCAGGAGGAGGCGGGGGCTTGGGCGCGGGCGGCGGGGGCGCCTTAGCGGCGGCGAGCTTCTGCGCCAGCTCGGGCGGGAGCTGTCCGATGGTGGTGGCCTCATCGTCGCCCAACATGAGCTGATCGAAGGCGTTGTCCGCGAAGGCGGCGACGTCGGGGTCGACCAACTTGGGCGCATGGACAGCGTGGAGATCCGTCCCCGGGCTCTCGTCGAACGAGACATCGACCTCGCTTATCGCGATGGCCTCCACCGGCTCGTCCAAGGGAACGATCGCCGTGACCTCCGCCATCAGGGTGGCGACGTCGATGGGCTTGCGGAGGTAGCTCTCGGCCCGAGTCCGCAGCTTCTTGTGTTGCTCGAAGATATCCTCGGTCGCCTCACTGGAGAGGATCACGATCGGAATCGAGGACGTGTCGGGGCTCTTCTTGAGCTTCTTGCACACCAAGAAGCCGTTCATCTGCGGGAGCTCGATGGTCAGCAGGATCAGGTCGGGCTTGAGCTGCGCCGCCCTATCGACCCCGGCATTCCCGTCGTCGGTGACCTCGACCTCGGCGCCGCGCTGCCGCAGCTGCTCTGCCACGTCCGCCGCGAAGCCCGCGTCGGCCTCGAAGAATAGGATCCGCTTCGCCATGACACCTCGAATGGCCGCGCGAGAGGCTTCGTGCGGCGGCGGCGAGGATAGAGGTCCGCCCTTCGCGAAGTCAACGCAGACCGCGCGCCCGCGCCGCATCCAACCCGGCGCTCTCGCTTGACGCCGAGGTACGGACCTCGGTAGCTTCAGCCCGCGTGAAGCTTGGCCTGATGCTTGTTCGAGGGGCGCTATTCGGCGTATCGTTGGCGCTCTGCGTCGCCGCGACCGCTGTCACCACGACCGCCGCGGCACAAGGGCGGCCAATGGATCTCGCCCTCTCGCGGCTGAGGGTCCCTTCGGAGCCTGGCAACCCAGGCTGCGACAGCACGACCGCGCTGGGATCGGGGCGACTCTACTGCGCGGACAACGACGCTTGGCGTCGGATCGCGACCGACTTCGCGGGCTCCTTGATCCCGCCGCTCCTCACGCCCGCGCGCACCCGCGGGCCCCGCTCGTTCTACGTGGGCGCCGAGCTCTTCATGACCCCCATCGTGCCGGGCTCGGATCACTGGCGCCGCGGCACCGAAGGGCCAGGGACCGCGAGCTCGACAGGGGAGAACAACTTCGCGGAAAGCGTGCTCGTATGGACCCGCCTCGAACTCCGCAAGGCACTGCCCTTCGGCTTCGAGCTGGGGACCAGCCTCGGGTTTCTACCCAACTCTTCCTACATGACGCTCGGCCTGGAGATTCGCTGGGCGGTGCTCGAGGGTTGGCTCAGCGACGACTGGTGGGTACCGGATCTCGCCGTGCGCGGCGCCGTTCAGACCCTGCTCGGCGATCCGGAGTTCAACACCACCGTCGCCTCGGTCGACGTGACGCTGTCGAACTCGGTGATCGTGGGCGACGAACTCGAGATCTCGCCGTACCTCGCGGGCCAGCTCGCATGGACCTTCTCCGACACCGAGCTGGTCGATCTCACGCCCGACCGGAACTCATTCGCCCTGTGCGACCCCGAGCCCGGCGAGACGGTACCCACATCCGGCGAGACGGTACCCACATGCCGCGGCGGTGGCGCGGGGGACGACTACAACAACAACGTCGTCTTCGACAGCCTCCGCACGATGCGGATGCGGATGATCTTCGGTCTCCAGGCGCGCTATGAGGTCTTCACCCTGACCGGCGCGTTCTCGTTCGATCTGGTCAAGCCCGGAGAGTGGGACACCAGCATCCCCGCCGACATCGATCGCCAGTACCAGATCGACGTCGGCTTCGGCCTCTCGTTCTGAACCTTTTTCTCTGGGTGCTCCGCCCCCAGACCCCGGCCGTACGCGAGCGGGGCTTCGCCCCTGCGTACGAAAGCCCGCCACGCCGCCGGCCGTACGCGAGCGGGGCTTCGCCCCTGCGTACGAAAGCCCGCCACGCCCCGCCGTACGCGAGCGGGGCTTCGCCCCTGCGTACGAAAGCCCGCCACGCCCGGCCGTACGCGAGCGGGGCTTCGCCCCTGCGTAGCCCGCTACGCCGCCGGCCGTACGCGAGCGGCTCTCGCCCCTGCGTACGAAAGCCCGCCAGGGCCGCTTTGGGACTCCAGGGGTACTCAGTGGGCCAGGCGGGCGCTGGACGCGAGGCGCATCATCGATCCTGAGTCGAGGTCACCTGTGAAGGTGTAGGCCAGACCGTTGTCCTCCAGCATTGGTACCGTGTAACCGTGCACGTTGCGGTAATAAACGTCGCGGCCGCCCATGTTCACCCGCTCCGCGCCTGCGAAGCCGCTGGGCGGTGACTCGAACACCATCACGGTCACCCTTCTGCCGCCGACGTCGTAGTAGAACGCAGCTGCCTCGCGCTCGCGCACGTTGGAGAGACGCGCCCCGACCAGCGACGCGCTGTCGTTGCCTTTGAACTCCACCGGTCGCGCGGGGAACGCGAGCATCCCGCGAAAGAACGCGGGCATCTGATTTCCCGGGCCGGTGACCTCGGCGGGCGGCGCCGCCGAGTGCCTGCGGACCACGTCCTCGACGAGCGGGATGATGGAAGGGTCGGAGTGGATGGTGCTGTCGCTGGGCGATCCGAAGACCACCAGCACCGCAGCAGCCGCAGCGGCAGGCATCGCGAACTGCATCATCCGCCCTCGGGCCGGCCGCTCAGGCGGCGGCGCAGTCGGCGCGAACGTCGGCGGGGCGAGCGCCGGGACGGCGAACACGGGCTTCCCCGTCATCTCCGCGCTCGAGCCCGCCGGCAATCGCCGCGCACGGGGCTCGGGAGCGGGCGCCGCGTCCAGTGCGGTCAACACCCGCAGCCGCAGCGCCTCGGACGCCTTCTTGGGCGCCAGCGCCCGCTTGGTCGCCGTCTTGATCGAGCGCGCGAACAGCACGTGCTCCTGACAGATCGGACAGTCGCCCAAATGCTGGTCGAACTCGACCTGCGTCGTCGTGTCGAGCTCGCCGTCGACGAGCGCCTCGACGTGCCCCCGAACGACCCGACAGGCGACTGCGCTCATCCGGCCACCTGACGGGTCTTGCGGTAATCGCTGAGCGACACGGGCGCTTCGCCCGTCTCGTCCTCGCGGTCGGGGTTGATGATGCCCATGTCCATCGCGGTGTTCACCAGCTTGGCCTGCATCTGCTTACGGGCCCGATGAAGGCGCGACATCACGGTGCCGATCGGGCAGCCCACGATGTCGGCTATCTCCTTGTACGAGAGCTCCTCGACGTCAGCGAGCACGATCATCAGCCGGTACTCGTCGGGCAGCGTGTCGAGGGCCTTCTGGATCTCCGCCGTGACCAGCGAGCGCATCGCGTTGCCGTCGGGGTCGTTCAGGGCGCGCATCGTCGCGCGGCTCATGACGCCATCGCCCACGGGCTCCGCCTCCTGCCCGTCGAGGACCTTCCGCTCCCGCGTGGTGCGGCGGTACTTGTTGATGAACGTGTTGGTGAGGATCCGGAGGAGCCAAGCGCGCAGGTTCGTACCAGGCTCGAAGTGGTCGTAGAAACGGTAGGCTTTGAGGAACGCGTCCTGGACCAGGTCGTCGGCGTCGGCCTCGGAGCGGGTGAGGCGCATCGCGGCGCCATACATCGAGTCCAGATGCTGCAGCGCCTCCTGGGCGAACTCGTCGCGAAGGAGGCTGGCTTCCGGGCTGAGGGTGTCGGGGGTGTTGGTAACGAGGGCCATCGCCGCTTTCTGGGACCTCCAGCCAGCTCGGTCGAGAGCGCGCTGCTGGTTGCCGGGATCCCACCGGGGACCGTTGCCGACCAACCCTGGTCGGCCTCCGCGCATTCCCAGTTGGGTCAGCGGAGGCGCGGAGGGTAGCCAGGGGTCCCGAGGCGCCTACGTCCTCAGTTAGGGATGTGCGGCCGATTCTCTGTCGATTCCCCCCGGCGTGTACGCCATCAGCTGACGCGCCTGGGTCTCGTTAGGGATGTGCGGCCGATTCTCTGTCGATTCCCCCTCGTGGCTTCCGAACTCACTCGGCTTTTTTGCCGTCACGCTTCTGCGCGGCGACCAGCTTCTGCTCGAGCTCCTCGATGCGTCCGTGGAGGCGCTTCACTTCGCCCTGGAGCTGCTGCACGTGGCCGATAGCTATCCCGATCACGCTCCGGAGCCGGTCATCGGCGAGGCGCTGGAGCTCGTCGAACGCAGCCTTTGGACTGGCCAGGAGGCGCGCTCGCATCTCCTGCCCTTCTTTCGTCTCGGGCTCGACCTTCGCGTCGGTCTTGACGTCCTTCCCCTCCGGCTCGCGCACTTCGACGTCGTCCTGACCCTTGGGCATGAGCTTGCCCATCGGTCCCTCGCGGAGCGCGCCCATGAAGCGCTGGCCGCCGTTCTGGATGAGGTTGCGGAGGGTGTCGAACGCGGGTGAGGTGCGACGGGCCTCCCCTTCGCTGCGCCGCTCTTCCTCGTAGACGATCTGCGCCAAGGTGACGTTGGTCAGGTCTTCCTTCGTCGTGTTGTCGATGATGGTGACCTCCTCCCCAGCCCGCACGTGCTCGGCTATCTGCTGGAGGGTCACGTACCGGCTGTCGCGGGTGTCGTAGAGCTTGCGGTTCGCGTAGCGCTTGATGATCCGCGTGCGCGGGGGATCCGTGTTCCGTTCGCTGGGCGACGTCCGCATGAGAACTCCGAGTGTGCTGGTGCCAGAGCCGACGCAATGCGTCAAGCGCTCAGGCCAGCAGAGGCCGGCTCAGCGCGCGGGTGGCCGCTTGCTGCACGGCGTGGCTGAGGTCGGGCAGCCCGGCTATCTCGTTCAAGTCCGGGCGCCGCAGGAGGGCGACCAAGGGCAGCGCGACGTCCCGAGGGGTGCCGGGGTTCTTCACCAGGGTCAGCTGCACCGGATAGCGGACCATCCAGCGAGGCGAGCCCGCGATCTCGCGACAGATCTCCGGGTGGGCGGGGCGACGCGCCGCGAGACGGATGATGTCTGTCTCGATGATCATCGGGTTGCCGAGCAAGAGCCGAATGACGTCGGGGTGGGGGTCGGTGAGCACCCGGGTGAGGAGGTGCCGATCACGACGGCGGGCCAGCGACTTGCGTTCGCCCAACGAGAGCGGACGACCGGTGCCGTGATCGGGGACGCGCGTCGCGTCGGGCTCGTGATCGCGCTCCTCCCTCGTGAGGAGGCGTGCGAGGTCTCGATGGCCTCGGCGGTAGGCGGCGTCGGCGAGCGACGCGCGCAGAGAAAGCGCCGTGCTCGGCGCGAGCGCCATCGCCGCCGCCGCGACCAGCTGACGCGCTCGATGATCCCCGAGCTCGGCGGAACGAAACGCGAGCGCGAGCACGTCGACGGCGTCGACCTGCGGCAAGGCGCCGAGTTGATGACGCACGAACGAGACGCGCAGGGCCGTGTCCGGCACCTCTTCGCAGGCGCGGGCCAGGCTCTCGGCTGCGCTCTCGTGCGCCACGCGGGGAGTATGCCCGAACCTCAGTTTCCCGGGGCCGATACACGGCCCCCTCCACCTCGTATCGCTGCGCAGAAGATCCGCCGATTTATCGACGGCTCTTCAGGTCTCGGCGGCGCGAACCCGACGGCGATGACGTTCAATCAGCGCGCGCATGGCCCGCACGGCCTCGGGCGGCTCCACCAAGGTCACGTCGTCCTGCTCGTGCGCCTCGTCCGTGAGCGGCAAGAACGACTCGATGGCTGGCTCGACGTCCAACGAGCCGTCACTGCGGCCGGGCAGACAGAGCACGACGCTGCGGGCCATGAGCGCATCGAGCGTCGCGAAGAGCTCGACGAGCGCGGTGCGGGCTCGGCCCACATCGAACGTGTCGCGGCGACCGAGTCCGACCAGGAGCACCCGGTCACATGCGAGCCGCGGACGCCCCGGCAGGAGCACCTGCTCGCGCACCGCGCCGTGCACCCGACCTCGGATCAGCAGCTTGGAGAGCTGACCCGCGAGGCGGAAATCGATCAGGCCCGCGAGGCCTCGCAGGGGGCGCTCGTCATCGAAGTAGCTGACCGCGAGCACCTCGGCGGGCGTGGCGTCGAGCGCGCGCAGATCCGGTGCGACGAACCGGAGCTCCACGTCACTCCTTGCCGCGGTCGGTCGCGATGCGATCCAAGACGCCGTTCACGAAGCTCGCGCTGCCTTCGGCGCCGAACTTCTTCGCGAGCTCGACGGCCTCGTTGAGCGTGACCTTGCGAGGCACGTCCGTGAGCGCGATCAGCTCGTAGACCCCGAGCCGCAGCACGTTGCGATCGACCCGGCTCATGCGCTCGAGGCGCCAGTTCTGGCTGCTGCTGCGGATGACCTCGTCGACCTCTTCGTGACGGGCCCAGTAGCCGCGCACCAGCTCGTTGGCGAATTGCGCGGAGTCCGACTCGGCGCTGTCGTCGACGCCATCGGCGCCGAGGTTCGTCCAGAAGAGACGCACGACGTCATCGGCGCCCAGGCCCGAGGCGTCCATCTGGTAGAGCATTTGGACCGCGGCTTCGCGGGCTCTGCGACGGACGCCCATCAGCGCTTCTTGCGGGGCGCGCCGGGCTTCGGCGTCGGCCCCGTGAGCGCAGCACCGAGGCTGACCATCTCGAGCGCCGAGAGCGCCGCGTCCCAGCCCTTGTTGCCCGCCTTCGTTCCGGCGCGCTCGACGGCCTGCTCGATGGTGTCGGTCGTCAGCACACCGAAGATGACTGGCACGCCGGTCTCCATCATCACCGAAGCGCAGCCCTTGGTGCACTCGCCGGCGACGTAGTCGAAGTGGGGAGTCGACCCGCGGATCACGGCGCCCAGCGCGAGGATGGCATCTGCCTTCTTGGCGTGCGCGAGGCTGCGCACAGCCAGCGGCAGCTCCCAGGCGCCCGGGGTGCGGACGACGGTGATTTGATCGTCCGCGACGCCGTGGCGGCGCAACCCATCGAGCGCGCCTTCGAGCAGGCGGTCGGTGATGAAGTGATTGAAGCGGGCGACGACGATCGCGAAGCGTGCATTGTCAGCGACTTCGAACGTGCCTTCGACGGTGTGGATCGGCATGGGGGGCGAGGTGTCGCGCATCGGGTCGAGCACCGCAAGCCCTCTGATCATCGGGGCCGTTCAATGGCGCAGGGGCTGCTCATCCTCGGTGACCGAGAGCTGATCGACGACCTCGAGCCCGTAGCCTTCGACGCCTGCGATCTTGCGAGGGCGATTGGTCAACAGACGTACCTTGCGCAGACCCAGCGCTCGCAGGACCTGCGCGCCGAGGCCGTACTCGCGCAGGACATCGCCTGTCTCGGGCCGAGGCCGCTTCACGGGCAGGCCCAGCCGGGTCGAGAGGTCGGCGTGGAGGTCCAGCGGGCCGCTGATGAACACGACGACGCCCTTTCCCTCGGCCTCGATGCGGCGCATCGCCGCGCGCATCGGCAGCTTGTTGCCGTCGCCTCCACCCAGCTCGAGCACGTCACCGAGCACGCTGCCGCTGTGCATGCGCACCAGGGTGGGCGACTCGTCGAGCTCGCCGAAGGTGAGCGCCAAGAACTCGCGACCCGCGGGCACCGAGCCGAAGAGGTGGGCGTGCCACGTGTGGCCGCTCGGCAGCGCGAGCTCTCCGTCGAGGCGCTTCTCGATGAGCTGCTCGTGCTCCAGGCGGTACTGGACCAGGTCGGCGATGCTCAAAATCCGCATCCCGTGGGTCTTCGCGAAGACCTCGAGGTCGGGCATGCGGGCCATGCTTCCGTCGTCGTTCATGATCTCGCAGATGACGCCCGAGCTGCGCAGGCCCGCGAGGCGCGCGAGGTCGACCGATCCCTCGGTGTGGCCGGTGCGCTGAAGGACCCCACCCGGTCGGGCGCGCAGAGGGAAGATGTGCCCGGGGCTCACCAGATCCTCCGGACGCGCGTCGGGGGAGCTCGCGACCAAGATGGTCTGCGCGCGATCCTGCGCGCTGATGCCGGTGGAGACCCCGTGACGAGCTTCGATCGAGATCGTGAACGCGGTGCTCCGCGACGAGCGATTCTCATCGACCATCATCGGTAGATCGAGCTGCTGCACGTGCTCTTCGGTGAGGGTCAGGCAGACCAAACCGCGCGCGTTGCGGACCATGAAGTTCACGGCTTCTGCGGTGCAGAGCTCGGCGGCCATCACCAGGTCGCCTTCGTTCTCGCGATCTTCGTCGTCGACGAGGATCACCATCTTGCCGGCGCGGATGTCTTCGAGAGCGCGGTGGACGCGTTCGGTGGCGGTGCGGGTCATCGTTCGTTCGTCCGTCGTTCGGAAGAGGGGATCAGGCCATGCCGGCGCGGCGCAGCGCATCGAGCGTGAGCGCGCCGCCGGCCTCGGGATTCTCGGGCGAGGCGCCATCGACGCCAGGTCGGCCCAAGAGGCGGGCGACGTATTTCGCGAGCACGTCGACCTCGAGGTTCACCGTGCTGCCGAGCGGGCGCTCGGCCAACAGCGTCTTGCCTTGGCTCACGGGAACCAGTGCCAAGTCGAAGCGTCGGCCCACCGTGCCGTTCACCGTGAGGCTGACTCCGTCGACCGCGACGGATCCCTTCGGCGCGAGGAATGGCGCGAGCGCGTCGGGCACTTCGATCGTCACCTCGATAGATCGCCCGAGCGGTCTGCGATCGAGGAGCGTGCCGACGCCATCGACGTGGCCCGACACGATGTGCCCACCGAGGCGATCATGGGCCCGCAGCGCGCGTTCGAGGTGGACGCGGTCGCCCAGCTTCAGGGATCCCAGCGTGGTCTTCGCGAGGGTCTCGGTGGACGCATCGGCCGCAAACCAATCCACGCCACTCTCGGTCACGCTCAAGCAGCATCCGTTCACTGCGATCGACTCACCGCGCACGAAGTCGCGGTAGCCGCAGCGCACCTGGAGGGTGGCGTCGCTGCCGCTGATCTCGAGCTTGGTCAGCGTGCCGAGCTCGTCGATGATGCCGGTGAACATGGTCAGTCTCGGTGGGGAACGCGACCATCGATGAGGACGTCGTCGCCGAAGATGCGGATGCGAACGTCGGTCAAGCGGCTGGCCTGCGCGAGGTTCTGCACCGCGACGCTCCGATGCGCGAGGGGCCGCGCGAGCGGATCGCCGAGGACCACGGGCGCCACGAAGGTCGCCAGCCGGTCCAAGAGGTCGGCATCGAGCAGCGCGCCTAGCACGCGACCTCCGCCCTCGACCAAGAGCTGCATGATCTCTCGAGCGCCCAGCGCAGCGAGCAGCTCGGGCAACGCTACCTTACCGCTGCCATCCAAGGGGAGTTCGAGGAGCTCGGCGCCGGCCGCCTGCAGTGCTCCGCGTCGATCCGCGGGTGCGTGCGGACCGTGGGCGAGCACGACCTTCGCGCGCTTGCCTGTGATCACCTTCGCGCGCTCGGGCGTGCGCAGGTGGGTGTCGAGCACGATCCGTAGCGGGTCGCGTCCCTCGATCATGCGGACGTCGAGCGCGGGATCGTCGGCCAGCACCGTCTCGATGCCCACCATCACCGCGTCGGCGCGATCCCGCATGCGGTGCGCCTCGGACCGCGCGAGGTCACCCGTGATCCACTTGGAGTCGCCACTCGCCGTCGCGATGCGCCCGTCGAGCGTCACGGCGGCCTTGCCGATCACCAGCGGGCGAGCGCGCTGGACCAGACAGGTGAAGTCCTCGATCAGATCCGTGCAGGCCGCACCGAGCACGCCTACTTCGACATCGATCCCCGCCTGCCGTAGGCGATCCAAGCCCGGGCCGCTGGGGTAGTGCTTGGGATCGCGGGCACCGATCACCACGCGGGTGACCCCGGACGCGAGGATGGCTTCGGTGCAAGGCGGGGTGCGGCCGTGGTGGTTGCACGGCTCGAGGGTGCAGTAGAGCGTGGCGCCGGTCGCGCGCGCACCCGCAGCGCGGAGCGCGGCGACCTCGGCGTGCGCCTGGCCAGGGCCCTCGTGAAAGCCGACCGCGATCACCTCATCGTCGGCCCCGCCAACCACCGCGCCGACCCGAGGGTTTGGCGACGTACGACCTCGGGCGGCAGCGTCGACGGCGCGCGCCATCTGCCGCTCGTCGGAGCTCACGTGCGCTCCTTGGTCCCCGGCGCCATGTCGAGCAGACCCGAGAGCTCGGTCATGAACTCGCGGATGTCCTTGAACGAGCGGTACACGCTCGCGAAGCGTACGTAGGCCACCTGATCCAGATCCTTGAGCTGGAGCATCACCTTCTCGCCGATGGTGGTCGACGGAACCTCCTTGTCACCCGAGTCGACCAGCTCGCGCTCGATCGTGTCGACGACGCGATCGAGCTGCTCCTCGGAGACCGGCCGCTTCTCACACGCACGCCTGAGGCCGGCCAGCACCTTCATTCGGTCGAAGGCCTCGCGGCGATCATCGCGCTTCACGACCAGGGGCAGGACCTGCTCGACGCGCTCGTAGGTGGTGTAGCGGCGCTCGCATCCCTCGCACTCCCGCCGACGGCGGGTGACCTCACCTCCGGAAGAGAGGCGCGAGTCGATGACGCGGTTGTCGAAGCTGCCGCAGAAAGGGCATTTCATGGGCGGGGCGGTTCTTAGTGGCCGACCGCGGCCTCCGCAACTGCGACTCCCGGAAACCAGCGATGTCGAGCATGCTCTGGCGATGCTCACCCGCACCCTCGTGCTGTCCGTCGTGCTCGCTCTCCCCGTCACCGTGCGAGCACAGGCGATCGTGGTGCAGCCGTACCTGCAGGACGTGACCGCCACCTCGGCGTGGATCCTCTGGGAGACCTCGTCGGGCGAGGAGAGCCGGATCGAGTGGGGCCCGACGGACACGCTCGGCGCGTCGGCGACTGGCTCCGCGCTCACCACCGAAGGGGCGTACCGGGTCCACGAAGTGCAGCTCACCGCGCTGATGCCCGGCACCCGCTACTTCTACACCGCGCACACGGGCAGCGAGAGCGCGGGACCGTTTCACTTCACGACGCCGCCTGCGGATCGTGAGGTGCCCTTCCGCATGATCGCGGTGAGCGACATGCAGCGGGACGACGCCAACCCGGAGGTATGGGGCAACGTCATCCACGACGGCATCCTGGATTTCCTCCGCACCGAGGCGCCCCTGCCCGACGAGGCCTTGGCCTTCGTTTTGTTGCCCGGCGATCTGGTGGACGACGGCAACGATCATGACCGCTGGATGGAAGAGTTCTTCGCGCCTGCGGCGGATCTCGCGTCGTTCGTTCCGTTCTACCCAGTGCTGGGAAACCACGAGCACGACGCGCACTTCTACTACGACTACTTCCACATGCCGCTCACAGGCGCGCCGAGCGAAGCCGACAAGTTCTGGCGCATGGACTACGGCAACGTTCGAGTGATCGGTCTCGACTCGAACGCGTTCTTTCTCTTGGGCGAGCAGCAGGCGTTCCTCGAAGCAGCGCTGACCGACGCGTGCACGGACGACGATCTCGACTTCGTATTCGTCGAGGTGCACCACGGACACCACTCCGAGCTCTGGCCCCCTGGCGAAGCGCCCTTCTCCACCGCCGTCGTCGAGCGGGTCGACGCGTTCTCGCGCGACTGCGGGCGACCCGGCGTGCTCTTCTACGGACACACCCACGGCTACGCGCGTTCGGCATCGCGCGACGCTGCGCACCTCTGGATCAACGTCGCGAGCGCCGGCGGCAACATCGACTACTGGGGCGAGTACGACGAGCAGTACGACGATCCCGAGACCCAGGTCAGCCAGGACGACTGGGGCTTCGTGGTGCTCGACATGACGGCGGGCGACGACCCGTCGCTCCACGTGCGCCGCTTCAGCCTGGGCAACGAGATGATGGCGCGAGACAACGACGTGCGGGACGAGATGACCGTGCGGCGCTACGACCAGCCGCCTGCGACGCCGGTCTCGAGCGCGCCCCGCGGGTCGGTCGCGACGACGTGCACCACGCTGCGGGCGGGTGACTTCAGCGATCCCGACGGCGACCTGCACGGCATGGCGCACTGGCAGGTGAGCACGACGTGCGATTCGTTCGACGCGCCCGTCTTCGACTCGTACCGCGCGTTCGAGAACCAGTACGAAGGTGTGGACCTCGCGGCAGGCGACGACCTGCGTGACGAGCCTGCCGTCGGGTTGAGCCCGGAGACGTACTACTGCTGGCGGGTGCGCTACCGCGATCGCGCGCTGGCGTGGAGCGCGTGGTCCACGCCGGTCGCGTTCCAACTCGACGCAGACGGCGCGAGCTCCTGCGACGATCCCACGGTGCTGACCCCGCCGGAGCCGAGGGTGGACGCTGGCCCCGACGCGGGTGTCGAGGCGCCCAGCAGCGGTTGCGGTTGCCGAGCCGGACGTGGGGGCGACGGCTTGGCTGGGCTCGGGGCGCTCTTGGCGCTGCTGATCGCGGGACGCGCTAGAGCGGGCTCGTCTCTTCGCCGATCACCGTGTTGTCGATGAGGCGGGTCTTGCCGAGGTGCGCGGCGACGACGACGAGCGCCCGCACATGCACCCGGTCGAGCGGCGAGAGCGTGTCGGCATCCACCACGCTCACGTAGTCGATGGAATCGAAGCTCGCCTCGATCGGGGCGCGCGCGAGCAGCGCGAGCTGCATCGGGTCGCGCTCGCCCGACGCGAACGCCGCGTGGGCCGCTCGAAGGCCGCGGACAATCGCCAAGGCGCGCTCTCGCTCTGCCGCGCTCAGGTAGCGATTGCGTGAGCTCATCGCGAGGCCGTCGCTCTCCCGGACCGTCGCCATGCCGTGCATCTCGATCGGCAGCAACAGATCGTCGACCAGCTTCTTCAGCACCCGCCACTGCTGGTAGTCCTTGCGCCCGAACACGGCGACCGACGGGCCCACCAGCGTGAAGAGCTTGGCGACCACCGTGGTGACGCCGTCGAAGTGCCCCGGACGAAAGCTGCCTTCGAGCGTGTCGGTGATCCCCGTGAGTGTGACGCTGGTCGAGAAGCCCGGTGGGTACATCGCCTCGGGCTCCGGCGCGAAGACGAGATCGACGCCCCGCTCCCGGCAGCGCGCCAGATCATCGTCGAAGGTGCGGGGGTAGCGCGCGAGATCATCGGTGGGCGCGAACTGCAACGGGTTCACGAAGAGGGTGACGGTCTTGAACGTCGCGCCGCGGCGGCCGAGCTCATCGACGAGCGCGAAGTGCCCGTCGTGCAGGGCGCCCATGGTCGGCACGACGCCGACGCGCGCGCCGAGCGCTCGGGCCGCTGCGCATGCGGCTTGGAACATCGCGGGGTCCGTGATCACCTCGGTCATGCCGCGTCAGATACCCGGCAAGCGGGCCGCGTGGGGAGACCAAAACGACGCCCAGCGACGATTGATCGACGCCGCGCCGGACTTTTCCAGCGAGCCGCATCTCCGCAGCGCGAAGGGTGACGCGTCGTCCCTAGCTCGCGAGGTCTCAGGCTCGTCCCGATCAGGAGAGCTCCGCGTCTCGCGACTTGGTCTTCTTGACCTTCTTCGCGAGCTTCGGAGTCACGGCAGAGCGCTTCAGCTCGTCACGCAACGCAGCGCCGGTGTGGCTCGTGGGATGCGCAGCTATCACTCGAGGCGCGCCTTCGACGACCACGTGACCGCCACGCTCGCCGCCCTCGGGGCCGAGATCGATCACCCAGTCGGCCCCCAAGATGACGTCGAGCTGGTGTTCGACCACCACGACGGTGTCGCCTCGATCCACCAGCTTGCGGAGCGTGCGGATCAAACGCGTCACGTCGTCGCGATGCAGACCGGTGGTCGGCTCATCGAGGACGTAGAGGGTCTTCCCGGCCGCCGTCGTGCCCAGCTCCGCGACCAGCTTGATGCGCTGCGCTTCGCCACCAGAGAGCGTGTGCGAGGGCTGTCCCAGCTCCAGGTAGCCGAGGCCGAGATCCACCAACAAGTCGAGGGGACGGGCCACCTTGGGGATCGCGGCGAGCGCCTTGGCGGCCTGACCAATCTCCATACGCAGGAGCTCACCCACCGAACATCCATGGAGCTTGGGCACCAAGGTCTCGCGGGTGAAGCGCATGCCCCTGCAGGTCTCACAGGGGATGTAGACGTCGGGCAGGAACGCCATCTCCACCGTGAGCGCGCCGTTGCCGTCGCACGTGGGACAGCGCCCCGCGTGGGCGACGTTGAAGGAGAAGCGACTCGGGCCCCAGCCTCGAGCGCGCGCCTCGGGAGTCTGGGCGAAGAGCTTTCGCAGCTCGTCCCAGATGCCGACGTAGGTCGCGGGGATCGAGCGGGGGGTCCGCCCGATGGGGCTCTGATCCACCATCACCGCGCGTTGCAGCGCCTCCGCGCCCTTCAGCTGACGGAAGGCCATCGGCGCCTGGTCGTTCACCAAGCCCAGCTTCGCGCGCACCGCGGGCAACAAGACCCGACGCACCAACGTGCTCTTGCCCGATCCCGACACGCCGGTGATGGCGACCAGCTTCCCGAGCGGGACATCGATGTCGGCTTGGTCGAGGTTGTGGCCGGTGGCGCCCCGCAGCATGAGCCGCGGCGCATTGGCGGCGACGACGGTCTCGCACACCACGGCAGGACGGATGAGCGCGCGACCCGTGATCGACTCGGTGCCCTCGCTCAGCACGCTGGGGCTGCCGCTCGCGAGGATGCGCCCTCCCCGCTTGCCGCCTTCGGGACCCACGTCGATCACGTGGTCGGCGGCACGAATCACGTCCGCGTCGTGCTCGACCACCAACACCGTGTTGCCTCGATCGCGCAGCTGAACGAGGGCGCGAATCAAGCGTTCGGTGTCACGCGAGTGCAGCCCGATGGTGGGCTCGTCGAGGACGTAGAGGAGACCCGTCAGCCCTGCACCCAGCTGCGCGGCCAAGCGCACCCGCTGGGTCTCGCCGCCCGACAGGGTGTCCGCTGCGCGACCCAGCCCGAGGTAGCCCAGACCCACCTCTTCGAGGAACGCGAGCCGGCGCTCGCACTCGGCCAGCGGCACCTTGCCGATGTCGGCCTCTCGGCCCGTGAGCGCAAAGGTCGCAAGCTCCCGGCGCGCTGCCTCGACGCTGCGCTCGAGCACATCCGAGATGGGATGTCCGTCGACCGTGACCCAGCGGGCCAGTGGTGACAGGCGGGTGCCCTCGCACTCAGTGCACGCGAGGATCTCCTCGCGCAGGGTCTTGCCCTTTCCCACCACGTGGAGCTCGAAGCCCTTGCCCTCACATCCGTCGCAGCGCCCTTGGGGGGTGTTGAACGAGAAGAACCGGGGGTCGAGTTCGGGGAACCCGCGTCCGCACGAAGGGCAGGCGCGGATGGTCGAGTAGAGCGACGCGTCGTCGCCTACCAAGATCACCACCGAGCCGTCCGCGAGCTGCGACGCCCGACGGATCTCCTGCTCGAGGACCGCTCGATCGTTCTTCACCCGGGCGCACAAGAGCTCGATGTCGTGCTCCACGAAGCGCGAGAGCGACATCCCCGCGACCAGGGGCGTGAGCGCGCCATCGATACGCGCTTCGGCGAATCCCTTCTTGCGGAAGCCATCGAGCTGCTCGCGGTAGTGCCCCTTCTTGCTACGGATGACCGGGGCCAGCACCGCGATGTGGGCCCGCGCACCGTGCTTGGCCAGCACATCCTCGGCGAGCTGCGCGGGCGCTCGAGCGCTGATCGCTACCGGCTTCGCGTGGGTGCTGCAGTCGGGGCAGTGGAGCTGGCCTGCTTTGGCCCAGAGCAGCCGCAAGTAGTGGGCGACCTCGGTCACCGTCGCCACGGTGGAGTTCGCGCCTCCGCGGGTGATGCGCTGCTCGAGCGCGACCGTGGGGGGCACGCCGGTGACCCGGTCCACGTCCGCGCGCGGCAGCTGCGGGAGGTACTGGCGCGCGTACGGCGAGAGCGTCTCCAAGAAGCGCCGCTGCCCCTCGGCGAAGATCACGTCGAACGCCAGGGTGCTCTTGCCGCTGCCGGAAGGGCCGCTGATGACCACCAGCTTCTCGCGCGGCACCTCGACGGTGAGGTCCTTGAGGTTGTGCTCCCGCGCGCCCTCGACCCGAATGACCGGGCGGTCGACGGTGCCCGTGTGCACCTTCGCGCGGCCCTTCACGTTCGCCTCGGAGGTGATCCCCAACGCACGCGCGAGATATGGCGCCGTGCGCGACCGCGCGTGCTTCGCGACGTCCTCGGGCCTCCCCTGCACCACCAACTCACCGCCGAGATCGCCTGCACCGGGGCCGATGTCGATCACCCAATCCGCGTGCGCCGCGACCCGCATGTCGTGCTCGACGACGATCACGGTGTCGCCGCGATCGACGAGACGATCGATGGCCTTCAGGAGCGGCTTCACATCCTCGGCGTGCAGCCCCGCCGTCGGCTCATCGAGCACGACGAGACCGCCGGGGGCCGCATCGGTGAGCGCGAGCGCGAGCTTCAGCCGCTGGGCCTCACCGCCCGACAGCGTGTTGAGCGCCTGGCCCAGACGCAGGTACCCGAGACCGACCTCGACCAACGGCGCGAGGCGCTTACTGATGGTCTTGTCTGCCGCGAAGTGCGCGAGCGCGCCGCTCGCGGTCAGCTCGAGGGCCTCGCTCGCGTCGAGCCCGCCGACCTTCACGTCGAGCACCGCGCCGACGAAGCGCTTCCCGCCGCAGTCGGGGCACGAGAAGGTCACGTCCGCCAGGAACTGCATCTCGATCGTCTCGGCGCCATCGCCCTTGCACGTCTCGCAGCGCCCGCCGGCGACGTTGAACGAGAAGTACGAGTCGCTGTAGCCCCGCTCTTTTGCGAGCGGCTCGCGTGCGTACCGCTTGCGGACCGCGTCCCACACCCCGAGGTAGGTCGCCGCGTTGCCCCGTGACGTGCGCCCGATGGGCGACTGATCGACGTGCGAGACGGTGTGCAGCGCGTCGATGCCCTCGAGCGCCTCGAAGGGGAGCGCCGTCTCGCTGCCGCTCATCCCGCTGGTGCGCCGCTCGATCGCAGGCACCAACGTCTCGAGGACCAGTGAGCTCTTGCCCGATCCGGAAGGGCCGGTGACACAAGTGAGGGCACCCAGCGGGAAGCGCGCATCGACCCCTTTGAGGTTGTGGCCGTTGGCCCCGCGCATCTCGATGCATTTCCCCACCTCACGCCGAACGCGCTTGGTGTCCCGAAGCTCCCGCAGCGAACGCCCCGTCGCGGTGTCTGCCTTCGCCAGATCCTTGGGGGTGCCATCGAAGACCAGGCGACCGCCGTGCTCGCCGGCACCGGGACCGAGCTCGATCACCCGATCCGCGGCCTCGATGATCTCGGGGTCGTGCTCCACCACCATCGCGATGTTGTCGCCATCGGCGAGGCGTCGGACCACATCGACCAGCCTGGGAACATCGCTCGGATGGAGACCCACGGTCGGCTCATCGAGCACGAAGAGGGTGCCGGTCAGCGACGAGGAGAGCGCGGACGTGAGCGCCACCCGCTGGGACTCGCCGCCCGAGAGCGTACGCGAGGTGCGATCCAGCGAGACGTAGGGGAGCCCCACGTCGACCAACGTCGTGAGCCGCGCCACCAGCTCGCGCAGCACCAACACCGACGGCGGGTCGCTCGCGATGGCGGGGAGCGTCTCCAGCTGCGTCGCGAACGCGAGCGCTCGTCCTGCCGGCATCGCGAAGAGCTCGGCGATCGTCCGTCCCGCGATCCGAAAGCGCAGCGCCTCGGGCTTGAGGCGCGCGCCGTGGCACGTCGGACACTCCTCGTAGCTGCGGAAGCGCGACAGCAAGACGCGCACGTGCATCTTGTACGCCTTGGTCTCGAGGTAGCCGAACCAGGCGCGCAGGCCCCACCAGCGCTTGCCACCGAAGCGGGCGCGCGGCTCCTCGCCATCGCCCTCCTTCAGCCACGTGAGCTGCTCGGGGGTGAGCGTGGAGAGCGGCACGTTGGTGGGCACGCCGACGGCCTCGGCGAACTTGGCGAGCTCGCGTCGCTCCCACTCGGTCGACTTGCCGCTCCAGCACGCGATGGCGCCACCTTTCAGCGAGCGTCGGTGGTCTGGCAGCACCTTGTTCCAGTCGATCCCGATCACCCGACCGAAGCCGCGGCAGGTCTCGCACGCGCCGATCGCGTTGTTGAACGAGAAGAGTCCGGGCGTCGGATCGCGGTAGTCCACGTCGCAGCGCGCACAGTGCAGACCCCGGGAGAAGCGCAGCGGCGCGCCATGCTCGCGACGGGCGTAGGCGACGCCCTCGGAGCGGGCCATCGCGGCTTCGAACGCCTCGACCAGACGCCCTCGATCTTCCTCGCGAGCGACCGCTCTGTCGGTGACCACCTCGAGCGTGGTGGCGCGGCTCGCCTCGGCGGCGGCTTCCTCTGCGATGCGCTTCTTCGCGGCCTTCTTCGCCGACTTCTTCTTGCTCACTTTCTTGGCGGACTTGGGCACCACCACCACCGGCGCGCTCCCATCACCGAGCGCGGCGTCGCCGAGGATCTCGCTGGGCTTCACCCCGTCCAGATCGCGGACGGCGCCGTCCACGATGACCCGGCGGTAGCCCGCGACGATCAGCGCGTCGCGCACGGACAGGAGCTCGTCGACGCCGCTCACCAGCGTCGGATAGGTAACGACGACACGCTCGCCCGCCGCGGTGGCGAGCACCTTGCGCGCAGCGTCCTCCGCGCTCTCCCGCAGCACCGGCTCGTCGCATCGCTCGCAGTGCAGGGTTGAGGCGCGGGCCCAGAGGCTCTTCGCATAGTCCGCGATCTCCGTCATCGTCCCGACGGTCGAGCGGCTGGTGCGCACCGGCGCCTGGCGATCGACCGCGACGCCAGCGGGCACCGGATCCAGTGAGTCCACGGGAGGACGCGCCAGGCGCTCGAGGAACTGGCGCGCATACGCGCTGAAGCTCTCGACGTAGCGCCGCTGTCCCTCCGCATAGAGGGTACCGAAAGCGAGCGAGGACTTGCCTGCTCCGGAGGGACCGGCGACCACCACCAGCTCGCCAGGTCTCAGATCGAGATCGATCCCCTGGAGGTTGTGGGTGCGGGCGCCGCGAAGCTGGGTGATGCGCATCGGGGCGCAGAGGCTGGGGCTCCACTGATTGTTTGTCCAGCCCCGAGGACCGGGCTTTCGCTTCTCGTACCCCGCTATCATGCCCGCCATGTCGGACCCGAAAGACGACCCCCAGACCCCGCCGACCCGTGACATCGGAGCGGTCGCCCTGGTGCACGACGTGGCCGGGGTAGCGCCCAGCAGCGCCAAAGACAGCTACCCCAGCTTCGATAGGCTCTCCGAAGAGCCCGAGTCGGAGGAGGTCCACGTCGGCGATCAGGAGCCCGAGTTCGACCCCACCGTGCCTCGCTACTCGGAGGGAGGCTTACTGGGCTCGGGAGGCATGGGCGCCGTACACCTGTCGCGCGATCGCCGCATCGGTCGACAGGTGGCGATCAAGGCGCTGCACGGCCACTTGAGCAGCCGCGATTCACGCCTGCGCTTTCTGCGCGAGGCCAGGGTGCAGGGACAGCTCGAGCACCCCGCGATCCCCCCGGTCTACGACCTGGGCAAGGACGACGCGGGGGTGTGGTTCACGATGAAGCGCCTCCGGGGGCAGACCCTCTCGCGCATCCTGCACTACCAGGCGAAGGGAGAGGGTGACATGGACACCCGGTTTCCCATTCGTCGCTTGCTCTCGGCGTTCATCACGGTGTGCGACGCGCTGCACTACGCGCACACCCGCGGAGTGGTCCATCGCGATCTGAAGCCGGCGAACATCATGCTCGGTGACTTCGGCGAGGTGTGGGTGGTCGACTGGGGGCTCGCGGGCCTGCTCGAGGACGCCCCGCCCAGTGAAGACCGTCGCTCCCGGGTGCAGGCGGATCACTCGCGGCAAGTGATCGGCGGCAACATCACTCGCCCGGGCAACGTCGTCGGGACGATCCACTACATGTCGCCCGAGCAAGTGCGCGGCGAGCGGGTCGACGGGCGGGCCGACGTCTACGCGCTCGGGGTCATGCTCTACGAGATCCTCACCAAGCAGCGCTTCCGAGAGCAGGCCGACTACATCCGAGTGCTCGCCTCGATTGCGGACGGTCGGGTCGCGAAGCCCTCGACCGTGAAGCCCGATGTGGACCTCGAGCTCGACGCCATCTGCGTGAAGGCCACCGCCGTCGACAGGAGCGACCGATACGCGACCGCCCGCGAGCTGCGCGAGGCCATCGAGCGCTACTTGTCTGGGGTCCACGACGAAGAGGTCCGCCATCAAGCGGCCGCCAAGATCGTGAAGGGCGCGCGGGAGCGGCTCTCGAGATTCGAGCTCGATGGCAAGAAGGACGGCTCCCTCGCTAGCGCGCGCGCCGAGGCCATGCACGAGGTGCTGCGCGCGCTCTCCGTCGATCCCGCGAGCGAGGAGACCAAGCGCTTCCTGGTGGAGCTGGTGCAGCGGGTCGATGGCGAGCCGCCGCCCGAGGCCCTGGACGAGGTCGCCGCGAGCCGCGACGAGACACGGCACGAGGGCACCATCACCGCGGTGTGGGGCTTCTTGTCGTGGCTCTTGGTCGTCCCGCTGGTGGTGCTCGCCGGCGTGCGGGACTGGACGTGGTTCGGCGTCGCGCTGGCATCGACCCTGGGCGCGCTGGGCTGGGCGCTCTACCGTCGCACCGCTGGCACCACCCGCGCTGTCGACGGGGCCATCATCGCGCTCTTCGTGGTGGGGATCCTGATGAGCGTCGCGAGCTACCTCGGTCCGTTCATCGTCGTGCCGACCTGCGCCGTCAGCGCGTCGATGTTCTTCGCGATGCACGCACATAAGCGCGAGCGCGCGTTCTTCCTCACCATCCTCGTGGTGGGATCCGTGCTGCCTTTCGTACTCGAGGCGTTCGGAGCGTTCGGACCCCGCATCACGTTCGGCCCCGAGGGGCTCTCGGTCCCGCCGCGGCTGACGGGCTTTCCGCCCATGCTCACCTGGGTGGGCCTCGGCTGGGTGTCGGCGTCGTTCACCGTCTTCGCGGCGCTGCTCGTGGGTCGCCTGCGTGATCGCCTGGACGCCGCCGAGGAGAAGCTGCGGGTCCAGTCGTGGCACCTCCGCAAGCTCTTCCCGGAGGCAGCGCGCGACTGACCGCTAGCGCTCTTCAGGGACGGTGGTCAAGGGGCGCCGCAAGAGAGCCACTCGGCGAGCATCCGACGCTCCTCGTCCCCGGGCCGCAGGTCATCGGGCCGCGGCGGCATGACGCGCCCCTCGCGCCCCGGTCCGATCCCAGCCATGAAGTCGATCCGTCGGGCCAGCGGGCGCACCAGCTCGATACTGTTGAAGTTCACGTCTTCGGGCGCGCCGTTCCGCTCGATGGCGCCCGCGTTCTCCTCCGAGTGGCAGAGGATGCAGTAGGTCTCGAAGAAGTTCTGGCCGAACGTCTCGTAGGTCAGCGTGCTCCCGTCGGGGCAGAGCGTGTGGCTGGCGTAGGCGTCGTCGGGGACCACACCGCCATCCATGTTCGGCATGTCGGGTCCACAGCCCCAGAGCACCAAAGCGACGAAACCAGGAAAAAAGCAAGATGAGCGGGAGAGCATGCGCGGCACGGTAGCAGCTTCGCATGATCGGCTGTTCGCGTTACCGCGCGTGTCTTCCGTTGACAGCAGGTGACCCCGCTGGCGATCATCCCCCGCCCCGCTTCACCGCGACGCCGCCGAATGTCTGCCCTCACATCGCTCCTCGCGAGAGACCAAGTCGTCGCCGTTCGAAAGATCGAGGAGGCGCTCCAGAAGCAAGTCATCAGCGGCGGTGACATCGGCGCCGTGCTCCTCGAGCTCGACGCCATCCCCGAGAACACCCTCGCGGCGTACAGCGCGGCGCTCTACGGGCGGCTGCCTGCGACCCGCGACGAGGTGATGCGCGCGCCGCGTGACGTGGTGCGCGTCGTGCCCCGCGAGATCGCGGAGAAGCACCGCCTCGTGCCGGTGGCGCTCGACGCGATGGCGAGCGGGGCGGCGGGACCGACGCTCATCGTCGCGCTCTCCATCCCGCTCTCTCAGGAGGTCGAGCAGCAGCTCTCCTTTCTGTTGGGGCACACGCTCGTCAGTCGGGTGATCTGCGAGGTGCGCGTGGCCGCCGCGCTCTCCCACCACTACGGCATCGAGCCTCCGCCGCGGATGCGCCGGCTCATCGACAAGCTCCGCGAGCGCGACGCCGGGCCCGTTCCCTACGTCGCGCCGCCCGAGACCGGCAAGCTCCAGAGCAATCAGCTCGCGGGGCTCGGCAAGAAGAGCTCGGCCGCCAGCTTCCTGGACGACGACGAGCCCGACGAGACCCCCGTCCCCGCATCCGTCCCTCCCAAGGGCCGGCCCTCGGGGGTCCCGCCTGGGCGCACCACCGACCCGCTCGGGGTCAGCCGAGATCAGACGGTGGTCGATCCGCTGCCGAGCGCGTCGCCCCCCAGGGTCAAGACGCAGCCTCCGCCACGCCCCGTCTCCGTAGCCCCAGCAGCGCTTCCCCCCATCGCGCTGGTGCAGTCGTCGCGTCGCGCGTGGGTGCCGCCCGAGCCTTCACGCCCGCACATCGATCCGCTGCCCGCGCTGCGCAGACACCGAGGCCCGATCAGCGCAGGCCAGGCGGTGCAGCTGCTCGAGGGCGCGACCAAGCGTGATGAGATCCTCGAGGTGCTGCTGTCGTTTGGCGGACAGTTCTTCGACTACCTCGCGGCCTTCACCGTGCAGGACGACACCGCCGAGGGGCGGGTGTCCGTGGGCGCCGGAACCGGCACCGACGAGCTGCGCGGCGTGAAGATCCCCCTTGGCCCTACCAGCGCCCCGCGCGGTCTCCTCTCGGAGTCGCGCGCAGGACTGATGCCGCTGGCCGGACCGCTCGACGGCGCCGAGACGGAGCTCAGCCTCGCCACGGATCTGGGACAGCCGTTGCACGCGTGCGCCATCGTCGTCCCGGTGGTGCTGCGCGCTCGCGCGGTGCTCCTGGTGATCGGCGTGCGCGCGACCGAGAACTTCGCCGTCGCGGACGTCCCCGAGCTCGTGGCGTTAGCACCTCGGGTGGTCGACGCGCTCGAGCGCCTCATCCTCCGCAAGAAGCAAGGGACTGCGACGCCGCCGAGCATCGCGCCGAGCGTCGACCTGGTAGAGCGCGCCTCACTCAAGGCAGCGGTGCGTGACGCCCGAGCGAGCGCAGCCCCTCGGGCCCTCACCCGATCGAGCGATCGTTGGAGCTCGGTGGCCAAGGAGGAAAGCAAGAGCGCGCCGCCGCTCGAGGCGTCCAGCCCGATCGCCATCCCCGACCGATCGACCTTCCCTGGCGTGGGCACGGAGACTTCCAGCGCGCCGCGCGAGCGCTCGCTCGCCGACGCCATCCTCGATGGTGCCGAGGCGAATTCACCGTCGAGCAGCACGCCTGTCAACGTGTCGCGTGCGCGCAACCCGCTCAACATCCCCCGCTCCGCGCCGCCGCCCCCCGACAGCGCGTTCCTGCTCCCGGTGGTCGACCTGCCGCCGCGCGATTCGACCGGCCGGCTCACCACCGAATTCAGCGGTCGCCCCCAAGGTCGATTGACCGACCCCGCGCCCGAGCCCGTGGTCGCTCCGATCGAGGAGGACGATGAGCCCGAGCTGTCGATCGGCGACGGCGACGAGCCGGAGAGCAACGACGAGAGCGATGACGAACCCGAGTTGTCGATTGGCGAGAGCGGCGACGACGATTGGGATAGCGAGGACGAGAGCGACGCAGCGGGTGACGACGACGAGCTCGACGGTCGCACGACGCTGCCTACTCCCGCGCCCCATGTCGCGCCCGGCTCCATCCCTCCGCCAGCCGTGTTGATCTCGCCTCCCCCGGTCGCCGCCGACGCGTCCAACTACTCGATGCACGATCTCGAGGAAGAGGTCGTGGTCCCGTTGAAGCGCTTGCGCGGAGCGACCTCGAACGCGCCAGCACCGAGCACGCCATCGTCGGTCACCCCACCGATGACCACGCCGCCAACGGCGCGACCCGCGGATCCTCGGCGCGAAGAAGGTGGCGCCGTGTCGCCCGATCGGGTCGCGCCCGCGGCCGTCGAACGCGTCCGCACCCAAGCGTCGAACCCGCCGGTGGCCAGCCGGAATAGCGTCACCCCGCGTGAGATGCCGTCGGTCATCGTCGACATGGGCGACGCCGTCGACAACCTCGTCCTCGATCTGCAGCACGCTGGCCCCGACGACGAGCGCGCCGCGGTGAACGCGCTCCTGCGGCTCGGCGAGGCCGCCCTGCCCGTCTTGGCGCAGACCTTCCCTGGACCGCTCTGGTTCGATCGGCACCGCCCGCACAGGCGAACCCCGCGCGGTCGGGATACGTCTGCGATCGCGCGGGCATTCTATGCCTTCGGGGTTCGCGCGACCCCCTACGTCGCGACGCTGACGAGCCACGCGCACCCCGAGCGACGCTACTACGCGTTGCTGCTCGCGGGCGACATGGTGCACCCGAGCCTCCTCGACGCCGTGTCGGCACGGGTCTTCGACGAGGACGACTCGATCCGCAAGCTGGCGCACGAGATCGTGCCGCGCTTCGCGGGGCTCGCGGGCTGGATCGAGCAGCTGGCATTGGTGCGCCGCGCCGCGAAGATCCGAGGCAAGGACCCTCGCCGTCGGCTCCATGCGCTGGCGGCGCTCGCGGCGATGCGAGACGCTGGCTCGCTGCGATTGCTCGTCGAGCTCCTCGAGGACGACGACCGCGAGGTCGTCCGCCACGCCCACCTCACCCTGGTCGCGCTCACCGCCGACGACCTGGGCCCGTCATCGCGGAAGTGGTCAGGCTGGGCGGACAAGAACGAAGGCCGCCATCGGATCGAGTGGCTCATCGACGCCCTCACCCACTCGGACGAGGCTCTGCGAACCGACGCGGGCGACGAGTTGAAACAGCTCACCCAGCAGTACTTCGGCTTCCATCCCGGCACGACGCGCCGAGAGCGCGAGGTCGCCCAAGGCAAGTACCGACAGTGGTGGCAGGCCGAAGGTAAGAAGCAGTTCGGCTGACACCTGACGCGATGCGTCGGTCGATCCCGCTCGATCGGCGTCCTCCGCGCGCTATCGTCGCCGCGCTCTCGCCCCGGATTTCCGGACTCATCCGAGAGCAGGAGGCTCCTCGTGAAGATCGGCGTTCCAACCGAGATCAAGACCCGCGAGTATCGGGTCGGCATCAACCCTGGCGGCGTGATCGCGCTCGTGCGCGCGGGCCACGAGGTGCTCATTCAGAAGGGCGCCGGCCTCGGCGCCGGCATCACCGACAAGGAGTTCGAGGGTGCGGGCGCGCGCATCGTCTCCAACGCCGACGACGCCTGGGGCGCCGAGATGGTGATGAAGGTGAAGGAGCCCCTGCCCGCCGAGTACAAGTACTTCCGGCCCGGCCTCATCCTCTATACCTACCTGCACCTCGCGCCGCTCCCCGATCTCACCAAGGAGCTGATGACGAAGAAGGTGCGCGCCATCGCCTACGAGACCGTACAGAACGCGGACGGCTCGCTGCCGCTCTTGCGGCCCATGAGCGAAGTGGCGGGGCGCATGTCGACGCAGGTCGGGGCGACCTCGCTCGAGAAGGAGCGCGGCGGCAAAGGCCTCTTGCTCGGCGGCGTGCCGGGCACCCGTCGCGGTAACGTGGTGATCCTGGGCGGCGGCGTCGTCGGCTCGCACGCGGCGCGTATCGCCGTGGGCATGGGCGCGCGTGTGACCGTGATCGACGTGAACCACGAGCGGATGAGCTACCTCGAGGACATCTTCGGCGCGTCCGTCGAGACGCTGTACTCGAACCCGAAGAACATCGAAGAGGCCGTCATGGGCGCCGATCTCGTGATCGGCGCCGTGCTCGTCGCGGGCGCCAAGGCGCCGATCCTCGTCGACGAGGATCTGATCAAGCGCATGTCGCCCGGCTCCGTCGTCGTGGATGTGGCCGTCGATCAGGGCGGCTGTATCGGCACCTGCCGGCCCACCGATCACGATCACCCGACCTTCGAGCTCCACGGCGTCGTGCACTACTGCGTGCCCAACATGCCGGGCGCGGTCGCGATGACCTCGACCTTCGCACTCACCAACGTGACCTCGCGCTACGCGGAGCTCATCGCCTCGCTGGGCATCGAGAAGGCGGTGCGCTCCAGTCGTCCGCTCGCGCTCGGCGTCAACTGCTGGGACGGCGCGTGCACGTACGAGGCGGTCGCGACCGGCGTGGGTGTCTCGTACACCGCGCTCGAAGCCGCAATGGGCTGAACCGAACCCATCGACTCACCGAACGGCCGGGCCCTCACAGGCTCGGCCGTTTCGCGTTCAGCGAGAGGCGCGCTTGTAGAGCGGCAGCGTCTGATCGTGCGCCGCTTGGTACTGGACGCTCATCTCGTCGAACGCGCGAAGGGTGTCCTCCGCGCGCTTGTAGGCAGGGATCGCCAGCACATCGAAGCCGGAGCGGTGGAGATAGAGCGCTTGATCACGGAGCACGTCGCCCACCGCGCAGAGCTCGCCCGTGAAACCTGCTTGGTCACGCAGGCGCCGACCGAGCGAGTAGCCTCGTCCGTCGGTGAACTTGGGGAACTCGATCTCGACCCGCGCGAGCCAACCGACGAACGGCGTGAGCGCCTCGAGCCGGGTGTCGCTGGGGACCCGAACGCCGAGGTCGGGTCGATTCTCCAGTTCGGCGCGGTCTTGGAGGAGACGCACGAGCGGCACCACGACAGGGCCCTCGCGCAGCTCGCCTTCGAACTCGGCGTGCGCGAACCAGTCGTGCTCGATCAGCTCGAAGTCCGTCGAGCGGACGGGGCCCTCAGACCGAGGCCGTCGTCGAATGAGCGCCATAGAGCGCCTCCTTGAAAGGGTCGTTGCCGACGCGACGGAAGGCCGCGAGGAAGGTCTCTTCCTCGTCGTGCCGAAGCTCGAGGTAGCGAGTCACCAAGCGCTCGACGCCGTCGACCACTTCCGTGCCGGTGAGCGCCTTGCCGAGCACCTTGCCCAGCGCCGCATCCTCGGTGTGCGAGCCGCCGAGCATGACCTGGTAGAACTCCTCGCCCTGCTTGTCGATCCCCAGAATGCCGATGTTCCCCACGTGGTGGTGGCCGCACGCGTTGATGCAGCCCGAGATGTTGATGAAGAGATCGCCGAGCTCGTGCTCTTCCTCGATGGGGCGCAGCCGCTCCTGCACTGCCATCGCTAGCGGGATCGATCGAGCGTTCGCGAGATCACAATAATCGAGGCCCGGACACGCGATCACGTCGCTCGCGCGGCCCACGTTCGGCGTCGCTAGACCGAGCGCGGTGAGCTCGGTGTGCAGTTCGGCGAGGTCGGCGATCTTCACGTCGCGGAGCACCAGGTTCTGTCGGTGGGTGACCACCACCATCCCCATCGCGTAGCGGTCCGAGAGATCTGCGATGGCGTCCATCTGCGCGTGGGTCACGTCGCCCGGCGGCAGCTCCGGCGCCTTGAGCGAGAGCTGCACGATGGCGTACCCGGGGCGACGGTGGGGCAGGACGTTGTTCTTCACCCAGCGCGCCAGCGTCCGATCTTTGTGCAGCCCGAGCGCGGCGAGATCACCCGTGGCCGTCGCGTCGTAGGGAAGCGGCAGAAAGAACGCGCGCACCCGATCCAGCTCGCGCTCCTCCAACACGAGACCGGGCTCATCCTTGATCCGCGCGAACTCTTCGTCGACGCGGCGACGGAACTCGGGGACGCCAATCTCCTTCACCAGCACCTTGATGCGAGCCTTGTGCTTGTTGTCCCGCCGGCCGTGCTCGTTGTAGATGCGCAGCACCGCCTCCGTGTACGAGAGCAGGTCGCGCATGGGGACGAAGTCGCGGATCTTCTCGGCGAGCAAAGGTGTGCGGCCCTGCCCGCCACCGACCCAGAACTCCGTCCCGAGGGCGCCGTCGACTCGCACGATGCGTAGGCCGATGTCGTGCACCGCGATCGCCGCGCGATCATGGCTCGCACCCGTCACCGCGATCTTGAACTTGCGCGGCAGGTGCGAGAACTCGGGGTGGAACGTAGAAAACTGCCGGAGGATCTCGCAGTACGGGCGAGGGTCTTCGAGCTCGTCGAGGGCCGCGCCGGCGAAGGGATCGCTGGTGACGTTGCGGACACAGTTGCCGCTCGTCTGGATCGAGTGCATCTGCACCGACGCCAGCTCCTCGAGGATCGCAGGGACATCCTCGAGCTTGGGCCAGTTGAACTGGATGTTCTGCCGGGTGGTGAAGTGCCCGTAGCCGCGATCGTAGGTGCGCGCGATGTGCGCGAGCTTGCGGACCTGCGCGCTCGACAAGAGGCCGTACGGGACGGCTATCCGCAGCATGTACGCGTGCAGCTGTAGATAGAGTCCGTTCTGCAGGCGCAGCGGCTTGAACTCGTCCTCGGTGAGCTCCCCGCGCATCCGGCGCCGCACCTGATCCCGGAACTGCGCAGCCCGCTCGTCCACGATGCGTTGGTCGAACTCGTCGTACTGGTACATCAGCCACGCTCCAGCGGCGCCGAGGCCGTCCTCGCGGCGAGCTCGGGTGGGGTCAGATGGAGGCGCTGCAGCACCATGCTCGGACCTGCCGCCCGGAGGCGCTCGCGCTGCGAGAGCTTGGGCTCACCGTTCTCCTCCACCCCGACGTCGACGACGTACGCCCCGCACGCATGAAGGACATCGCCCTTGGCCCAGGCGAGGAGCTCGTCTCGCCGTCCGCCGTCCGCCGTCATCTCGGCGCGATCGAAGCTGGGCACCCAGCTCGGCCCGGGCCCGGCATAGAGGACCAGGCCGTCGGAGAGTCGATTGGCGGTCACCACGAAGTGCGGAACAGGCTTGGACATAGGGCTCGCGGGCTGTACCCGACTCTTCCGGGCGGGATTGGAGGTTTCATCTAGCGTACGGGCTTGCAAGGAGCAAGGGCGCGAGCGGACTGTCGGAACGGACCGCGCTTGACCGATGCGGGTCCGCTGCTAGCCTCGCCGCCCTTTCACTGGCCTCGCCTGCGCGAGCCAGCCCCCACAGAGAGACTCCGAGGACCCATGGTCAGCATCCGTTTCGCACGCTTCGGTACCAAGAAGCTCCCCTTCTACCACCTCGTGGTGACCCACTCCGAGAACTGCCGCGACGGCCGCTTCCTCGAGCAGCTCGGCGTCTATCACCCCAGCAAGCCGGCGGCGGACTGGAAGATCGATCTCGCGCAGGTCGACCACTGGGTGTCGGTCGGGGCGCAGCCCTCGACCCGCGCGCGCCACGTGATCAACGAGTACCGTCGGACCGTCGCGGCCGCCTGATCTCATGTCGGACGACAACGATCGCGCGCAGCTCACGGAGCTGGTGGGTTTCCTCGCGAAGGCGCTGGTAGACCGTCCCGAAGAGGTGACGGTCGACGTCGCCGACGAGGACCGGGCCTGGCTCTTCGAGCTCACCGTCGATGAGACGGATCTGGGCAAGGTCATCGGCAAAGAGGGGCGCACGGCCCGCGCGTTACGCACCATCCTCTCGGCGGCCGCCGCCAAGATGGACCGCCGCGCCATCCTAGAGATCCTCGAGTAGTACGGAGCGCGCCTTGGCCGCCATCGTCCTCGGGTACGTCGCTGCCGCGCACGGCCTGAAAGGCGAGGTGCGGGTGAAGCTCTTTCATGCGGAGAGCGAAGCGCTGACGCCTGGCGCGTCGGTCACGTTGATGCGTGAAGGCAACGGCCAGACGCTGGTCGTCGATCGCGCCGTGAGGCACGGTGATCACGTGCGCGTCGCCTTCGCGGGGATCGACAGCCGCGACGCCGCCGAAGTGTTGGTTCGCTCGGAGGTCTCCGTCGATCGAAGCGCGCTGCCCGAGCTCGGTGACGACGAGGTCTACCTCGCTGATCTCGTGGGCTTGAAGGCCGCCGAAGGAGACCAGGTGGTAGGGACGATCGAGGAGGTGCTCCATCACCCCGCGTCCGACTGCGCTCGCATTCGCGAGATCGACGGGGTGCGGGAGGTGCCGCTGCACGAGCCCTACCTCGTCGAGATCGATCTGCGCGAAGGTGTGGTGCGCTTCGCCCACCTCGAGGACTTCGAGAAGACCGGCGTGGCCGCGACGCCCGAGACGACGCCGGAGCGCTGACGTGCGCATCTATTTGGTCAGCGTGCTGCCGGAGATCTTCGGCTCGTTTCTCCAGAACGGCTTGGTGGGCAAAGCGCACCAGAGCGGTCTCCTCGCAACGGAGATCATCACCCCGCGCGAGTTCGCCACGGACAAGCACCGCAGCATCGACGACGCGCCCTACGGCGGCGGCAGCGGGATGGTGATGATGGCCGGACCGTTGGTCGCCAGCATGGAGAAAGCCGAGCGCCTCGAGAGCGAGCGCGGGGGTGCTCGTCCACTGCGAATCCTGATGACCCCGCAGGGCGAGCCCTTCACCCAAGCGCGCGCACGATCGCTATCGAAGGAAAGCGCGCTCACTTTGGTGTCGGGTCGCTACGAGGGTGTCGACGAGCGCGCGCGTAGCCGCGTCGATCTCGAGCTCTCCCTCGGAGACTTCGTGTTGATGGGCGGCGAGGTCGCTGCCATGGCGGTGATCGAGGCGGTGGTCCGCCTGATCCCCGGTGTGCTCGGCAACGCGGAGTCCATCACCGAGGAGTCCCACAGCGCGGGTTGGCTCGAGTATCCCCAGTACACCCGCCCTGCGGAGATCTTCGGGGAGAAGGTCCCCGACGCGCTGCTCTCGGGACATCACGCCAAGGTCGCCGTGTGGCGTCGCCAGCAGTCGATCGCCCGCACGTTGGCGCGTCGCCCCGACCTCCTCGAGGGACGGACGCTGACGCCCGAGGAAGCCGCGATTGTCTCTGCATTGCGGCGCTCGACGACGAGCGACTGAAGAATCGTTGCACCCGCATCTAGACGTTGCGCGAGCCCGTCCATCCGACCAAAACCGGCGCCATCAAGGAGTCACCGATGACCTCAGGACGGCATCCGTGGTTGGCTCTGGCAGTGATGCTCGCACTCGCGGGGATCACGACGCCGAGCACCAGCCGAGCGCAGAGCACCACTGAAACCGCGAGTCCCCCGGTGGCCCCGCCCCCACGCACGGTGGACAGCGTGGAGATCCTGGACCTCGCTGCGTACCTGCGCGGCGAGGGCTCAGGCCTGACGAGCGATGTGGTCGCTCGGCGCGCGCTCGAGACCGCGCCTTCGCTGGAGTCTGCACGCGCCGCGGTACGGACCGCGCAAGCTGGGGCCGCCCGCGCGTACCTCGGGTTCTTTCCCCGTCTCGAGTTCTCCGCGCGCTATACGAGGCTCTCCGAGGTGACGAACGGCTCGCTCGGCGGGAGCTCGATCACCCCCGAGCAGGAGGCCGCGCTTCGCGCGCTTATCTCCAGCGTCGAAGACCCCTCGGCGCGCGCGCTGTTCACCATCAACACGGACTCACAGCTCGCGCTCGCGAACTTCTCGTTTCCCGTCATCCTCGATCAGTTCTCCATAGGCGGGACCCTCAGCTATCCGCTGAGCGACGTGTTCCTCCAGGTGCTCCCGGGCTACGAGGCCGCCGAGCGCGGCGTCGACGCGAGCGAGAGCCAACTGAGGGCGCGGGCCTCCGAGGTGGCGCAGAACGCGCGCGAGGCCTTCTACAACCTGGCCCGCGCCCGGGCCGCGCTCGCCGTGGCGACCAGCACCATCACCACCATCGACGCGCAGCACGCGGTGGTCGCCGCGACGGTCGAAGCCGGCATGGCCGCGCGGGTCGACTTGATGCGGCTCGACGCTCAGCTCGCGAGCGCGCACGTGGCGGCGCTGCGGGCCGAGGGTGGCGTCGCCATCTCCGAGGAGGCGATCCGCACCTTGATGCACACGGACGAGGCGCTGCCAGGCGGCATCGGTGAGGACCTCTTGGCGCCGCTGCCCGAGCTCGACGAGACGCGCGCGTCCCTGCTCTCGCGGGCCATCGAGAACCGACCCGAGGCGGAAGCCATTCGCGACGTGATCCGTCTGCGGGAGCGCTCCATCGAAGCCGCCGAGGGGAGCCGCTATCCGCACCTCGTCGCCTCGTTCAACATGGCGTTCGACAACCCCAGCCAACGGGTCTTCCCGCAGACGAGCGAGTTCATCAATACCTGGTCCCTGAGCGCAGTCCTGAGCTGGTCGCCCAACGACTTCTTCATGGGCGAGGTGGCCGCCGATGAGGCCCGCGCTGGACGCGCGACCGCCGAAGCGGATCTCTCGGCGCTCGAAGACGGCATCCGCCTGCAGCTCACCAGCGCCTACGAAAACTACCGGGCCGCGCGAGCCGCGCTGGGTGCCGCCCACGTCGGGATCGACGCAGCCACGGAGAGCGTTCGGGTCCGCACCGAGCAGTACCGCGCGGGCACGGGGACCATCACCGAGCTGATGAGTGCGACCGCGGATCTCGCTCGCGCGCAGCTCGATTTGGTCACGGCCGCGATCGACGCGCGCATCGCGATGACCCAGCTCCGCCGCGCTACGGGCGAAGACCGCGCGTGGGAGATCCTCGGCGAGTGAGCGAGCCTCTCGAGACCAAGCCTCCCCTCTTGGTCGCGGCGGCCGTCCTTTGCCACGAAGGTCGTGTTCTTCTGACCCGGCGCATGCCGGGTGACACCCTGGGCGGGCTCTGGGAGTTCCCCGGCGGCAAAGTCGAGTCGGGCGAAGATCCCAAGGCCGCCGTCGCCCGCGAGTGCCTCGAGGAGTGCGGGATCGATCTGATGGCGATCGACATCCTGGATGTGACGTTTCACTCGTATCCGCAGCGTGATCTGCTCTTGCTCTTCTATGCGTGCAGCTTCGCCGGTCCGCCTCAGGACGTGCAGCACATCGAGGTCGCGGATCACGTCTGGGCCCTGCCCTCCGAGATCCGCGGCTACCCGCTGCCCCCGGCGGACGAGGCGCTGGTGCACAAGATCGAGCGCGGCGATCTCAGCCGCTTCTTCTGAACGGCCGCGCGCTCACGGCCGCGAGAGGTAGCGCCAGACCGGGAGTCCATCGTCGTCGGCCCTCGCTTCGCGGTTCGATCGCGCACCGTACGGATTGCTGTCGAGCACCTCGATCGAGAAGCCCGCTTGCTCCAGCTGGGCTCGCATCTCGCCCGCCCGCTCGGGCACGTCGGTCTGCACGAAGAGGGTCCCCACGTCGGGCTTCAACAAGCGCCGCACCTCGCGCAGAAACAGATCGTCCAGCACCCGGCGCTTGGCGTGGCGCTTCTTCCACCAGGGGTCGGGGAAGTGGAGATACATGCGGTGCACGCAGCCATCGGGACGGGCCCGCACCAAGAACTCCCGCGCGTCCGCGTAGAGCCCTAGCGCGTTGGTCAGGCCCAGCTTCTGACGGCGGTCCTCGACGTGGTGCCCGAGCTTGGCTTTGATCTCGATCCCGATGATCCGGCCATCGGGTTTGGCCACGGCGCGCTCGAACAGGAAGCGGCCCAGCCCGCAGCCGATCTCCAGTTCCAGCTCGCCGTCGCCGGGCACCAGCGCGTCGAGATCGAAGGTGTCGCCTTCGGGCGCACGACGCGCGAAGGTGGCGTAGCGGATGGGCTCTTCTCGGGGCACGGGACGCGCGACCTAGCACGCACCCAGCCGCACGCACTCGCGTACACTGCCGCGCGTGGCGAGCGCCAAGAGCTCCGGGCCCCATCGGGTGCCTCCCCTCGAGCACGCCCCGCCGCCGCGGGGTCTGTTGGGCTTGCGAACCCAGATCACCTTCGCGCTGGTGACAGGCCTCGGTTTGTTGGTCGTGTTGGTGGGGCTGACCGCCGACAGGTTCGCGCTGCGTGCGGTGGAGGCAGAGCGCGCCGAGGTGGCTGACACCGCGGCGCGTGCCGCCGCCGAGATCATCGGACGGGCCGACGCGCCGCCGATCCTCCTGGACCGCGCCGAGGCCGCCCTGGTGGGGCATGGCAGCGTGGTCGGCTTCGTGGTGACGGGGTCCAGCGGGGACGAGCACCGCGGCCTGACCGTGGGGATCAGCCGTGAGCACGCGCTGCGTGGGGGGACCGTGCGGGTCTTCGTCACCTCGAGCGAGAACGAGTCGGCGCGCGCGCTGGTGCGGGCGCTCCTCCTGTACACGGTCATGAGCGCCGTGGGGATCTTGCTCCTCTGCTACGCGCTCCTGACCCGGCTGATCGTGCAGCCCATCGCTCGGCTCACCACCGCCGCCACCCGGCTGGCGCGCGGGGTCCCCGATGCACGCGCGGAGCCGACCGGCGCGGCCGAGATCGCCGCCCTCGCCACCGCGTTCAACGGGATGGCTCGCGATCTCGCGAGCGATCGTGAGGCGCTGCGCCAGCAGGTCGTCGAGCTCCGCCGGGCCACGGACGAGCTGCGCCAGAAGGACGACTCGCTGGTGCGCAGCGAGAAGCTCGCCTCGGTCGGGCGCCTCGCCGCTGGCGTCGCCCACGAGATCGGGAACCCCCTGACCTCGATCCTCGGGCTGGTGGATCTCCTCGAGGGTGGAGACGTCCCCGCGAACGAGCAGGCCGAGTTCCTCAAACGCATCCACGCGGAGACCGATCGGATCCACCGCACCATCCGCGAGCTCTTGGATTTCGCGCGGACCGGACCGGACGAGGACGACTTCACCGCCCTCACCCAGGTCTCGACCGCCGTCGAGCGCGCGGTGCAGCTCGTCGTGCCGCAGAAGGACATGCGCAGAGTGACCCTCGAGCGGCGCCTGCCCGAAGGCGACCTCACGGTGCGGCTGCACGAGGAGCGCCTGGTGCAGATCCTCTTGAACCTCCTGATGAACGCCGCGGACGCGATCGACGGCGAGGGGCGCATCCTCATCGA
>Ga0335397_10000085_pt1 | contig 98918 bp, 66 predicted proteins | sample MAT04_FD_205740 | JGI IMG/M metagenome (GOLD analysis project Ga0335397, IMG submission 205740) | Freshwater microbial communities from Lake Fryxell liftoff mats and glacier meltwater in Antarctica - MAT-04 (spades assembly) (version 2) ...
CTCGGTAGAGATAAGAGACATCGGAGCTTCCTTGCAGTCATGGCGTTGTGGTAAACACCATCCTGCTCGGAAGCTCCGACCTTGTAAAGACTTCTGCAACCGTTGAACGGTATTGGGGTTTATCCCTATCCCGTTCGGCTCGATTGTTGCTGCTTTCGGGCCTTGGCGATGGCGGCGTCGAGTTCGTCATCGTCAGCCCAGCCTTGGAGGTAGAACATAATCAGTCGCCACAGGTCCTTGGTCACTCGTCCCTCGACGATGCGGGCGAGCAGCAGGCAGGCGATCAGGGCGCAGTAGATCTGGATCTCCGCAGCGGAATCACGGGTTGAAAAGAGTTTGTGGCTGCCGAGCATCTGCTTGAGGAAGCGGAAGAACAGTTCGATCGACCAACGCAGTTCATAGATGGCGGCGATCACGTCGGCGGGGACGTCGAGCAGGCTCGTGAACAGGATGACGGTGTCGGCGGGGGCCCGGTCGCTACGAACGCGACCGGGCGTGCGGGCGGCGATGACGATGCGTCGGACGGGGTGGCTCGGCGTTTCCGCTCGCGTGGTGTTCGAGCCGGGGCTGAGAGTGACGATGTCGTCGGAGACGACGCGGGCGGCTCGGCCGGCATCATCGATGGGCCGCGAGGTCTGGACGGCGAAGGGGCGATCCTTGGCGCGGAACACGTAGTCCGAGCCGGCGGCGACGATCCGATTCAGCAGGGCGTAGCGTTCGTAGCCTCGATCCGCGAGGTAGACGCAGCCGGCCTCGACCGTGCGTTCGAGCGCGTCGCGCTCGTCGAGGCCGTCGGCGACGACCGCCGATCCGGGTAGGCCCGCCAGCGGGCGGAAGTGCAGGTGCAACTTCCACTGACTCCCTTGAGCGGCGATCCGTGGCAGAGCCTGTAGGGCCGTACCATCCACAGCCACCAAGCGGCGAGCGAGTGTGTCGGGAATCGTGTCGGGAATGGTGCGTCGCGGACCGGGACCGGGCCGGTTGCCGTGTTCGGCAAGCAACTCTTCGACCAGCGGAACGAGTAGGGCTGGGTCAAAGACGCGTACGGACTCCGAGAGCGAACCGAGCGAGACGCGGCCCACGCCCAGGCGGCGTTGCACGCTCTTGAGAGTCGACGCCTGTTGAAGCCCACGCAATGTCTGCAACGCGGGATTGAAGAAGCTGAGCAGGATCAGGGCTGCGTAGTGGCAGTAGAGGAACTCCCGGTTGCCGGACTTATCCATCCCGACCCGACGCAACCGCTCGAAGAGCCGAGTGGCTGGCTCCACTAAACGAAGGGCTTGAACGGAAACGGACTTGGCCATGACAACCTCCCGGCGGTAGTTCGCCGTGAGGTTAACCAGAGTACCATAAACGCGCAACGCGCAAATAACGTGCCGAACGGGATAGGGTTTATCCCCGTGGTGTTTGACATCTCCAACACACCACGGGGGTAAACCCCGTGGCTCGCCAGAGAATCATGCGATTCTGGTTTGACATCACGCGATTCGTTCGGCATATACAGATAGACACCACTCTCATGCCGCCGATTCCCGGCGGCATTCGCATTTCCCCCGAGTGATTCCATGCTCACCATCACCCCCGAAGTGGAGGCTGTGCTCGAACGCGCCGCGGAACTCCGCGCCGAGGGGTCGAGCTGGACGAAAACCGCAAACGCGATGGGATACGTCGGCGACGACCTCAAAGGGATCTGCAAGGACGCGGGCCAGACTTACGAACGGCTTGTCTCGAAAGCCCGGCGGCAGGTCGTGCGTGATGCGCTTGCCGAGTCGATGTTCGTGCTGCGGCGCTTGCTGCGCGAAGGCGCAGATGCCGAATCACGCCGTGCGGCGGAATGCCTTTCGCGAATCAGCATGACGTTCATCCGACACCGCAGAAGAGCAGCCGTTGCGATGGGACCGAAGCCAGACCTGGAAGAGGTGGTCATCACCGATGAAGCGATCGCAACTGCGAAATGGCTCGCGAGCCAGACCATGGAGGATCTCGAAAGAGTGTCCGACGCGGAGTTCCGCGTTCACCCGAAATACGGCAAATACTTCGCGATGGATCAGAACGATCCCACTAACAACGACAACAGCAACACCGACGACAACAACCCCAGCAGCGACGACTCCAGCGGCAACCCAGTGCCCCGCAATCCCCACGATCCCAGCAACCCCAGCAGCGGGCATGCACCCGACTGCACCGACAGCACGGACATGGAGCCGGCCGCGTCGTCGTTGGCGGAGTCGCACCGTCGTTCGCTGGCAGAACGAATCGACCTGTTCTCACTCAACAATCAGGCTGAACGGGAACCGGAAGCGGCCACAGACCCCGGCGATCTGCCGACGCGCGACTCCGTCAATCCCGTTGTGGTCTGCCAGCCACGAAGGCGCCGGCATCAGCAGAGCAAGAGGCACGCCAGGCACTCGTACCGGGGTGGTGAAGATCGGCGATGTTCGAGATGGGGGATACCGGCACGAACGGCGATCGGGTATACCGGAGGAATCTCGGATGAGCCAACCTGCCCGCCCCGCGGAGAACCTCTCGTGCCCCGCCGATTCTCTCTCGTCGCCGTGATGCTGTTCGCGAGCGTCGCCACTGCTCAACCCGCGAAGAAGCCACTGGAGGTTCCCACGTCGGCCGACCCACGGCTTGAAGTGAAGCTGTTCGCGGCATCACCCGACATCGTTCAGCCAATCTCGCTCGACTTCGACGCGAAGGGCCGATTGCTCGTCGTCGAGAGCCACACGCACTTCCGCCCCGCGAATTACACCGGCCCAAAGTTCGACCGCATCCGCATGTTCGAGGACACCGACGGCGACGGCAAGGCCGACAAGATCACCACGTTCTTCGAGGGCGTGACGCACACGATGGACCTCGCCGTTCACCCGGACGGCTCGGTGTACGTCGCCACGCGGAACGAGATCATCCGGCTGCGTGACACGAAAGGCACGGGCACCGCCGACACTCAGACGCGAATCGCCTTCCTCGACACAAAGGGAAATTACCCGCACAACGGACTCGCAGGGTTGTCGTTCGACTCACGCGGCGATTTGAACTTCGGCATCGGCGAGAACCTCGGCGAACCGTACAAGCTCATCGGTGCCGACGGCACTACGCTGACCGGCGGTGGTGAGGGCGGCAACGTCTACCACATCACGGCCGACGGCAAGAAACTTCGCCGCGTGGCGACCGGCTTCTGGAACCCGTTCGGCTCGGGCCGCGACATCTTCGGCCGGCTGTTCGTGGTGGACAACGATCCGGACGCCTCGCCACCGTGCCGCTTGCTGCACGTCGTCGAGGGCGGCGACTACGGCTTCCAGTTCCGCTACGGTCGCGCCGGTCGGCACCCATTCCAGGCGTGGAACGGCGAACTCCCCGGCACGCTGCCGATGGTCGCGGGAACGGGCGAGTCGCCGTGCGAGGTCATTAGCTACGAGTCGGACGGCCTGCCCGCAGAGTACCTCGGCAACCTGCTCGTGCCGGCGTGGGCCGATCACCGCCTCGAACGCTACGTGCTCAAGCCAAACGGTGCGAGCTTCACGGGCGAACGGAAGCCGTTCATTCAGGGCGGCAAGGAGTTCTACCCGTCGGGCCTGACGGTCGCGCCGGACGGCTCGCTGTTCGTGAGCGACTGGGGTTCGCGGAGCTACCCGCTGCACGGCAACGGCGCAATCTGGCAGGTTCGCATGAAGGACGCCAAGCCGACGAAACGCCCTGCCGACCCCAAGGAAGCAATCCTCAGCGGTGATCGCAAGACCCGCGAGGCTGCCGCACGGGAACTGGTGAAGACTGAAGAGGGGCAAGAGTTCCTGGACAAACAGTTGGCGTCGAAGGATGTACGCCTGCAGGCTACCGCCCTAGTAGCCCTGCTCGACGCGGGTCAATTGAGCGCACCGGAATCGGCCGACATTGCCGAGAACCCGAAGCAGGCCGTCGGAATTCGGGAGTTGGCTGCTAGGTCGTTCGTCGGCCGCAGTCTGACCAAGGTCGATCTTGCCGACGACGACACGCCAAGCGGGGTTCGAGCGGTGGCGATTCGCAGCCTGGGCGGCGGCGACGCCCGCGTCGTGCCGCTGATTGCCGACGCCGACCCGTTCCTCCGGCACGCCGCCATTCAACATCTCGCGCAACTCCCCGGGCATCTCGCGAGGGTTGATCCCGCAGCCGTTACCGAACCCCGGCAGCGCATCGGACTAGTGCTTGCGTGGCGTGCTTCAGGGCACAAGCGGGCACCCAGAGCACTAGCCGAGTTCCTCAAAGACGCCGATCCCGACGTGCGGTTCCTCGCGGCGAAGTGGGTGTCCGACGAAAAGCTCGCCGAATTCCGGCCGCAGATCGTCGAGATGCTCAAAAGCCCGAAGCTCGACTCGCGGGAGTTCATCGGGCTGAGCACCGCACTCGCGCGGCTCGACGATAAGCCCGCGACCGAGAGCAGCCTCGCCGACTACTTTCTCGCTCGACTGGCGGATAAGACCGCTGCGGCCGCGACACAACTCATGGCGCTGCGGGCCATCCCCGCGAACCACAAGAAGCTCACGACCGACATGCTCCTCGACCTGCTCAAACTTGACGACGCGGCGTTCCGCCTCGAGGCGCTGCGGGCGCTGAAGGATCGCGCCGACCCAAAGGCCACGCCCGCAGTTATCGCCATCGCCAAAGACGCAAAGCAACCCGTTGCGGTGCGGGCGCAGGCATTCGTCACACTCGCGGCCGTGAATGGCGCCGACGCCGACTTCCTCATCGGTCTGGTGAGTGACAGCGATGTGTCACTGTCACAGGAGGCACTCCGGTCACTCATACAAATCAAGCTCACACCAGCGCAGCAAGAAAAGCTGACGACCGCGGCCAAGGGTAAAGACGAACAACTCGTCGCTCGTGTGCTGGGCAAGCCGGTCAACGCGGGCCGGCCCGCTGCGAAGGAGGTCGAATCGTGGCTCAAGCGAGTCGAAGGGCCGGGCGATGCCGACGCCGGGCGACGCATCTTTGAGCATCCGAAGTTGGCCGGGTGCTACAAGTGCCACCAGGTCGAGGGCCGTGGCGCGAACGTCGGCCCCGAGTTGAGCCTCATCGGTCGCACCGAGCGGAAGTGGATCGTCGAGTCGATCCTTCAGCCGAGCAACGTCGTCGCCCCGCACTACCAGGCGTGGAAGATTGAGACCACGGACGGCCGCACACTCACGGGCTTGCTGGTCGGCACCAACCTGGACGTCTCGGAGTACATCGACGAGAAGGGGAACCGCTTCAAGGTCGCGGCCGGTGACGTGGAGAACATCAAGGCGTCGCAAGTGTCGATCATGCCCGAGGGACTGTTCGACAACCTGACCGACCAGGAGATTCGTGACCTGCTCGCGTACCTGTCCGCAAGAAAGTAATCAGACTGATCCACAGATTACACAGAAGACACAGATTGGAAAACAGATTCAATCAAAGCAAAGATCATCCAGGCAAGAATGAAACCTGGTGTCGGTAATCTGGTTTTGAAATCTGTGTCTTCTGTGTAATCTGTGGATCACTCAGCTTCTCATTCATCGGAATCAACTCATGCGTTGCACGCTTTTCGCCTTAGCTTCCCTCGTGGCACTCACCCCGCCTGCCCTCGCGCAAGAAAAGCTCCCGGTGCGGCTCATCGCGGAAGCCGAAGATTTCGAGGTGAAGTCGCCCGGCTGGAAAGTGATTCCGTACCGCGACAACTACTACGCCTGCACCTTCGCGATCACTTTCCTCTCGCGCATGGGTTGCCTCGGCGCACCCGAACAACTCGACGAGGGCAAGAAAGCGATCGCCGAGAAGGTCGTGAACATCCCATACGAGGACACGTATGACGTGATGGCCCGCTACGAGCAACCGTTCCAGTTCTCGTGCGAGTTCACAGTGGAGGTTGAGCAGGGCGGGAAGGTTGTGGGTTCGTTCCCGTTCGGTCGGCTTGCCGATCCAAAGATCTGGGCGTTCACCGGGCACAAGCGGGTGCCGATGGAACGCTACAGTTGGAGCGGCACCGACAACATCGTCTGGCAGCAACCGGGAACGGTGAAACTCGCGGCCGGCCCTGCGACACTCCGGCTGATCGCAACCGCCCAGAAGGACGGCGACAAGGAACGCGAGAACGCCGCACGTCGGCACGTCGATGTGATATGCCTCACGAATGACAAGGCGGGCATCGCGGCACAAGCGAAGACGGGCTACCTGGAATTCGACGGCTGGCTCGTGCAGGACGGCGACCTGTTCGTACGATTCACGAACCCCGCCGATGGCCTCGGGCCAGTGATTCCGAGCGTCGCGGCGTTCGATCAGGGGCAACACTCACCGTACTACATTCACGTTCGCGACTGGCCGAAAACGCAGGTGCTGAAGTCCGGCCGCATCGTCACGCCGAGCAAGTATCAGATCGCAGGGCCACGCTCGGAAGCAGTGAAGGCAGATCAACTCGCACCCGTGATCGAAGCGCCCAAGGGAGCGATTCCCGATGAGCAGTACATCAAGCCGGGCGAGTCGTCGGGCTGGGTTCCGCTGGGGAACGTGATGGATTCGCTCTACCACGCGCAGTGGTTCCCGCAGGCGCAGTACAAGGGTAAGGTTGATGGGCTTCACCTCCGGCTGGAGTTCGCCATCCCCGACGGCAAGGGCGGGTTGAAGGTCGTGAAGGATATCACCGTGAAAGGCACGCCGGGCGGTCTCTCACCGGTGACGTTCGATATCCCCGGTTGCGTGAACCCGAATGCCGATCTCGCTGCAGCGATGGCGAAACGCTACTGGCTACCGCAGATCCGCACCCAGAAAGAGATTCTCGACTGGCTCAACGCGGAGGTCGCAAAGTTTCCCAAGGTGGGGAGCGTGCCGAAGCGGATGCCGATTTACAACATCATGGGCTTCAGCGGGGCACTCGGTGCGTTCCCCGAGGCAAAGGAACTGGCGCTCGCACTGGGCGACAACACGGCCGTGAACGCGACCGGCAAGAAGCGTGAACTGCTGACACACTGGCCCGACCCGTCGCTGGCCGCGATCAAGAAACACGAGGCGGCACGCAAGGGCGGTTTCGATGATCTCGCTGCCGTGAGCTACGGCGACGAGATGCATTTGCCCGCGATCCCACTCAAGGACGACGAGTTCGCCGCGTGGCTGAAAGCCAAGGGGGTCGCGGTCGAAGGCGAAGCGAAGTACACCACGGACAAGAAGCAACCGCTGTACTACTACTCGCAGATCGCGGCGAAGGAAAAGGGCGGAGCCAAGTATGCCGAGGGGACTGCCTACTACAAGTCCAAGGGCGTGCTCACGGGGGCGAACTACTCGCCGCACGCAAACTTCCTCGTGACCGAGGTGGACTACATCCGCCCGTTCAAGCTGAAAGCCATCAGCATGCCGTGGACTGAGGATTACGTCTGGCAGATCGCCGAGTTCAGCCCGCAGATCGTCGGCTACCTCGTCAGTGCGCTGCGGGCGGGTGCGAAGTACGACGACCTGCCGATTCACATGTATGTGATGCCCCACTCGCCGGGGCAGATCCCGAGCGAGTTCCGTCAGAGTTTCTACGCCTCGATCGGGCACGGCGCGAAGATGATCAACTACTTCTGCGCGTCGCCGTCGGCCGTTGGCGGCACCGAGAACTACGTCGATAGCTACGACCTGCCGATGTGGAAGCAGATTCACCGCTGCACGCACGAGTCCGGCATCTTCGAGGATTACGTGCTCGATGGGAAGGTGCGGCCCGCCAAGGTTGGGTTGCTGCTTTCGAGCGTCGACGAAATCACAACGGGCGTGAACAACTTCTCCCTCGCGCTCCACAACAACGAACGGAAGGCGCTCTACTACGCACTCAAACACGCGCAGGTGCCGGTCGATTTCCTCAGCGAGGATGACGTGATTGACGGCCGGGCCAAGGACTACTCGGTGATCTACGTCACACAGCAGTACGTTCACTCGAAGTGCATCGATGCTCTGCAGAAATGGTGCGAGGCTGGCGGCACGGTGGTCGCGATGGCTGGCGGCGGCTTCTTCAATGAGTTCCAGAAGGAGAACCCCGCAGCCGCCAAACTCTACGGCGCAACCGGCCTGAAGATCGACACCGACCCGAACCTGATCCCGAAGCACTTGCTCAAGGAAAATCAACCGTTCCTGAGCAAGCACGATCTGCCGCGATACGAGCCGATGGACGCCGTGCAGTGGAACCTCGGCGGGTTGCCCAAGAAAGAGAAGGAAGACGTGAACGCGCCGAGCCACGTGTACAACGTGCCGGTGATCGCGTGGAAGCAACCACTCACGGTCGGCGACGGCACCATGGTCGGCATGTTCAAGGACGGCTCGGCGGCAGTCGTCAGCAAGAAGCACGGCGAGGGCCGTGCGGTGCTGTTCGGCTTCCTCCCCGGGCAGGCCTACCTCAAGGCCGCGTTGCCCGTGCGGCCGGTCGATCGCGGCGCGAACGCCGAGAGCTTCGCGCACTTCCTCCCGACGGGGATCAAGAGTCACCTGCTCGCCCGCCTCGTGGACGACTTCCTCCCGCGTCGCCCTGGCACCGACGTTCGCCCGGTCGTCACCACGGATGGCCTGGTTGAAGCGAGTTGTATCGACACGCCCGCGAAAGACGGCAAGCCCGCGAAACTCGCGGTGCCCGTCGTGAACTGGACCGGCGCGCCACTCACGTCGCTCACGGTAACGATTCGCGGTGTCGAGAACCCGTCGAAGGTGCGAAGCGTCGAGCGTGGCGAGTTGAAGTTCGTCCAGGGAAAGGGCGGCATTCAGATCACGATGCCACTGGATGTCGCCGACATGATTTTGATCGACCGATAACGAATTGCCGCCCCGCTGGGGCGGCCGCTTCACAATACTCAAACACGATACACGCCATGCTCATCTCCATCATTACGGTGTTGCTGCTCGTTCAGGCCAAGGAGCCGGCGAAGGCTCCGTTCCCCTATGTGTGGGGCACCGCGTACCACATCATGCCCGAGACGCACACCGACGAATCCGGGTACTTCTCGCTCAGTGAAGGGAAGAACGGCAAGATTTACGTCGGCACCGCGGCCTACGGGTTCAACGGCTATCTGGTCGAGGTCGATCCGAAGACGGGGAAGCAACGGATCGTCATCGACGTGAACAAGGTCTGCGGCCTGACCACGAAGGGACCAACCTACGCGGCACAGTCGAAGATCCACACGCGGAACTTCGTCGCGCCAAGTGGCAAAATCTACGTCGGCAGCAAGCAGGGTTACCGTCGCGGCAAGGACGACACGGCCGACTACCCCGGCGGGTTCGTCATGGTGTACGACCCCGAAACGGACAAGACCGAGAACCTCGGGATGCCGTTCAAGGGCGAGGGCGTCAACGACGTGACCGCCGACGAAACGCGCGGTCTTGTGTACGTCGTGACGTGCGAGGATCACCACTGGATGATCCTCGACATGAAGACGAAGAAGTATCGCGAACCCGATCCGAACATGCGGGTCACGTCGTACGCACAGACCCTCATCGACCACAAGGGCCGTGCCGTCGTCGTGACGCGAGACTTCAAGCTCGCTCGCTTCGACCCCGCGACCGACAAACTGGAACTGCTCGAACTCGCGTCGGATGGCAAGGCAGTGGGCAAAGCCGACGACAAACTCGGGCCGGCGTGCTGGGCCATCACTGCCGATGCAAAGGCCGCGTATCTCATTCGCATGTCCGACCCCACGCTGTTCCGCATCGACCTGGCGGCCGAAGGAGCGAAACTGCCCGTTGCTGATCTCGGCAAGTTGCTCGACGGAAAGCACCACGATTCCCGCGGCTCGCTGATCGTCGGCCACGACGGTAAGGTGTATGCGCTGGAACGGATCGACAACGAGACGAAGTTCGGCACGGGCTACCTGCACCACCTCGTGAGCTACGACCCCGCGACGAAGAAGGCACGCGACCACGGCGTGCTGGGCGTGAAGAACCCGGATTGGTTCGACTTCGGACCCGGGAAAGACGGCAAGCCGAAGCCGTGGTCGCATGGCTTCCACAAACTACCCGACGGTACGCAGACGCCATTGCACGCTCACATGGCACTGATACAGGCGAAGGACGGCACGATGTACGGCACCATCATCTATCCGTTCACGCTGCTGCGGATCGAGGCAAAGGATTACAAGTAATCGGTATGTCGCCCCGCTGGGGCGACCGCTTCACATCTCACGAGCTTCCCATGCGAATCACGTCACTCGTTGCGGTGCTGATCCTCGCGAGCCCGGCGTTCTCGCAGCCAGCAGTGCCGGCAGCCGAGCCGTACAAGGCCGTTGTTGCGGAACTCGAAAAGCTCATCCGCCACGAGATGGACGACAAGAAACTCCCCGCGCTGAGCATCGCACTCGTCGATGACCAGAAGGTTGTTTGGGCCGCGGGATTCGGTTTCCAGGATCTCGCGAAGAAAACGACCGCCACAGCGGAGACCGTCTACCGCGTCGGCTCCGTGTCGAAGCTGTTCACCGATGTCGCCATCATGCAACTCGTCGAGGATGGCAAGCTCGATCTGGATGCGCCTGTTGCCGAATACGTTCCCGACTTCAAGCCCGCGTACAAGGAAGGCCAGAAGCAGATTACGCTACGGATGCTGATGGCGCACCGCTCGGGACTGATCCGCGAACCACCGATCGGCAACTACTTTGACCCCACGGAACCGACGCTCGAAAAGAGCGTACTGAGCCTCAACGGCATCGAACCGATCTACGATCCGGGTTCCCGCACGAAGTATTCCAACGCGGCCATCGGGCTGGTGGGTTACACACTTCAGAAGACGCAAAACGACCGGTTCGAGCAAGCTCTCCAGAAGCGAGTGCTCGATCCGCTCGGGATGAGGGCGAGTTCGTTCGAGCCGACCGCTGCGGTGAAGGCGAAGCTCGCGGAGGCGCTCATGTGGACGTACCACGGCCGCGAGTTCCCGGCACCGACGTTCCAGCTTGGTGTCGGCCCGGCGGGCTGCATGTACTCCACCGTGCTCGACCTCGCGCGGTTCCAGTCGTGCCTGTTCGCTGGCGGAAAGGTTGGCGGCAAGCAACTGCTGAAGCCCGAGACGATCGAGGAAATGTTCCGGCCGCAGTTCACGAAGGACGGGCAACGCGGCTTCGGTCTCGGATTCATCATTGGCGATCTCGACGGCAAGAAACGGATTGGTCACGGCGGCGCGATCTACGGCTTCGCCACGGAGTTCGCACTGCTACCCAGCGAGAAACTCGGCGTTATTGTGGTGTCGTCGCGGGATATCTCGAACGCTGTTTGCACACGCATCGCCGACGACGCACTTCGCTTGATGCTGGCCGCGAAAGCCAGCAAGCCATTGCCAAAGATCGAGACGAGCGAGCCGTTACCTGCCGAGGAAGCCCGCAAGTTCATCGGGCGTTACCGCGATGGCGAACGCTACCTCGATCTCAGCGAGAGCTTCGGGCGGCTGAAGGTGCAACCCGATCGCGGAGGTTCCCTCGTTCGGCTTCGCAAGTCGGGCAAGGATCTGATTGTCGATGACGCACAGACCTGGGGCGCGCGACTTGTCGTTGACGGCGACAAACTCATCGTTGGAAAGGCGACGTACACGAAGGAGAAACCGAGCGCTGTGCCACCACCCGAACCGCCCGCCAAGTGGCGAGGGTTGATTGGCGAGTATGGCTGGGATCACAACACGCTGTACATCTACGAACGCGACGGCAAGTTGCACGCACTCATTGAGTGGGTCGAGATTGACCCGCTCACCGAGGAATCCGAGAACGTGTTTGCGTTCCCGGCAGATCGTGGCATGTATCACGGCGAGAAGCTGGTCTTCACCCGCGACAACACCGGCCGGGCCACGAAGGTCACGGCTGCGAGCGTCGTCTTCGAGCGCCGCAAGATCGACGGCGAGGGCGGCGAGACGTTCCAGATCAAGCCGATCAAGCCGCTCGACGAACTCCGCAAGGAGGCACTCGCAGCAAAACCGCCTGAGGAGAAGGGCGAGTTCCGCAAGGTCGATCTCGTCGATCTCGCGACCATCGACGGCATCAAGTTCGACATCCGCTATGCGACCGACAACAACTTCCTCGGCAAGCCGTTTTACACCTCGGCCAAGGCGTTCATGCAGAAACCCGCGGCGGAAGCACTCGCCCGCGTGCAGAAGGCGGTGAAAGAACGCGGCTACGGCCTACTCGTTTACGACGCGTACCGCCCGTGGTACGTCACGAAAATGTTCTGGGATGCCACGCCCGAGAAGCTGCACAACTTTGTGGCCGATCCGTCGAAGGGATCGCGGCACAACCGTGGCTGCGCGGTCGATCTTGGACTGTACGATTTGAAGACTGGAAAAGTAATCGAGATGGTCAGCGGCTACGACGAGATGACCGATCGCGCGTTCCCCGATTACCCAGGCACCACGTCACGCCAGCGATGGCACCGCGACCTGCTACGCCACACGATGGCGGCCGAGGGGTTCACGGTCTACGAAGAGGAGTGGTGGCACTACGACTACAAGGACTGGCGGAAGTACCCGATTCTGAACAAAACCTTTGAGGAGTTGATGGGGAAGTGACCGTTCGTGGTAATTCCTGTGGCCACGGGCGCGATGCGTAATCTGCCCGTGGCCACAGTGTGAAGATCGATTCACTTCGCCGTTTCGATTCTCGCAATGCTGTACACCAGGAACTTCGGCACCGTGAATCGCACGCGACCGTCGGCCGTCGTGAACTTCACCTCCACGGCATCTGGTGACTCGGGTGAAGCCACCCGCACCGTTGCTGGCTTCACACCCACGGGCAGCACGAAATCTACCTCCACGGCATCAGCAGCGATCGGCTTCTCGTCTTTGATGCCACTGCCGGGGTCACGCGGTTTGGCTGGCTCCGTCCGGTTGTAATTCACAAAGTGGAGTGTGATCTCTCCGCCCGCTGGTGGCACGCTCGCCGACACACGCACCGCCTTCGGTGCCGTGAACGTACTGCGACCGCCCGGCAGTTCCGTGGGCTTCGCGGCATCGAGCACTACACGGTAACGCTCCTTGATTGCGGGCGTTAGCATGTCGTCCGGCAGCACGTCGAACAGAACGTGATCGTCGAGCAGTGCCTTACCCAGCTTCTTGAACGCATCGACGGTGGCCAGATCACCCTTGTGAACACTGCTTCGCGGGAACAACAGCAACACTTCGGAGTGCGGTCGGTTACCCCGATAGACCGCGTCGTGCTTTTCGAGGAAGTTGTAATATCGCACGATCTCCTTGCGGGCTTCGGGGTCTTTGAATCGCGTGTAGAACCCCATCGGAGCGCCGCCGTTCGCGGCGAGTTCCGCAATCGCAGCCCGAATGCGTGTGCTCTCGTACTTCCCGAGCGTGAACGGTTTGTCGTCGAATGTGCCGCGGATGTATCGGGCTTGTAGCGTTCCATCACCGTAGAAGCCCACAGCCAGTTCGGTGGAGTTCGCCGCGCCACCGGTGCTGTACCACAGGTAATCCTCATCCTTGCCCCACAGGTCGGACGGCAACATGCAGCGTTCGTCGCCCGAGATCTGGCCGAAATCGCCGAGGTGATTCCACTGCCCGAGGATCAACCCCGGTTTCAGGGAGCGGCCATACTTCACGAACACCTCGTCGAACGCCTGCTTCGTGCTGATCTGTGACCACTTCAACATCTCACGCCGTAACGGGGTCGATTGCTTCGGGTCGTGCCAGCCGACGAGTTCGGTGAACTTGTGCGTCTTCACGTCCGCGATATCAAACCGTTCGCGAATTTGCTCGGGTGAGAAGCCGGCTGCCAGGTGATCGCGGAACCCCTTCTGGCAATGTTCGCACAAGCAGTTGTGGCGATAGAAGTAGTTCGCCACGTAGCCATCGACACCGCGATCGATGCCGCTCTTGGTCCACGCTTTGAGCACCGCACGCCAGCCAGGGTTGTTCAAGCAAGCCGTGAACTCCCGCATCTGACCGATGCTGTATTGCTTCGATGCCATCGGCGTTCCGTCGGCGTTGCGAGCCATGAGTTCAAGCGGATCCTTGACCGGCTTCGGTCCGAGTTCCTTCTCGTCCCACAGGTCGCGATAGAACTTGAAGAACCCACGCGGGCCATCCTTGCCGTCGGGTTCGCCGACCAGGAACGTGACGTTGAAGTGCCCCACGACCTTCGGCCCGAGTTTGTGAATCGCGGCGTTGCGGTCCGCGAACCACTTGCTCCCCTGGGCCAATCCCTGCACCGGGAAGTGTGCGGGGTAGCCCTTGTATTCCGGTGTGTGGATCAGGCTGTAGAAGTGGCCGCCGTAGAAACCAATCTGGCAGACTTCGGGGCGTGCTTCCTCCACGAACTTCAGGTAATCGTCGTCGCCGTAAGCATCCCAGTGTGCGATGAGGCGATTGAACTCAACGCGGCCAGTCTTGGGTGGCTCTGCGGTGAAGCCCTGCGTCGCACTGACCGCGATCAGGAAGAGGGGCAAGAGAGAACGCATCGTTACTCCATTCAGATGATCACGAGCCGAAGGGGCAGGAAGGAGGCAGGTTTCAGACAGGATAACAGGATCAAGCAGATTTCAACACAATCTTGTTCGACTCCCGACGAATGGTCACTGAACAGGATACATGAGACAGCAACTCGTTGCTGCTGGTGCTCGACTCGTGCTTTCCCTGGGTGAGATTGGTATAGTCTCAACTGTCCAGGCAGCCGATGATGCCGACTTCGGTCGGCACGTCTCTTTCCCACAGCCAAGAGGACCATGCGATGGCAGACTGGAAGAAACTGGCAAAGGCTCTGATTCTGGCCGATGGCTACATCGAGGAGAAGGAAACCGAGATCATCCGCAAAGAACTGCTTGCGGACGGCGTCATCAACAAGTCCGAGGCCGAGTTCCTTGTGGACCTGCGAAACAGCGCTCCGAAGGCTGTGGCGAAGTTCCACACGTTCGTCTTCGAAATCGTCAAGAAAGCGATCCTCGCCGACGGTGACATCAGCGCCGCGGAAGCATCGTGGCTCCAGAAGTTCATCCTTGCCGACGGCAAGGTGGACGAGACGGAGAAGGCATTCCTCAAGGATCTCAAGGCTTCCGCCAAGAAGACCTGCCCAGAGTTCGAGGAGTTGATCAAGAAATACGCTGCTTGATAATCGAGTTCCTTTCAAGGGTATCGTCGGGCTGTGTGGAGTTCCGCACAGCCCGCATCTCTAAACTCACTGTCATTTTCCAAGGTGTCATCATGGCCCGTCTTCTCGGGTTGATTGTTCTGATTGGTCTCGTCGGTGGGGGCGTGTATCTCTTCATGTTCAAGAAGGCCGACACGGAACGCACGGTCAAGGGGTACAAGAAAGCCGAGACCCCGCAGCTTGCGGTTGATAACTTCCGGAAGGCGATCGATGCCCGCGAATTCGACATGGCCGCGTTCTATTGCACGGCCGGGTTCGCGGAACAACTCAAGCGCGGTCACGAAGCCGCCTCCAAGCTCGGCACCGCAATCGACAACCTGACGTATCAGATGAATGAACGAAAACTGATGCGCGATGAGGTGAAAAACGTGCTCTACGCGCTGGACCCATTCCCGAAGGATCTCCAGATCACAGTTGGCAAAGAATCGGGAGACACAGCCGAGGCCACGCTCGTGTTCTCCGGTCCAAGCTCGAGTGGGGAGCAAGTGGGGACATGGGTGCTGAAGCCCGAAATCTTCCACGTCTACATCCGGTCGATGAAGGCTCCCAAGCCGAACACGGTGGTTGCTCCGATGAAGAAGGAGAATGGGGAGTGGAAGTTCGACTTCTCCAGCGACAACAACCTCCAGTTGCGAGTCGCCTACATGAACAGTAAGTACATGAACTATGTGAATCCGATGGAAACCGTGACGCAGGAAGTGAAGAACGACCCGGCCACTCGTGAGAACGCGACCTCTCGAATCAAGACACTGCTTGAGTCGGCTGCAAAGGAATGAACCCAGTAAACCTTGAACGGGTGGGGGACGAATAGCCGGTCCTGTCATCTGGAGCCCGGCAGGCGATTGGCCGGGTTCTTCTTCGATTCTCCGAAGTACATCGACCCTTGCCGGTTTCCTGTGACCAAAGCGATATCTACTCGCGGAAACGAGAACGCTCAACTAGCGGATAATTACCGTATCAACGGCGAACTTGGACGCGGGAGGCGTTTCGATCTCGAGTCGGCCGTCGCGGGTCGTCCACTTGAGCGGACCATGCAGAGCGCTGATCACTTCCTTGACCTCACGCTTTGCATCGACCGACAGCCGTCCCGCGACGGTCGGTAACTCGTCTGGCTTTGCCGAGTAGAGGCCAATCATCACGGCCACACCCTTGGGATGGTCGAACAGCGTGACCTCCGATTCGGGGCAGTCGAACTCGACACGCTGCCGACCGAGTCGCTTCAAGACCGGAGCCGCGAGCCACGCACGGCCCGGTCCCTTTGCCCCGCCGGCCGTTTGGAACATCTGCCCGGTGGTGACGCCAAACAGGATCGCGCGGCCTTTGCCAACCGTGTTCACCACGGCCGCGACTTCACCGCCATCGTACTTCGCTGCCGTCTTCCCGGTCGTCGGAGTCAGGACGTACTTCTGGCTCCCCGCTGCGACCGCGAGCATCTCGACGTCTGGGAACTCGTCGGTGCCCTGGAATCGCACCCGCTCGCGCGAACTTTTGTCCTCGGCCGTCGCAATGCGCTGAGTCGCGCCGAAGAGTTCCGCCGTCTCGGGCATGCGGTCACCGTACACATCGGCGAGTGCCGTGCCCGCTGACCCGATCAGCACGCCACCGCGTTCGACCCAGGCACGCAACGTCTTGAGGTGCCGACGTTCGAGGTTCAATCCGCCGACGAACAGCACGTCGTAGCGGTTCAACTCGGCCTCGGTCAGGTCTTCCTCGATGACGACATCCACTGGGATGCCGGAGTTGCGAAGGCCGAGGAACGTCCACATCCAGTCGCGATTGAGGGCGACCCGGTGGCCGCTGACGATCTCGTGGCTGCGGTTGTACAGAATGGCCGTGCGGCGTGCCTCGCGCTTGCCAGTGCCGATGAGTTCATCCGCCGGCCCCAGGGCGTGCGTCCCCTGAGCGACCGACAGGTACTGATCCTTCGACTCGCTCCACGAGTTGCTCCCCTCGGCCCACGAGTCGATCGGCCCCCAGTCGTAGAGGTGCAAGATGGTGATTCCCTGGCTAACGCACGAGAACATCTTTTGCGCCGAGTAACCGCAGTTGCTTCCGACATAGAACCCGGATGGGTACCCGCGGGTACGGACGGAGCAATCAACCAGCGCGGCATAGAAGGTGGTGCATTCGGTCATCGGGGTGCCAAGGCCCCAACTGCCGCCGGTCGCCCAGTCTTCGGCCCAGCCGAGCGTTTGCGCCCCAGCGCGGGGAAGCAGGAACCAGTCCGAACCGTTCATGTCGCGCCCGGTCAGGAACAGCGGGTGCGGAGAGTAGTTGTTGTAAACTTGCGCTTTTGGCTTCGTCTTCTCGATCTCCCGGATGGCCCGTGCGTAGGGCTGGATCGTGGCGAGGTGCGCGTATCGCTGGGAGCAGTAGAACAGCCGACGCTCGTAGCGGCCCGCGTTCTCCGGAAGCACGTCGATTGACCGGGCCACCCGAACATCGTCAAGCCCGAGGAACGTCTGGATGTCGAGGCCGTTCAGCTTCGCTTGCTCGTGGAGGTAGTCATGGAATCCGGCGAGGAGCACGGCATCGCCGTTGACGGTGCTGGCCGACGTGTGGGTTCCAATCTCATCGCCCATCTTGATCTTCGGCGTGGCTGAGTCGTCGTAGAGGTTGTACTTCTGTGCCACCTCAGCGGGAGCAGACGGCAGCCAGTTAACTCCGAGTTTCGCCATCATCTCGGCAGCACGCGCCTGGTGTGCGGCCCCGGTTTGGCAGCCCGTCAGCACTTTGAGGTGTTTCGGCTTGGGGTGGTCGGGCTTGAGTCCGAGCGTGCGGGTTGCTTCCTCGGCCCACGCGAAGTAGCGTTCGACCAGGGCGTCTTCCGCAACAATCCCATCGAGTGCGGCAGAGTCCCACACGCCCCAGGCGGCATTCGGAACCGGTTTGCGCGCGGTGTAACGCCCGTGGGGGACGCGGAACATCGCTCGCCCGCCGCTCACGGCCGCCGGCAGCGTGTGCGACACTGCAGCTTCGTGCGGCGCCCACGCGAACTGCACCTCGATCGTTCCGTTGCCGACACCCGAAAGTGCCGGTCGCCACGTTGACCACGGCCCGCCGCCGGATACTACCTGTTCGCGGACGTCCACGAACGGCGACCACTCCTTCGCGGGCACCTTGGCAACCGCAGGGGTGCCGTCGTACCACAGCGGCTCGGTCGAGTTGGGGGCACGGCGACCCGGCCAATGGTACGTGATGCCGGTCGAAACTGCGAACTCAGGAGCTGTTGCTCCCTTGATGACCCGGTAGCGGAGGTAGACGCCTTCGAGAGTGTTGTCCTTCTTCACTTCTGAGAAACTTGGGCGGAATGCCTTGCTGCGGGTCAAGAACAGGGCAGACACGCGGGCATCGCGTCGGTCGCTCTGAAGTGAGACGCGGTGCGGTCCGCGCGTCAGCTTCACGTCGCGGTATTCCCAGACATACATGGACTCGTCAGCGAAGGAGTTCAACTGCACGGCCGACTCGAACCGCACCGGCAGCTTCTTTTCCTGATCCTTGCCAAGTGTGTTCGCGATCAGCTTGAAGTCGCCGAACTTGTGCGTCACCGCCGGCCCAGCGGCGGCATATTCGGATTTGGAGGCGTCAGCGACCCGCAGTGGCTCGATGCTGAGTGTGATTGGCGTGGCTTGTTGTTGGGCAAGCCGATGCCGCAGGTACAGCCGGTATTCGCCGTCCTTCGGAACATCGACGAGCGTCGAGATCGGTTTGGCTGTCGTGGGGGTGGCGTACCCGCCGGCCGCCTTCCAGTGGAAGTCCTGCGTCGAATCCTTGGGCCGCCCTCCGGGTGGCTCGACGTGCCGCCAGGTCTCCACGAGCGACAGGTGACTCTCTCGTAACCCCTGGAGGTCGGCAGCGGTCTTGGTCCCCTCCAGGTCAGAGAGGATGTCATCAGCCGGGTCGCTTCCCGGCAGCGGCTTGCCGCCGTTCGCGGGAAGTTGGGCGAAGGCGGTGGCTGATGCAACGAGCAGGGTAGCGGCGAGCCAGCCAAACCGGCGGCGAGTGCAGAATTCGGACATGGCTACTTGATCCCCTCGGTCGAGAGCTTATAGAGGAAGCCGGCACCGTCGGTGGTCAGCAGGAATGGCTTGGTGCCGGCCGCGTCGGAGGCGATAGATTCGAGCAAATCGTCGGGGCCGCCCTTCGCCGGTTTCGACTTGGCCTTCCAGATGGGAGGCGTGACAGCCACGATCGGCCGGCCGGTGACTCGCGCCACCAGCGATGATTCCCACGTCCGCTTCAGGTCGGGGCCGACCAGGGTCAATCGGCCCGCGACATCACCGACAACCAGGCGGGGCTTCGCACCAACGACCAATGGTTCGACGGCGACCACCCACGTCGGCCACCGTGCCTCGGCCGAGACCTCGCCGGTCGCCGGATCGAGTCGAGCGATTCGGTTCTCCTTCGTGACGACAACGACTGACCCGTCGTGCTCGAGCGGCGGTTGAACGAGCGCGTCGCCGGCGGCAAACTTCCACTTCACGGTTCCGTCCTTGGGATCAACAGCGAACAGTGTTTCGTCCTCGGCTGAAAACACAAGGCGGAGCGTGCCTGCGGATGTGATCGGGCCCCAAAGCCGTTTGCCGACAGGAACTCGCCACAGTTCGCGTTTGTCGGCACGGTTGAACGCAACGAGTTCGCCGCGACTCGTACCAACCAGAACGCGGTCGGCTTCCAGACGCGGCCCGGCGACAAGCGGCTCGGGTTCGGTAATGGCCCAAACTTCTTTGCCACGGGCGACGAGGGAGAGCTTCGCACCTTGCACGAGGGCAGTTTCGCCGTTTCCTCCGACATCGAATGAAGTCGCGGTCGTCGGAGCCAGCGGAGTGATGACGCCATCGGCGACGGCGATCTCAGCAAGCGAAGTCGATGTTCGGAACAGCCGCAGCTTCCCGGCCGCGTCGCGGCGAGTCGTGTATCGTTCCACCCTCTTCGGGCCGGTCTTGCCCTGCGCTATTCGAAGTCGCCACGCTTCTGCGCCAGTCGCGGTGTCGAGGGCTGTCAACTCGTCGTCCACGAGGCAGATGATGCGGCTCGCATCGACGCCGAGCAATTCAACACTCTCGGGTGATGGGCGAACGAAATCGACCACGTTCGGGCGAGTCGCAGGCAGGCTCAAGAGGAGGGCGAGCTGGTCGTGGTACTCCTCCCATGGAACGCGGTTGCGGGAGAGGACCGTTTCCTTGCCGTCGCGGGTGAGCGTCACGCGGAACCCGCAGGCTTGATCGAGAACCTTCACCTCGACGCGGGCATGGGCAGCGGCCTTCTGCTTCGTCGGTGCCCACCCGGCCGCACATGCGGCAGCGGTCACGATCGCCTTCATCGGCGGTAGTACCTTCTCGGGCGCGAGAGTCAGTGCCTCATCGGCTCCGCCGTTACCAGTGGCACCCTTTGGGTTGGAAAGTACGACCTCGATTTGCAACGCGGGAAGTGGCGGAGCTTTCTGTGCGGCAGGATAGCTGAGGCGGAATCCATCGAGCAGGCTTGAGAACGGCGGGAACCACCGTTCGGATCCGTTGACGAGATGCTTACGGTGTGGAACGTGAGCAAGTAGTCTCGCTGTGCGATTCGGACCACTGAACTGGAAGGCGTACGCCTCGGCCCGGCTGCCAAACCCGACTGTCACAACACTCACCCATCGTTCCGGCTCGACCCCGTCGGGAACGTCGGACCACTCGCCCGCTGCCTTCTCTCGTGGCTTGGCGGTACACCAACCCTGTGCCATCAACTCGCTGGCTAGCTCGGCGTCCTTTGCGCGGACCTGATCGACGGCACCGAGATCGAACGCCGAGACGATGAACTCGGGCCGCGCAGGTTCCGTCGCTTCAGCGCCACACCAGTTGATGCTGACCAACCCGATTACAAGTACGCAGACCCCAACGCGGGGTGGGTAATTCAAGCGTCTGTGATCCTTCATGGAGCGGAGTCTTCCGGGCCTGGGGTCTTCAGGAGGCACGACGAGTCAGTGAGAGTAGCACGCCCCCCTCCTGGGAGCAAAGCATATTGAACGAGGCCTGATGGTTGTTTTGGTGGGTTCGGACACTGGGGAAATCGCCCAGGCAAATGTTGGCGAATCATAATCCCCACAGTGAGCATGACTATCAGACTCCAATCACGTTCTGCCCGCATCGTTAGCCATGCGTGCGAAGTCCAACTCCTGTGAGTAGGGAACACAGTCGTGGTGGCACCGACATTCTTTCCAGTGCCGCTATTGATGCGAGAAATACGGGAGAAACGGACTGCTACTTCGGCTTCGCCTCAATGACCCCACCATCCCATTCGATCCGACATTGTGGCACTGCCTTTGCGAATTCAGCAACACCGTCCTTCGTAACTTTCGTCCCCTTCAGAAAGATGTATCCGAGCTCATCGCAATTTTTGAAGTGAGCCAATCCCTCATCCGTTGTCGGTGTTCGGTCGAGCGTCAGGATCGAGAGCTTGTTGCAATCCTTGAAGACCGCTAACCCGGGGGCAGTCACCTGCGTGCGCGCGAGTGAGAGTTCTGCCAGATCGCGGCACTCTTTGAAATAAGCCAACCCCGTGTCGGTGACTTTCGTGCCACTCAGATCAAGGGTCGTCAGGTACTTGAATTCCTTGACATTCTCCATGCCCGCGTCGGTCACTCGGGTGCAGGACGCGAGATACAATGCTTGAAGGTTTTTGCACTTTTTGAAGTGAACTAGCCCGGCCCCGGTGATCGTCGTCTCGCTGAGCGTGATCTTCGTGAGGGCTTTGAAGTCCTCAAAACAAACCAATCCCGCATCGGTAATCTGCGTGGCAGTGATGTCGAGGTACGTGAGGTTCTTGCATTCTTTGAAGTTGGAGAGGCCATTGTCGGTGATCGTCGTGTGTGGAAGATCGAGGTAGGTGAGGTTCTTGCAACCCTTGAAGTGTGTCCAATCTTCCTCGCTCACTTTTTCGCTCACAAGGGTGATGCCTGTTAGCCGAAACGGTTCCTTTGGCAAATCAGCAGCGTTCTTGGTTCCAATGTCACCATCATTGATTCGCACGGCTCCTCTGAGGCGAATCGCCCTCTCGGCCGCAGCGCGGTCATCGAAGGGTCTGGCAATTTCATCCTTCAGCTTCGGGTCGGTCGTGACGGGGGTTTTGGTGTTCTGGACCACGGGGGCGGCTGTGGAGTCAGGCGTCTTCGTTTCGACACCGGGGTCGGCGGTATTCTTGCCAGGGATCTTGATGATGCCTGTTGCCAGCAGGGTGATTCCGGCGAACACCAACAGCGAACACATCAACAACCACTTCCTTCGCGTCTGTGTGAGCGCTGCGGGTTTCCCTGCCGTCTCTGAACTGACAAGTGCATCAATCGGCTTCGAACTGGCGACCGTCTCCGCGGTTTTCGTCGTGTCACTCACCGTAGTCCTGGCGGGCATCACCACAGCGCTGTTGCTCATCCCTGCTTCCAGTTCCCGTAACACTTCGACAACCGCCTCGGCGCTCGCGGGGCGATCTGAAACAGCCTTGGAGAGCAAACGCATCGTCAGGTTATCCAGCTCAGTCGGCACCAGTCGGTTCACTTCTGCTGGTCGCGGCGGAGTCTGCGAGGTGACCGCCAAAAGCATTGCCGTTGTGTTGTTGCCTGTAAATGGCTGTTTTCCGGTGACCATCTGGTAAACCACCACTCCCAAACTGAAGAGATCAGTTCGGTTGTCGAGTGGTTCACCTGTCGCCTGTTCCGGACTCATGTAAGCGGGAGTCCCCACGATCGCCCCTTGCTGCGTCACGGTTTCCGCTCCGTCGCTCTCGGCGTCCGCTCGGGCGAGGCCGAAGTCGAGGATCTTCACCTGCCGCTGTTCTCCTTCCAGCCAGATATTCGCGGGCTTGATGTCGCGGTGAACCAACCCGGCGGCGTGCGCTGCGGCCAGCCCCTCTGCCATCTCGCGAGCAATCCGAACGGACTCGGCGATGGGGGCAAACGGATTCGTTTTGAGGGAATCGGCGAGGGTCTGTCCCTTTAAGAGCGGCATGGTGATGAAGGCAACGTCGTGTTCTTCGCCGACCTGATGGATGGCGACGATGTGGTTGTGTTCGACCGCCGCTTGTGATCGTGCCTCTCGAAGGAATCGAGCTTTCGCCGTTGGATGACTCGCGAACTGCGGCAGCATCACCTTGAGCGCGACCTGTCGGCGGAGGCCAGAGTCCTCGGCTCGGAAGACTGCTCCCATGCCGCCAGTGCCCAACAAACCCAGAACACGGTAAGACCCGAGCCGACCGAGTTCATCAGGCTTCTGGGGCGGAGCGAAGAATGGGAATGACGACGGTTGAGCACAGCCCGTAGCGGTCAGATTATCGCTGCTGCCGGCTGCGGGAGGACCAGGAGGTGCCGGTATGGTTCCTGTGAGTGCGCTGCCGGAGTTGGAGCCGGCGATAGCGGAAACGGTGTCTGAGGTTACTCCCATCAGTGAGACTGGCTTGCCGCACTGGGGGCAACTCACGACCGTTGTGCCCTCTGGCGGCGTGACGTTGAGCGAAGCACGACAAGCGGGGCAGACGACAGCTTGAGTCAGCATTGCAAGCCCCAGTGTTACGAAGTTGGCAACGGATGCGATCTCGGCCATCTATCCCGGGGGGCGAACAACCGGGTGATTACCTGAGATTATCCGAGCGACCCTACTTCTTCCAGTAATCGGGAAGGTCGGGCAGCGTGTCGCGGAGGATCTCCAGCACCGCAGTCCGGTCGGCGCCCGTCAGGTGGGCGAAGGCCGCAGTCTTGTCTTTCCCAGTCAACACCTCGTACATCCGCCTCAGAGTATAGCCTTTCACGTCGGCAGGCAGGGACGCGAACGCCTTCGAGTAGACGAGGTAGCTGCACGGGTACTTGAACAGCCGTGTACTCAGATCAAGTTGACGCAGCGACCGGCCGTTCTTGTCGAACGGACCGCGGGCAGCGAACTCCTTCGCGAACGCCGATGTGCCTGCCACCGATCCCTCCAACTTTGCCTCGCCGGTGAATAGCAGGTACTTCACCAACTGGTCACCCGCCCCCTCGATCCGCCGGGTCACGCTGTCCCACTTCTTGTCGGCCGGTTCCCTGAGCGACTTGTTGAGGGTCACCTCGTAATGTCGCGCCTCTCGGGTAGCGATCATCGCCCGCGCGAGCAGGGTGTGGCACTCGGTCTGGTGTTCCAGGACCATCAGCGCGACGATGTCGCTGTGCGGGGTGAGGTAATTCGCCACTGTGAACCGCGACTTCAATTCGGTGACGTTCTGGCCGGCAGCGTTTCCTTCGGCCTCCGGGTTCTTCTCGTTCCTCACCACCCAGTTGCCCATGTGCGATTGCTTGCCGTGCGTGCCCGTGACATACCACCCTCCCCACCGCTCAGATAACGGACTGGCGTGATTCGTGCGGTGTGTCCCGGCCGAAAGGATCGGCAGTCCGGTACGGTCGGTGAACACGGAACGCACGATGTGCCCTGGTGCGCCGCCGGTCGCAGACGTCGCGTGGCAGGTGAGACACGTCTCCGTCTGGCGGACGAACCGCGGCTCCTGCGTTGGTTGCTGGTCGAGCGTGTAAAAGGCCGTACCGAGGTTGGTGTCGACCGCGGACACCTCCAGCACGTCACCTCGCAGGCAGAACCCGACGTACACATCGTCGTTGAAGTAGATCGCCCGCGGCGTATTCGGCGTGATGCGATCCCGTTGCAGGCTGGTCTTTGAGAACACGAGAACCTGAGATGATTCGGGGACGTTCAATTGCTTGAGCACCGCCGGCAGGTAGCCGTGATCGTCCACGAATTTCAGTTTCGCCTTACCCGCATCAAGCCGCTTCTGCAGAGCGGCCACGACATTGTCTGTCGGGGCGGTCTTGTAGTTAATCGGCTCGCGCTCGAGATCGTCGGCAGTCGCTGGAGCCGCGAGCATGCAAGCGACGGTAATGGAGAACGCGGGGCGGAACATGTTGGCCTCGAGCCGGGCGAGACTGGTCACGAGCGAAAATATATGTCTAGACGATAGTTGTCTGGACAAGTATTATCCTAGCAGGTGCCCGGCTGGTCGCACGAGAAATTCCGATGTCGCGAACTGTCTCAATGCGCCTATCTCACTCGACCCTCTGGTCGAGTGCTGCTGTTTACGTCGTCTTGCTCGCCGGTGGGGTCGGGCTGTTCCTGCTGGTGTGTCGGGCCGGTTCGGGTCTTGCAACACCAATGGCAGCGACTGCCGCCACGCCGTCCGTGGCGGTAAAGGCCGAGCCGGTTAACGTCGTACTCCACGTGATGGCGACCCTCGCCGCCGTCATTTGCCTGGGCACGCTGCTCGGGCGAGCGTTTCGCTACATCGGCCAGCCGCCGGTCATCGGTGAGGTGCTCGCCGGAATCCTGCTCGGCCCGTCGCTGCTTGGGGCGCTATCCCCGGAGGCGATGCACGCCCTCATCCCTTCGCCGGCCACCGACCCCCATGGGCAGGTATCGGCGGCCCTCAAGGCCGTCTCCCAGATCGGCGTCATCCTGTACATGTTTCTCGTCGGCCTGGAACTAAATGCAGTCCGGCTACGGGCGCAGGCCCGAGCTGCAGTCGCCGTGTCCCACGCGAGCATCGTCGTCCCGTTCGTTCTCGGCTCTGGCCTCGCGCTGGCTCTATACCCCTCCCTGGCCCAGCCGGGCGCCTCCTTCGTCAGTTTCGCTCTGTTCATGGGCGTGGCGATGGCCATCACCGCCTTCCCCGTGCTCGCCCGGATCCTGACCGACCGCCAGATGGAGCGAACCGAACTCGGGATCGTCGCGTTGAGTTGCGCGGCGGCTGACGACGTGACCGCGTGGTGCCTGCTTGCCATGATTGTCGGGGTGGCCCAGTCCCAGGTAACCGGGGTCGTCGCCATCACCGCCGGGGCAGCGGCCTTCATCACCGTCATGTTCGTAGTTGCGAAACCGCTCGTCGCCCGGCTGAGCGCGCGGTGTGACGTGGCGACCGGCCCCCTCCCACCACTGGTGATCTCCGGTACGTTCCTCGCTGTCCTCCTCTCAGCCATGACGACCGAAGCGATCGGCATCCACTCGCTGTTTGGGGCGTTCCTGCTCGGTGCGATCGTCCCGCACGATGGGCGGATCGCGCGGGAGTTCACTGCCAAACTGAAGGACCCTGTAACGGTTCTGCTGCTCCCGGCGTTCTTCGCGTACACTGGAATGCGGACCCAGATCGGATTGGTCAGCAGCGGAGAGGACTGGTTGTGGTGTGGTGCGATCGTGCTGGTGGCCACACTGGGCAAGTTCGGCGGCACCCTCTTCGCGGCCCGGTTCACTGGCCAGACGTGGCGAAACTCGGCCGCACTCGGTGCGCTGATGAATACCCGCGGGCTGATGGAGTTGATCGTGCTGAACATCGGGCTGGATCTGGGGGTGATCAGCCCAACCCTGTTCGCCATGATGGTGATCATGGCACTGGTAACCACGGCTGCGACCAGCCCAATCCTGGGGCTACTCATCCCGCCCACCACACCTGAGTCGCGACCAGTTGCATAAGGCTGACCCGGCCCGCGAGATGGCAAGCGTCGAGCAGGAGCCTCGCCCGCCTCGCCTTCCCGACCTGGAACTTTGCCATTGCTGGAACCAGCAAGCGGAGATCGGTGGAGAACCAAACTGGAGGTGCTGCGTGACTACGAAGAAGCTGTGCGTGCTCACACTGATCGGCGTGTTCGGGGCGTTCTGCACCCACCCGCACTTGAACGCCGACCCGCCCGCGAAGCAAGAGCTGCCCGACCCCGCCGACAAGCACCGCGTTTCGCTCGCGGTTGCACGCGACCGGGCGGAGTTGATGCACGAGCTTTTTTCAGAAACCCTGGACGTGGTTCACCACCGATACTTTCGCCGCGATGGAGCCGTGCTGCCGGCCCGTGCGATGGAAGATGTGTTCACTCGGCTAGAGAAGCGATCAAACGTCAAGGCGCGGTGGATTGCGGTGAACACCCCGGCCATGAGCGTCAACCACGAACCTGAGACCGCATTCGAGAAGAAAGCCGCTGAGGAACTTGAGGCCGGCAAGGCCGCGTATAGTCTCGTTGAGAAGGGATACTACCTCGAAGCGAGGCCCATCCCGTTGGGTGCGGGATGCATTGGCTGCCACACCAAATTGTCTCCCATCACCGACAAGAAGCCCCGCCTCGCCGCGCTCGTGATCGCGATCCCGGTGAAGGAGAAATAAACTTCAAGCGGTCTGCCCACCCTGACACTTGGCGACAGAGATCTAACCGCACAGGCCCTACACACTCACCAGGCCGCGATCCCTGGGAATGATCTACTTGCTGCGGAGCGGGTTGAGTTTGCACACGCAGAAACGGTGGCTACACTGTACCCAAACCGTGTGCAATGTACCTCTCTCGGAGTTCACCGTGGCCATCAATCGCATCGCCTGTCCCGAATGCGGGGCAGCACTTAAATCCGCCGCCGGGTTCAAACTCGGCGCGACCGTCAGTTGCCCGAAATGCGAGACGGATTTCGAGGTCGAGGAACCCGAAGAGGAAGAGCAACCCAAGAAGAAGAGCAAAACTGCATCCACCGGACTCGTCTCCAAGAAGAAGCCGATCAAGGCTGCGACGGAAGAGGACGAGGACGAGGACGAGGACGACGAACAGCCCAAGAAGAAGAAAAAGAAGAAGAAAAAGCGGAGTTCGGACGATGGTGACGAGCAGTGGTCCTACAAGAATTCGTGGATTCGCTACGCCATTCTGACAGTGCTCATCATCGTGATGTGCGTGCTGGGGTATATGCTGCACCTGAAGCAGAAACGAGAAGCGGGCGGCGCATTCCGGATCGAGTCGCAGACCGAGTCCGCGTATCCGGTTCGTGCATAATCACGACGAGCGACTGGGGATTGTGCTTTTCCAGTCGCTCAACACGAACAGACCACGTTAGTCCTGCGGATACAGTGCAGTGCTCAGGTAGCGTTCGCCCAGGTCAGGCAGCACCACGACGATCACCTTGCCGGCGTTCTCGGGTCGCCGTGCCACTCTCACGGCTGCTGCGGCTGCTGCGCCGCACGAGATGCCGCAGAGCATCCCTTCTTCCTTCGCAAGTCGGCGACCCATCTCGAACGATTCGTCGTCGGTCACTGTCACCACTTCATCAATGATCGCCGTGTTCAACACGTCCGGGATGAACCCGGCTCCGATCCCCTGAATCTTGTGCGGGCCGGGCTTCACCTGATCCTTCGGCACGCCCTGTGTCAGGTGTTGTGTGAGAACGGGGCTCGCTGCGGGTTCCACCGCGATGCACTTCACATCGGGCTTGCGTGCCTTCAGAACTTCGCCGCAGCCCGTGATGGTGCCGCCGGTGCCCACGCCCGATACGAGGAAGTCGATGTGCCCGCCCGTCGCCCGCCAGATTTCCTCGGCGGTCGTCGTGCGGTGAACCTCGGGGTTGGCCGGGTTCTTGAACTGCTGTGGCATGAACGCCTTTGGCTCACCCCCAAGGCTGGCGACGATCTTGCCGGCCTCAGCCACGGCGCCGCGCATCCCGAGTTCGCGCGGCGTGAGCACCAGGGTCGCCCCGAACGCCTTCAGCAAACGCTGCCGTTCGAGCGACATACTATCCGGCATCGTGACTGTCAGCTTGTAACCCCGAGCCGCGCAGGTGAATGCCAGCCCAATCCCGGTATTCCCGCTGGTCGGCTCCACGATCATCGTTTCTGCCGTGATCTTCCCAGCCTTCTCGGCGGCGTCGATCATGGCGACACCGATGCGGTCTTTGACCGACCAGAGAGGGTTGAAATTCTCGAGCTTGGCAATGACCGTTGCGCGACAATCCGCACCGACAATCCGCCGTAGTTTGATGAGCGGAGTGTGCCCGACGCATTCTGTGATGTTGTTGTAAACGTGGCCGCGGAACGTGGAGTCGTTAGCCATGGGAGATTACCTCAGCAGTATTCCGGTCAAGTTGCTCGACAATTTACCAGAATCGCAGTCCCGGACAAGAGACGAGAATGGCGGTGCTACCAGGGGCGGCTTGCGGCACCTGACTTTGAACCATCACTGCGGTTCGCGTACACTCACTCACAGTTCGCGCCCTCCTAGTTACCCAGGTGAATTGCCGTGGCCGACCGTGCCGCATTGCTGATCGCTGTTGAGACCTTCTTCGAGGCTGCACCCTCTATCCCTTATGCGGCCGCGGATTGTGCGGAGCTCCATCGTGCACTTCCCGCAGCCGGCTACAACCCCGCGAAGTGCCATCTCGTCGCCGGCACACGCACCACCAAGGCGGGGATCGAATCGCACCTGCGTCGCCTCCCCAAACTCATCGACAAGGCCGATTCGCTCCTCGTACTGATCGCGACCCGTGGGTTCAGTTTGAAGGGCCGTGGCTACCTCGCGTGTGCCGACACGATCACGCCCGATCTCGCCGAGACATCGATTGCCGTCGCCGATCTGCTGGCCGTGTTGCAGAAGACGAAGTGTAAGGAAATCACGGTGTTGTTCGATGCCGATGCGTTCACGCTGCCGAACGAAGTGGTGCCATCCGGGCTGGACGAGGACGAACTGACCAAGCTGTTCGAGGCGTCCGCGAACTGCGTCGGGTTGCTGTCGTGCGAACCGGGCACCCGCTCGTTCGAGTCCGGTTCGCTCCGGCACGGCATCTGGCGACACCACATCCTCGAGATGCTCACCGGGAAAGTGCGGTCAGGGGTCGAGAAGGATGGCACCCTCACCGCCGATGCGTTGCACGAATTCCTGCTCGATGCGGTGCCCCGCACGCTTCGCCGCAGTTACGATTCGCCCGAGGAGCAGTCGCCGCAACTGTTCGGCGAGAAGAACGCTGACATGGTGATCGCGGATCTGGGGAAGTTGCTCGGGCCCGGTGGCGAACTGCTCGATCCGGGTCGCATGAAGCGTGTCGCGTTTCGGGCCGAGAGCTCGGGGAAGATCAAGGATCTTGCGGGGTATCGCAAGACGCACAACATGCCCGATCGTGTGAATGAGTGGGCACGGAAGTACGTCAATCGCGCCGCGGTCGCCGACATCAAGGCCGATCTCGATAACACGTTCGACATGGTGCGGGAGCAATTCGGGTACAAGCGCAAGGATCTCGATGTGTCCGCCGAGCGTGACGGCATGGGCTACATTCGCACGCCCGACTTCGAATACACAGTGACCGTCGCCGTGAATCCGGATGATCTGACGGAGGTGATCTGGCAGCGTGAAATCGGCAGGCTCTCGGGGCCGGAGTTCGTGCGATCGGCGGGCTTCAAGGCGGTGTTCGGCGTGATGTTCGATCGACTCGTATTCGAGTTCGCTCAGTCTGTGGATGTCGCGGACTTCGTGGATCAGATTGAAGAATCACCCCCGGAAGGGGTGAAGGTCAACGTGGCGAGCGATGCGAACGAGGCGGAAATCGCGTTGGCGGGCTTTGCCGGGAAAGTGGTGGTCACGCCGGAATCGGTGGTGATCCTCGGGCAACGAGGAAGTTCGACGAGCCTCCTGGAGCAGTTCCTGACATTCCTGCGAAAGTTCTCGGGACTGGGCGAACCAAAGTCGCTGGCTCCGGTGAAGTGAGCAGTAGGCAACCCACACGAGATTCCTGCCATCCGTCTCATCTGTCGCCATAATATTATTCCCCGCATCAGCTTCGGACGGCAAAGATCGTGTAACAACCCGCGCCGAAGTGCCTGTTTTTCACCCCGCGCAGTTGGATCGGTTGCCGTGAGTCGTCTGATATAGCAGTTCGCATTTGCCCGTGCCCCGTTTCGGAGGATGTCACATGAGTCGCCGGTTGCCGATAATGCCGCTCGCGTTTGCGGCCACATTCGGCCTGTTCGCATTGACCTCGGTCCTGCTCGCGCAGCCGCCCAAACCGACGCCGGAGATCAAGCCAGGCGACATTCGGGGCACGCAGCAGGACAACGCCAAGCTGTACCAACGGTTCGCCGATGAGTTGCTCCGCCTTGCCCAGCGCTGGGAGAAGAGCGACAACCAGGACGAAAAGGAACGGGCCAAGTCTCTGCGAGCGGCCCTCAAGATCGCCGACGAAAAGGGCGTTAAGAACCTGTTCGAAGGGATCGTGAAGGGTCTCGGGAACTCGAACCCCACCGGGAGCGACTTCAACGAGCTTCTCGGCAAGGACGCGAAGTTGATCGCGGCCCTCGACGAGATCCTCCGCACCCTCGAAACCGAGGACGATGCGGACCGTCTCCGTCGTGAGATCAAGGAACTCAAGGAACTGATCGCCGAGATCGAGAAGCACAAGCGCGACCAGGAAAACCTTCGCGCTCGCACCGAAGGGAAGGGCGACCCCGAGAAGATCGCTCAGGCCCAGGCCGATCTCGCCAAGCGCACCGCCGAGACCGCCAGCAAGTTCCCAGGCTCGGAACCGAAGAACCCTTCCGCCAGCGGCAATCCGGAAGCGAAGGACCCGAAGGCTGAACCGAAACCCGAGGCCAAGCCTGGCGAAGCCAAGCCCGAAGCCAAGCCCGACACCGCTGAAAACAAGAGCAACGACAAGCCGAACGCTGGCGACCCGATGATGGGTGGCATGGGCGATCCGAAGGCTGGCGGCGAACCCAAGCCAAGCCCGATGGGCAAGCCCGCTGGCGACGACAAGGAATCCCCGAAGGGCATGGGCCCTGGCGATCCAAAGGCTGGCGGCGAACCCAAGCCAATGGGTATGGACCCGAAGAACCCAATGGGCGGCGACCCAAAGAACCCAATGGCTGGCGAACCGAAGCCAAGCGATAGCAAGGCCAAGGGCGATGGGAAGGGCGATCCGAAGCCTTCCGACGGAATGCCCGGTGGCGAAGGCAAGCCGATGGACCCGAGCGGTATGCCCATGGCCGGTGGCGGCCCACCCAGCGCTTCGAAGCCAAGCGGCGGCCCACCGATGCCCGGTGGCGGTCAGCCAAGCCCTCCAGGTGGCCCACAGAAGCCCAAGGACAACGCCCAGGAGAACGTCGAGCAGGCCGTTCCTCAGCAGGAAGGCGCCGAGCAGGACATCAAGAAGGGCGACCCGATGGAAGCGTCCAAGAAGCAGGACGAGGCCATCAAGAAGCTCGAACAGGCACTCAAGGAACTCGAAAAGCGTCTGAAGCAACTCCGCGAGAAGGAACTGGAAAAGCTCCTCGCCAACCTCGAAGAACGGGTCGGCCGCATGCTCCGGATGCAGATCGAAGTGTACGAAGCAACCAAGAAGATCCACGAAGGCGTGGTCAAGAACAACAACCAGAAGACGACCGCCGACGTGCAGAAGTCGCAGACCGAAGCCGACAAGGAACAGGCCATCGTCGTTGAGGCCGACAAGGCTCTCAAGCTGATGGAAGGCGAAGGCTCGGCCGTGGTGTTCGCTGGTGTGCTCGCCGAAGTCCGCAACGACATGATCGCCGTTCAGAAGCGTCTGAACGAGGGTCGCGTTGAAGGTCGCAAGGGCACCGACTCACAGGGGACCCAGCTCATCGAAGAGCAGATCATCGAACAACTCACGATGATGAAGGACGCCCTGAAGAAGGCCAAGCAAGACCTGCAAGACTCCAAGGGCAAGCCGGGCGACCCGAAGGAAGGCGGCAAGCCGAACAAGAAGTTGATCGACTTGATCAACGAGTTGAAGTTGATCAAGTCGCTCCAGGAGCAGGTCAACAAGCGGACGATCTCGCACGAGAAGCAGGACCCGGGTGCTCAGCAGAAAGACCCGATCGTCCAGGCCGAACTGAAGCAGCTCGCGGATCGCCAGAAGGTGCTCCAGGAGATGCTCCACAAGATCGCGACCGAGGCCAACCAGTAATCGGCTTCGGTTCTGAGAAAGTCGAAACGCTCCGGGTTGGCACTGGCTCCTCAAAGGGCTGATGCCAACCCGGAGCGTTTTTGTGCGCATCCAGCGACTTCGCACTGCCTGTATGATGGCGCAGGGTGTCGGTGCAGTTCGTTGGCGCGCGGAGGGGCTGTCATGCCGGGGTGCTGTGGCGGATCATCTCGGAAGAACGCGGCGGCGTTCGGCGTGCTGTCGTTGTTGCTGGTGGGTATCGCCTATTGGGGGTGGGAAGTAACACATCCGCCACCCCGACCGGAAGAAGCGGTCGTGGTGCTGGTGGCAGCGCGGGATCTCAACACGGGGACGGCGTTCACCAAGGACAACATCGCAGAATTGACGACGCTCAAAGAGTTCCCCAAGAGCGCCATCGATCCGGAAATGAGGATCATCACCGACCCGAAGGAGATGATCGGCAAGCGTCTCAAGCGAGCTACGCACGAAGGCGAGTTCTTCCGGGTCAGCGATCTTTCCAGTTCCCCTCTAATCGAGTGCCAATTCCTCGATTTCCTGTCCCTGCCGTTCACCCCTCCAGTGGGGGACGGGTTTGTGGGGCCCAATTCGCGAGTGGATATCGTGGCGAGCTACGGCGAGGGAATACATCGTGAAGTGTTTACCCTACTTCCAGACATGACGGTCCTCGCCGTCAACGTGGCATCGGACCTCACTCGAGGACAACCCCAAGACCCGATTTGGGTTTCCTTCTCAGCAGACGGGAAACAGATGAAGCTCGCCGCGCTCGCACAAGAAGCGGGCTGCACCCTGGAACTGGTGGTGCGTGCTCAGGACGCTCCGAAGAGCGACTGGGATTTCGACGCGACCCTGGCTCGCGTGGAGGCGTTGCTGAAGAGGCCGCCCGTTGCCCCAACACCGCGAGTTGTTGGGAATCCGTAGGGTTTCCTTCCTTGGACCGCGGCCGGCTCGGCCGCACAACCGAGGACTCTCGGTCAGCTTGGGAACAGGTCCGGAATAGCTTCCCAATTTCTGCTTCTTGGTATTAACCTCCCCCCTTGTGGGGGAGGTCGGCGAGTCTTCGAGCCGGGTGGGGGGTAATGCCTTGAAAACTCTGCAGGCCTTACCCCCCACCCGCCGCTCCGCGGCGACCTCCCCCACAAGGGGGGAGGTTAAGAATCGGCCACTTCGCGGCCTGATATTATTCTGTGCCTGTTCCTTGGAAGAGATCACCACTCGCATCGGGAAATGTTCAGCAGCGGGCAAGATGCCCGCGGTCCCAGGAGTCCCATGTTAATCTGGGCACTTTCCAGAGTGGCCACGATCGCCTGGGCGTCACCACGATTGCGTTGCCGTCACCGCAAGAACTGTTTTGGTAAACAGATGCGTTTCGAATCTCGGCGAACGACGTTACTCTGACACTATTTCTTCCAGACGAATCGAACGGTTCCAGAGGTGGGGTGTGCATATTGGCTGGAACCAATTCTCAGCTCAGGCAATAATTTCGGGTGCAATCCGTTGGGCGGAACTTGTTGTGCGCGCGAAAGTTACAAGATAAACTCGATCAGCAGTTAGCTCTCCCGCATAGCTTCGTCTTTCTGGTACACCAGTCCTGCGGCTCAACACCGGGCCAGGACAACCAAACTACTCTCCCGCCAGTTTGTCACTCGCTCCTTGAGGAGGTTTTCCGTGGTGATTCGCAAGATATTCGCGGCGGCCGTCCTCTCGACGGGTCTCACCGCGATCGACGCAACCCCTGTGGTTGCCGCCGAGAAGCAACCGATGTTCGGCTTCAGCACCATGAAGACATCGACCCCGGCAGCCGCCAAGGCCAAGGCCGAAGCATGGCTGAAGTCGGTCGGCAAGTTCGAGCAGGCCGCGTTCGACAAGGTTTGGGCCGACGAGTCCAGGACCGTGCTCGACCGGACCGCGGACTCGCTCGCTCTCGGCAACACCGAAGCGGCCGCGATTCTGGCCAACGTCCGCAAGCAAGACGCCCCGGCTCCCGCCGAGACGCCTGCTCTGCTGAAGGACGCCAAGCTCGATAGCTTCTTCCGCACGAACATGGTCCTCGCCTTCGCGAAGGCCGCCGCCAGCAAGAAGGTGTACGAGGAAGCTCTCGAAGCTCTGAACTCGGTCACCACCCCGGAAGCGGCCGTCGATCCTGCCGCGTTCTACTTCTTCAAGGCCGTCTCCGAGCACGCAACCATGCGGAAGGAACCGGCTACGAACTCGATCGTCAAGTTGCTTGACGACGTGGCCGACGCTCCTGACCGTTACAAGATGGTCGCCACGCTGATGTTCTTCGAAATGCAGAGCTGGTCGGCCGACCCCAAGGCTCTGTCGAACATCGAACGGCTCATGGATAACAGCGGTCGTCGTCTGGAACTGGCCCGTGCCGGCGAGAAGACCCAGGATATCCAGAAGAAGATCGTGTTCCGCCTCGAAGAACTGATCAAGGAACAAGAGAACAAGAACAAGCCTGGCCCTCCCGGAGACGGCCCACCGAACGGTGGCAACTGCCCAGGCGGCGGCCCTCCTGGTGGCCCTCCTGGCAACAGCCCGGGCAACCAGACCCAGCCGACCCAGAACGCGGCCGACAGCATGATCATGGGTGGCAGCGGTGCGGGCAAGGTTGACGAAAAGCAACTTCGCCAGATCGCCGAGCAGTGGGGCAACCTGCCGCCGGAGAAGCGAGCCAAGATCGTGGACGATATCACCCGCGATCAACCGCAGAAGTACAAGCAGATGATCGACGAATACTTCAAGTCGCTGAACCGGATCCACGGGTACAAGTGACCCACCGGCGATGCGATCAACGCAACTGACAACTCGGGCGGTGGCCGTACAATACGGTCACCGCTCGGGCGCTTCGCAAAGTCTCCCGACTCGACCAAGATTTCGCTGACCACCTGCACCTGTGAGACACCGGCCATGCTGTTCACCTGCCGGCCCCTGTTCGCTCTTGCATTCATTTCCGCAGCTTCCGTCGCACTCGCCGACGACATCACCACCACCGCCGGCAAGAAACTCGTCGGCAAGCTGGTCGCCATCGACGCTCAGGGAGCGACAATCCTTGTCGGTGAAGCGCGAGCCGTGGTGGCGGGCAAAGACATCGTGGTTGTTGACCTTGGCGCGAAGGTCACCCCGTTGCCGAAAGACGTTCGCGCCAACGAAATCGAGCTGACCGATGGTTCCACCTTCCGCACCGGGAAGTTTCTCATCAAGGGCCGCAAGGTCGAAGCGGAGTTGCTGACGGTGCCCGCTGGTGTTGCAGCCCCCACACTCGATCTGCCGCTGGGCGCGGTGTTCTCGATCATGCGAGGTTCCGAAGATCCGAAGAACCGTGACGCCTGGAAAAAGGTTCTCGGTAGCCGGGGCAAGCGCGACCTGTACATCGTCCGCGAGCCTGAAGGCTTGAACTTCGTTCAGGGGACGATCCTGAATGGCGACGACGCGGGCACCCGACTGACGTTCGAGAAGGACGACGGCAAACAGGATTCCCTTCTCCTGTCGCGTGCCACGGGTGGGCTGGTATTCTCTCAGCCCGCCCCCGCACAAGTCCCGCAAACTCTCTGTCGCGTTATTGACGTGTTCGGCAACTCGCTTGTGGCGCAGTCCGTCACGCTGAGTACCGAGGGTGCGACGATCACCACCGTGGCGGGAGTGGTGGTGAAGTATCCGGGCACCAATGCAATCGCGAAGTTCGACTACGCACAGGGGAATGTCGCGTATCTGTCGGATCTCGATCCCCTGGTGGATGCACCGCAAATTCCTGCCGACGAGAGGGGCTTGCGACTGAACCCCGTCGCACCTTATGGCCGCGATCGCGGTCTCTCGGGGGAGATTCTAAAGCTCGGGAGCGACACCTTCCCCAAGGGGTTCGTGGTGGCTCCCGATACCGTCCTGACGTTCAACATTGGTGGCGATTACCGTGAATTCAAGGCAATCCTCGGTCTGCCCGAAAACTCGCCGGACGCGAATCTGGAAGCGAAAGTCACCATCGAAGCCGATGGCCGCATCGTGTTCTCCGAATCGCTCAAGCGCAAGGACAAGCCGAAGCCGCTGATCCTCGATGTAAAGGGCGTCCGCCAACTGCGTGTGACCATCGAGGCAGATCTGTCGGTGAATGGCAATCGGGTGATCTTCGCAGATGCTCGGGTTCAAAAGTGAGTCGGCTGGCCAGGGGTACACCCCGCACCACTACCAAGATTTAGCCGGGGCATGCCCCGGAATTCCCTTCGGAATCCTGTCATGACTCGATTTGTGTTCCGGGCGTTTGCCCGAGTTCGGCTCCTGCTAGCGATTGCCGTTCCGGCAAGTCTGGTCGCAGCCGTTGCGTTCAGTTCTGCGACCGCAGCTCCGATCGATGTCGATAAGTCCGTGATCGAGGCACAGGATCAGCGGATCACCGCGATCAAGAAGGTATTCCCCGCCGTCGTCGCCGTCTGCATGCAAGGCGGGCAAGGCGTCGGGTCCGGAGTGCTCATCTCTCCCGACGGCTATGCCTTGACCAACTTCCACGTCGTGCAACCCACCGGGCCGCTGATGCAGGCCGGACTGGCCGACGGTGTTCTGTACGATGCGGTGCTGGTGGGGACCGACAAGGTCGGCGACGTATCACTCATCAAACTGCTGCCGAAGGACAAGGCCAACCCGAAGCCGTTCCCGTTCGTTGCACTCGGGGATAGCGACAAGGTTCGCACCGGCGACTGGTCGCTCGCCATGGGCAACCCGTTTTCGCTGGCCATGGACTTCACCCCAACCGTGACCTACGGGATCATCAGCGGCACGAACCGCTACCAGCCGCCCGAAGGGAAAGGGTTGCTCGAATATACCGACTGCATCCAGATCGAAACATCGATCAACCCCGGGAACTCCGGCGGCCCGCTGTTCAACATGCAGGGCGAGCTGATCGGCATCAACGGTCGTGGTTCGTTCGAGAAGCGGGGTCGCGTGAACTCCGGCGTCGGGTATGCCATCTCGATCAACCAGATCAAGAACTTCCTCGGCCACATGCGAGCCGGTATCGACACAGACCATGCCACGCTCGGAGCGAGCATCGGCACCGCGAACGAAGATGCACCGCTAACGCAAATGGTCGTCAAGCAAGTGCTCGATGGCTCTGATGCGGAGCGTCGGGGTATTCAGGAAGGCGACCAACTGCTGAACTTCGCCGGCCGCGTGGTCACCAGTACGAACCAGTACAAGAACATCCTCGGCATCTTCCCGAAAGAGTGGCGTATCCCCGTGACGACCCGCCGGAACAACGAACGGCATGAAACGCTCGTTCGCCTGATGGGGAACATCGCGACGGAGAAGGAAACGCAGCCCAAGGTTGACGCACCGCCCCCGCCGCCGAAGGCCAAGTTGCCTGCACCCAAAGGTGGCGGAGATTCGGAAGTCGCGAAACTGTACGTCCCCAAGAAGGGCTACGCGAACTGGTACTTCAACGAACTCGAACGCGACAAACTGCTGGGCGAGGTCAAGAAGCAAGGCGACTTTACCTCGTTCACCGGCGCATGGGTTGCCGAGGGGAAGTACGAGATGGGCGAACGGAAGGGCGATTTCCGCTTTGAGCTGACCGAGGGGAAGGATGCCGACCCCATCGTGAACCTCAAGCTGAACATCGAACACAAACTCGCGCCGCTGAAGGATACCGATCGCCGACTTCAGGCCGAACCGATAGGGAGCGGCGGGTTGATGCTGGCGCTGTATCAGTGGCACCGGTTCTTGACCAAGGGAGCGAAGGGCTTCGAGGGTCTGTTTGCCCACGGCGGCACCGAACCGTTCTACCCGTACCCAGTTGACGGCAAGAACCCGAAGTCGCTCGCTGATTTGCGGACCGACTGCGCCGTCCTGAAGACCAAGCACGGCTCCACCGAATCCAAGTGGTTCTTCTCCGAGAAGGATCATTCACTCGTGGGATTCGAGACCTTCACCGACAAGGAACGCGAAGACCCGTGTGAGGTGTTTCTGTCCGACTACAAGGCCGTGGATGGTACGAAGCTACCGCACCGAATCGAGGTTCGGTTCAAGGATAAGCGATACGCCGTTCTGAGTGTCAGCAAGTACACCCTTGGCAAGAAATAAGGTTTCAGGTTCAAAGGTTCAGGTTCCAAGTTCAAAACCGTGCTGGTTGGAACCCTGGAATCTGAAACCGGGAATGTGAAACTCGAACCCCCCGAAACAACCATGAACATGCGATACGGCACCTGGATCCTGGCAGTGATTCTCGCGGTCCCGTTCAACGCGGCACCCGCACAAGCCGCCGATCCGTTCAACGAACTGGCCAAGAAGACCAACCAAAAGATGGTGAAGGTATTCGGTGCGGGCGGGTTCTCACGCCTGAACAATTTCGGCACCGGAATCATCATCAGCCCGGATGGACACATCCTGACGGTCGCAAGCCAGTTGCTCGACACCTCGGAACTGGTCGTTCACCTGTACGACGGGCAGCGCCTCAAGGCCCAAGTTCTCGCGGTGGAACCGGAACTCGACGCGGCGATCATCAAGATCCGCATCGAAGGGAAGAAGATCGAGGAACCAACCGGGTTGAACCTCGATTACTTCGACTTCGCGGAAGCCGCCAAGCGACCTCACGCCGAGACAGGCGACTGGGTTCTCGCGCTCTCGAACACATTCGAGATCGCGCTTCGGGATGAATCGCTCAGTCTGCAGCGTGGTGTGGTCATGGCGTACGCGAAGTTGGCTGGTCGGCGGGGCGTATTCGAGTTCCCGTACACCGGTGAAGTGTACATCGTCGATGCAATCACGAACAATCCCGGGGCTGCCGGCGGGGCACTCATCAACCGCAAGGGCGAGTTGCTCGGCGTCATCGGACGCGAGATCAAGAACAGCCTCAGCGACACATGGATGAACTACGCGATCCCGGTTTCGGCAAAGGTGGACATCAAGGAAACCGTGAAGGTGAAGGACAAGGACGGCAAGGAAGTCGACGAGGAGAAGACCATCACCGTCACGATGCCCGACTTCGTGGCGAAGGGAATGAAGGGTGAATACCGGACGGTCACGCGGCCCAAAACCGCGCTGGGAGAAGGCGGTTACCACGGCATCATCTTTGTGCCGAACATCCTCGAACGCACGCCCGCCTACATCGAGGATGTCGTTCCCGGGTCGCCCGCAGCCAAGGCGGGACTCCGTCCGGATGATCTGGTGAGTTTCGTTGATGGCGAGCCAATTGGCAGTATCAACCTGTTCAACACGTGGATCAAGAAGAACACCCGGACTGGCCAGATGCTGCGTGTCGAAGTTCGGCGTGGTGAGGCACTTCAAACGATCGAACTGACGCTCGGGGCACATACCGCGAAGCCGACGCCACCGCCGCAACCCACACCGCAACCGAAGTGATCGCGATTTCAAATAGCCCTCCGGTTCGCCGGAGGATTCCGTTGGCCCCCCATTCGTCGGTGGGCTGCTTGGCAGACACAACCCAGTACGGACTCCAACCGATGATTGCTTGCTTCACAACCCGGCAACTTCTGATCGCGGCTGTGGCGGCGTTGCTGTTCTCGCCAACAGCCCGCGCCGCAGACGTCAATGAGGCGACCGAGAAAGCCATGAAGGCGGCATCGGCCAAGGTCGCGCCGTCCGTCGTGAAGATTGAAACAGCCGGTGGCACCGAGGTCGTGCCTGCCGAGAAGAAAGGCGGCCCTCCCGCGAAGGGTGGAATCCGCAAGGGGACCGGACCGACCACGGGGTTAATCGTGGGAGCAGATGGCTTCATCATCACCAGTGCGTTCAACTTCGCAAACAAGCCAACCGATATCTTCGTGACGATCCCGGGGCGCCCGCAGCGACTCGTTGCCAAGATTGTCGCGAACGATCAGACACGAATGCTGACGCTCCTCAAGGTCGATGCAAAGGATCTCCCCGTACCCGCGGCGTATCCCAAGGGCCAGATCGATATTGGCCAGTGGTCGTTGGCTCTGGGTCGCACGTCCGACCCGGACGCGGAGCATCCACCATCCATGAGTGTCGGCATCGTCAGTGCGACGAATCGCATCTGGGGCAAGGCAATCCAGACGGATGCCAAGACTTCGCCCGTGAACTACGGCGGACCACTGGTTGCGCTCAACGGGATGGTTTACGGGGTAGTTGTCCCCGCCTCGAATCGTGCCGAAGGTGAGACCGCCGGCGTAGACGTATACGACGGTGGAATCGGGTTCGCGGTGCCGCTTGAAGACGTCATCGCCGTGTTGCCGCGATTGAAGGCTGGGCAAGAACTCAAGCGTGGATTGCTCGGCATCAACCCACAAGGCACCGATGCCTACAACGCATCGCCGATCATCGGTGCCATCCAGCCAGACTCGGCTGCCGCGCGAGCGGGGATTCTGGTTGGCGACAAGATCCTGGAGGTCGATGGCAAGAAGATCCCGAACTTCTCGACACTTCAGCACGTGCTTGGCCCGAAGTACGATGGTGATGAGATTACGATCAAGATCGCACGCGGCGACAAGGAGCAGGAGTTCAAGGGCGTTCGGTTGCTCGGCACCTCCACTGCGTATGTGAATGCGTTCCTGGGGCTGCTGCCGATGCGAGATGAACCGGGGCCGGGCGTCGAGATTCGATACGTCTACCCGAAAAGCCCCGCTGATCTCGCGGGTTTGAAGGCAGGCGATCGCGTGATGAAACTCGCCCCCGCCTCCGCGCCGGCACTCACTCCTGTGCAGAATCGTGCAGCGCTACTCGCATTGCTGCAACGGCTCTCGCCTGGCGTCGAGATCAAGATCGAGGTGAAACGGAAGGAAGGCGACAAGGTTGAGACAGTCACCGCGAAGCTGATCGCTGCGCCGGACATGCTGCCCGAGAAACTCCCTCCGTCTTCCGCAGGGAAGGCGCTCGAAGGTCAGCCCAAGCCGAAGGCGAAGGATCAGGATCCGAAAGATCCATTCGATCCGGGGTGTGGACCGGACGACGATTTTGCAAGCAGCGAGGATGAGCCAAAGAAGCAGGACAAGAAAGACGACAAGAAGGACGACAAGAAGGACGACAAGAAGGACGATAAACCCAAGATCGAAACGGGGTTCATCAAGCGGACCAACGAGGCACTGGGCCGTGAATACTGGGTCTACATTCCGGAGAATTACGATCCGAACAAATCCTACGGCCTGATCGTGTGGTTCCACGACACGACCGAGGCAAGCAAGGATGGCGAGAAGGTTGGACGGACGTTCCGCACTGTCTGCGAGGATCAGAACTTCATCCTGGTCGGCCCGAAAGCCGGGAACAAGGATGGATGGGTGCCGAGCGAAACCGAGATCGTGATGCAAGATGTGAAGACGGTCATGGGCCAGTACACGATCGACAAGACCCGCGTGGTTGCCCACGGCCAGGGGAATGGCGGCCAGATGGCGTTCTATGTCGGGTTCAATGTTCGCGATATCTTCCGGGGCGTGGGCACCGTGGGGGCGGTTCTCGGCACAAACCCCAAGGAGAACATCGCGAATCAGCCGCTGTCGTTCTTCATCACGGCGGGCGACAAGGATCCGCTCATCAAGGACATCAAGGAGAGCAAGGATCTGCTGATCGAGAAGAGGTTCCCGGTGGTTTTCCGTGAGATGAAGGAAAGCGGCAAGGAATACTTCGACACCGCAACGTTCGCCGAGTTCGTCGCGTGGCTGGACTCGCTCGATCGGGTGTGAATTATTGGTAGGCAACTCACTCCGTGAGTTGCCTACGAGATAGCAAAGAAGCCCACCCGCGATCGGGTGGGCTTCTCGCGTTATCACTTCAGTTCCACATTCCAGTAGGCGTTGTCGATGAACGACTGCCACGAGGAATACTTCTTCTGAGTGAGCTTGAGGTTCAACAGCGGGCTTCGCTTCGGCTTCTCCGGCTTGCGGATCAGCGTCATGTTCGCCTGCCGTGGGGTGCGACCGCCCTTGCGGACGTTGCAGTCCACGCACGCACACACGATGTTATCCCAGGTGGTTCCACCACCCTGGCTTCGCGGCATCACGTGGTCCAGGCTCAGTTCGCTTGTCGGGAACTTCTTCCCGCAGTACTGGCACTGGTTGTGGTCGCGAGCGAAGAGGTTTCGCCGGTTGAACTTCACCGTCTGCTTCGGGAACTTGTCGTACGCGAGCAGCCGGACAACACGCGGAGCCTGAATCTCGGACGTGGGCGTCCGCACCCAGTCGTCCTCTTCCTTACGAAATTCCGCCGCTCGAAAGGCGCTCAGTTCGGCCCACGACGTGAAATCGTAGGTGGCGAACTGACCCTCATCGATGCTGACGACTTCGGCCAGATCCTTGCAGAGCAAGCAGAACGCTCGGCGGACGGAGATAATGTGCACGGCGACGAACGTCTTGTTCAACACCAACACGCTCGCGTCCAAGGCCGAGTGCAAACCGACATTCATAGCGGTGCGGCCTTTCGTAAGAAAACCCACCGACAGCGGCACGCGGTCGGTTCGTTAGTAGGCGAGGCGCATGTGGGCAACAAGGTTCATCTACTCTACCATCATACCGGCGGTTTTTTCGTTCCTGCAAGCCCCTGGAACCAGTTCCGACACTCTGTTTCACGTCTTCTTCACAACTCGTATGGTTGGTGCGGAAAAGGCGTCACGGGCATCGCAAGATTTCAGCGGCGAGCTATTGTCACCTCACGTATCGGGCGAGTTGAACGAGAGTCCGATCGCATTCTTCGCTGCTTCCAACAACCCGAACGCGGAGGAGTGACACCCGGATGTCACGCGCAGGAACGGGGAACGTGCGACGTGCAAATCTGCGGCCAGGATAGACCAGCCCAACATGCTTAGCCCCGGTGATCGCCGAGTACGCGAGAATCTGGTGCAGATCCGCCGTGTCTGGTGAGATTCCGGGTGCCTTCCACTTCGCATCGAGCACAGCACGCGGTTCCGCCTTGCGACGAATCACGATGTCGGGCTGCAGCGTGGTTGGTCCGATCGGGAACGTCGGTTGCGCTTCTACTCGCCACGCGGGATGCGCTCCGAAATGTGCCGTGAGCCCGTTTGTGAGCCAGCGCTCGAAGGCACGCGACAGGTCAATCAGGAACGCCCCAGTCCCAGACTCGGGAAACTGAGCGGCCGCGAATCCGTCGTGAAGGACCCGACACAGATCAAGCAACGGCTTGTAATGGGCCGCACGCGGTTCGGCCTCAGCCATGGTGAAGTCGGCATCCGTGATTGCAGTAGCCGGAACTTCAATAAGTGAGAGAGTGGCATCTTGCAATTCGATTCGGGTATTACTGCCAAGTTCGGGACATGCGAGGAGTTGGTCGGCAATCACTCGTGGGATGCGATTCCACGGGGTATCGAGACTGAGAACAGATTCCGTGATGTGGAAGCGATCGGGGAATGCTCGTGCGGCCGTGTCGCGGAGTTGCTCCGCAACTCGGAACTTCCCGCGAAGGAAGGGTGACACGGTGTCGTGATCGTGGTAACCCGCGACCAACCCGACCCGCGTGACGGTTCGCAACTGGCTGGCGAACTCCCGTGCGAGCGCATCGAGCAAACCCGCGTGAGGTTCAACACTGCTCCCGTCGTGTCCCGCGTGATTTAGGCCGAGAAACATCTGCACGTTCGGCCACGGAATCTTGGGGCTGATGGCGAAGCGGCGCGTGGGTGTGTCAAACCAGCCGACGTATCCGCGTGGCGTGATGCGGTACACCTCTCGCCGAAATGCTGGTACTACATCGACGAGATGCCGGGCGTGGCGGAGCAGGAACGCGACATCATCACGCGGAAGCCGAACCGTGTGCGCGCGGCGTTCAACGAGTTGGATCGTGGGCAGGCTCATGACTCAGGTGCTTGCTTGAGTCGTTGCCGCGTGCGTTCCCCAAGTACGCGTTCCGGGGTGTAATCCTTCAGACGTTCTTCGCGGCCGCCGAAGTAGTCCAGTAGCAGCGGGCGAACGTGGTGGTCCCACACGGCCGAGAGTTTCTCGCGGTCGAGGTCAGGCACCATGAAGAAGCTGTGGCCGACGTGTTTCCCTGGTCCGAGGTCGCGCGTCAGGCGGTCGTTCAGTTCCTCGAAGAGTCGCACGACTCGCGGACCGAAGGTTTCATCGCTGGCGTCGGTGGGCGGGTGTTCTTCGAGCCAGCGAGCGAGGACGGCGGCGTCGGCGGGCATGTCCACGAACGAGAACCGGCGGCGAAGTGCCTGATCGAGCGCCACGGCCGAGCGGTCGAGTTGGTTCATCGTCGCCAGCACGAACAGGTTCTCGGGCAACTGGAACAATCGCTTCGAGTACGGCAACGTCACGGCCTGATCGCGGTACTCCAGCAGGAATAACAACTCCCCGAAGATTCGCGGCAGGTTCCCGCGGTTCAACTCATCGACGATCAGCACGTGCGGCTCGCTCGGTCGTGCAGCAGCCTGGGCCGCGAATGCGGCCAGCACGCCGTCTTCGACCGGATAGGTCACCTCGGAGCGGCCGTCGGTTTCGACGTTCCGCACGCGAATCCCTTCGACGAATTCTTCGTAGCTGTACGCCGGGTGGAACTGCACGAGGCGAACGCAACCGGGGCGGTCGTGGGTGAGCAACCGGGCCAGCGAGCGGGCGACGTGTGTTTTGCCCGTGCCGGGTACGCCCTGGAAAATAAGCTGCTTCTTGAGGCGTAACAGACCGAGGACGCGATCGAGCCAGACATCCGAGAGGTACGTCTCGCGGTGGAACGAGGCCGGGTCGTAGTGCGGCGGGCTATCCGGCGAACCCGCACGGCGCATGACCAACGGTCGCGGGTCAGCTTCAGCGGCACACGCGAACAGCGGCAACAGGCGGTCGAAGGTGAGCAGCACTTCGCCGGGAAGGTCGTCGCCTCGCAGCACCGGATCGGCGGGGCTGCGATGAATGCCGGCTGCGATGGTCTTGTTCGTCGCCCAGGCCCGAAGATCGGCCGGCGACTTCATCGCAACCTCGGTCGCGAGGTCATCACCCGTCCAGAAGTGGCAGCCGTCGAGCAACTGACCCGGTGCGAGCGCACGGAACACGGCTTCGCCGTGTTCTTGAATCGCCTTGCGGAACTGGCTGCCGGCTTCGCGTGCGGTGCGGCCGAGGTGGAAACCGTAGCGAACGCCGTCGGCCGCGACCCGCACGAAGAACTGCGCGTCGTCGCGTTTGTTCGCACGGCTCTTGCGGTAGAACGTTACCCACTGCACAGGTTGATACGGACCGCCGCGACCGAAGTCGTTCTTGCAGATGCTCGTGAGGGCACGGCCGGTCTTCGCGTCGCACTCCAGATCCCAGCCGTGCTCGCGGTTCAACACGGGGAGGATGTAGCGCTCTGCAACAGCTTCGCAAAGTTCCACGAGCGGCTCACGCAACACGAACTGATACCGGTCGCGGTGCGTGGTCATCCAGACGCGGGTGTTCGCAGTCGTGAGTTCACCCAGGAACGCGAACGTGTCGGAAGAGAAACCGAGGAAGTCTTGCGGTTCGGGTTCGCACGAGGGTTGCCCGGCGAGCGTCACCACCTCCGCGAGTTCGAGTGGGTGAACGCGGAACGTGTCGCGCAGAACGCCGGCGATCTCGCACCACAACCGGGCACGCTCGGGTACCGGCAACGCGGGGGAATACGCGTCGTCGAGGAAGGGCAGGGCACTTTCCCACGCATGTTCGGGATACGCGCTGTGAAACGCCTCAAACGCGGCCGCGTGGTTCCCGGCCAGGGTTTCGGCCTGGAAATGTGTTATCGCCGCGATTGTTGCTGCAGGTGTCTCCCGCATTCGCTTCTTGAGCGGAACCTGGGATCGCACGGTTCGTAAGGCACGCTGAATCTCATCAGGGCCAACGGACCACATGAACGCTTTGCCCGCCCAAAGTGGAAGCTCGCGGCCCGACATTCGCGCGACACGTTCGAGAAAGTCACACACCTGGAATGGCGTCAACTCGTGAGCAACTTCGCGAATCTGGTCGCAGCCCGCAACCGTTGCTGCGAACCGCTCTGCAACGCTGCGGGGATTCTCGGGGAACAGCCCGAGCATTCGCAACCCGTGTTCGACCCCAGGGCACCACAGCGGGAGCGGAGCACTTGCTCGCGCCATCGTCGACCAAAAGCCCGCACCGAGACCGGGAACGTGATACGCTTCGCCCGGCGTAACGCAGCGTGCCAGGCGTACGGGCAACGGATCGTGACCGCGAAACAAGTGCGACAGTGCGTGGCGAAGGAAGCCGATCTCGCGGCGAAAGACACCGGGGTGAAACCCGACCGGCAGCACCCGTTCCGCGAACCGTTGCAGTTCGTCCGCGAGTGCCGCATCTGGCGTGTGATCGAGATCGGCAGGCTGGAGGGTGAGAGTTGTGTCGGCGCGCGGATCAGGTGTGGCACGGAACTGCGTGAGCAGAGGTGCAAGCGGGAGAACCCGATGGTGTGGACAATCCTTCGTCATCGACCGGTGCCGTTCGTGGATGAGCGACCGGATGGATCGTAACAGATTCGTGAACCGTCGTCGCGGAGCGCGACCGCAGAAAAGAGTTTGATCCGCAGATGGACTCAGAATGCAAAGACAAAGGCAAGATTAACCACAGAGTCACAGAGGGCACAGAGACAAGACAAAAAACCGAGAGAAGAGTTATGTTAAAAACATTGATTCTCTCTCTGTGTTTGGTTCGGTCTCTGTGCCCTCTGTGACTCTGTGGTTAATCCTGTTTTCTGTTTTCATCTGCGGAATCTGCGGATCAATTTCTCCCTGCCTTATCGCTTCTTCTTTTTCTTCTTCCGTTCCTCGGCGCGTTCCTTGGCGGTCTTGCGGTGACCGGTGTCGCCCTTGGTTTTCAGGCCATCCATGCCGCCGGGCATGAACGCACCCGCCTTGCCAAGCCCCGTTACCATCTTGAGCCGCTGCCAGGTGCTCATTGTCGCCATCTGCTTCATCAGCCCGCGAACCTGCTCGAACTGCTTGAGGAACTGGTTCACTTCCTGCGGTTCAACCCCCGCTCCCTTCGCGATACGGCGGCGACGGGGCGTATCGATCATGTCGGGGTCGTTCTTCTCCTGCTTCGTCATCGAGTCGATCATCCCCTGAACGCGCTTCAACGCCTGTTCCGGGTCTTCTCCCTCGGGGATCATCTCGGACATCCCGGGCATGCGCGACATCATGTCCTTCATGCCCATCTTGGCGATCATCCCGAACTGATCGCGGAACATCTCCAGGGTGAAGTTCCCCTTCTGCATCGCCTCCTGCTGCTTCTTCATCTGCTCTTCGCCGATATCGACCTGAATGGCCTGGATCTTCTCAACGATCCCCATCAGGTCGCCTTGCCCGAGGATGCGCCCAGCCATCCGCTCGGGGACGAAGTCTTCGAGCTTGTCAACCTTCTCACCGACACCAACAAATTTGATTGGCACCCCCGTCACGCCCTTGATCGACAGTGCCGCACCACCGCGTGCGTCGCCGTCGAGCTTCGTGAGGATGCATGCATTCAGTTCAAGTGCATCGTTGAACGCCTTGGCGACATTCGCCGCTTCCTGCCCGATCATCGCATCGACGACGAGGTAGCACTCGTCAGGCTTCACGAGCTTGTCGATCCGCTTCAACTCGTCCATCAACTCCGTGTCGATCTGCAACCGACCGGCGGTGTCGAGGATGACGATGTCGCAAAGCGTCCGCTTGGCATGTGCCACGGCGTTGCGGCAGACATCGACCGGGTTCGTCTTCTCGCTGTAAACCGGCACGCCGATCTGGTCGCCGAGCGTTTGGAGTTGCTCGACGGCACCGGGGCGCTGCAAGTCGGCTGCCGCGAGAAGCGGCTTGCGGCCCTTCGCCTGAAGCGTGAGCGCGAGCTTGGCGGCCGTGGTGGTTTTACCCGACCCTTGCAGACCGCAGAGCATGATGACGGCGGGTCGGTCGGCTCGCTGCGGGATCTTCGGGTCCACCGGCCCCATGAGCAGGCACAGTTCCTCGTACACGATCTTGACGATCTGTTCCGAGGGGTCGACCCGGGCGAGCACGTCCTGGCCGAGCGACTTCGCCTCGACACGGCCGATGAAATCGTTGAGGACGTTGAAGTTGACGTCGGCTTCGAGGAATGCGCGGCGAACTTCGCGCAAGCCTTCTTTGATGTTCTCGGGGGTCAGCCGGCCACGACCGCGGAGCTTCTTGAATGCGTCGCTTAACCCGCGGGTAATGCCTTCGAACATGGATCGCGTCTCGCTCGGGAATGCGTGCGTGCGGCACGCAAATCGTTACGTTAATCTAAGACAACCCCGGTCGTCGTTCAACGGGACCGAAAGCCTGACCGATCTCGCCGGTATAATCGTTCACGTTTAGCGGCGGGCGCAACGGGTCCGCCGTTACCCCGCTGGGGCGACCGCTACACGCAACCCGGAGTTTCCATGCGTCACGCATTTGCAATTGTCGCGTTCACGTTTTGCACCACTATCGCCAACGCGGACGACTGGCCGCAGTGGCTCGGGCCGAAGCGCGATGGTGTCTGGCGCGAAACCGGGATCATCGACACGTTCCCGAAGGACGGCCCGAAGCAACTCTGGCGGGCACCGGTCGGCGTCGGGTACTCCGGGCCAGCGGTCGCGCAGGGGAAGGTGTTCGTGACCGACCTCGCTCCGGCGAGTGGGGCGAAGTTGCCTGAGAGCGGGTTCGCCAAGAACACCCGCGTGCCCGGAAACGAGCGTGTGCTGTGCCTCGACGAGAAGACCGGCAAAGAAATCTGGAAGCACGAGTACCCGGCCGAGTACACGATCAGTTACGCCGCTGGCCCGCGTTGCACACCGTCCGTCGATGGCGACAAGGTCTACACCCTCGGCGCGATGGGGCACCTGTTCTGCCTCGACGTGGCGACTGGAAAGCCCGTCTGGTCGAAGGACTTCATCAAGGATTACGAATCGGGGTTGCCCGTGTGGGGGTTCGCGGCCAATCCGCTCGTCGATGGCGACAAGCTCATCTGCCTCGTGGGCGGCTCGGATTCACGGCTCGTCGTGGCGTTCGACAAGAAGACCGGCAAGGAACTGTGGGCCGCAGAGAGTTGTGGCGGCGACTTCGGCTACTGCCCGCCGATGATCTATGAGTTCGGCGGCAAGCGCCAGCTCATCATCTGGCACAGCAAGGGCGTACTGGGTCTGGAACCCGAAACGGGGAAGCGGATCTGGCGGGTGGACTTCGACGCGAAGGCCGCACTCACCGCACCGACCCCACGGAAGATCGGCGACGATCAGCTTTTCATCACGTCGTTCTACAACGGCTCGATGCTCATGAAGGTGACGGCCGACAAGGCTGAGATCGTGTGGAAGAGCAAGGCGAAAGGTGAAATGCCGAGCTTGACTACCGACCTGAGTTCGATCATGCCGACGCCGGTTGTCGATGGTGAACACATCTACGGCGTGTGTAGCTACGGGCAGTTGCGCTGCATCGAGATCGCGACTGGTAAGCGTGTGTGGGAGTCGATGAAGGCGACCCGCGGCGCGCTCACACCGGCAAAGGTGGCGATGAGTGACGAACCCGGCACGGGTGAGCGGTGGAGCAACGCCTTCATCGTGAAGCACGCCGACCGCTACTTCCTGTTCAACGAACAGGGCGACCTCATCATCGCGAAACTCACGCCGAAGGGATACGAGGAAGTGAGTCGGGCACACGTGATCGATCCGACGAACACGATGGCGGGTGCGAGCCGCAAGGTTGTGTGGATGCACCCGGCGTTCGCGAACCAGTGCGTGTTCGTGCGGAACGACAAGGAAATTGTGTGTTACTCGTTGGCCAAATGATCGTTTAGCCGCGACGCGGAGTCTTCGGAGCGGAGCGCTGGCATGCGTGGAGCGCTCCGCTCCGAAGACTCCGCGTCGCGGCTAACCTGATTCGATCACACCAGCCCCGATGCCGCGACCTTGATCCCCTTGAGGGCCATCTTCAGTTGCTCGGGGTTCGGCGAGAACTCCAGCGCGGTAGCGCGGTCGATGTCGCCGCGTTCGCACAGGATGCGGATGTTCTCGTTGAAGTCCATCATCCCTTCGTTGTAGAACGCACGGATCGCGTCAAGCAACTTCTCATCCTTGTGCTTCAAGATCAGATCGCGGATCGTCGGGTTCACGATCATGATCTCGTTCGACGGCACACGCGACACCCCCGGCCGGCAACTTGGCAGCAACTTCTGCGCGACCACGGCTCGAAGGTTGAACACCATCGATTGCCGCACGGCTCCGTGCTGGCTCGGCGGGAACAACCCGAGGATACGGTCGATGGTGCTGAATGCGTTCGAGGCGTGGATCGTCCCGAGCACGACGTGCCCGGTTTCGGCCGCGTGAACGGCCGACTCGAACGTCTCGGAGTCTCGCATTTCACCCACGAGAATCACGTCCGGGTCTTCACGCACTGCGTGCTTCAGGCCGGTCTTCCAGTCGCACACATCGAGGAAGATTTCCCGCTGGTTCACGATCGACATCTTGTCGGTGAACATGAACTCGATCGGGTCTTCGAGCGTGAGGATGTGCAGGGCTTCGGTCGAATTCATGTAATCGAGCATCGACGCAATCGTGGTCGATTTGCCCGAGCCGGTCACGCCGGCGAGCAGCACCATTCCCTGTTCGTAGTGGCACAACTTTTCGATGGTCTCGGGCAGGCCGAGTTTCTCGAACGACGGAATGCTCTGGTTTACGAGCCGGGCGACCATCGCGTACTTGCCACGTTGCTTGAAGAGGTTCACGCGGTAGCGGGCTTCGTCGGCTCCGATCACGTGGGCGTAGTCAGCTCCGCCCGTCTCTTCGAGTGTCTTCTTGTCCTTGTCCTTCATGATCGGAAGGACCATTTTCTCAAGCATTTCCTGCGTCAACACGGGCGTGTTCATCTTCTGAATCACACCGCGAAGCCGCATCATCCCCGGCAACCCGGCCTTCAGGTGAAGGTCAGAGCCTTTGTGGAGCATCACGGTGCGGAACAACTGATTGATCTGCGGCTCACCTGGTACGGGTGAGGCAACCTTCAGCCCAGGCTCAGTGGAGTTCAGGGCGTTGGGTGTGGGTGGTGCAGCGGCCATGATGACTCCAAGATTTAGCCCGGGGCTTGCCCCGGGTTTTGAGAAACCCCGGCGTAAACGCCGGGCTAATTGGCTAAATCCGCACTGCGACCCCGCGTGAGGCGAGGTACGCCTTCGTATCGGGGATCGAATACTCGTTATAATGGAAGATGCTCGCGGCCAGTGCGGCGTCGGCTCCAGCCTCGAATGCGAGCCGCATGTGTTCCGGGTTGCCGGCCCCACCGCTGGCCACGATCGGAATGTTTGTCGCCTTCGACACCGCTTGCAGCATAGGCAAATCGTACCCGTTTTTCGTGCCGTCCGCATCCATCGAAGTGAGCATGATCTCGCCAGCGCCGAGTTCTTCCACTCGCTTCGCCCACGCGACCGCTTCCAGTCCCGTTGAAACGCGACCGCCATTAACGAACACTTCCCAGACTTCGCGACCGTCGCGTTGAACGCGCTTGGGGTCGATGTTCACCACGGTGGCACATGTCCCGAATCTCCGCGATACGGCCGCGATCAGTTCGGGGGTCTTCACTGCCGCAGAGTTCAGGCTGACTTTCTCGGCACCGGCCTGGATGAGCTGCGTCGCGTCGTCGAGTGTGCGGATGCCGCCACCAACCGTGAACGGCATGAAGATTTGCTCGGCGACTTTCCGAACCATTTCGAGGAGAATTGCTCGCCCCTCGTGGCTCGCTGAGATATCGAGGAAGACGAGTTCGTCGGCACCTTGCTCATCGTATCGGCGTGCGACTTCGACCGGGTCGCCGGCATCGCGAAGTCCAACGAAGTTGGTCCCCTTCACCACTCGACCGCGGTCCACGTCGAGGCAAGGGATGATCCGCTTTGTCAGCATGTGTGGTTGAATCGGTGAATCGGAGAGGATTTGGGTTAAGAGACTGATCGTATCGGGGTTCGTCAGCGTGGTCAACCGGCGAGTACGGCGAGTCGTGAAACCCGCCCCGTTACCGGGGCGGCTCGCCAGGATGCACGACCGGTTACATCCCAGTCACTTCACGAGGTCTGCGGGGGTCACGGGTGCCCAGTCCTTGCCGCCCTTGAAGCGGAATGGCGTCGCCTTGTACTCGCCCACCAGCGTCACGTCCGACTTCTCCGGGATCTTGTCTTCGAGTCCTGCGGCCCAGTAGCAGCCGTTCACGATCATCCGACGGGTGGCTTCGAAATCGAGATCCTGTGAAGCGCCCATCGTCGTGCAGAATGCGCGGCCTTCCTTCCCCTCGGGCAGCTTGTATGTCCGCGTCCAGGCGACTGGCATCATCGGGTCGTTCTTCTTGCCGGTCACGGCCTTCGAGTCGGGTTTCAGCGTCTCGGTGACTTCGCCAAGCACGAGGATTTCGCTCCCGGCTGGCGGGGCTGCGGTGTACACGTCTGTCGTGCCGAAGATCTCGCCGTCCTTGATCCCCTTGAAGATCGGGGACTTCGTGCCTGGCTCGGTGATGCGGCCGCGGGTGCCTTCCTTGCCATGGCTGCCGTGGTGAGCGACCCACTTCTCGCCAAGAACCTGCCGTCCGAAGCCGCCCTCCCAGCCCTTCGCACCGCTCCCGTTGCCGAAGCGGGCGTAGGTTTTGCCGCCAGGGATGTTGAAGGCGTGCGTCGAGGTTCGCAGGCCGACGACCGGCTTGCCCGCCTCGACATACTCGGCGACGTGCTTCATCTGGTCATCCGGCAGGTCGAGGAACCGCGCGAAGATCAACATGAGGTCAGCCGACTTCAGCGCTTCCAGGCCCTGGATGTTGTTGATCGTCGCGTTGACTGTGCCAGTCTTTGGGTCGGTGGTGAACAGGAGGGTACACTTGAAGCCGTGCCGCTCGGAGAGGATCTTCGCCAGTTGCGGGATGGCTTCCTCGGACCGGTATTCCTGATCGCCACTGATGAGCACGATGTGCTTCCCCTTGCCGGGGCCGTCCTTGCCTTCAAGCACGACAGGCTTGAAATCGTCGGCAGCGGTGGCGAAGGGTGCCAGTGCAAACAGAGCGAGGATCGCGAACGCACGAGTCAGTTTCATGGTGAGTTCTGTGGTTGAGAGGGATTTCGGCGAGCGCCGGCCGCTGCCGGCTGTTCTCACAGGGTTGGCGCGATCAGTATACGCGGACCGTCCCTGCCGGTACACTGCCTGAATCACGCACGGAGAAACCAGCCATGTTTCGCGCTCTGTTTTGCGGGGTGATCGCGGTGATGCTTCAGGCCGATGCTCTTGCTCAGGGTTACCAGCGGCCGCCCAAGGCGGTCACCGATATTCTCGACGTTCCACCTTCACCCGGGGTCGCGGTCAGCCCGACCGGCGACACGCTCTTGTGGGTGCAGACAACACGCTACCCATCCATTGAGGAAGTCGCCGCTCCGCAACTTCGGCTCGCGGGTCTGCGGATTGACCCCCGGACGAATGGCCCCGCTCGCCCGTTCACCATCTCGGGGCTTTCGGTGCAGACACTCCCGGACGGGAAGCCGTTCGAGTTCCACCTCCCGAATCACGGGAGGTCGGGGTTCCCTTTGTGGTCGCCGGACGGCAAGCGGTTCGCGTTCACGGTCACGACGCTCAAGGGAATCGAACTCTGGGTCGGTGACGCGAAGCCCGAAGGGAACCTCCAGCGAGTGCCCGGCGTGATGCTCAACGCGGCCATCGGCAACGCCTTTCAGTGGATGCCCGGCAGCGAGTCGCTCATCGTGCAAACGATCCCTGCGAAACGCGGCGAACCACCGGTGCAGCCCGTCGCTCCATCTGGGCCCGTGATTCAGGAAAGTGACGGGAAAGCCGCACCCGTGCGAACCTACCAGGATCTTTTGCAGAACCCGCACGACGAGGCACTGTTCGCCTATTACGCGACATCGCAAGTCGCGATCGTTTCCCCCTGGGCCAAGGATAAGGCACCCGAACTGCTCGGCGAACCGGCCATCGTGCTTGATGCCGACCCTTCGCCGGATGGCAACTACTTCCTCGTGGTCCGCGTGCAGAAGCCGTTCTCGTACCTGCAACCGTACTCGGCGTTCCCGCGGGTCGTGGAGGTTTGGAACCGCGAAGGAAAAGCAATTCGAACGATTGCGGAGTTGCCACTGCAAGACAAGGTGCCGATCGAGGGTGTGCACACAGGCCCCCGGTCGGTTCGCTGGATGCCCACGCAACCACACACGCTGATCTGGGTCGAGGCGCAAGACGAAGGTGATCCGCGAAAGAAAGTGGAACACCGCGAAGTGGTGTTCACCTCAGCTGTGGAAGGGCGAACCACGGAGTTGATGAAACTCGAACAACGGTTCGCGGGGATCGACTTCTTTCCCACCGGAAACCGCATGTTGATCCGCGACTACGACCGCGAACGCAAGTGGATTCGCACGTACCTCGCTCCGACGACTGCGCTCTTCACCACGACAGAACCGAAATTGCTGTTCGAGCGCTCGACGCAGGACCGCTACGGCGACCCTGGCAGCGCGCTCGGTCGCACCATGCCTAGCGGCCACCGCGTTCTTCGCACGGCGGGCGACCCCGCCGGGAACATCATCTGGCTCTCGGGTCCAGGGGCTTCACCGAAGGGGGACCGGCCGTTCCTCGACAAGTTCGACGTGGCGACCGGCAAGGCGACGCGCGTCTTCCAGAGCGGCGCGACCGAGTACGAGGACATCGTCGCAGTGCTCGATCCGAAAGGAACGCGAGTGCTCATCCGGCGTGAGTCGCCCACCGAGCCACCGAACTACTTTTTCCGCGATGCGAACCACGAACTGCGGCTCACCAAGAATGTGGACCCGGCACCGGAGCTTCGCAAGGCCACCAAGCAAATCGTGACCACGAAGCGAGCCGACGGCACGACCATCAGCTTCACGCTGCACCTGCCACCGGGCCACGACAAGGATGGCGAGAAGATTCCGGCCGTGTTCTATGCTTACCCCGTCGAGTTCGCGTCGGCCGACACTGCGGGGCAAGTGAGTGGTTCCCCACTGCGATTCACCGCCATCGGGGGATACTCGCACCTGTTCTTCCTGGCCCAGGGATATGCGGTGATGGAAGTCTCCATGCCCGTGGTGGGGCCGCCCGCGTCGGCGAACGATACGTTCGTGGAACAACTCGTGTCGAATGCGAAGGCCGCAATCGACAAGGCTGCGGAATTCGGCATCGACACCAACCGCGTCGGCGTGATGGGCCACAGTTACGGGGCGTTCATGACCGCGAACTTGCTGGCACATTGCGATCTGTTCAAGGCCGGGATCGCACGGAGCGGGGCGTACAATCGCACGCTCACGCCGTTCGGGTTCCAGAACGAACGCCGCACATTCTGGGAAGCGCCAGCGGTATATGCGCAAATGTCGCCCTTCAATCACGCGACCAAGATCAACGAGCCGCTGCTTCTGATCCACGGCGCGGCCGACAACAACCCCGGTACGTTCACCGTGCAGAGCGAGCGCATGTACGCGGCGATCCGGGCGAACGGCGGAACGGTGCGGCTCGTGTTACTTCCGCACGAGTCGCACGGCTACGAAGCTCGCGAATCGGTCGAACATGTCCTGTACGAACAGTTCGCGTGGTTCGATAAATATGTGAAGAACGCGAAGAAGTGATCTCGGCGAGTCGTGATCAATTGCGTTAGCGGGAAATACGAATGCCTGCCTCAAGCCTGCCTGCTCTCGTTCTCGGAGTCGATGGCGGAGCGACCAGCACGGTCGCTCTGCTCGCGGAGGCGACATCGGGCCGCGAAGTTGGCCGTGGCATGGGTGGTTCATCGAACCTCCAGGCTGTTGGCTTCGATGCTGCCGCGTATGCGCTCGACGAGGCAATCGCGGGAGCGTTCCAGGCTGCGGGGCGTCCCGTGGCACCGGTTGCTGCCGCGACACTCGGGCTGGCCGGGGTGGATCTGGATGGCGTCGGCGTGATTCGCGCGTGGGCGGACCGCAGGAAACTCGCGGCGCAGGTCTCCATTGCAAACGATGCCACACTCCTGTTCGCTGCGGGCACGCCGGAGGGGTGGGGACTGGCGATGGTCGCGGGAACTGGCTCCATCGCATTCACGCAAGACAGGCAAGGCAACACGGCGCGAACCGGCGGCTGGGGCTATCTCATGGGCGATGAAGGCAGCGCCTACCGAATGGGATTACTTGCGATCCGTGCGGTCTGCCGATCTGCCGATGGGATCACGCCCCCGACAAAACTCCTCCCAGAACTGATGGTGAAGTTTCGCATCACCCACCCCCGTGAGTTGATTCCCGTGGTCTATGGTGGCACCTGGGACAAGGCCGCCATTGCGGGGCTGGCGCCGGTCGTGTTGGAGCTTGCGCCAGAGGATCGAACAGCGGCGACCATCCTTGAGGAACAGGCGCTCGAACTGGCCAAGACTGCTGCGGGTGCCGTAACGCTCGGCCGCCTCTCCCCGGATGGGATTCCGATTGCCCTGACCGGTGGGTTGTTCCTGAAAAGTCAGTCGTTCCGCACGCAGTTCCTCGATCACCTGCGAGGCTACGGCGTGACCCCCGGCCCAGTTGGCCTCGTGCACGACCCCGCACTTGGGGCAGTAACACTCGCTCGCAAACTGCTGGGCGAGCGCCTGGCGTAGCCGGCCGCGCATGTTCCGCCCGAACTGTTGAATGTCTCCCGTCCAGAAGTCTGGGCGCTGGAAATGCTGGGATCGGTTGGGGAATTGCTCCTCGGCTCACGCAACTCGTGCGGCGCGGGGATATTCGCCCGTTTGGTCGGCGATCCAGGCTGCGACCCTGGCCCAGTTTCGACCGTCGCCGGGGGTGAGGTGGCCCAGCAAGCGCCCGCCGGTTGCGCCGGTCAGCGTTGCGAGGTTCCCCGCGACACCATCGCAACTCAACGCTCCCAGGATCGCCGCGCACGCGGCATTTCGCGACTGCGATGGCACGCCCGCTTCATCGGCCCGAACAACGGTATCCTTGCCGAATTGCTGCGAGACGAGTTGCCACAAAAACCCGTTTCGCACTCCGCTACCCGTTGCAACGACCTGACCGAACGTGGGAGCGGGCGGCAGCCACGTTCGCGCTGCATGACCGACCGTTCGGGCCGCGAGATGGGTTGCCGTGCAGAGCAAATCCGGCAGTCCTGCTCCGAGTTGGCGAGTCGTCTCGAACGCGTCGAGCAAGAAACTGCGGCCGAACGCCTCCGGGTGAACCGCCTTCGGAGGGCGTCGCGTGAGGTGCGGGTGATCAAGCCAGCGCGTTAATAAGGGTTCCAGGCACTTCCCCTGAACGGCTTTCTTGCCGCCGGGATCGGTCAGTTCCTTCCCGCGCGTACCATGAAAAATCAGCGAGTCGAGGAGTTGATTCCCCGGGCCGGCCTCGAACCCAACCACGTTGGAAACCTTCGCACCGCTGGCCAGGAACAGCAGCGAGGTCACTGCCCCGAGATGCACCAACAGGCGTGGCTGGTTCAGCACGCGAAACAGCAGGTAGTCGGCAATAGCCGTGATCGGATGACCTGATCCGCCGGCTGCCCGGTCGCGAAACCGGAATCCGTGAATGATGGTCAACCCGGTTTGCTCCGCTACTCGATCCGCGACCTCGGGCCACTGCACCACGACATCCGTGATCGGATGCGCGGGTTCGAGAAACGCGGCAACGAATGTGTCGCGTGCAGAGGTGCCGTGGCGTGTCAGCACTTGCCGGATGGAATGAACCGCGGTGTCCGCGATGTTGCGAATGATGTCGGGGTTCGCGGGGAGAGAATTCCCGGGCATCGCGGTGCGGAGGAAATCGCGAACCGTGAGAGGGAACGCGACTCGAACAGTCGCGGCGACGGTCGGCACAAGCTCGAGGCCGACGCCCGCGGTTTGTAGTGCCGCGGCGTCCACTCCCTCAAGCCCGGAACCGATCGATAGGCCGATGAGGATTCGCTGCATGGTTAGCTGTCCCGACGTTCACGGAACTCACGCCATCGCGAACACGTTATCCGAGGCCCGCACGGCGGCCTGAACGAAGCAGTCGAAGATTTGCACATCAAGTGCCGATGCGGTGTCGGCTTCGGGGTGCCATTGAATGCCGACGCAGAACCAGTTCGGATCGGTCGATTCGATAGCTTCGATCACGCCGTCTGGAGCCTTGGCCGCGACGCGCATCCGCTTGCCGATCTGGTTCACGGCCTGGTGGTGCGTGCTGTTCACTCGCAGTTCCTGTGCTCCGTAGATATCATCGAGACGGGTATTCCCCTCGATCAACACCATGTGGCGGTGCGGTGCCCCGGTCTGATCGTAGTGCGGCATCGCCTTCGGGTTATCAACCGGCAGATGCAGATGGAGCGTTCCGCCAGCGAACACGTTAAGTTGTTGCATCCCGACGCCGATCCCCAGGACAGGAATCTTCTTCTCGAAGATCCGTGAGAGCAGCGTTCGGTCCGCGTCTTCACGGCGTGCCGGCATCGGGTTGACGACGGCCGTCAGTGCCTGCCCGTTGCGGCGCGGGTCCATGTCGGCTCCGCCCGACAGCACGATTCCGGCGAGTTGATCGAGCAGGATATCGAAGTCTGCGATGTTGTCCCGTCGCGGGGGCGGGAGCAGGATTGGCAACCCACCGGCACCGAGGATCGCGTCGATGTAGCCGACGTTCAGTCGGGTGTACGCGGGTCCGTTCTTGGGGGTGACGTAATCGGTGTTCACACCGATTAGCGGCCGACCCGGAGGTGGGGTGGTGATGGAGGATTTCGGGCTCGGATCCTTGATGCGGGTAACTGCCATAAGCGTCGGTCCCTCCATGGACCTCAAGGGGGTTTCCTTACCCCGGTGAGTCAGGTCGGATGTGAGTGTAGCCCGTTGGAAAAGGTAAGTGCAAGTGCAACTGCGCGGCGCGACTTCGGTTGTGGTGTCGTTCCGTTATTCACATTGGGATTGGATTCGCAATCAAAGCACTGATGAACGGTCTTGCGTCCCAAATTTTCGTGATCGGAACGCAGGAAGTATCCCCCAAATTGATATCATCCCACCAATCGCCAAGATCCACACCCGTAGCGCCCACGGTTCGCGATTTCGCTGCTTCCGCCATTCCAGCCGTTCGTGCAGAATGGAGCCGTAGGGTGACTGTAAGGCCGGGATTGAGCCGGGCTTGATTTGGTCCGCCCAGTCGGGAGTGTCTACATGTCGGTCATGGGTCCACTGGCCGCGTTCACCCTGAAATCGGCGTTCAACACAACCGTCGATCAGTTGCTGGGGTGGCTCGGGGTCAGGTTCTCCAACCCGAACCAGCCCTTGCAGCGTGCGCTGATGCGCGCGAATGACCACGCCTGGAAAGCCGTGGGGTTCGCTCTCGCTGGCGACGAACTCTTCGAACGCGTGAAGCCCTGGTTCCAGGGTCGCGATCTCAACGGTCTCCGCGAACCGATGCGTGCGTTCCTTGCGAACACACCCTCGGGGTTTAACACCGCTCCGGCTGGGCTTCGCATGCAGGCCTGTGCCGAACTCACGCGAATGCGTCGCGCCGGGCGTCTGACCTTGATCGTCGATCGAAACGTGATGATGGCCGATCTCTGGCGGTGTGGCGATCCCACAAGGATCGTCCCCGGAGCGGTGGACGCCATCACAATGATTGCCGATGCCCTGGCGATGGAAGCCCCGAATCTCACCCGCGTGATCCGTCTGGCACCACCTGGGGGAATGCCTCTGCTGGCAACAGCGTTCCTGTACTATTTCCGCCGCGATGTGGAGATCAATCCGGAACTGGCCCGCGGGTTGTCGTTCGATGCCATTCGGATGGTGACTGCGAACAGCGAGCGCGGCCTCTTCTTCCTGGAAGGCCCACCGCCGAACACCCTCGATCATTTCGATATGTTGTTCGATCCGCTGAGTGACTGGTTCGCACACGCGGTCAGTGAACTGGCGAAGTTTCGCCGGGAGGTTCGTGAGTGGCGCGAGGTTCACAACGTCCACGCACCCACGAACGATGCCCCGGTGGAAATTCTTGCGTTCAATGAACGCGAGCGGATGCTGACCTTCCAGGGTCGGCTCCGTCAAATGCCCGGTGAACTGGTCGAGTGGACCGACTGGCAGGCACTCGGGGATAACCTGGACGCCTGTGGGTTGTTCAAGGAAGCACGCGCTGCACACACCGCCGCCGTCACGCAAGCCCACACCGATGCCGACACCACGGCGGAAGCCGAGAACTACTACCGCATCTACAAGGACGCGTGTGAGAGCGGGAAGTGGCCCGAGGCGAAGGAGGCACTGAATCGTGCCATCAAAATCGACGCTGTGCGGTTTCGCCCCTTCGATACCGCTCGCTATCAGATTGACGCAGTTCTCGGCGTCAGCGCGTTTGGCACCATGTTCCGTTGTTTCGATACGGAAGACCTCGACGAGAACGGGAATCCGACCCCGGTGGTAATCAAGTCGCTTCGCCCGCAGAACCTCGACCGCGACTTGCGAAGCATACTCGCCGAGGCTCGTACGCTTCGCGACATGCACCGCCCCGGTAGCCGGATCATTCGGCTTCTCAGCTGGGGATTCGCACGCACAGATCCCGAGCAGGGGAACCGAAAGGAACGCCCCTACCTCGTGATGGAGTTCTTCCCAGGAGACACCCTCGATACGGTTGTTCGCCGTTATGGACCGATGCCGGTGCAGATCCTGCTGCCGGTCGCCATGCAGATCGCGGAAGCCCTTCGCAAAGCGCACACGAAGAACGTGTACCATCGCGATCTCACGCCCGCCAATGTCCTGTCACAAATGAAAGAAGGCAACTGGGACATTCGGGTGATCGACTTTGGCCTGGCTGCGCCGCACGACCTTGTTTACCACGCGAGCTTGAACCTCGCCGCGAAACGCTCCACGGTACGTGATCGAAGCCTGACGCGATCGCTGGAATTTGCATCTCCCGAGCAGCGCGGCAAACTGCCTGGAGTCGCGGTTGGCCCGTACTCCGATGTCTACGCTTTCGGGAAAACGTGCCTGTGGCTTCTGTTCCAGACCACGCTCCCACAGTCTCATCACTGGGCGACGATCCCGGAACAGGTGCGTGGTCCGCTCCAGATGCTATTCGAGAAAGCGACGGCCGATACGCTCGAGGTGCGATACCCGAACTTCACGCCAGTCTTGGAGGCGTTGCGTGCGTTCTTCCCGGGGAATGAACCTGCCCCTGTCGCCGAACCTGCCGCCCCGATCGCGGAGGCTGTCGAGGCCGCCCCCGCGGAAGCCGAAGCCGTTACAGTGGAAACCGAAAACCTCATGAAGGAGCTTGAGTCTCTCGAAGATCTCGACCCCATTGAAGAGTTGGAACCCGTCGAAGAACTCGATGAGTTTGACGACCTTGATGAGCTTGAGGACCACGAAGAGGTGGCAGAACTCGAAGCCGTTGAAGAACTGGATGCCGTCGAGACACCCGGCGAGATGGAACCGGCCGAGACCGTTGAGGAAGAGACGCCAGCGGTACTGCAAGAAGACGAGGAACCCGAAGTGTTGCTGGATGAGCAGCTCGAAGTTACGGAGAGCACGCCCACTTCCGAACGCAACGAAACCGGGCACTCTCTCGACACCGAGGAACCGGCCGAGCAACCCGTAGAGCTTGATGAGGTCGCAACTTCGACTGCCACCGCCGAGGGACCCGGCCCGGAACCAGATCCCACTCCGATATCCGAGGAGCACCAACCCGAGCCGGAGCCAGAACAAAAGCCCGCACCCGAGCCGGAGCCATCCCAGAAACCGCGAACGAGCGAAGTCAAAGGAACAGACTCGTTGCAACCGGGTCGGAATCGTTCAGCGGGCGAACGGTTCACGATCAAACTTCCAGGTAACCTTCCGCTGACGTTCGCGTGGTGCCCGCCAGGCATGTTCATGATGGGGAGCGATCGCGAAGATGCGAACCCGGACGAGAAGCCCGTACACATCGTGACGCTCACGAAAGGATTCTTCATCGGCATTCACCCGGTCACGCAAGCCCAGTGGAAGGCGGCGCTGATGGGGCCAAACCCCAGTCACTTCGAGGGGCCAGATCGCCCCGTCGAGCAGGTGCTGTGGGAAGAGAGCCAGAAGTTCTGCCGGCAGATGTCGCGAAACTTGAAGGGCCGTGGGATGGTGCGGCTTCCTTCGGAAGCCGAGTGGGAGTATGCGTGCTGCGCGGGGACATCGACCGAGTACAACACCGGCGACGGCGAGGCATCGCTTCAAAAGGCCGGATGGTACGACGCCAACAGCGGCAAGGAGACGCACCCCGTCGGGCAACTCGCCCCCAACGAATGGGGGTTGTACGACATGCACGGGAATGTGTGGGAATGGTGCAGTGACTGGTATGCCGAGTACACCACCGATGACCTGACAGATCCGCTTGGCGCGGATTCGGCTACCGACCGGGTGTTCCGTGGCGGCGGCTGGGGCGACTCTGCCAAGTTCTGTCGCTCCACGTACCGGAGTTGGTTCGACCCCGCAGTCAGGTACGATGCCCTGGGATTCAGGATCGTCCTGGTCCCGACCGAGTGATGAGGTTGCTGCTACGGTCACCCGTCAATTGTCTTTCCAGCCTTCGTGGGGAAATGCGATGGTGTAGTTTGGTGGGGCAGGCATTCTTGACTGCCATAGCTGTGACTGGCAGGCAAGACTGCCTGACCCACCAATACCAGCCATCACATGCTGGCGATTACCGACGCGAGCCGCATCTGTGGAATCGGCAAAACCGGATTGGACGAGTTGGCGGAATACGCCAGCTTCCCGGTGTATGCGATGCAGGGTACTTCCGCAAAGTTTCTGATTCAGTTCAAGTTCGTCTCTGGTATTGCCGCACATTCCTTGGCGGTGTGAAGTAGATGATGAGCCTGTCTCGACTTTGAAGCGGGATGCTCACCTTCACGCCTTTGCCCAGCATGTTCGCCATAAGCCAGCTCCGACTCTGCATCGCGATTCTTGGAATCGTCATGCTCGCGGGCTGCGCGGGTCGGAAGGGGTTTCGTGGACCTCCGAGTCCTGCGGCCGCGGGGGTTCACGCGAACAATTTGATCGATCCGGTTGAGCAAGGCCAGGTGGCAAAAGCGACCGGTGTCGATGAGTTTTACAAGCTCATGATGCGGGTTCGCGAAGAGAATCGCCCCGCTGTACCCCCGCCGAAGCGCGCGGTGCTGTGCCTGTCGGGTGGCGGGTCGTACGGTGCATATTCCGCAGGGGTTCTCTGTGGCTGGACGCAATGCGGCGGTCGTCCGCAATTCGACGTGGTGACCGGCATCAGTACGGGGGCGCTCATCGCTCCATTTGCGTTCCTCGGTTCTCGCTACGATCCACTCATGAAGGAGTTTTACACCACGCTATCCCGAAAGGATGTGCTGCGTGCAAAGCCGATTCGCGGCTTGTTCTCCGAAGCATTCGCGGATAACACGCCCCTCGCGAATCAGATCGACAAGGTACTCACGGAGGAAGTGATTCGGGAGATCGCGGTCGAGCATTCCCGCGGCCGCCGGCTCTACGTGGGAACCACGGAAATCGAAAGCCGGCGATTCGTGGTCTGGGATATCGGCGCCATTGCCTGCCGTGGGCGACCATGCGATCGGGAAACGATCAAACGGATTCTTCTGGGGTCGTCAGCGATCCCCGGCGTGTTTCCGCCAGCCGAGATCGAGATCGAGGCGGATGGCCAGATCTTCGTCGAGAAGCACTCCGATGGCGGCGTCTCACAGGGGTTGTTCTTCGCGCCGCCATTCGTGCCGCCGGGACTTGCCGAGACTTCGGATGGCCGCTCGCTCTACGGTTCGGATGTGTACGTCATCGTTGCGGGTAAGTTGTATTCCGACCCGAAGGTCATCAAGCCACGAGCACTGGCCATTGCGGGGAGTAACGTCGAAACCGTGCTCTACGCCCAGACCCGTGGCGACCTGTTCCGGCTCTGGACGTATAGCACCGTTCGCGGGATGAACTTCCACATGACGGCGATCCCGACCGAGTTCACCATCCCAGGTTCGGCGGTGGACTTTGAACCGAAGGCGATGACCGCGCTGTTCGATGAGGGCGTTCGCGGGGTGTGCTGCGGGAAGGCATGGCGAAGCACACCCCCTGGTACAGAACCTGGCGAATCACCGCTCGTCCGCGCCGGCACCAACCTCATCTACGAGCCACGAAGCCTGGACCCCAGACCCCCGGAACAGGGGACGGGATTGCTCCACCGCCGATAAACGTGACGGAAGTGGAGACGCGAACATAGCCCGGGGCTGCGATAGCTTCGCTGTCGCAGCCCCGGGATGCTTTGCCGCCGCGGATGCGGCGACCGAGTGTAGCCAGGGGTGCAGTGAGCGAAGCGAACAAACCCCTGGAAACGTGATCTCACCAAACGCCCAGCCCCGGATGGGGCGACAGAAGAACCGTATGCGTGGTGTCTGTCGCCCTTACAGGGCTTGCTTTCACGTTACGCCCCGGACCAGGGGTTGCGCTCGAAGACTCGCTCCACCCCTGGCTACACTCGGTCGCCGCATCCGCGACTGCAAAACAAGCATACCCGGGGCTAAGTTGTCTCACCCCATTCGCGGTGAAAACCAAGTGACCCCCGTCACCGGTGACGGGCAATCTATCCATTCACAACAGCGCGGCCTTCTCCAGAATGCCTCGCAACTTCGCTTTCTTCTCGTCGCTCAGCGGGCTGATGGGCGAACGGTTCGGGCCGCACGATCGCCCAAGGAGTGTCAGCGCTTCCTTGATCGCACCGTTGCCCGTCCCCAGGCTCATCGCCATCCGAATCGGGTGCAACCGCGACTGATATTCCTTGGCGGCAGCGATGTCGCCCTTCGCGAACGACTCGTACATGCCGACGCAAATCTCTGGCGCGATGTTGCACGATGCCGGGATGGCTCCCTGGGCCCCGAATTGCAGTGCCGCGAGGATGAGCGTGTCGCGGCCGTTCAGCACCGAGAACGTTTCGCGGGGTGTGTTGCGGATGATCTCGATGGTGTTTTGCAGATCGCCTGACGAATCCTTGATGCCGATGATGTTCGGCACCTCAGCGAGTTTCGCCACGGTGTCGGGCTCGATGCTCACGCCACCGCAAGTTGCGGGGTTGTTGTAAAGCACCACGGGCAGCTTCGTGCTCTCGGCAATTCGCTTGAAGTGGTCGATCAGTTCCGGTTGCGATGGCTTGATGAAGTATGGCGTGATGACCGACACGCCGTTCGCGCCTTCCTTCTCGGCCATGCGGGTGAGGCGAATCACTTCGCGTGTCGTCTCGGCTCCGGTGCCGACATACAACGGCGACCGCCCTGCACAGTGGGCAACCGCGGCCGCGGTGATGGCCTGTTTCTCATACTCATCGAGGCCATAGAACTCGCCGGTGGTTCCCAGAACGAAGATGCCGTGAACCTTGTGCGAGAGCATCCAGTCGATGTGTTTTCGCAACCCGGGGAGGTCGACCTCCTGATCCGGGGTCATCGGCGTGATGATGGGCGGAATGATGCCGGTGAGCTTCATGATGTGTCCTCGATTGGGGGGTTCGAGTGAGCGTACCGAAACGAGCCGCGACGACCACTCCCCGATCACCGCTTACCGTTGGGCTTCTTCTTGCCGGGCTTCTTGGCTGGCGCTCGCTTCTCGAAGATCTTCGCCACCGGCAACGTGAAGCCCGGCAGCAGATCGCCACCATCGAGCGTGTCCGCGAGGGTGAACGTCTTCTTGCGTTTCGCGTTTCCTTTCGGGAACACGTCCACTTCCTTCCGCTCGGGATCGACGTACCAGACGAGTTTCACGCCGGCCTTCGCGTACTCGGCGAGCTTGATCTCCATTTCCTTGCGAGTGTTGCTCGGGCTGAGCACTTCGACGGCGAGATCCGGCGCCGCTTCGAAGAACACCGCGCCTCGACTGCCAACACGGTCCCAGCGAATGAATGACACATCGGGGGCACGAACCAAGCCGTGGCGCAGTTGAAAGAAGCCTTGTGAAGTCGCTGCGAATCCCAATCGAAATTCACGGGTGTGATTCAAGAAGCCGGAGGCAATGCGAATGCAGATGCCGTCCAGGTGCCGACTCAACTCCTTGCGAACGAGAATCCCATCGACTAATTCCGTCGGCCAGTCGCCGTTGATGTTGCGGTCGAGCAGGTCGGCCGTCGTTGCCGTTCCTGCGGCCGGGTAAGTCAAAACGCGCGACCCGGGCAGGTGCCCGACCCGCTCTTGCGCGTCCGCGAGCGTGCGGAACTTCGACTTTGGCTTGGCGGTGGTCGTGGTAGCCATGGGTACTCCGTGCGCGTGCGGGTTCACTTCCCGGTCAGTTCCTTGACAAGAGGCGCGGCGGGGTAGAGCTTGCGAAGTGCCTCCAGGACCGCACGCGAGTGAACCGCGATGTGGCGGGCCTGCACGTCGGTGTAGACGAAGTTGCGCACCAACCCGTGGCGGTTGCGGTCGAAGTTGATGCCGACGAGTTCGCCGTCGCGGTTCAGCACGGGGCTGCCCGAGTTGCCGCCGATCGTGTCCGCCGTCGAGACGAAGTTGAATGGCGTCTCCAGGTCGAGCTTCGATTTGCCGTCAAGCCAGCGCTTCGGCAGGTCAAACGGTTCCTTCCCGCCGAGTTCGGTTGACTTCTTGAACGCCTCGCCGAATGTCGAGTGGAATCGCAGTTTCTCGCCGCCGACCTCGTAGCCCTTCACGGTGCCGAACGCGAGTCGCAGCGTGAACGTCGCGTCGGGGGCGACCGAACTTCCAAGCGCCTTGAAGCGAAGATCGGCGAGCGCCGCGTAGGCCTGGCGTTCCGGTTCTTCGACCTCGTTCTCGTACCGCGTGCGGAGCTTGCGGGCCTCGGCATCGATCGACTTCGCCAGCAGAATCATGGGGTCGGTGCTCGCGTCGATCGCCTTCTTGCCCTCCACGACAAGCTTCTTCCGCTCCTCGGGGTCGATCAACTTCGTGCCGTTCACGAGTTCGTCGGCCCGCGATGCAGGGTTCTTCCCCGCGAGGATGAGCTTCACGAACTCGTGCTCGCCGCCGAGGTTCTCGGCCAGGAACGTGAGCGATGCGGTGAGCTTCGCTCGTTCGAGTTCGGGGTAAATCGGTGCGGGGCTGAACAGCGAGAACTTGAGCGATTCGAGGTTCGAGTCACGGTACTCGCGGAGGCGGTGAGCGGGCTTCTTCGGCAACTCGTCGGCCATGCGGACGCAGTGCCGGGCGATGCCGAACAGCGGCGAGTAGAAAGCGTGGCCGGTTTCGAGCAGGGCGTGTGGCTTCTCGAACTCGCGATACTTCGCCTGGATGTCAGCGATCTCCTTCCAGTAGCTCGGGACCGGCATCGGAAGAAATGGCTTGCCGTCCTTGTCCAATCCGGGGTTCGACAGGGAGATCGATACCTTCCGAATGAACTCCTTCTCCTGCGTTTCTTTCTGCTCGATGATCTTCGGATCAAGCAAGCCCTGAAGTTGGCCGCTGAACGCCTTGCGGGCATTGGCGACGCTGTGCTGATCGCCGGCCGCTTGGCGGGCCTTCTCGGGGCTTTGCATCCCGTATTGCGACATCGCCGCTTCGAGGGTGCGCAGTCGATACAGCGTGTATGGCAGGGTGTAGTCGCGGCGGTGCTTCAGCCTGGCCAGCGTTTCGAGACGCTGTGTCGTGCCGGGGTGCCCGGTGACGAACACGAGGTCGTTTTCCTTCGGGCCGGTCTCGCTCCAGCGGAAGAAGTTCGGCGTATTCGCGGGCTTGTCGTTCTCGTAAGCGCGGAAGAACGCCACGTCGAGGTTCATTCGCGGGAACTCGAAGTTATCCACGTCGCCGCCGAAGCTGGCGATGGCCTTTTCCGGAGAGAACACGAGCCGCACGTCGGTGTACTTCTTGTAGCGGTACAGGTGGTACGCGCCGCCGTTGTAGAGTGTGACCACGTCGGACCGCAGCCCCGTCTCCTTCAGTGAGTCCTGCTCGATCTTCCCCATGATCGCGCGGCGTGCGGCGAACGCCTCGGCCGGTTTCATCTCGGGCTTCACCGCCGCGTTCACTTCCTTGGTCACGTCGGTGATGTTCTGGAGCACGTTGATTTCGAGGTCGGGGCACTTCAATTCCTTCTCGCGTGTCTCGGCGTAGAACCCGTCCGCGTACAGGTCGAGGCCCGGCTTGCTGAGCTTCTGTGTGGCGTCGGCTGCGACGTGGTGATTGGTGACGAGCAGGCCATCGGGGGACACGAAGCCCCCGGAGCCGCCGCTGTTGAGCCGCACCGACGCGAGCATGGCATTCTTCAGCCAATCGTCCTTCAACTCGAAGCCGTATTGCTTCTTGAGGTACTCGCGTGGTGGTGCGTCGAGCAACCACATCCCTTCGTCAGAAACGGCCGTCATCGTCATCCCTCCGAGCATGACCACCGCGAACGCAAGGTGTCGGTATCGCATGACGCACCCCAGGTGTGAATTTGATCCACAGATTACACAGAAGACACAGATTTTAAAACAAAAGCAGGATTAACCACCGAGTCACAGAGAACGCAGAGACAGAACAAAAGGCGAGATAAGAATTGTGTTCAAAACACTGAATTGTCTTGGTGTTTTGTCTTCACTCTGTGCCCTCTTGCCCCGCTCGCGGGGACCCTCTCTGTGGTTAATCCGTCTTCTGTCTTCATCTGTTTTGCAAATCTGTGTCTTCTGTGTAATCTGTGGATCAACTGTCTTCTGTCTTCTTTCTTCACTTCAACTCGAAGCTCTCTTTACTCACCACGATCTTCGACTTCCCCTTGCGGCTGTCGTAGACCTTCTCCATTTCCTTCACGTCGTCGAACCAGCCGACGGCGTAAGCGGCCCCGAAGCTGTCGCCCGCTTTCACGGAACGGCGGTGCAACTCCTCGATGAAGCAGATGTAGCCGCGCTGATGACACCACGCCTCGCTCGTTGCGGCGGGGTCGAGCGTCATCCCCGCGAGCCACGGTCCGGGCTTGCCGTCGAGCTTCACTTGATACGCCCGAATCATCCGCTCAGGCACTTTGTCCTTCCGCTGGTACAGGAACTTGGCATCGGGACCGAAGTTGTCCTTGAACTCGGATGCCGGAATCAGTGGCTTCTCAAGGTAGCTGAGATACACCTGCTCGAACGTATCCCCGGCCTTGTGTTTGACGTGCCCGGGCATGTCGATGCGGTAGAAGAGGCCATCCACGCTGTTGACACTGGTGATCTTCTCGGCGGAGAGGAAATAGCGCAGGCCGGGCTGGAACACGAGCGTCTGTTCCCACGTCGAGCCAGCTTTGTAGCCCTTCCCGGGGTCGGTGAACGTGAACCGGAATGTGATCGCCACGAACCCCTTGCCGCGCGTGATCTCGGGCTTCAGTTCCTTCGCCTTGGTGCAGACCTGTGGCCCTTCGACGAAGTGCTTCGGCAGGTCGCCGTGGAGCTTCACATCCCGCCCGTACTCATCGTCGCGCCAGCCGGGAGCGAGCAAGAAATCCATGACGTGCAGGCCGAAGCCGAGATCGCGAGCCTTGGTTTTCTTGTCCAATAGACCGCCCGCGGCAGTGCCACTGACGTAACCCTTCGTCTTGATCTTCACGAGAAGTGCATCGGTCTCGACTTCGACGAAATCGTCGCCGGTGCGAACCTCGGGATCGGCGGCCCTGGCGACCAGTGGTCGCAAGCCTTCCGTTCCGAGCATGAGCAAGACGATGGAGAGAATGCAACGCATCGGGATCACTCCGGGGAACGGGATGCCCCGGATTGTACACGACGACGCGGAGAAACGGGATCGATCGGGAGCAATTCTTACGGCGCTCCGATGGGCCGAACCTCCGGATCGAACTTCCCCACCGCCTGGCGACGGAAATAGCTCGCGATGCGTCGCACGGTCGCGTCCGGGTCGGTATCGGTCACACGGGAGATCCACACTGGGCACGAGAGGTGTCGTTCGGTGGCCACTTCCAGTGCGACTCGCGCTGCCCCGGCACGGATGGCCGGCTCGGAATCGCGGCTCAGCCGTTCGAGCCACGGATCGGGGTCGGATACTTCATCGTCGTATCGCAAGTCCAACAGCAACTTCAGCCGTTCGACCGGGTTGGGATGGGTGAGTCGGCGGCCCAGACCGATCTCGTTCTCCGTCCGTTCCCGACCCACAAGCGCATCGCGGGAGATCTGCCGCACGCCGTCGTCCGAGTCGTGCAGGTAGTGGAACAGCTCTTCATCGCCGATGAGTGGCTCACCCTCGATCGCGGCGACCGCGAACAGAGCGGCCCGCCGGACTTCTGGCTCCGGCGCGGAAAGCAGAGGCATGAGTTCGCCACGCATCTGGACATCCGGGTGCATGGCAAGCCGCGTTGTGAAGACTCTTGTCGCCGGTTCAGGCATCTTCAGGCCCGCCATCACTGCGGCCCGGCAATTGTTCGCGTGCACGGTCCCGGTCTTCTTCAGGATGACGGGGAGAAGTTCGAGAACCGCCTGCTGCCCGCTGGCGTCGTACCCCGGAAAGGGATCAAGTAGCTGGCCACTCAGCGTGACCGCACGGGCGTCGCCATCCGGCAGCCCATCGAGGTAACGCCCCAGTGCACCCGCAGCGGCCGCTCGACTCGGGGCATCGGGAGTTTGAACAACCTCCACGAGTTGCTTCAGGCCCGGGTCGCCGAGGGCGATGAGCCGGTCGGCGGCCTTCGCACGATCATCATCGCTTGTCGCGCCACGAAGTTGCCGGGCCGCGTAGCTCACCTTCAGCTCGGTGGCGTTCATACCAGCCCAGACCCCCACTCCAGCCAGAATTACCCCCGTGACGAGTCCAGCGCCAAGAATCGATTTCCGTTTGCGAGTCACGAGCCGGCCCTCCTGGCGATCCGCGGTAATCTCGGGAAGCTAACCCGGGCGGCGGGAGCAGGGCAAGGGCAACCGCCCTGGTAAGGGGAATTATTCATGCAAGATGGGGTCGCGGTTCGATCCATGTTGTGGGGACTGTCCTTCCGGACGAGGTGACCCATGCTGCGGCTGAAGTGGGTATCGAATGCTCTGTTGGCGAGTACGCTCGGAATCGGGTCTGCCAGCGCGGCACCCCCGGGTTCGACGACATTCAGCGAGACACCACAGCCCTGTGCGCCTGCTCCAGCGAAGATTGTGCTCGAAGATGTCGTGCGACCCGAGTTCCGTGATGCCGTTCTCAAGGTTGTCCGGCAGCCGACGATCGCCACCAAGGCAGTGGGCGACGAAGTTGTCTGCACGGTTGAAGTCTACGAATGGCTGTTCGATCACCCCGACCGGGTCGCCCTCGCCTGGCAACGGCTCAAGGTGCCGAGCATCACGATCAACGACCTGGGCGGCGGCAAGTTCGCGTGGGTCGATGAACACGGTAGCGAGATCGTGTGGCAAACTGTCGGCACGTTTCCCGATGGCCGCGTGTGGTACGCCACGGGGAAGGTGAAGGCGGGACGGGCATCGCCGTCGATCCCGGTGCAGGGTGTGATCGTAGTTTCGCACCCACGCAAGGTGGAGAAAGATGGCGTTGCCCTCTTTGTCCCGACGGCTCAGGCGTACATGCATAGCGATAGCCGCGCTGCGAACCTCGCTCTGCGTGCGATCGGGCCGGCCGCTCCCAAAATCGCGGAAGACGCGGCCGGCCAACTGCTTGATTTCTTCGGCGTAATCGCGAACTACGTCCAGAAGAACCCCAAGCAAGCCGACATGCTGCTGGCTGCTCCCAAGAAGTGAGTATCGTGAGTCGAGGAAAACTTGTCAGAATCGGGTGAACATCGTAATACTAGGTGTATCCTGATCCTCACGCGGTAATTTACACCGTCTGAGGATCAACCATGTTTGTACACACACGTCGCGGGTTCACGCTCATCGAGTTATTGGTGGTGATCGCAATCATCGCCGTGTTGATTGGCCTGCTGCTTCCCGCTGTGCAGAAGGTGCGAGAAGCCGCGGCACGCTTGAAGTGCCAGAACAACCTGAAACAAATCGGGTTGGCGATGCACAACTACCACGACCGTATGGACAGGTTCCCGGCCGGGTTCACATCGGGTGCGGCCACGGTGAACGGAGCAGGCACGGGCCCGGGTTGGGGTTGGGCTGCCGAGCTTCTCCCCGATCTCGAACAGTCCAGCGTCGCCAACACGATCAACTACAAACTCGACATCGCAAACGCCGCGAACGCGGGCGCACGGGTCCGGTCGATCGCGGTCTTCATGTGCCCATCGGACAACCCTGCCAAGCAGACGTTCACTGCTGCTCCGGAGGCCGGCGCCCCGATCTGTGATGTAGCCTTCTCGAATTATGTGGGGGTCGGCGGAACGTTCGAAGTCACCGCGTTTCCGGATACTGGCAACGGGGTGCTCTATCGCAACAGCCGGATCAAAGTGTTGGGGATCACGGACGGCACGAGCAACACGCTCATGGTCGGCGAGCGGACGTTCAAGAAATCTCCGCAGACGACGTGGGTCGGAGCCGTGACAGGCTCCGACAATCCGCCGATCAACCCGAGCTACGACTACGAAGGGTCGCCGACGTTGTGCCTCACGAATACGGGCGAGGCTGCCGACATGCGGGTGCCGAATAACCCATTCGAGCACGTCGAAGATTCGAACAGCAATCACATGCAGGGCGTGAACTTCTTGTACTGCGATGGATCGGTTCGCGCGATTCAGAACACGATTAACCCGACGACATGGGAAGCGATTGGCACGCGGGCGGGTGGAGAAGTGGTCAACGGGGACTACTGAGATTCGCCGGTTGCGGCGTCGCACTTGTGCGCGACGCCGCAACCGGTGGAGGTGTAACTCGCTTACGCCAGTTTCGAGCTGATGTTCACCCAGGTGTGGATGTGCTCCAGTGCCCGGAAGCTCCACACGAAGCCCGGCCCTTCAAGCCGCCAGAAGCTCCAGCCTTCCTTTGAGGTGTGCTCGTCCTTGTAGAACGCGAGGCTGATCTTCTCCATCCCGCCGTTCAGCTTCACGATCTCCATCACCTCGTCGCCGTCTTCCTTGCGGTACGGGGAGACGAGTTCCTTCATCGCCTTCTCGGTCAGTTCCTTCTGCTCTTTTGTCATGTCGGCGAACTTGAGGCCAGCGGGCTTCACGTCCTTCGCGGGCAGTTTCACCGATGCGACGCCATCCATCCACTTGCGGCCTTCCAGCAGCGTGGTCTTGCGCTGTTCCTCGGTCAGTGACTCGAACACTGCGCCGACAGCCTTCGCCTGGTAGTTGAAGACGTTGGTGGTCGCGAAACCCTTGGGGGTGTGGCCATAGTACAGCGGGCCGCCAAAGGCTGTGGCTTCTTCGGAGTTGCCATCGCAGCGCACGGTGAGGTGGTGCGAGCAGAACACGAGCGAGAATTTCTTCCCTTCGACCGGTTCGCCGTAGATCAGCGCGCCGGCGTTCTCGAACGCGCCGCTGTTGTCGAACTTGCCGTTGCGGCTGAGGCGCTTGTAGCCTTCTTCGCCGTTGCAGATGGAACGGAAGATCTTGTCGAGGATCTCGACTTGCTTCTTGTCGTACTCGAGTCCAATGACTGACTTGCCGACGGGGCCGTTGGCCGTGGCGAGGCGAGCGGGGAGGCCACCCTTCGCGCCAGCGTCCCAGGGGAGAACGAGCTTCTTCTTCTGGTCCCCATCCATCAACTTGAACAGTTCGAATACGAGGTTCTCGGCCTCGGCTTGCTTCTCGGCACGGGCAGCCCGTGCCTTTTGCAGCGGGGTTAACCCACCGATGGTGAGCGCCGCAGCGGAGGCACTCACGACGCGGATGAAGTCGCGCCGACCGATGTTGGGAGGCGAGATGCAATCGGGACACGGGGGCGTTTTGGCGGCAAGCGTCATCAGAAGGGCTCCGCGGGATGGAGGTGGGGCGAGAGAGTCACTGGGTGTATTAAACCGCATTCCCGGGCGAAAGTCACGGGAGAAGGAAATGAGAAGCGTACCCAGGGTGCCCCGAGGCGGCGACGCTGGGAAACGTCGGGGCACCTGGGAAACCTCTACACTGTTCATGACGAACGATGTCGCGGAGTGCCTCATGAACGACGATCGGCCAGTGGATAACGCCCCGTACTTCTCGCACATTCACGGCGGGTTCACCGTCGAGGGGTGGTCGCGGGCTGCCGTGCAAAGTTACTGGCGTGTTCCCGAGCTGAAGGTCGGCTTCGACTTCGGTGCCCAGCCCTGGGATTTCATGGGCACCCCCACGTGGTTTGTCTCCCACACGCACCTTGATCACATCGCCGCGCTGCCGATCTACGTTGCCCGACGACGCATGATGAAGATGGAGCCGCCGACAATCTACGTGCCGGCCGAGAGCCTCGACGATGTGAAGAAACTGATGATGATCATGCACCGCCTCGATCGCGGACGGCAACTCGCCGAGATTCGCGGGGTGGCTCCCGGAGACGAGATCGAACTGAGCCGCGAACACGTGGTCAACGTCGTGAACACGGTTCACACGATTCCCAGTCGCGGGTTCATCGTGTCGGAGCGGCGGCGGAAGCTCAAGGATGAGTTCATCGGGTTGCCGGGGGAGAAGATCAAGGAACTGCGACTCTCGGGCGTGGAGATCACACGAGAGGAACGAATCCCGCTGGTGGCGTACACCGGCGATACCTCCCCGGCGGGGCTGGATAACAACCCCGCATTCTTCGATGCGAAGATCCTCATCACCGAGATGAGTTTCATCCGGGCCAGCCACCGGCGCGACAAGATCCATAAGTTTGGCCACATGCACCTGGACGACTTCCTGGAGCGTGCCACGCGGTTCAAGAACGAACTGATTATCGCGGCCCACTTCAGCACGCGGTATCATCCGAACGAAGTGCGAAAGCTGCTCGACAACAAGCTGCCGGCGGAGCTAAAAGCGAAGATGAACCTCTGGGTGTGATGGAACTGGGACGCCCCATTGGGCGTAATCCTGAGACAACCCGCGCTCAATTCGGGGGATCATAATACAACACCTTAATGGCTCCGATCACTGACGACGTCTGGTCTACTCGTTGCCGCGGCGCACTCTCGCGGTACTCCGAGCCTCTGTTGCGCACAGTCGCGGCGAAGCTCGTCAAGCCGCGCGTGAATCAGCCGACCGAGGACTTGCTCGACAAGTCCATCGCGACCTTCGCCAACCCGCCGGTCATCGACCGCCGCATCCGTGAATTGCCCGAACATTCCCGCAAGCTGCTCACCCTCATCGGGTTGAGCCGCCAGCAGCGGTGGAAGGTCGGGCATCTCATCACCTTGCTCACCGCACTCGGCCACCCCGAGGGGTTTGCCCCGGTGGCGGATGCGCTCGTGGCCGGGTTGCTCTTTCCGGAACTGCCACCGGGCCACCCGCCACTCGATGATTTCGCCGCGTGGTTCGGCAGTGTCGGGATGATGTCGGCGGAGGTCTTCGCGCACCCTGCGGTATCGGCTCGCGCTCGTGCCGAGGATCTTGGTTTGCCCGATCTCGGGAATGAGGATCTCTCCGGTTCGCCCCGGATTGGCGATGGCCTCGACTGGCTCTTGCGGCTTTCGGCGGTCTGGCAGCAGGTTCACGCCAGCCCGGTCCGGTTCACGCAGGCGAACACGCTGTTCAAGAAGGATCTCACGCGGTTACAGGCCGACGAAACGCTGGCCGCCCCGAGCGCCGATGTGCCGGTTCGTCTGGCCGATGCGGGCGTGCTCTCGCTTCTGTGGGCAGTCGCGGCCGGGCTACTCGTGGACGATGCCGGGGAACTCCGTGCGTCGCCGTTTCCAGTCGCATGGGAGGGAACGCTTCACACCACGCTCACCGATCTCTTCGCCGCATTGCCACGGATCGATGCGTGGGATCCGCTGGTGGGCTACAACCCCAGTGACACCGCGTTGTCACCCACGGCAACCGCCGGGTTCCTCGCTCTGCTTTTGCTGGCGAAACGTGCCCGAACCGCACCCGGTTCCGCCTGGGTGACTGCGCCCGCGATCGCCGAGTGGATGTGGACACACCATCCGTCGTGGGCGGGGTTGATTCCCGAGGAAGCCGCGAAGGACAAGGGCTTCGGCTGGGTGATGGCGTTCCTGATCGGGGTTGCGTATCCGCTGCAACTCGTGGAGATGTCGGGCGAACTGTTCCGGCTATCCCCGCTCGGTCGGCATCTTCTCGCAGGTGAACCGGAACCGGCGAGCGCCCCGGCGTTCCCGCAAACGCTCCTGGTTCAACCCAACGCGGAGATCCTCGCGTATCGCCAGGGTCTAACGCCCTCGCTCATCGGCACGCTGTCGCGCTTCGCCCGCTGGAACGGCCTTGGGCCAGCCTGTACCCTCGAACTCACGCCAGAACAGACGTACCGCGGCCTCGAATCCGGGCTGACGCTGCCGATGATCGTTCAGGCTCTCACGCGGCATTCCAGCCGACCGGTGCCGCCCGCCGTCGCGGACCTGCTTCATCGCTGGGCGAGCAAGCGCGAACGAATCACGGTCTTCACGTCTGCCGTGCTCGTCGAATTTAGCACCCCTGCGGAACTCGACGCGGCCGTGAACCGGGGAATCGTGACGATTCGGCTCACCGAGCGAATCGGGATCACCGCCGACGGCACCGAACCCGCACTGACGCAACTGCGACTGATCGCCAACCGCGATTACGAGGCGAAGCCGCAACGCTGCGTCACGGTTGGCGACGATGGCGTGACGCTCACCGTGGATGCGGCCAGTGCAGACTTGCTCCTCGACGCGGAACTGGGACGGTTCGCGACCTTGCTCCCGGCCGAACCCAACTCCCCGCGCCGCTTTCGGCTCAACGCGGAACTCCTTCGCCGAACCGCTCAGAACAATCCGCTCGTCGAGATCGACGGCTGGTTCACGGACCGCACAGGGCAACCGCTTTCGCCCGCGGGTCGGCTCCTGCTGCTTGGCCCGCAGGTTACTCCGCCGACAGCGGCCCGGTTGCTTGTGGTGCGGTTCCCGTCGGTCGAACTGGCGGATGGTGCGATGCAGTGGCCCGAAACGCGCGTGCTCCTCACGGAACGCCTGGGCCCAATGGCGGTTGTCGTGAACGAGGAGAACTTGGAGACCCTCCGGAAGGTCCTCGCCGACATCGGAATACACGTACAGGTGTAACGCCTGCCTGAAGTGCGCGGGTCGGAACCCGCGTGGAGCCGAATACTACCACTGATTTGAGCAATTCAAGCGGACAGGCTTTCCGGAGGGTGGACAGTGTGCCCTTTGCGGAATGTTGTCCGCTTTCGTCTGAAGAATTGGTGGGCCAATTCGGTGCGTTGGACAACCCTCTTGAGCGACAAGTCACGGGTTCCCGAAGGCATTCCAATCCAGGCTATCCACGGTTATGCAATCCACAAGCAAAATGAATTGCGGGTGGAATTACGCTATCGCATGATTCGGACTAGGACTCGTAGCCGAATTTCCTCTCGGAGCCACAGCGCGAGTGCCGATCTGATTGGTGGCACGTCACTTAATTCGTTCCTGCGGCGCCTGAAATTGTTCTGATAAACTTTCTTCCGGACGAATTAAATGGTTCCAGGTCTGAAATGATTGCTTCCGGACGTGGGGTGGGCATCTCGCCCGGAATCAAGTTCCAGCGCTCCTTGCAGAACACGCAACAGCCTTCTGCCGAAACGTCCGCAGTCGCATCCGGGCTTTTTCGTTTTGCGACTCCGGGCTATAAGAGCGCAACTGTTGGGCGTTGGCCCGTTTGTTGGGCGACGCGATCCGGATTGTTGCAGAGGAACTACAGCATGCGACCCGCCGGCTTCACCCTCGCCGCCCTGCTGATCGGCGTCACGGTGGTGTCCGGGCAGCAGCCCGTGCCGCCAGCGGCTCCTGGAGGGCAAGTTGCTCCGCCGCTGCCCCCCGCCGCGCCACCCGTCGATAACAAGCTCGATACCCACCTCAACGGGTGGCAAAAGAACATGGGCGACCTCGCCAACTTCCGGTTCGTGCTCGAACTGAAGCGAACCGACGCCGTGTTCAAGACCGACAAGGGATACAACGGCGTTGTGTTGTGCATGAAGCCGAACTTCGCTGTGCTGCGGCTCAACAACGATAGCGACAAGTCCGGCACCGACTACGAAGCGTTCATCTGCAACGGGAAATCGGTGTTCGAGTACAACGGCCTGGCCAAGACGATCACCGAGTGGAAGCTGCCGGCTCCCACGCCCGGAGCGACCGGCAATGCCACCGACAATATCATGCTCGACTTCCTCACGGGGATGAAGGCCAAGGACGCGAAAGCCCGCTTCGATCTGACGCTGTTCAAGGAAGACCCGAACTACGTCTACCTGGATGTGAAGCCGCTATTGCCCAAGGACAAGTCCGAGTTCACGCAACTTCGCATGGCGCTGTACGGCCCCAACACGAAGTGGCCATACCTGCCGGCGCAGGTGTTCATGTCCAAGCCCAACGGCGACACCGAACAGTGGAAGTTCAAGGATCCGCAGACGAACATCGCGGGCCTGACGGCCGAGCACTTCGCGGCCCAGAAGATCCCGGGCTGGAGAGAGCAGGAAGGCGGCAAGCCGGCAGCGCAACCGATGGTCGCACCCGGCCAGCCGAAACTGCCGCCCGGCTTGGTTCGTCCCGAGAAGAAGTGATCCGCACTCACGGACACAGGATTCGCGCAGCCGCTCCTTCCGGGGCGGCTTTTTCACATTTCTCATCCCCCTTTCACCGTCCCGACGTAACGATGTGAGAGTTGGCGACCGCTGGGTCGTCACAGTCCTGCTCATATCTCAGGGGTGATCCCATGCGTGGAATCCGTTTCGCTGTCGCCGGTTTGCTTGTCGCGAGCATGTTCGGCCTCGCCCAGGCTCAGTTCCGTCCCGGCGGTTTCGGGGGCGGTGGCCCAACGGGCCTCGTCGCCAATAAGGCCGTTCAAGAAGACCTCAAGCTGAGCGAAGATCAGATCACGAAGCTCAAGGACTGGAGCAAGGAGTTCCAGAAGAAGGCCGCCGAGATCCGCAAGGACAAGGGCGTTGAGTTCGGCAAGGGCGGTTTCGGCAAGATCGACGCCGAGATGCGCGAAAAGATGGACGCCGCGAACACCGAGATCACCAAGGAAGCCTACAAGCAACTCGCCGATGTCCTCAAGAAGGACCAGATCGAGCGTCTCAAGCAGATTTCTTACCAGCAACTGGGCGCCAGCGCGTTCACCAACGCCGAGGTTGTCGAAAAGCTCAAACTGACCGCCGCCCAGAAGGACTCGGTCAAGGGGATCACGGGCGACCTTCAGAAGGAAAGCCGCGAGATCTTCGGCGAAGGTGCTGGCGGCAAGGGTAAGTTCGACCCCGAGAAGATGCAGGAGAGCATGAAAAAGGTTCAGAAGCTCCAGAAGGAATATCAGGGCAAGCTCGAAGACCTGCTCGACGACTCGCAGAAGAAGATCTGGGCCGAACTGAAAGGCCCCGCGTTCGACCTGACCAAGCTGCAACAACAACCGCGCAAGAAAGACTGACGGGAAGAATGAAAAAGGTAAAAGGAAAAAGGTAAAAATGGAAGACAGAGCCGGTCGCTACTGTCTTCCATTTTTACCTTTTTCCTTTTACCTTTTTCATTCCCGCGAAGCGGTCACACCCACTTCATCATCACGCCAAGGTAGTTGTCCTTGTCCTTCAGCAACCCCTCGTAAGCGTCGCCCATCTGCTCCGGGGTAATGGTGTGTGTCACCAGTCCGGCAAGGCTCAGCCGACCACTCGCCAGTTGCCGCAATAGCCACATCTGGGCCTTGTTGATGTCCCACGCACCAGCAAGCCGGGTGTGTGCGGCCTCGAACAGCATGTTCCCGTGGGCACCGCTCACCTCGATATACCGGCGGTGCAAGTCGTCATAGAAGTTCACATCCTTCGCGATCCCCCGGGGGCTGCCAACCACGACAACCTGCCCCGCATCGCACGCTAGGCTCATTGCGGTAGGAATCGCAGCCGGGACGCCGGTCGCATCGGCCACGACTTCCGCACCTTTCGCATTCAGGAACGCTGCGAGTTGCTGCTTCGTGTCGCCGGCCGTTGGATCGATGACGTGATCCGCACTGGCTGCCAGAGCCGCATCGCGCCGCATCTTCACAGCGTCGATCCCCACCACCGGCGACATACCAGCCGCGAGCATACACCGCAGCGAGAACTGACCGATGATGCCAAGCCCCAGCACCGCACCACTGCGACCGAGCGTCAGTCCGGCTCGCACCGACGCACCCATTCCGTACCGCGAGATGCACGCGACCGCTGCTTTCTCGAAGCTCAGCGAGTCCGGCATCTTCCACACCCGGCAACGCTCGTGACCCACCGTCAGCAGTTCCGCCGAGGCGTGGTTCCCGGGATAGCTGACGCGGTCGCCTTCCTGGAAACCACCGGGAAAGTCCTTGCCGACCTTGAGCACGCGCCCCGCAGCGGAGTAACCCGAGCGGAACGGGAACTTCCAGTCGGGGAGGTTCGGGTCCTTGAGCCACTGGTGCGTGCCGGTGTACACGGCGAGTTCCGTTCCGGCGCTGATGGCCGAGTATTCAGCAGCGATCAGAATCTGATTCGGTGCGGGGTCGGCGAGTTCAACCTCGCGAACGCTGGTCTTGAAGGGCTCGGTGATGACGGCTTGACGGGCGCGAACCATTGGCGGCCTCGAAGGAATGTCGGCGGGACTGCGATGGGCGAATTGTAGATCCAGCGGCGCTCGCGGACAGAATCAGTGTGCAGGGGATCGCGGTTTGTTACTCGCACTGACAGATGGGATGAGGGTAAACTCAGCGTCTGCAATCTCCCTGCCTTCCCCGAGATCACTCATGCGTCTCATCTTCCCCCTCGTGCTGCTGGCCGCGACAGTTGCCATCGCGCAACCGTCGAAGCCGCTCGTGACCGGCGACCCCGCCCGCGTCGAACGCATCCGCAACGCGAAGATGCCGAAGATCGACAAGCCGATGATGTTTGGCACGCCCGAAGCCGATGCCATCGTGTCGGCGATGGAGATCTTCCCCGAAGACAACCCGTGGAATCTCGTCGTCGAAGACTGGCCGCTGCACCCCAAGTCAAAGGCCATCGTCGAGAGCATCGGCGCGAACAAGCCGTTCCGCTACAACCCCGACATGGGCTACGTGCTGATTCCGCCCGATCAGAAGAAGATCGACGTGAAGATCGTCGAGTATCCTGATGAATCGGACAAGGGACCGTTCCCGTTGCCAGACATGGTTCCCATCGAAGGCTGGCCCGTGAACTACACCCGCAATCCGAAGCTGAAGGACACGACTCTCGACGATGTGCAACGCGACAAACTCAAGGAAGGCGGCGACCGGCACGCGAGCGTGATCGACCCCACGAACGGCATGCTGTACGAGTTCTACCAACTGAAGAAGACGGACGCTGGCTGGCAGGCGGCCTGCACGGCGATCTTCGATCTGAAATCGAACAAGATGCGGCCCGACGGATGGACCTCGACTGATGCGGCGGGCCTGCCGATCTTCCCCGCGACGATCCGTTACGACGAACTGAAACGCGGCATGGTCGAACACGCGATGCGGGTAACGGTGAAACGATCGCGGCGGGCATACGTCTACCCTGCGACGCACTTCGCGAGCCGCCTGACCGACGAGAACCTGCCGCGAATGGGCGAACGCCTGCGTTTGAAGAAGGATTTCGACATCTCGAAATTCACACCGGAAGTTCAGGCAATTCTGAAGGGGCTGAAGAAGTACGGCATGTACGTCGCCGACAATGGCATCGACTGGGCGATCTCCTGCACGCCGGACGAACGCATCCCCGTACTGCACGACGAGCTGCGCAAGTTGAAAGGCTCAGACTTCGAGGTGATCGTCGCCCCCGAAGGCTACAAGCCCCCGAAGTGACGTGAGGCGAGCCACGGGGTTCATCCGGTTCATCCCCGTGGTCTGGTGGCGCGAACCCCCGGGTTCAAGGAACGTGCAAAGGTGTGATACGCTACCCCCACGCCCCGTCCCCTTCGTGGAAGCCCGGGGCCGTGACGCTGGAACAGTTCGGGCTGGATCGCCTTTCCCCCGATGATCAGTTGGAGTTGCTCGGTCTCCTATGGGACAGTCTCGGTGAGGGCACCTCCATCCCACCCGAATGGCCCATCCGCGAGTTAGAACACCGACGGGTCGCCGAGGAGGATCCGCCGGCTGGGATTCCCTGGGAGAAGTTCAAATCTCGCTGGCGGGGTCAGCAATGAGCCTTCCTCTTGTCCTGCGCCCAGACGGCTCGCTAGATCTTTCACCTCTCGATAACCCCTTCGCCTGTGCAGATTTAGGACACCTACCATTCGCGCGGCGAAGCCGCCTGTGCTTGGCAAGACTCCCCGGAGACGGTAAAAAGGATGGGGGCTGGACGCCCCATTGCATCCCAAACGGAACCGTCGCAGGATTTGACGGTCCGACTTCTGGAGGTTCCCCCCACTATGGCGCGCGGTCGCAGCGCCGACCCGGAGACGGTTCAACGGTCAGGCTCAGGCCTGCGCCGATCCGACCGGTTCCTTGCCGGGTTGCAAAACACGGAACGTGTCGTCCTCGTTTCGCACGTAAATCCTGATCCAGACGCACTGGCCAGCATGCTCGGCCTCGCGCATCTGGTCGAAACTCGCCTCACGAAGCCGACACTGCTCACCCGCGACGGTCACATCGGTCGCGCCGAAAACAAGGCGATGGTCGAGGCGCTTCAGCTCGATTTGGTCCCCGTCGAGGAAGTCGACTGGCGGCCCGACGATGCCGTGGTCATGGTCGATAGCCAGCCAAAAACTGGCCGACACACGTTTTCCGAAACGATCCCGCTTTACGCGGTTCTCGATCATCACGATACACCGGGCGATCTCGAAGGCGTCACGTTCACCGATATCCGGGCCACGGCGGGAGCCACTTCCACCGTTGTCACGAAATATCTGATCGAACAGGACGTGCCGATACCCGAGAAGGTCGCAACAGCCCTGCTGTACGGGATCGAAACCGAAGTGACTGGCTACCCCCGCGAGGCAGGCCCCGGAGACGACGATGCCTTGCTTTATCTGTACCCGCTTGCCGACAAAGACCTGATTTCCCAGATCCGCAACGCTCGCCTTCCGCACAGCCATTTCGAAGTGCTGCTCCAGGCGCTGCAAAGTTCCTTCATCTACGACCGCCTCATCATCAGTTGGGTCGATGATCTTCCACAGCCGGAACAAGCTGCCGAGATCGTCGACTTCATGATCCGGTTTGAGAAAGTGGACTGGGCACTCTGCGGGGGTGTTTGCGGCGACAAGCTCGTGCTGTCGTTAAGAGCCGCGATCGAACACGCTTCCGGAGGCGAGTTGCTCCGGCAGGTGGTGGGCAAACTCGGGCGTGCCGGTGGGCATGAACGGCGAGCCGGGGGATGTATTCCGCTGGCCAGCACATCGAAGTCCGCAGTGGAAGAGTTGCAGGCGGAAATCCGCCGGCGGTTGTTGAAAGTGTTCAAAATCGAGGACGTCCGCGGTCAACGACTCGTGCCGCTCCGAGAGATGCTAGAGAATCTGCAATCGTAAGTTGCGTTGGCGGCGATTCCTGAACCGCCGCCAATGTCACTTCACGGGTTCCAAGGCCACAGTTACCTGAAGTCCAACAAATCGGCTGGCATCAGCGATCGCGTCGGCGTCGAGATGCACCAGAACCTCAATCACGCGCCGGTCGGCATCTTCGCGCGGCCCCATCGCAAACACCTGATTGCGGGCGATCATGCGGGAAATATCCTGCTCCGACTTGATCCTGCCCGTGAGTGTTTTTGGCAGTGCCGGGTTCTTGATCTCCGCCTTGACCGGCCCCGCCTTCACCCACATCGAGAGTCGTTCCACGTCGCTCTCGTAAACCTCCGCGATGGCCGTCATTGCCGAGAGATCGGCCATCTGAAGGATCGGTTCCAGCCCCGTGGGTTGGCCTTCCCTGCCAATCACTTTGAGTACCGTGCCCGCGATGGGGGCCTTCAAAATCGTCTGCTCCGAGAGTTGCCGGGCGAGCGCTAACTTTTCCTCGGTTGATTTGGTCGGCACTCGTGCAATGGCCTCGTCAAGTTCGGCCTTCGCTGCGGCGATCTTGGCGGTGGCGGCCTTCTCGGACTCTTCGTAGGTCGTTTCGGTCTTCTTCCTGACGGCCTCGCCCGCTTTCAACTCGGCATCCGCCTGGGCCGCGAGGAGTTTGGCTTTCTCCATCGTCTCGTCCGCGATCGGGGAACCACCTGTACGGAGTTTCTCAAGCCGGGTCACACCCGAGGTCGCGGTTTCCGACTGGAGCTTCAGGAATGTCTGCTTTGCGTCGAGTGCGGCGAGATCACTGGCTTTGTTTGCCTTGGCAAGGTTCAACTCGGCCTCAGCGGCCCGTACTTTCTGGTCGCCAGCAATTCGGGCGAATTTCAGCGAGTTGTTCGCTTCGTCCTGCTGTGTCTCGGCGATCTGGAGCTCGAGCAATCGCTCCTTGCGGCTGGCGAGTTCGGCGACCGGTGACCCTACTTTGATCAGATCCCCGGGGTTCACATTGAACATCTTCGCAATGCGATCGCCGGGTGGGCCGAACACCGGAACCACACTCCCGGCCGGTTGCAGGCGACCCAGAGACGTGACTCGCTCCGCACGCGACACGGGTTGTTCAGAATGCGTGGCAGGTGCCGATGCGTTGATCGCAATGAGATAGCCGCCCGCCGCACCTGCACCCAGAGCGGCGAGCAATGCGAGAAGGAGTTCCAACCCGCGACCCGGGCGATTCGTCCAATGTAGCAACATGCTCACCCCTGAGGAAGCGGCCCGAAAACGCCCGAAACGAGTAAGGCAAACCAGAGCACACGGCAGACGATGTGCATGGCCTGGTCAATATCGATGCCGTACCATTTCTCGCATTTTCCGAAGTCGATGCACCAGTGGATAACCGTTTCGGCAATCGCGAGTGTGTAGACCACTTCCCAGCTAAACCCGAACCACCGCACGACCACGCCAATCGCGGTTCCATGCAGGACCGCATGCGCGGTGAGCCAATAATACCACGGGACTGCCTTGGCTACCGCGCTATCGCACGACCGACACTTACACGTGGCGATCGCATCGGACTGAAGCGCGTAATCCATTAACGCATGTGTAGCGATGAGAAAAAAGAACAACGCGACCAGCATGGAACGACCCCGGAAGGAGTGCCGATTGTACAGCGGATAAACAGTCGATGGAAGCCGGAGAACCGTTGCTGGCGTGCTGGGTAATCACGCCACCCGTTCGCCGACATCCGGCTTCCGGATCACGCGACTCAGGAACACGGCCAGAACCAGTATCCCACCTGAAAGATAAAACGCGAGATCGAGGCTGCCATAGGCATCGTTGAGAGCAGCAGCGATCTGCGGAACGAAAAACGCAATTCCCCAGCCGATGAATACCAGGCCGTAGTTCAGGCCCAAGTTCTTCGGGCCGAAGTAATCCGCAGTGATCGCAGGCATCAACGCGAGTGTTCCACCATACTGCCAGAACATCACGCCAATGATGATGAATAGCATCAGGACATCCTTCTGAGCAATTACCCACGGAGCCGCAAACAGGCAGGCCGCAGAGACCACGCCGTTCAGGGCATACGCATTGTTGCGGCCAATGCGGTCCGAGTAGCGACCAGTTCCAACACGACCGGAAGCATTCACGAACCCGCCGAAGGTTGCCAGAATCCAGCCGTTTTGCGCGAGGAACAGGTTCGACTCCGCGACATCCTTCAGCAGCAACGCTGCATTCGCGATTACGAGGAGACCGGATTGCGCCGAGCCGATGAACAAGAACACGAGCGCGTAAAACTGCCACGTTCCGAGCATGTCGCGAGCCGACCAGTCCGTGGTGACGATCTTCGGGCCGTCCTGAATGTGCTGCGGGATCGGGGCGACGTATCCTGCTGGTGGCGGTGTCAGCATTTGCCCCGCGATGACGACCACCACGGCGAACAGGATTCCCAAACCGACGAAGCTACCGGTCAGTCCGTGGTTGACGATGAGAAACTTCGCGAGCGGGGAAATGTAAATCGCCGCCGCTCCGTATCCCGCGACAACCAGCCCAACAATGAGGCCACGCCGACTGCTGTGGAACCATCGCACAGCTGCGGGTGTCGCCGCTGCATACCCGAACCCCATGCCAATTCCACCCAGCACCCCGAAACCGAGAACGAGGCCAGTGTAACTCTTCATCAACCCGGCGAGGATACACCCGCTCGCGAGGAAAAGCCCGCCCGCAGTGGCTCCGATCTTGGCGCCGTATCGGTCCTGAAGCCGCCCCCCGGGGATCATGCACAGGGCGAAGATCAGCCCGCAGATGGAGTATGCCAGTGTGGCTTGCGTGTTGGAGAGATAGACCCAGCCCTCGTTAATGCCGGGCATAGCAGTGCCGTAAAGGGCCGCATCCTTCGGAACAAGGGCAGCCTTCCAGACGCTCCAGGCATAGAGGATACCGAGGCACAGGTTGACGGCCGTACCCGCAGCAGTAACGACCCATGCTCGACCCGGAACTGATGCGGACATACAAGACCTCGGAGAGAAGCAGGGACTAACCACAGAGGCACCGAGACACAGAGAAAGCAAGAGGAGTGCATTCAAAGACACTTCTCTCGTTTTGTTTTCTCTGTGTCTCGGTGCCTCTGTGGTTAGCCCTGACTTTAATGCGGTTTCGCCAGCATATTGGCTTCAGCGTCGTTTACCACCTCGCCGCTGGTTCCAGGCGTGATAGCGTGATAACATTCGCTGCACCTCCGGAGTCTCTCCATGCGATCCCTGCTCCCCGCTCTCGCTCTGCTCATGTGTTCCCCAGCCGTTGCTGCTGATTATGACATCGTCGTGTACGGGGGCAACGCGGCCGGGGTCGCCTCGGCCGTGCAAGCCTCGCGCATGGGGAAGACGGTCGTGCTCATCGAGCCAGGCAAGCACATCGGCGGCCTGACCTCGGGCGGTCTCGGCTGGACCGATTCCGGGAACAAAGCCGTGATCGGCGGCTTCGCGCGCGAGTTCTACCAGAGCTTGAAGAAGCAGTACGATGCCCCGGAAGCATGGGTGCACCAGCAAGCCAAGGACTACCCGCTGTATCATGCGAAGGACGACGCCATCTGGGCGTTTGAGCCACACGTCGCCGAAGCAGTTCTGCGGGCCAAGCTGGAGGAAGCCAAGGTTCCCGTCGTGTTCAGCGAACGACTCGAGCGGGCGAAGGGCGTGAAACTCGACGGCAAGCGGATCGTGTCGATCACCACCGAATCGGGGAAGACGTACACCGGGAAGATCTTCATCGATGCGACCTACGAAGGCGATCTGATGGCCGCAGCCGGCGTGAGCTACACCGTCGGCCGCGAGGCCAACAAGCAGTACGGCGAAACGTACAACGGCGTCGCGAAGAAGTGGAACACTCACCTCCATCGCTTCACCGCGAAGGTCGACCCGTATGTGAAACCGGGCGATGCCAAGAGCGGCGTACTGTTCGGAGTCGAGGCAGAACCGATGCCGGCCGATGGTGAAGCGGACAAGCGACTTCAAGCATTTTGCTTCCGCATGTGCATGACGGACGTGGAAGCCAACCGCGTTCCGTTCGAGAAACCCGCGGACTTCGATGAGGCGAAGTACGAACTGCTCTTCCGCAACTTCGAGGCAGGCGACCTTCGCGTTCCCATGAAGCCCGACCGCGTACCGAACAAGAAGACTGACACGAACAACAACTGCGCATTCAGCACCGACTTCATCGGCCAGAACTACAAGTACCCCGAAGCGAGCTACGCCGAACGCGACGCGATCATCGCCGCACACCTCGCCTACCAGAAGGGGCTGATGTGGGCGTTGCAGAATCACCCACGAGTGCCCGAGAAGGTCCGAACGCAGATGAAGCCGTGGGGACTAGCCAAGGATGAGTTCAAGGACACCGACCACTGGCCGCACCAGCTCTACATCCGCGAAGCTCGGCGCATGGTGAGCGACTACGTTCACACGGAACTCGATTGCACCCGCAAGAAGGACACGCCGCAATCGGTGGGGATGGGTTCCTACAACATGGACTCGCACAATTGCGCCCGTTACGTGACGGCCGATGGCCACGTTCAGAACGAGGGCGACGTGCAGCAAAGCCCCGGCGGCCCCTACCGCATCAGCTATCAGTCCATCGTACCGAAGGCTGGCGAGTGCCCGAATCTGTTCGTGCCGGTGTGCATGAGTAGCTCGCACATCGCGTATGGCTCAATTCGCATGGAGCCGGTGTTCATGATCCTCGGCCAGAGCGCTGCGACCGCTGCCGTGCTCGCCATCAATGACAAACTCGATGTGCAGAAGGTGGATTACGAGAAGCTGAAGAAGCAGTTGCTGACCGACAAGCAAGTGCTGGAGTTCGCCTCGCCGAAGCGATCCGACGCGGTAGACCCGAAGAAACTCCCCGGGGTCGTGGTCGATGATGGCGACGCGGAACTGAAGGGGTTCGACGGGACCAGCAGCGCAAACTCGCCGTTCGTTGGTGCGGGGTATCGGCACGACGGCAACAAGGAGCCAGGCAAGCAGAGCGCGAAGTACGTCGCCGATCTGCCTGTCGCGGGGATGTACGAAGTGCGGCTCGCCTACAGCCCCAACGCGAACCGATCGAGCAAGGTTCCCGTGACCGTGACGCACTCGGCCGGGACGGTCACCCGGATGGTAAATCAACAGAAAGCCCCACCGATCGACGGACTGTGGATCTCACTGGGCACGTTCCAGTTTGAGAAGGGACGCGGGGCAACCGTGCTGGTGACGAACGAGGGCGTCGATGGTTATGTGGTCATCGACGCCGTGCAGTGGCTCTCCGCGAAGTAGGGTCACGACTTGCCTGAGAGGGCGCGATCGAGGTTGAACGCGGCCGAGATCAGCCCCAGGTGTGTGAACGCCTGCGGAAAGTTCCCCAGCGATTCACCACTTGGTCCGGTTTGCTCCGCGTACAGTCCCAGGTGGTTCGCGTATCCCAGCATCTGCTCGAATCGCAGTCTTGCCTCGGCGAGCAACTTGGGATCGGTTCGGCCGGCCCGCGTTAGTGCCTCGATCAGCCAGAACGAGCACATGTTGAATGTGCCCTCGGTACCAGGCAACCCATCGGGGGCGAGTGTCGGGTCGTACCGATAGACCAGGCCGTCGGCAGCCAGCCCGCCCGACGTGAGCGGTGATCGGATGGCATCCAGGGTGCTGAGCATTCGCGGATCGTTCGGCGCGGTGAAGAACACTAACGGCAACAACAGCAACGACGCATCCAGGGCGTTCGATCCGTAGCTCTGGACGAACGCTTTTCGGTCGCTGTCATAACCCTTCGCCATCACTTCTTCGAGGATCGCATCGCGGGCCGCCAGCCACTTGTCGCGGTTCGCGGGGAAGGATCGCTTCTCCGCCAGCCGCAGTCCGCGGTCGAGCGCCACCCAACACAACACCCGGGAATAGACGAAGTGCCGCTGCCCGCCGCGTACTTCCCAGATCCCTTCATCGGTCCGCTGCCAGTTGTCGGTCACCCAGTCGAGCATCTGACGGAGCCTCACCCAGTCGTCGTATGCAATCGGGGCGGCGTACTTGTTGTAAAGGTACACCGCATCCATCAACTCGCCGTAGATGTCGAGTTGAAGCTGGCCGTGAGCACCGTTGCCGACGCGGACGGGCTTCGATCCGCGGTAGCCGTCGAGGTGGGGCAGCTCGTATTCCGGCAACTCGGATTCGCCATCGATGCCGTACATGAGTTGCAGTGGGCCGTCGCAGTGTGCGTCCGGGTTCCGCCACCTCTTGCGGAGCCAGTCCATGAAGTGGATTGCTTCATCGGTGAAACCGAGCCGCAAGAATGCGTACACCGTGAACGCAGCATCGCGAATCCAGGTGAACCGGTAGTCCCAGTTTCGCACGCCCCCGATCCCTTCGGGGAGGCTCGTCGTGAGCGCAGCGACGATGGCACCGGTTGGTTCGTAGGTCAGCAGTTTGAGCGCCAATGCAGAACGGTACACCTGATCGCGCCAGCGCCCGCGATACGTGCCCTTTGCGACCCACTTGTGCCAGTATTCGACGGTGCGTTGGAAGAGTGCCGCAGCTCCCGCCGGAGTCGGGCACCCTTCCTGTTTGTGCCCGGGCGCGATCACTTGCAGAATGAACGTCCGTTCCTCGCCCGCTTTCAGAGTCATCTCGCCTGTCGCGCCGCCATGCTCGTCGATCCGCATCTCAAGTGGAGACGCGAGCACGAGGCTCAGGTCAGGGCCATCGAATCGGATGCCACACTCGTCGGGGTATGCCGTGTGCTTTGCGCGAGCATAATCGAACGCCGGCTGACACTCGATCCGTACCGATAACTCGCCGGTAATCACCCGAACTCGCCGGATGAGTTGGTGCTCGCACGCATCCCCCGGCCGTGGCACGGGCATGAAGTCGATCAGTTCCAGGATGCCGTCCGGGTGCAGGAAGCGTGTGACGAGAACGTTCGTATCTGGCCAGTAGAACTGCTTGTGCCGTGCGCCCACGATTTCCGGAGCGATGCGGAACCGCCCGCCCTTCGCGTCGTCAAGGATCGCTCCGAACACGCTCGGCGAGTCGAATCGCGGGAGGCACAGCCAGTCGATCGACCCATCCAGGCCGACAAGCGCGGCTGTCCGCAAGTTCCCAATGACGCCGTAATTCTCGATCGGCTGATATGGCATTCGTCCCTCCTCTCGTGCGTGTTCACTTGATGTTAGCCCTCACCCATGAAGTGGTTACCCCCAAACGGCAACCCCGACGGACGGTGCCTGTCTGCGTCTTCAAAGTCCGAAAACCGTATGGGGTCATCAGTACAGTCAAACTCTTCCCAGCGGTTTCGTGGTGATGCCATTCTCTCCGACCGTTGCGTTTATTGATCCCTTATTCGGTAAGAAATCATCTCCAAGCGTCTGCCGAATGGATTATGATCGTCATTCGCACAACAAAGATATTGTTGATTGAAAATGAGCAATTGGAGAAAATTTGCGGAATCCGTGAGGGGTAATGGAGACTGATAGCGAGTAACAAGTCGGTAGAGTTCGCTGAACGAGAATCAAGCGAGAGCTTTCTGGGGTTGAGTGAGATGCGTGAGCTAGAACACAATCCAGAGGTCAATACTGAGGACTCAATCCGACGGATCGAGGTTCTCTGCGACCATTTCGAGAATGCGTGGATTGCCGGTGAACAAATCTCGATTGAAGATTTCCTGGGGCGTGAGGGAATCGACCCTGCAACTGCATCGTCCGGCCTTGTTGGTCATCTTGGTGTGTTGGAGGATCACTACCGGAATTCACCGCTGAGAACTGGCCCGTACATCCCTGGATATGAGATCATCGGTGAATTGGGCCGTGGGGGAATGGGCGTCGTCTATCAGGCACGTCAGGTGAGCCCGGAGCGGGTAGTTGCGTTGAAGATGTTGCGAGATAGCGGTTTGGCCTCGCAAGCTGAGTTGGACCGGTTCCGTACCGAGACAGATGCCGTTGCCCGAACGAAACACCCCGATGTGGTGCAGGTGTTCGAGGTGGGCCGGGCTGGTGAATTCCCGTTCTTCAGCATGGAATTCTGCGCCGGTGGAACACTGGCGAGAAAGCTCGCTGAACACCCAATGCCACCGAAACTCGCGGCTACGAAGCTTCGCGGGTTGGCCCATGCGGTTCAGGCTGCACACTCAGCCGGGGTGATTCACCGCGATTTGAAGCCTGCAAACATCCTGCTAACCTCCGACAACCTGGCTTCTGAAGAGACGTCTCTGAAAGTGACAGACTTCGGCCTGGCAAAGTTGATGGACGCCGGAGACGGGAAGACTGTGACTGGGGACGTGATGGGCACCCCAAGCTACATGGCTCCTGAACAGTCCCGTGGCGACACGAAAAGCATTGGTCCGACCGTGGATGTATATTCCCTCGGCGCGATTTTGTATGAGTGCCTGACCGGTCGCCCTCCTTTCAAGGGAACAACCCCGACTGAAACGCTCTTGCAGGTCCAGACTCAGGAGCCAGTTGCCGTGCGGCAACTTCAGCCAAATGTTCCGCGTGATCTGGAAACGATCTGCCACAAGTGTTTGGAGAAGGATCCGGCTCGGCGGTATGGATCCGCGGCAGCGCTGGCTGACGATCTGGGTCGGTATGTACGTGGCGAACCGATTCTGGCTCGCCCCGTCACTCGGCTCGAACGCGCCTTGAAGTGGGCACGCCGTGAACCGGCAGTCGCGGCACTCGTTGCAGTCGTTCTTGGAACGCTCCTGGCCGGAGTCGGGATAGGCATCGACACGTATCTCGCGAACCAGCGTGATCTTCAACGGGCGGAATGGGATCGTTACGAACGCAACATCCGGGACGCGGGTGAAGCTCTGGCGCAATCGCGTTATGGGGTAGCAGAGGCGTTCCTGGCGGATTGCCCAGAACACTTGCGGAATGTGGAGTGGCACATCCTACGCTCCTCGTGCCGGCCGTACCTTCAACATCGACTGGTTCACGGAAGCCACGTTAGAAGCGTTGTCGCCGACCTCGCGGGGGGAAAACGAATCGCCACGGCTGGGATGGATGGACGCGTGATCCTTTGGGACGCCGAGACCGGCAAGCTTTTGTCCGTGCTCCACACTTTTCCGAAGCCTGTGAACAACCTCGCTTCCGGCGGATGTGGTCAGTTCTTCGCGGCTGTCTGGGATGAGGGCATGACAATCTGGGATGTAGGAACGCCTCAGCCAGCACTGATCCTCGATCAGAAAATCGGAGGACGAGTCGCGTTCTCTCAGAATGCCAAAGTGGTTGCAGTGGGCAGTCGCGATCACCGGGTCTATGTGTGGAATCTTGCGAACCCTGTGTCAGCTACACCGTCTTTTACCGCAGATTATTCGGGAGAGATTCGTTGCCTGGCGTTAAGCCCCGATGGCGTGCGGCTGGCAGTTGGGGGTCTAATCTCAGGACAGGGGGCGGACGCAGCGACGACTGCTCGCCGCAGTCCGCTGAAGTTCTGGGATCTCACGAAGCAACAACCCATCGATCACTTCCAGGTGGACTATCGGATCGGGAATGCATTCTGCCTGGCATGGGGGTCAGGCGACCTCGGTCTGGTGTCAATGTCGAACCAGGCAGGTGCGATTCGGGATGTCTCCACTTGCCAGATGGTTGAATCCCTCCCGGGTTACGAGACCAGTCCCAGGACGCTTGCAATCGATCAGGAAGGAAAGCACATCGCGGGAAGCTTCGCGAATGGTTCGGTCAAGGTCTGGACCCTCGAAAAAGCTCCGCGGTTAGTGTTCTCCCGGAAGCCCCAGGAGAGCTTAGTGAATCCAGGATTTGTCTGCGTTTCGTTCGACCCGACAGGCGAGCTTCTGGCCTACTCGCAAGGACCAGAAGTTCACGTCGAACGGTGGAAGCGCCAAGGCGGAGTGCGTGCGATCCCCGGACACTGTTTCGCCTTCACCGCTGACGGCACCTGTCGGGCAGTCGGGATGAGTGATGGATCGGTGCGGTGGCTCGGCGCGACCGATGATCGAGAGATTGCCAAATCGGCTGACGGATCCGCGCCAGTAACCTCGCTTGCCATTACCCCGGATGGCACTCGCGTCGCGATCGCTCGGGGGAAGGCGGTTTGGACATGGGAGCCGGGATCGGGTCGTGAGAGTGAACACCATACCCACCTCGGAAATGTGCTCTGTGTGGCCTACAGTCGTGCCGGCGTACTGGCGAGTTCCGATGACCTGGGCAACATCCAGGTGCATGATCCGCAATCGCACGAGGTTCGCACGTTGCCTCTCTCTGGCGCAGTAGCCAGTGTGACCTTCAGTCCAGACGGCCGGCGGATGGCGGCAGGCGACCTTGACTGGCGGATCAACCTCTGGGACACGCAAACGTGGGAGAGGGTCGAACTGGAAGGACACATGCTAGGGATCACTTCGGTCGCGTTCAGCCCCGATGGTCGCTGGCTCAGCTCTGCAAGTGCCGATCAGACAGCCCGGATCTGGGAGGTGCATCCCGTTCTGGCGAAACAGAGCCGTGAGTGCCGCAATACGCTTCGCCACGGGATTGGTGTGGCTAGTGTCGTGTTTTCGGCCGACCGGGGACGCGGCTCACGACTCGTTTCCCTGGGCCAGGACGGCATCCTGCGATTCTGGGCATATCCGGATCGCAGTGGCCGCAGCACCGCGAATTCGGGCGAACTTCATAGGGAGCTTCTCGCACTGGATCATTTGAATGGAGGAGTGCTTCCGGCGAGGGGGCTGCAGGTGGTTCTAAACCCAGACCCAAGTCTCTGGCAGATTGCAGCCTGTTTCGGGGATGACCGGATTGAGTTTCGAGACGCGAAGTGAGCGTGGGGCTACTGCTGCGGCCCTGAACTGCAACGGGATACTCCAAACTGAGGACTGAGATGATACGCCCAGAACGACACGGGTTTACGTTGATCGAGACGTTGGTGGTGGTCGCGGTTATCGCGATCCTGATCGGCCTCCTGCTGCCGGCTGTGCAAGGCGTTCGAGAAGCCGGAGCGAGAGTGCAGTGCGCGAACAACCTGAAGCAGATCGGCCTGGCATGCGAAGACTATCGGAGTGATCACGGCCGCCACGGGCCAGGGATCGGGGACTATCCACCCCGGCCGAACTCAAACTACGGCAACCTCTTCATCCATCTTTTGAAGTACCTGGAGAAAGGCAGTCTCGTTGAGAAGAATTCCATTCCCACTTGGGACAACCCGGTGATCTCGACGACGCCTATCAAAGGTTTTGTGTGCCCTTCAGATCCGACAGTCGAGGCTGGCCTGATTCCGGATAATCTCAAGCGTCAGTTCGCCGGAAGCAGTTATGCGGGGAACATTCAAGTCTTCTGCCAGGTGGACGATGCAGGGATCTTTGCTGGCCTGGACAGTAAACGCAACGCGTTCCCAGACGGCGCATCGAACACGATCCTGTTTGCCGAAAAGGTCGCCCGCTGTGCAAAAGAGGGCACCTGGAACTGGCCTGATGGTGGCAATGGCTGGTCGTACTCCGAGATTGGCCCGGAGCAGATTCCGTTGCACCCCGGATTCGCAATCAGTTGGAACGCCTCGAGCACTGGTCCGCTATCCAAGTTCCAGGTTCAGCCCAAGCCATATGCCACCAACTGCGACCCGACCCGGGCTTCGAGTCCGCACTCCGCAGGCATCCAGATTTGCATGGCAGACGGCAGCGTTCGAACCCTCACGCAGTCGATCGGTGGCGCGACCTGGTGGGCACTGTGTACGCCCGACAAGGGTGAAACGCTCGGTACGGACTGGTAACGCAGATTCGGCAGAACGATCCGCGCGACGGTATCTCAGCGGGAGGCTCTCGATGATCTCTATTCGCTCGAAGTATGGAATCAGCGTGATTTTCGTTGCCGTTCTGTTCCTGATGACGGTTACCCAGGGGTGCAATCCAAGCCCCACGACGGCGCAAGTCTCGGGGACCGTTTACGACGGCGCAGAGCCACTCAAGTCGGACAGGCAATACACATGGACGGTCGTCTTTGTTGGCCCCAACGGGGTCCAGGCTGGCGGTCCTGTTGGTAAAGATGGGACCTACTCCGTCGCGGATGTGCCCATCGGGCCAGTCCAGATCGCGATTGTCGGGTCTGTCGGCGGTGGAATGTTTGCCCCGGGGGAGAAACCGCAACCACCAGCCGCCGCACAGCTTGCCCAGGCCAAGCGTCTGGAACGATGCAAAGACCCTTCGAAGTCGGGACTCACGCTGACAGTGGCTAGCGGCAAACAACAACACGATATCAGGCTAACCCCGTAACGCCCTCACTCATTCAACTGGCAAGAGAAAATGGACTCCGCATCGCCCGACGGTTCCATCACACGCCTGATCGAAGAAATCAAGGCAGGCAACCGAGACGCTGTCACACCGTTATGGGAGGGATACTTCGCCCGACTCGTATCCCTTGCTCGCGTTCGTCTACGTACGATCTCTCGCGCAGTTGCCGATGAGGAAGATGTTGCCCTCTCCGCGTTCAACAGTTTTTGCAGGGGTGTTGAACTCGGACGCTTTCCACGTCTCGATGACCGTCACGACCTGTGGCAAATCCTCTTTCTCTTGACCAGGCGAAAGGCCACCGGACAAATTCGGTACGAGACTCGAGAAAAGCGCGACTTCCGCCAGCGAGTGCAGGGATCTGCGACGGGTCATGTGACCGACTCGGCACCCGACGTGTTGGCCACGACAGTCAGCCACGAGCCGTCACCAGAGTTCGCTGCCGAAGTTACTGAAGAATGCACGCGGTTGCTCGGCTCGCTTGGCGATGAGAGCCAACTTCGACAAGTCGCGATCTTGAAGATGGAAGGTTTCACGAACGAGGAGATCGCCAAGATCATTGGTCGGTCAACTTCAACTGTTGAGCGGAAGTTGGCCTCGATCCGCGAATTGTGGATTCGAGCGAAACAGCAATGAAATGGAATGAGCACCGCGATCTGACTGCCGAGGAACGGGAACGATTGCTCAGGATCTTACATACTCAAACATCCTGCTGCTGATTATTCGCAAAAATTGATCGCGGAGTGATGGCCTCGCGATGCGGTTGCCCAGTTCTGGGTGTTGCTCCCTTCCCGGAGGTTCACCCGTGATCCGATCCAAACTCATCACTCGCGTTTACCTGCTGACTCTGCTCGGCGCTGTGTGCGCCGGAGCCAGTCTCTGGTGGTTTGCATCCCTGCAGCCAGTTCCACGCGATTGGGAATCGCCCCCCCCCAAGCAGACTGTGCAGGCGGCACCTCTGCCCATCGAAGTCTCTGGCGACCTTGCCTTCACGAATCTGACAGTGATTGACGTCGATGCCGGTGTTGCTCGCCCCGGGCTAACGGTCGTCGTCAAGGGTGATCGGATCACGGCGGTTCACCCGACCGTTAGTTGCCGGGTACTCGAAACTCCGAGGGTCGTTGATGGTAGTGGCAAGTTCCTGATCCCTGGGCTGTGGGACATGCACGTCCATCTTGTGCATGCTTCGCTCGTTCCTCTGTTCGTACAGAACGGGGTAACCGGCGTTCGCCACATGTTCAGTTTCAATCCCTTTTATCGGCCCACAGCGCCCGCTGTTCCTGGTGATGTCGTCTACCCCCGAATCGTCACGGCCAACCAGATGCTCGATGGCCCCACTACTCCATTCACATTTCCCGCCAAGCAGAATGTCGTCATCGTGAAGGATGACACGACTGCTCGAGCGGGTGTGCGCGAACTCCAGAAACGCGGCAACGACTTCGTGAAGGTATATAGCAAACTTCCCCGGGATGCGTACTTCGCCACTCTCGATGAAGCAAAGACCCTGGGAATGTCCGTGTGTGGACACCTTCCCCACGCGGTCTCGTTAGCCGAGGCGTGCGAGAAGGGTCAACTCACGATCGAGCATCTCGGTGGGGTCGCGATTGGATGCTCAATCGATGAAGCCCGGCTCATGGCCGAACTCCTGGCCGAAGCACCTGGAGGAACTGCTACGGACACCGCGACTGGCTGGCGAGTACAAGTGAAAGCACACGAGAGCTATAACTCAGCCAAGGCCGAGATGCTATTTAGGAAGCTCAAGAAGAACGGAACCTGGCATACGCCATCTCTGGTGGTAGCTCGTGCGACTTCCACTCTGGGGGAAGTGCATGTCCCTGACCCTGCGAAGTCCATGCCCCCGCTCGTGGCCGAGTTCTGGAAACGCGATCTCAAGGACAACGGTGTCAAATTACCGATGTTGGGACTCTCGTTCACGAAGGCCGATCTCGCGGAGTGGAAAGGACTGGACAAAAAGGATCAGGAACTCGTTCGCCAGATGCACAAGGCTGGCATACCGATACTTGCAGGGACGGATTCACCTGCTCCGTATGTCGTGCCAGGGCACAGCCTCCACGACGAACTGGCGTTATTCACTCAGGCGGGGATGACACCGGGTGAAGCCTTGCGAACGGCGACCCTGAACCCCGCGCGCTGCCTGGGGCGGGAAAAGGATCTTGGAACCATCGCGCCAGGTAAGTTTGCCGACCTCGTGTTGCTCGCGCAAAATCCACTGGCCGACATCCACAACACCCGCTCGATTGAGATGGTCCTGATCGGTGGCCGGATCGTTCCCCGCTGAAGTCAGCACGTGCCGCTCGGCGGGAAGCGACCACGCGAAAAGGTCGACGATCTTCCAGCCACCCATGCTGCCGGAACGGTCCAGCACGAACGCCACGTCACGCGGTCGCTGCGAAGCGGCGAGGCCAACGGGCGGCACGAGCGTCAGCGCGAACGTTCCTTCACCGGCAACCTTTCGATCCGGAGTACAGATCAACACGGACGAAACAGTCTTACCACCGACCTGCCACCGCAGGATGAAGTCGCGGTCGAGCCGTTCCCCGGGGTGCAGGACGATTCGACGTGTGCCGCGTTCGTTGGTGGATTCCAGTACCGCGTGCAGACTGCAACGGAAGTTGGACGTGGGTGGTTGTGCGTCAGCAATTCCCGACCGTTGATATTTCCCTGAAAATGTAGCCTTTCTTGATCTTCCCTTTCGTAAACGCACTCGGCGCAGTACTTTCCCAGAACC